>Ga0169931_10015817_pt1 | contig 10065 bp, 8 predicted proteins | sample Kivu_15m_20L_FD_129675 | JGI IMG/M metagenome (GOLD analysis project Ga0169931, IMG submission 129675) | Freshwater microbial communities from Lake Kivu, Western Province, Rwanda to study Microbial Dark Matter (Phase II) - Kivu_15m_20L... | ecosystem: Environmental > Aquatic > Freshwater > Lake ... | reverse complement strand
GTAGTTGAGGTCCTGCTCGATGACGACATGCGGAAACGCCGCCGCCACACCGATCTCGTAGCCGCTCCACACCATCGGCGTCGGCCATTCCCTCGCGAGCTTCTGCGCGGCGGGCACATCGAGCTTCACATTGTATTCGAGGTGCCGTGTGTCGAAGTTCACTGTCTGAAACGCGCCCGCCATGATGCTGAGCACCTTCACCTTTTTCGCGATGAGCGCCTTCGCCTCCGCATCGTCCATCAGACGCGCCAGATTCGTGAAAAAGCCCACCTGCGCGATCACCACGCTGCCATCCGGTTGCTTCGCGAGGATGTCTTTGATCAAGCCGCCTGCCTCAGGTGCCTCCGCGCCGCTTTTGAGATCATGCGGATACTTGTCGGCGAGCAGATTGAACTTCCCCGCCTCCCTCGCCGCGCCATCTCGCACGACGCCGATGGGCGTGTCCGGATAGCCATAGAGTGTGTTCACCGCATCGACGAACGCCGCCGCCTGCGGATGATCCTTGGTCACCGTGACCGCGAGAAGTTCGCACGCACCACGCTTTTGCAGATTGTGGATCATGATGAGCGCCATCAGGTCATCGACATCATTGCCCATGTCGGTGTCAAAAATGAGCTTCACGGGCGCTGCCTGAGCGAGACCACAAAACAAGAGTGAGAGGAACAGGTGCTTCATTTTTTCGGAGGTTGGATGGTGAGATGGACGATGGCTTCCAAAGTGCGGCTTTGCTGCACGGAGCTCATCATGAGAAAACGGTCACGCTTGCTAGCTTGTGCTTTGCTCTGCGGAATGAAGCGCGTGAAGCCATCATCGAGCACCTTGACGCGTCCGGGCTCGGAGAGACCGAAAAAGCCGCGCTCGGGATACACGGCCCAGAGCACACTGCTCTCGTCCCAGCACGGACGATCGTGCTCCGGGCCGCTGTGGAGCAGATACGCCTCTTTGACGAGATGATGCGGCAGATAGTCGAGATCGCGCTTAATCACGACACGCGGAAACGGCAGCGCCTCGCCGATCTCGTAGCCGCTCCACACGATGGGCACCTCGTCGGGCCACTGATCGGCCACGGTCTGCATGTAGCCGATGCCGTTGATGACGTTTGCTTCGAGGTGGTAGTTCGTGCGGTTACAAAACGCGAACGCGCCGGCCATGATCGACAGCGCTTTGACCTTCTGCTTCACCAAATCGACTCCACCAGGCGATTTGAGCAGATTCGCCATATTCGACGCGATGCCGACGCTGATGATCGTGACGCTGTGATCCGGCTGCGCCGTCAAAAGCTCGCGAATCAGCTCCACCGCGTCTTTCGCATCCTCGTTGCGCTTCAAATCGTGCGGGTAATCCGCCGAATCGGCCAGCTTGAGGTATTTGCTCTCACGATGCTGCGCCTTCGCGTCCCGCGTCACGCCCACCGGCAGATCCGGGCGACCGTGAAACGTGTTCTGCGCATCCACGAAGCTCGCCGTGAGCGGATGGTGCTTCGAGACCGTCACCCCGAGAAACTCACACGCCCCGCGATCCGCCAGCGTGTGACACATCGCCAACGCCAGCACGTCATCGACATCGCCCGTGATGTCCGTGTCGAAGAGGATGCGGGGACGTTCCGCCGCAATGGCGAATGACGAATGCAGAATGACGAAGGTGAGCAGCAGTGACTTCATGATTTTCTCCTCCACGTGTCCGCGAGCACGGCGGCGATGATGACGGCGCCGGTTACGATGCGTTTATCGGGGTCCGAGGCGCCGAGCTGGACGAGGCCGGCCTCCAGGGTGGCGATGATGAGGACTCCGAGGAAACTTTTCACCACGCTGCCGCGTCCGCCCATCAAACTGGTGCCACCGACGACCACGGCGGCGATGGCGCTGAGTTCAAAGCCGACACCGGCGTTCGGATCGGCACTGCCGAGGCGTGAGCAGTGAAACACGGCCGCCAGACCGGTCAACGCGCCGAGCAACGCGTGCGCGAGGATGCGCGGACGGTCCACCGGCACGCCGGAGACGAGCGCGGCCTCACGGTTCGCGCCGATGGCGATGAAATGACGGCCCAGCGCGGTGTGCGAGAGCAAAACCTGCCCCGCGATGACGACGAGCACGCTCACGACGAACGCTGGCGAGATGACCAGCCCGCCAAACGGCGCACCGAGCGGCTCGATGGCCGCGCCAATGTATTTCGTCTTCGAATCGGTGAGCTTGTAGGCCATGCCGCGCACCATTTCGAGCATGCCGAGCGAAACGATGAAGGACGGCAGTCGAAACTTCACGCTCACGAGCCCCGTGCCGCCACCGAGCACGCCACCGAGCAGCACACTTCCCGCCAGCGCCGCGAAAAGGCCGAGTTGCAGATCCACCATGCCCGCACCGACGACCGCGCCGCAAAACCCGAGCAACGAACCGACCGACAGATCAATACCGCCGGTGATCATGACCAGCGTCATGCCCGTCGCGACGAGCGCGAGCGCCGGAATGCGGTTCGCGACGTTGCCAAGTGTCGCAAAGCTCCAAAACGTGTCCCGCAGCAGCCCGAAGAGCACAATCATCGCCGCGAGAACGGCGAAGAGGATGAGGTAGTCGGCGAAGCGGCGCATGGCGGGAATGACGAAATCAGAATGAGGAGCCGAGTGAAGCGAGACAGACGACTGAAAGGAGCCTGAAAGGTGAGCGCAGCGAATCAATGACGAATCAATTTCGAAGCGCGAATGACGAAGAATTGGCGCATTGGGGCTTCATTCGTCATTCGCCATTCGGGTTTCGTCATTTCGTGACCACATCGACAGGCGTTTGCACGTCTGCGGGCGTTGTTTTGTCCTTCAGGGCTTTCAGGGCGGCTTCGATGCCGAAGACGGCGAGTTGATCGCCGTGTTGGTCGGCGGTGGCGAGGACGCGATTGTCGGCCAAAAGGGGTTTGAGGGCGCTGATGTTGTCGAAACCGACGATTTGGACCTGACCGGCTTTTTGGGCGCTTTGCACGGCGGCGGCGGCTCCGAGGGCCATGCTGTCGTTGGCGCATAAAAGGGCTTTGAGGCCGGGATTGGCCGTCAACAGGCCGGATGCGACAGTACTGGCCTTTTCGACCTCCCACTCGCCGCTTTGCACGCTGACGATCTTCATGCCTGCGGCCTTCATGGCGTCTTCAAAGCCGGATTTACGCTGCTGGCTGTTGAAGGCGGTGGTGACGCCTTCGATGATGGCCACTGCATCGCCGCTTTGGAGTTTTTTGGCCAAAACTTCGCCGACACGCTTCGCGCCATCGCGGTTGTCCGGGCCGACGAAGGGGATTTGCAGGCCTGCTTGCTTCAGCGTGTCGGCGTCGAGCTTGTTGTCGATGTTGATGACGAGGATACCCGCCTCTTTGGCGCGTTTGAGCACGGTGATGAGCGCTTTGGAGTCTGCCGGTGCGATGACGAGCGCCTGAACGCCCTGCGCGATCATTTGATCGACCAGCGCAACCTGCTCGGCGAGGTCGGTTTCGTTTTTGATGCCGTTCACGATGAGTTCGTAGTCGGCGGCATGCGCAGCCTGATGCTTCTTCGCGCCTTCGGCCATTGTCTGGAAGAACTCATTCGCCAGCGACTTCATCACGAGTGCGACCTTGGGTTTCCCTGACGGCGGCGAACTGGGTTGGGGACCGCAGCTAGAAATCCCGGAGATGGATGCGGCGAGGAGAAGGGTGGGAATGAGCTTCATGGTTGGCACTGATGATGAAACCAACGGGAGAAGTTCGCCGCAACTACCGTTTTAATCGCATTGCTTGTATTTAGCTTCCTAACGGCTCCACTTCACACCTCACCAGCTCATGCTCTCGTCACGAACTTTGATCCTCCTCCCACTCCTCACCCTCGCTGCGCTCGCTCAGCAACCGAAACCTGCACCCACCAAGCTCGCACCGGAAGTCACTGCGTCACTCGAAGCGCATCCGGGCCTCGTCTACGCCCGCTACGGCCAGCGTGAGATGCAACTCGACCTCTGGAAGCCCAAAACGGCCTCGCAGCCGCTTCCTGCCATCATCTGCATCCACGGCGGCGGTTGGTATAAAGGCGAGCGTTCCAATATGACGAACCTCGCGCAGGCTTTGGCCGCGAAAGGCTTTGTCGCCGCCACGATCAGCTACCGACTCAGCGGCGAAGCGAAGTTCCCCGCGGCCATCCAGGACTGCAAAGCCGCGGTGCGCTTCCTGCGGGCGAATGCGGCGAAGTTTGGCATCAACGCGAATGCCATCGGCGTCACCGGCCTCTCCGCAGGCGGTCATCTCGCCGCGCTGCTCACCACGAGCGGCGGCGTGAAGGAACTCGAAGGCGACGGCGGCCACGCCGATCAATCCAGCGCCGTGCAGGCCGGCATCGCCATGGGCGCGCAGAGCGATCTCGAAAGCACCCGCATCGGCGAACTCAGCAGCAAGCCCGACGATCCCTTCTACCGCACCTTCCTCGGGGACTCACAGGCAAAGATCCCGCAAACCTACGCCCTCGCCTCCCCGCGTCATCACCTCGACAAAACCGACCCGCCCCTGCTCTTCATGACCGGCGAACTCGACGACCCCAGCACCCACGCCGACGACGCCCGCGCCGATCTCGCCAAACTCACCATCCCCACCGGCCTCGAAATCATCCCGCAGGCCCCGCACGCCTTCCTCGGCCAGCAAAAAGCCTTCGATGTGTGCGTGAATGCGTGCGCGGAGTTCTTCGCGAAGCATCTCAAGAACAACGCGCCATGAAAACCGCCATCCACTTCACCACGCACGCCTCGCCGCTCGGCGAACTGACCCTCGCCGCGACGGACGACGGCCTCTGCGGCCTTTACTTCAAAGGCCACAAGCCTGCGCCGAAGCGTGAAGGCTGGAAACGCGACAACGGTCTGCGGTTCGATGCTGCACGCACTTGGCTCGATGCTTACTTCGCCGGTGAAAAGCCACGCAAACTGCCCGCGCACGCCATCGCTGCCGGCACGCCTTTTCAACGAAGCGTGTGGCAGGCGCTGCGAGCCATTCCACGTGGCAAAACGACAACGTATGCCGAACTCGCCACCGGCATCGGCTCACCGAAAGCCGTGCGGGCCGTCGGGGCCGCCGTGGGCCGCAATCCGCTCTCCATCCTCATCCCCTGCCACCGCGTCATCGGCCGCGATGGATCGCTCACCGGCTATGCGGGCGGCCTCACGCGGAAGAAGCAGCTTTTGGCTCTCGAAGGGCTGAACATCGACTGATCGACGCATGGCGAAGTCCCAAGCTTTTGCCCGCATCCGCGCCGAAGTGCTCCGTTTGGTCGCTTTGATCCCATCGGGCAAGTTCACCACCTACGGCAGCATCGCGGTGCACATGAATGTCGTCGCGCGACACGTGGCCACGGTGCTCAGCCGACTCACGGACGAGGAATCGAAGGTTTTACCCTGGCATCGTGTTCTGAGCCGCGATGCGCGCATCAGTCCGAACATGGATGCGAAACTCGCGGCGAAACAAAAACGCCTCCTGAAGGCCGAAGGCCTGAAAATCGACCGCAAAGGCTTCATTCAGGATGCGGACACGCACTTTCACGTGGTCGGCGTTCGGCGGAACATCCGCTGGAGTGAAGTGGAGTAAGCACGAAATATCGGCGTGGTAGCATCGTTTCCAGAATATGACTTCCCGTGTCGTTTTCCTGCTCCTCACCGCCTCCGCTTTGCATGCGGAGGATGCCGAATCGCTCTTCGTGCGGCGTGTGTGGCCGTTGTTTCAGGAGAAATGCCTCGCCTGTCATGGGAATGACGAAAAGAAGATCAAGGCGGACTACGACATGCGCACGCTCGAAAGCGCGATCAAGGGTGGTGAGAGTGGTGTGAAGGCCCTGGTGTTAGGAAAACCGGAGGAAAGCCCGCTTTTTCTCGCCTCGACTCGCACTCACGATGACTGGGAGCCGATGCCGCCGAAGGAAGCGGATCAACTCAAGTCCGAGCAGCTCGGCTGGATCAAGGAATGGATCGCTGGCGGCGCACCGTGGCCGGAAGAGGCGAAACGGAATGCCATCGCGAAGGCCAGCGCGGACAAGTGGAGCGCGGAGGATGGCATCACCGTGAAGGTGACTGGCGCTCTCACGCCCGAGTGGGCGAATCGACGCTACAAGCCGGAGTCATTGTGGGGATACCAGCCGGTGAGGAAACCCGAAATCCGAATGACGAATGACGAACATCCCGTGGATGCGCTGCTGGCGGTGAAGGAGCCTGCGCCGGAGGCGGATGCGCGGACGCTGATCCGCCGCGCCACCTTTGATCTCACGGGGCTGCCGCCGAGTCCGGAGGAGGTGGCTGCGTTCGAGTCCGACTGGTCCGACGTGTCAGGCCGGTCCGATGCGTGGCTGCGTTTGATCAATCGACTGCTCGAATTGCCGCACTATGGCGAACGCATGGCCCGCCACTGGCTGGATGTCGTGCGCTACGCGGATTCGAGCGGCTTCGCGAACGACTACGAACGCGGCAATGCGTGGCGCTACCGCGATTACGTCCTGCGCAGCTTCAATGCGGACAAACCGTTCGATCAGTTCATCGTCGAGCAGATCGCGGGAGATGAGATGCTGGAAAGTGATGCGGGCACTCCTGCCCACAAGGACCCGGCTTCTGCTGGCAGGAGTGCCCGCATCACTCCAGACAGCGAACTCCTGATCGCGCCGGGTTTTCTGCGCATGGGGCCGTGGGAACTCACGGGGATGGAGGTGGCGAAGGTCGCGCGGCAGCGGTTTCTCGATGATGTGACGAATTCGGTCGGCGAGACCTTCCTGGCGCACTCGCTGCAATGCGCGCGTTGTCACGATCACAAGTTCGATCCGGTGCCCACACATGATTATTACTCAATCCAGGCCTGTTTCGCGACAACTCAGCTCACCGAGCGGGAAGCACCGTTTTTGAAGTCGGAGAACACGAGCGGTTTTGAGGAGAAAAAGTATCTCGAAGCCCGTCGCGCCGAGCATTTGGCCGTTTTGGATCGCTTCGACGAAAAACTGCTCCAAAACGCCGCGAAGTGGCTCACGGAGAAGAAAATCGATCCGGCGAAGTGGAACGCGGCGGTGGCACAGGCGAAACGAGGTGGCGGCAAGAGTGCCAAAAAGGGTTCCTCGGATGTTTTTGGTGCCGCGCGGCAGATCCTGACGAAGCAAGGCGTGCCGGAGGACCAGTACCCGCCGAAGCTCGTCGGGTTTGAGCCGGAGGACTTCGGCAACGAACGCGTGGCCCGCAAAGGTCTCGAACGCCTGAAGTGGGAGATGGAGCGCTACGAACCCTTTGCCTTCAGCGTCTATAACGGCGTCACCGTCCCGATGGTGACCGTTTACCAGCCGCTGCGCATGCCCGGCGACCGCATGAAGAACGGCGAACTCGAAGAAACCGCCATCCTCGGCGGTGGCGATCCGTTTTCACCGACGACGAAAGTGCAGCCCGGCGTGCTTTCCATCCTCGGCAGCATCGAGTTCCCCGAAGGGGTCGAAGGTCGCCGCACCACGCTGGCCCAATGGATCGCCAGCAAGGACAACCCGCTCACCACACGCACCATCGTGAACCGTCTGTGGCTCTGGCACTTCGGTCAGGCCATCGCGGGCAATCCCAACAACTTCGGCAGCACCGGCAAGAAGCCCACGCATCCCGAGTTGCTCGATTTTCTCGCCGCGACGCTCGTGGAGAAGGGTTGGAGCGTGAAGGAGATGCATCGGCTCATCATGACGAGCGCGACGTATCGGAGGAGTTCCAAGTTTCAGGTTTCAGGTTCAAAGTTGAGCCGTGAAGACCTCGAAAAGAGCTATGCGGTGTTCAAGCCCCGCCGTCTCATGGCGGAGGAGCTGCGCGATGCGATGCTGAGCATCACGGGCGAGCTGAATCCGATGCTCGGTGGCATTCCGAACCGGCCGGAGATCAACATCGAGGTGGCGATGCAGCCGCGTCAGGTCATGGGCACCTTTGCGGCGGCGTGGGTGCCGAATCCGCTGCCGCAGCAGCGACATCGCCGCAGTTTGTATGCGCTGAAAATCCGTGGACTGCGCGATCCGTTCATGGAGGTCTTCAACGAGCCTGCGCCGGACTTTTCGTGCGAAGCCCGCGAGGTCTCCACGGTTACCCCGCAGGTCTTCAGCCTCTTCAACGGCCAGTCGAGCTATGACCGCGCCCTGGCGCTCGCGAACCGCGTTTTGAAGGAAAAAGCCGCTGATCCGATCTCTCGCGTGTTTGAGCTCACGTTTGGCCGCAAGCCTTCAGCGGATGAAAAAACTGCCTGCGAGGCTCATTGGCAGCAGTTGGAGGTCAAACAGGCGAAACTGACGTTTTCAAAGCCCAAACCACCACTCGAAGTGCGTCGCGAGGCTGTCGAAGAGAACACGGGCGAGAAGTTCAGCTTCCAAGAAAAACTCCCCGGCTACGCCGACTTCGTCCCCGACCTCCAACCCGCCGATTGCGACGCCAAAACACGGGCCTTGGCCGATGTCTGCCTCGTGCTGCTCAACTCCAACGAGTTCGCGTATGTCTATTAGACCCTTCCTCGGCCTTCTAGCGCTCGTCGGGTCGATTTTTGCTGCCCCGCCGAACATCATCCTCATCAACTGCGATGACCTCGGCTACGGCGATCTCGGTTGCTGCGGCGCGAAGGACATCCGCACGCCACAGCTCGACCGCATGGCAGCGGAGGGCACACGCTTCACCGACTTCTCCGTCACCTCGGCGCTCTGCACACCCTCGCGTGCCTCATTGATGACGGGCAAGTATCCGGGCCGTGTCGGGCTCGCCACGGGCGTGCTGCGTCCCGATGCGCAAAACGGCCTCGCTGGCAGCGAAATCACCCTCGCCGAGGTGATGAAGTCCGCCGGTTATGCCACGGGCTGCATCGGCAAGTGGCATCTCGGTTTCGTGAAGGGAATGAGGCCGATGGACCAGGGCTTCGACAGCTACTACGGCGTGCTGCACAACCTCGACCATCACGAAACGGTCGTCTTTGAAAAGGAAGGCGGCATGCCCGTGCTGCGTGGCGATGCGGTGGAAAAACGCCCCGCCGTTCCTGCTGAGATGACTGGACTCTACACCGCCGAGGCACGGAAGTTCATCGAGGCAAACCGCGAGCGCCCTTTCTTCCTCTACATCGGCCAAGCCATGCCGCATCTCCCCTTCGATGCCTCGCCGAAGTTCAAAGGCAAATCGCCGCGCGGTCTCTACGGCGACGTCGTCGAGGAGCTCGACGACAGCACCGGCCAGATTCTCGATCAACTGCGCACCCTCGGCCTCGCGGAGAAAACGCTCGTCGTCTTCACCAGCGACAACGGCCCCGAACGCAAGACACCTGGCACGGCGGCACCGTTGCGCGGCACCAAGCATACCGTGCTCGAAGGCGGCCTGCGCGTGCCCTGCATCGCCTGGTGGCCGGGCCACGTGCCTGCTGGTCGCGTGTGCGAGGAGTTCGTCTCCACGCTGGATCTGCTGCCCACCTTTGCGGGGCTCAGCGGCGCCGAGTTCAAACACATCGTGGATGGTTACGATGTCAGTGCCGTGCTGCTCGGCAAAGACGGTGCAAGGTCGCCGCGGACGACGCTCTACTCGCTCTACGGCTACAAAACCAACCGCCAGGAGTCTTTTCGCGAAGGGCACTGGAAGCTCCATCTCACCGCGCCGCCGCAGCTCTTTGATTTGAGCCAGAACCTTGCCGAAGCGCCCGACGTGGCCGCCCAGCACGGCGATCTCGTGCAACGCCTGTCCGCTGCCGCCATCCGAGTGCGCGACGAAACCCTGTCCACCAACTCACCACGCTGATCCATCTATGAAAACCTCCTTTTTCCCCTGTGCCGGTGGTCGTGCGCTGCATGCGCCCACTCGCCGAGAGTTTGTTTATGGTCTTGGCACCTCGCTCGGCAGTGTGGCTTTGACCTCGCTGCTTGCCGCTGAGCAGAAAGGGCCGCTGGCACCCAAGCCGCAGATGGTGCCTGCGAAGGCCAAGAACTGCATCTTCCTCATGATGGAAGGTGGGCCGAGCCACATCGACTGCTTTGATCCGAAACCCGCGCTCGAAAAGCTGCACCTCAAGGAGTTCGTCAAAGAGGGCAAGATGCGGTCGGCGATGGAAAGTGGGAAGCGC
>Ga0169931_10015816_pt1 | contig 10065 bp, 5 predicted proteins | sample Kivu_15m_20L_FD_129675 | JGI IMG/M metagenome (GOLD analysis project Ga0169931, IMG submission 129675) | Freshwater microbial communities from Lake Kivu, Western Province, Rwanda to study Microbial Dark Matter (Phase II) - Kivu_15m_20L... | ecosystem: Environmental > Aquatic > Freshwater > Lake ... | reverse complement strand
CCAACGAACCCACGCGAATCTGGTTCGGCGCGACCTGGCGGATCCACAGTTCGTTGGCCAGGGCATCGCCCGTGATCGTCAGCACGTCGCCCGTGACGACGAGCCCGACCACGCCGGCCAAGGCCAGACGAGGCTCGAGACGCTCGGGCTGATACGTGGAGACGAGTCGGCGCCGGAGGCCGCGGTGGAGCGATGCGGCCTGGCGGACGGGATGCTGCTCGAAGGGGGACATGGCGTGGCTCCTCGTGATGCAGGGCCGATCCCCTGACGGATCGCCCCGACTCCATCCGAAGCGCAGGCTGACGAAAAACGTTACGTCCACGAAATCGATGGGGATTCCGGGCGGGTGGACGAGGCGGGGGGCGGAGTGTAGACCACGTCGGTTCCCGTGGCGGTGCGGCACCTGACGCACGACGCGGGTCCGCAGAGGTCCCGACATCCTCCCGGAGACAGCGCTCATGATCGCGCCATCCTCGAGCCACCCTGCCGTGTTCGCGTGCCTCGTCGCCTCGTTCGTCGCCTCGTGCGTCACCCTGCCGGCCGTCGCGGCCGACTGGCCGGGCTGGCGCGGACCGGCCTCGGATGGCGTCGCCGCGGGAACGGGCTATGTCCGCGACTGGGGCCGGGAGACGAACGTGCGCTGGCAGGCGGCGCTGCCGGGGCTCGGAGCGAGCACGCCCGCCGTGTGGGGCGACGCGATCGTGCTCACCTGTGCGGCGGACGGCAAGGATGCCGCCGTCTGTTTCGGTCGCGACGGGTCGGAGCGGTGGCGTCGGCTGCTCGACGCTGAGAAGCCGGGAAAGCACAAGAAGGCGACCGGCTGCAACCCTTCGCCCGTGACCGACGGCACGCACGTCTGGGTCTACTTCAAGAGCGGCGAGCTCGCCTGCCTCGCGCTCGCCGACGGCGCGGTGGTCTGGCAGACGAACCTCCAGCAGCGGTTCGGCGAAGACACGCTCTGGTGGGATCTCGGCACCTCGCCCGTGCTCACGGCGAAGGCGGTCGTCGTCGCGGTGATGCAGACCGGGCCGAGCTACCTCGTCGCCTTCGATCGCACGACCGGCGAGCTCCTCTGGAAGCACGACCGCGATCTCGGCGCCCCGGAGGAGGCCGCGCAGAGCTACTCGACGCCCGTCGTGGTGAAGGGCACGCCGGCACTGGGCGAACCGGACGAGGTGCTCTTCGTGCTCGGAGCCGACCACGTGACGGCGCACGACGCCGCCGATGGGCGGGAGGTGTGGCGGGTCGGCGGCCTCAATCCGACCGGTCACAAGTATTTCCGGTCCATCGCGTCCCCCGTCGTCACCGACACGCTCGTCATCGCCCCCTACGCGCGGGGCGCCACGATCACCGCGATCCGTCGCGGCGGATCCGGCGACGTGACGGGCACGCACGTGGCGTGGGCCCGCACCGACATCGGGGCCGACGTGCCGACGCCCGCGGCGAGCGGCACCATGCTGATCGTCTGCTCCGACAACGGCCGGCTCGAGTGCCTCGACGCCGCCTCCGGCAGGACGCTCGCGCGGACCGAACTCGCCAAGAACCGCCACGCGTACAGCGCGTCGCCCGTGGTCGTCGACGGCGCGGTGATCGTGACGCGGGAGGATGGCGAGTCGCAGGTGCTCGCCCTGCCGGGGCGGCAGGGGGGCCCGGAGCCCTTCGCGATCCTCGGCACGGGCGTCACCGGCGAGATGACGGTCGCGACCCCCGTCTGCGTGGATGGCACCGTGCTCGTGCGGACCCACGACTCGCTCTGGTGCTTCGGACGGTAGGCGTCGCGGCCCGGGGCGACACGGCGCGACGGGGGGTGTACCCTATCGACCGAGCGTCCCGTCTGCGGTCGGCCCCGACTCCGCTTTCCGAGGAGCGCCACCCATGCCATCAGCGAAGGGATCGAAGGCGGCGAGCCTGGACGAATCGGCCGACGGCATGCGCGGCCGCCCCGACCGCTCCGGGTGTGCCGGGTTCCGTGCCACCGCGTCGAGGCGCACGGTGCTGCAGGCCGGCGTGCTCGGCGGCCTCGGCCTGTCGCTCGGCGACATGCTGCGGCTCGAGGCTCGCGCCCAGGAGCGTTCCACGGCCGCGTACACGGCGGCCGGCGCGCGGGCGATCGAGCCGAAGGCGCTCAGCGTGATCCAGCTCAACCTGCCGGGCGGCTTTCCCCATCACGAGTCGTTCGACCCGAAGCCGGAGGCGCCGGTCGAGTACCGCGGCTCGTTCGGTGTGCTCAAGACGAAGCACGGCGACATCCTCAGCGAGAACCTGCCGAAGACGGCCGAGGTCTGCGACCACGTCGCGATCATCAGGAGTGTCGTCGGCAAGATTCCCGACCACGGCCTGGCGACCTACCACCTGTTCAAGGGCTATCCGCCGACCGCCGTGATCGACTATCCCCCGATGGGGTCGGTCGTGTCGCACGAACTCGGCGGCCGCGGCGTCATTCCGCCCTACATCGCCATCCCCAATGCAGAAGGCTTCGTGGGGGGCACGGGCTTCCTCAGCAGCGCCTACGGGCCCTTCGAGCTCAACGCCGATCCGGGCGTGAAGGGCTTCAAGGTCCGCGACCTGTCGCTGCCCTCCGGCCTCGCGATCGATCGCTTCGACCGCCGGCAGAAGGCCCGCGAGGTGATCCAGCGGAAGATCCGGCGGCTCGAGGCCGATCCGGCCACGCTCGACACGATGGACGGCTTCTATCAAAACGCCTACGGCCTCCTCACCTCCGAGCAGGCGCAGAAGGCCTTCGGCTTCGAGGGCGAGCCGGAAGACTCGTTCAAGCTCTACGGCAGCGAGGTGACCGGCCTCGTGAAGGGGCCCGACGGGAGGTTCCACCCCAAGGGGCTTGCCGAGCGGCTGATCCTCGCCCGCCGGCTGGTGGAGGCGGGCTCGCGGTTCGTGACGGTCACCTACGGCGGCTGGGATTCGCACGTCGACGTCAAGCGAAACTGCGACGACCAGATGGCCCCGCTCGACCACGCGATCGCGGGCCTCGTCACCGACCTCGCCCGCCGTGGCATGCTCGAGACGACGCTCGTGTGGGTGACGAGCGAGTTCGGCCGCACGCCCAAGGTCAATTCCAACAGCGGCCGCGACCACTGGGCCCGCTGCTATTCGATGCTCATGGCCGGGGGCGGGATCGCCGGCGGCGTGATCCACGGGGCCAGCGATCCGGTCGGCGGCGAGCCGGCGCGGGACGCCGTGCCGCTCGAGCACCTGCAGTACACCGTCTACCACCTGCTCGGCATCGACGCCGACAAGGAACTCGTCGCCTTCGGCACACGGCCGATCGAGATCATCAAGGACGGTGCCCTCGTGAAGGGCATCCTCGCGTAGGGCCGTCGCCGTCGTCTTTTCGGGAGCCTCGCGATGCGTCGTTTCGTTGCGGGCCGCGCCGCGGTGGCGTGCCTGGTCGTCGCGCTCAGTGCGGCCGCCGCCCGGGGCGGGAACTTCAACACCATCGACTCGGTGCGGCCGCGGATCGGCCAGCGCGGTGCGACGGTCGAGGTGACGATCAAGGGCTCGTATCTCCGCGACGCGCAGGAGATCGTCTTCTACCGCCCCGGCATCCGCGTGGTGTCGATCGCGCCGATCGGGGAGCCGCCGGCGGAGAAGGAGAAGGCGGCGCACTGGCATCCGCAGCTCGCGTGCGTGTTCGAGATCGCCCCCGACTGCCCCGTCGGTGAGCATGTGTTCCGCGTCCGGTCGCTGACGCAGCTGTCGATGGCCGCCACCTTCAACGTCACGCCCTTCCCGGTGGTCGACGGCATGGAGGCCGACAAGGACCGCGGCACGAAGGACAACGACGGCATCGCCACGGCGACGCCGGTGCCGCTCAACACGACCATCCGCGCCGAGATCGACGGCCGCGACACCGGCGACGTCGACGTGTACCGCGTGCCCGTCGTGCCGGGCGGCCGGCTCACGGTCGAGGTCGACTCCGTGCGCATCAGCGACTTCACGCACGGCCACGGCGAGGACTCGGGCTACGACCTCAAGCTGCGGGTCCTGGACGCGGCCGGACGGCAGCTCGCGGCCAACGACGACAATCCGCTGCACGTGCAGGATCCGCTCGCGTCGATCCGGCTGCCGGAGAGCCTGCCGCCCCCGGCCGACGGCACGCCCGGCACGTTCGCGTTCGTCGAGGTGCGGCGGTCCACGTTTTCGGGGCACACGTGGCCCTACGTCGTCCACGTCGGTGACTGGCGACGGCCGCTGGCCGCCTATCCTCCGGGCGGACCCGCGGGGCAGCCGGTGGCGATCGAGTTCCGGGGAGATCCCCTCGGCTCGTTCACCGAGACGGTCGTCACACCCGCGGAGCCGGGCACCTTCGGCCACGTCGCCGACTGGCCCACGCCGTTCCTCCTGCGCTCGAGCGCGATGCCGAACGTCCTCGAGGACGCCGCCGGCGACACGGCCGTGGCCGCCCTGCCGGCCGCGCTCAACGGCGTCATCGCGGAGCCGGGCGACGTCGATCGATTTCGCGTGACGGTGACCAAGGGAGATCGCTACCGCGTGCGGGTGTTCGCCGGAGCGATCGGGTCGCCGCTGCAGCCGCGACTCGAGATCATGTCGCCCTCGGCGGACGGCCAGACCGCCACGCCTCCGATCGTGAAATACTCCGCCGACCGCGAGGATCGCGACACGTTCGGCATCTCCGCCTACAACGGCTCGGTGCTGCCCGAGGCGATCGATCCATCGGTGATCTGGGAGCCGAAGGTCGATGGCGAGCACGTGATCGCGATGACCGACCTGGGCGGCGCGGGGAGTCCCACGGCCGTGTACCGGATCGAGGTCGAGCCGGCGCGGGATGCCATCCAGCTCGTGCTGCCGTGGACGCTCTATTGGTGGGAGGCGCCGAAGTGGGCGAGCTTCGCCATCCCGCGGGGCGACCGATGGACCGTGAACATCAACCTCATGCCCTGCCAGGGGAACACCTTCAAGGGTGAGACGGAGATCGTGGCGGAAGGACTCCCGCCGGGAGTGACGCTCGTGCCCAACCGGGTGCCCGCCGGCGTCGGGAAGTGGCCGATCCAGTTCGAGACGGCGCCCGACGCACCGCTCGCGGGCGCGGTGTTTTCGCTGGTGGTGAAGCCGCTCGATCCGGCGGTCACGCTCGGCAGCGGGATGCAGCAGAACCTCCCCTTCAACAACAAGCCGGGCGGCGACGCGTGGAAGACCGTGCGGCTCGACCGCTTCATGCTCGCCGTCGTCGACACGCCGCCCTTCTCGATCGAGATCGATCCGCCGCCGGCTCCGATCGTCCGCGGGGGTGAGCTCGCGATTCCGGTGCGGCTGGTGCGCCGCGATGGATTCGACGAGCCGGTCGGTTTCCAGTGCGACTGGAAGCCTGCCGGCATCGGCGTGCCGCCGCAGGTGGTGCTCGGACCGGGGGAGACGCAGGGCGTGCTGCAGCTCTCGGCCGAGCAGTCGGCGCCGCTGGGGCCGGTGCCGCTCGTCGTCACCGCCTGCACCAAGGATCGTGGCGAGCAGGGCTGGCACGGCGACGGTCAGGTGCGGGTGTCGTCGAAGATCGTGCCGCTGGTCGTCGCCGAGTCGTTCGTCGAGTTCGCCGCCGAGCCCGAGAGCGTGCGGCGCGGCGAGCGGAAGAAGATGGTCTGGAAGGTGAAGCACAGGACGCCCTTCGAGGGGCAGGCGCCGGTGCGGATCGTGGGCCTGCCCAAGGGGGTCGAGGTGCACGAACCCCTGCCGACCGTCGCGGCGGGCACCGAGGAGATCGCCTTCGAGATCGAGGGCACCGACGACGCCCTGATCGGCCTCACGAAGGACATCACCTGCGAGGTGACCGTCACGCAGGCCGGGCAGGCGGTGCGTCAGCGGAGTGGCCGCGGCTTCCTGCGGGTCGATCCCCGACCCTGAACCTCCACCGCCCCGACCTCCGGAGAACGTCCCGATGAACCGGCCCGCCCCTCGCCTCGTGCCATCGGTCCGGGCGCGCGGACTGCGGTTCGCCGCCGGGGCGGCCGCGGCCGCCCTGCTCGTCGCCGGTGGCGTCGGCCACGGCGCCGAGAGCGCCGTGGCCGAGGCGCCGAGCTTCCGCCGCGACGTGATGCCGGTCTTCTTTCGGGCCGGCTGCAATGCCGGCACCTGCCACGGCTCGGCCCGCGGCAAGGACGGCTTCATGCTCTCGCTCTTCGGCTACGACCCCAAGGGTGACTACGCGCGGATCGTCGAGCAGCTGCCGGGAAGGCGGGTCAACACCGCCGTGCCGGAGAGGAGCCTGCTCCTGCTCAAGGCGACCGCCGCCGTCCCCCACACCGGCGGCAAGCTGTTCGACGTCGAGAGCGACTTCTACCGGACGCTCCGCGACTGGGTCGCCGCCGGTGCGCCGGACGACGACGGCGCGGTCCCCGAGATGGTGGACGTCGTCCTCTCACGAACCTCGTTCGTGTTCGAGACGGCGGGACCGTCGGAGCCGCTCGGGGTGACGGCCGTCTACGCCGACGGCTCGTCGCGGGACGTCACGCGGCTGGCCCGTTACTTCTCGAACAACGCGAGCGTGGCCGAGATCGACGCCGACGGCGGCGTCACGTCGAAGGGGCCCGGCGACACGAACGTCTTCGCACGGTTCGGCCGGTTCACGGTCGGGGCCGAGGTGATCGTGCTGCCGCCGGCCGAGGGCTTTGCCTGGCCGAATCCACCGGCGGACACCTTCATCGACCGGCTCGTCTTTGACCGGCTCGAGAAACTCCGCATCGTCCCCTCCGGCCTCTGCGACGACGAAACCTTCCTGCGCCGCGTCACGCTCGACCTCGCCGCCCGCCCGCCCACGGTCGACGAATACCGGGCGTTCATGGCCGACGCCTCTGCCGACAAGCGCACCCGCAGGATCGACGAGCTGCTCGCCGGCGACGAATTCATCGATCTGTGGACGATGATCTGGAGCGAGCAGATGCGGATCATCGGCGGCAGCTACGCGCCGCAGGGCACGCTCGTGAAGTCGGCCGACGCGTTCCAGGAGTGGGTCCACGCCCAGTTCGCCGCGGGCCGGCCGCTCAACGAGTTCGTGGCTGAGATGGTGGCCGCCTCGGGCAGCAACATCGCGGCGGGACCGCCGAACTTCTACACGATGATGGTGCACAAGCCCGCGCTCGAGCCCAAGCAGCTCGCGGCCGACTTCTCGCAGCTGCTCCTGGGGGTGCAGATCCAGTGCGCCGAGTGCCACAACCATCCGTTCGACCGCTGGACGATGGACGACTACTACTCCTTCGTGAGCTTCTTCAGCGGCATCCGGCGGATCAACGGGGTCGAGCCGCGGGAAAAGCGGATCTTCTTCGACACGACCTCGGAACCGGCCCGGCACCTCGTCGACGGCCGCCCGATGCCGGCCCGCGTGCTCGGTGGCGTCCAGCCGGAGCCGGGCGGCGTGGACCCGCGGAAGGCGCTGGCCGCCTGGCTCACGGCGCCGGACAACCGGCTCTTCCGCGAGAACCTCGCCAACCGCATCTGGGCGCAGCTCATGGGCCGGGGCGTGGTCGATCCGGTGGACGACGTGCGGGTGAGCAATCCGCCCTCCAATCCGGCGCTCTTCGAGGCGCTCGGGGCTCGCCTTGCGGAGCTCGAGTTCGACCTCCGTGGTCTCGTCCGCGACATCTGCTCGTCGCGGGTCTATCAGCTCTCGACCCAGCCGACCGCGTCGAACGCGCTCGATACGCGGCAGTTCTCCCACGCGCACCTGCGCCGGCTGCGGGCCGACGTGCTCATGGACTCGATCGTCGCGATCACGGGCGTGCCGGGGCGGTTCCCCAACTTTCCCGTCGGCGCGCGGGCGATCGAGACCCATCCGCGGCAGCAGGGGGACACGGGCAACGGCGCGCATCTGGAGCCCTTCTTCCACACCTTCGGCCAGGCGACCCGCAAGACGGTCGCTGCGGCGGAGACGAAGCGGGAGCCGACGCTCGCCCAGGCGCTTCACCTGATCGTCGGCGACACCGTGCGCGATCGGCTCGCGGCCGGCGGCGTCGTCAGGCAGCTCGTGGAGACGAAGTCGACGCCCGAGGACGTCGTGGAGGAGCTCTTCATCCGCGTGCTCGCCCGCAAGCCCGACGGCGAGGAGATGGCGGCGATGATCGCACTCGTGGGTGACTCGCCCAAGGATCCCGCCGTCTACGAGGACATCTTCTGGAGCCTGCTCAACTCGACCGAGTTTCTCTTCAACCACTGATCGGGGACCACCGCCCGGGGGCGGCCAGCGAGGACCACGGCATGCGATCCACTTCGGCCCATCGGTCCGCCCGGGGCTTCCTGATCCTGATCACCACCGCGGCCGCCACGGGTGCCCGCGGCGCGGAGACGGGTCCGCCGATCACGTTCGAGGACCATGTCGCGGTGATCCTGCGCAGGAACTGCGTGCAGTGCCACGGTGAGGGCAAGCAGGAAGCGGGGCTCAATTTCACGTCGTATGCGTCGCTCCTGAAGGGCGGAAGCGGCGGCAAGGTGGTCGAGGCCGGCCGCTCGAGCGCAAGCCGCCTCTACGGCGTGATCACCGAAGCCGATCCGGCCGCCCGCATGCCTCCCGACGCCGATCCGCTGCCGCCCGACGCGATCGCGCAGATCAAGCAGTGGATCGACACGGGCCTGCGGGAGAACGCGGGCTCGAGCGCCGTCGCCATGCGGACGCTCGGCTTCCAGCCCGCCCCGGTGGAGACCGGTGACGGCGGACCGCCGCCCCTTCCGGAAGGGCTCGCCGCGATCGAGCGGCCGACGACGCGGCGGCCGTATCCGATCGTGGCGCTCGCCGCGAGCCCGCGCGCGCCGGTGGCGGCCGCGAGCGGCTATGGCGTCATCGAGCTCGTCGATCCCGCGTCGCGCCGGCCGCTCGGCGCCGTACCGTTCGCGGAGGGGGAGCCGCTCGTGCTGCGGTTCAGCCGGTCGGGCCGTCGTCTGCTGGCGGCCGGAGGGGCGCCGGTCGAGGCGGGCATCGCGGCGGTCTACGACGTCGTCACCGGAGCGAGGCTCGCCGCGGTGGGGCAGGAGCCGGATGCGGTGCAGGCCGCCGACCTCTCGCCCGACGAGCGGATGGTGGCGGTCGGCTGCACCTCGCGACTCGTGAAGGTCTTCTCGACCGAGACCGGTGCGCTGCTCTATTCTCTCGACAAACATACGGACTGGGTCACGGCGGTCGCCTTCTCTCCCGACGGCCGCTATCTCGTCACGGGCGACCGCATCGGCACCATTCACCTCTGGGAGGCAGCGGGGGGCGGGGTGGTGCTCCCGCTGGCCGAGCACACGAACGCGATCCGGGCGCTCGCGTGGCGGAGCGACAGCGGCGTGGTCGCGTCGTGCGGTGAGGACGGCCTCGTCGTCTGGTGGGACGTGACCGACGGGTTTCCCGTGGTCACGAAGGCCAACGCCCACCCGCCGCAGAAGCCCCCCGGGACGTACGGCACCGTCGCGAACGGCGTGCTCGACTGCAGCTTCGGCCTCGCGGGCGAGCTCGCGACCTGCGGCCGCGACCGCACGGTGAAGCTCTGGAAGGCGGATGGCGCCGAGAGAAGGTCGTTCGCCCTGCCCGAAGACGGCGCCGACGGGACGTCGCGGATTCGCGTGCTCCCGACCCGCGTCGCCGTGTCGTTCGACGGGAAGACGGTGATGGCGGGTGACTCGGCCGGCCGGCTTCATGCGTGGCAGGTCGACTGACGGCCTCGGGGGAGATCGGCCGGGGAGATTCCGCCTGCGCGCCTCGAACGAGCCCCTGCCCGGCTGAGCCGGGCCCGTCGACCTTGCCGATCGCGCGGTTTCCGGTGGCTCGGTGCCCGTTGTGGGATCGGGGCTGCCGGATCGCCGAGGGTCTGCCTCCGGTCCGATGAACCTTGGGTCGGCGATTCGTGCGCACCCATCGCCCGGGAAGCGATCGATGGTCAGTCATCTCTCATGCCGCGGTGCGGGCCGGCGCGCGATGCGCTGCCTCGGCACGGTCTCCCTCGTGGCCGTGCCGCTGAGCGTGAACGTCGCGGCCCCCGCCCCCGAGCCGGTCACGGCCCCGCGCCAGACCATGCCCTCGCGAGAGGTCGTCGAGACCACCGCACGCCGGCAGAGCGCCGATGCACT
>Ga0169931_10015815_pt1 | contig 10065 bp, 7 predicted proteins | sample Kivu_15m_20L_FD_129675 | JGI IMG/M metagenome (GOLD analysis project Ga0169931, IMG submission 129675) | Freshwater microbial communities from Lake Kivu, Western Province, Rwanda to study Microbial Dark Matter (Phase II) - Kivu_15m_20L... | ecosystem: Environmental > Aquatic > Freshwater > Lake ... | reverse complement strand
TTTAAATAAAAAAAATTTTTTAATAACCAAAAACCAAAATCAAATGTCTCCAAACATTTACAGGGGCCCCTTCAGAACCGAAATTCCTTCCCCCCCCCCCCCCCCACGCACACACTCAAAGTAGGTTTACGCCAAGATGGTAAGAACTTCTTTTTATTGTTCGCACTGTTTTTTCTATTTGGCAATCTATTTCCTCAAGAGTTTACTTTAGATGGTCGATTAGGTATTGGAAGTTTACCCGGCTCTGATGACCTGCGAGTCCAAGGAGACACAAGAATTACAGGAGATTTAAGAGTAGAAGGAACATCATTGGTGTATGGTGCTGTGAATTCCCACGGTGGATTCAAGCACATCAATTTAGCCGGAAATTTTCCTTTTGGTCAACAACTATTGATTGTTAACTCGGATGGGGCCGAGCTTCTCCAAACTGAAGCTGACAACAAACCCAACGAGCAAAAAACAAGGGTTTCAATCTATCCCATTCCTGCCGAAGACATTATCTATGTAGAACTTACAACAGGCATTGAAGGCGCCTTTCCTTTGGAAATATTCTCAGCCGATGGAACTTTAATTATGCAATTCTCCGTAAGACAAGGAATGAACGTTATCGACATTCACTCGCTATCTTCAGGATTATACCTAACAAGACTAAAAATAGAGAAAGAGGGAAATATTATTCCAAATAAATTTCAAAAGCTATGAGAGCATTAATCCCAATTCTATTTTTGTGCACTTTGGGATTTCAAAGTTGTCAAAAAGAAGAAAACCAAAAATTTCCTTCCGGAGGTGCAAGCACAAATCTTCGCCCTGGAGAAGTGTTTTCCGGACTTTATGATGTATATGACACAAATGGTTCAAAGAAATACAGTTTTGAAATACTTGTCAAGAACAGCATCCAAGATTTACCATTTGACACTTTAATTTTCTCAAATTTTGCGGACAGATTCACCTTTGAAAAGCAGTACATAGCCACATACTTCAACGATCAACTAACATTGACAATTGGAGTGCATCATCCCATTTTATGCAACAACGGTAATTCATGGCACCTTTCGGGATTATATCCTTCTTTTGATAACGCGTTTGTAGAAAATCAACTCTCAGGAGACACCATCTACCTTTATTACACCCTGAGCAACGCAGCTTTTTATCTCCAAGACGGTGCACCCTATTACCATGAGGAAGTGCTTGAAATGGCAGTGAAGCAAAAATGAGTATGAGCTTGTATATGAATGCTATAATTCTCAAGGCTTTTCACTCGGACTGTACCTTAGTCGGCTGTTTTTTTATAATGAAGGGCAGATGATTGTTCAAAATTTTCAGACGCTATGAATGGAAATCAAGTTCAATGTTTCCTAAAAAACACCACAAAAAAGCCCTCAACGATTGCCGAGGGCTTTTTCATTTTTAAAATCAAACAAAATCACATCATCATTCAATCACCACTTTCTGTGTTAAGGTGGTGGAGCCTGTTTGCAAAGCCAGCACATACATGCCCGAAGCAATTCCGTCCAGAGGGATGCGGTAGCTATTGGTGCCGCCAATCATGGTGCCCGAAGCCACGGTGCGGCCATTCATGTCGGTGAGGGTGTATGGCATGTCAGTGTCTGTGAGTTGGCGAAAGAGCACGCGGATTTGGTCGCGAGCGGGATTGGGAAAAATGGCCATTCCATAGTCGCGGATGGCCTCAGCCACACTAATCACTCCGTTGAAAGCATTGAACGTAGGGGCTTGGATGACAAAATCTCCGGTTCCATTGGGCATGCGGGCATAGCCCATGTCTTCCTCTTGTTGTCCAAAAAAGACCTGGTCGGCAATTTTAAAATCCGAGGTCATCAAGGTGAGATTTTCTCCGGAGGCTCTCAGTTTGAAATTGGCGTGCATGGGACCTTGTGACCCGTCTTCGTCAGCCCAAACTATCATATAGCTGTCAGCGGCCAATGAGGTGCTCGCGGGCAAAGCCCACTTGTCCAAATTGGTCAGATTGTCTGACAGATAATATCCCGAAACGTCTATGGCCTGATTGCCATTATTGTACAACTCTATCCAGTCTTCGAATTGGCCGGCTTCATCTTGAGCACCGTTGGTGTTTTTGCCCATGATTTCATTGATGACCACGTCAGAATCCACCCACTCAGGCATGGCGATGTAGTAGAAAACATCGTGGTCGGCACCCACGGGTAAGTATGAGCGCGTGCCCGCAGTGTTAGCCTCCACTGCCTCGATATAGAAGCGCATCAAACCGCCCATGTCAATAGCGGGCAATTGGGCGGTGTAGAGATTGCCACCTTGGGCGTTCATGGCCACTTTGGTCAAGTTGCCCACCAACTGGTCTGAGTACCAAAGCCACACATTGGCCACCCCATCGGGCGAAGAAACAGTGGCGCTGACAGTGGGCGTTTCGCCAACCAAAATGTCCCAAGCGCCTTGGGCACCCGTGGCAACCACATTGGTGATATCAGCCCCTGTGGTGTTCACTTCCGCGTTGTTGTTCAGTGTGTTTCTGCGGGTGTTGATGATGTTTTGCAATTGTGTGACCCCGGAAGTGAATTGGGCATAGGTGTATATCTTTTTGGGATCGGCTTGCACCTCCGCGTCAATCATAGTCGAATAGGTGGCTATCAAATTTTGTGTGGTCGTGAGGTCCAGCATTTCGCTGATGACGGTGCGCAGATGGGCCAAATAGCGTTGGCGATACTCGGGCACCTGCATCAGTCGGTTCATCAGGGGATAATTGACATTTTCGGCATGATAGAATGGGCCCCAGCCTTGGTTTTGGGTGGTGAGCACCGAATTGCCGTCAAACTCCAGCGGCACTGTACGGCCTGTTTCTTTTTCCCAGTGGACGTAGTAATCCATTTTTCCCTTGTAAACATAGCCATCATCATCACAGAAAGCGGTTTCGCAAGCGATGAGCCACAGCGCACGGTCCACGTCCATCACGGCAGGCAATGCCACGGGCAAGTTGGCCAAGGCCGTGTTGTTGAGCACGTCACAAGTATTGATGAGCAATGCCCACGGGTCGGTTTCTTCGGTGTTTTTCAGGGTGTAGTATTGCTGATAAGTGGATTGGTTTGTTCCCAAATAGTTGAGCGCGGCAGTGCCATCGCCCCATTGTGGGCCACCACCTCCGCCACCACCTCCGCCACCGCCACCGGATGTAGGCGCATCAGCGCGCCAGTAGGTGCCTTGGTCACTGAGGAACCATTCTTCCAGCATGTCTTTGTTCAATTGCTGCACATTGACATACAGGCCCCAGTTTTCGCCATTGATAGTGAGGTGGACAAAGTTGGCTTTGGCCGTGGGGATATGCTTGCGAATGAGTTGGCAATAGAGAAACTCGCGCAAGAAAGTGGCGTCCTGGAAAGCATTGTTCAAATTAAGGTTGTTGTAGCCTTGAATGCCCTGCCCGGCCACGTAATAGTTGGTCTTGATGGAAAAAGACTTTTTCTGAGAACCGGCAGGCAACATTGAGTACGAAGTTTGGCCTTTGTACTGCACGCCCACTTGACCTATCACCTCACCATCATAGGTCAGAGTGGCGGGGATGTAGTTGGAAGTATTGTAATTGGAAGCCAACTGAGCCGCCCAGTTGGTCGCTTCAAACTGCATGTTGATGGTCTTGATGACATCATGTTGGTAGAATCCCGAAGTGGTGGTCTTGCCGATTTTGATTTGGTGGAGGTCTTCCATCAAAGTCCATTCATCGGGAAAAGTTTGGCCGAAGCCCGACAGCGAAATGAGCAGCAGGGGCAGAAGCAGTTTTTTCATTGCGAATAAGATTGAGTTAATGATTGGTTTACAAGCGAGGCGAAAGTTAAGGATGTGACTTTGGCCGCGTGCCGGTCGTTTGTCTCGAAACACCGACCACTTATCGCAGAGGCCAATCAAGAGCCGCAACGCCTCCTACTTTTGGCGCCATGAACACTCGGCAAATGCTTCTATACGCTGGCCTGCACCTTCTGTTGGCGGGTGGATTTTTGCTGGTGCCTTATCTCTTCACCCCGCGTTATTTCGACCGAATCGCCCATGTGTTCACCGACCGGCATGATGCCCTCCATGTCGGGGTTAGAGCTGTATGAAAAACTGCCCGGCAAGCCCAAGTTGATTTTCACCACTGCCCATCCGGGCTTTGCCTTGGACGGATTTGAAGTGGGTGCCTATGACTATTTGCTCAAGCCCATTTCTTTCGACCGTTTTGAAGAAGCATTGCGCAGAGTAACTGAGCGTCAACCCGCTGAAGCACCGGCACACCCGACTGAACTTTTACTGAAAGCCAACTACGGCACTTTGCATTTGACCATCCCTTCCATTTTGTTCGCAGAGTCTTATGGCGACCACCTGCACATCCACATGACCGATGGCAAAACCCACCAAGTGCGCATGCCGCTCAAGTATTTTCTGGATTTGGTGCCCGCAGGCACATTTGCGCGCATACACAAGTCCTATGCAGTATCCGTAAACCGAGTGGAATTTGTCCGCAACAAAATGGTGCACATCGGAGGGCCCACACTGCCCCTGGGGCGCAAATTCAGCTTGCCCGAGTAACCGGCCGAGGCGTTGTTTTACCTTGCCGCCATGATTCCGAAAATCATTGGGAGATGGATGTTTGCAGCCGCCATATTGATTGGGGCGGCCACTACGGTCAGTGCCCAAACCTTGGACGATGCCCATGCCTTGCGCTATGACAACCCGGATTCTTCCATTGTCATTTGCCAAAAAATCATCGGAAAATGGTCGGGCGATTGGGCCGAATTGGGCCGTGCACACCACATCATCGGGCTGTGCAGATGGATAAAAGGCGAATATCCCGAAGCCATCAATTCATACAACGAAGCCATTCAAATCAGAAAGAAGCACGGTGACAGCTTGGACTATGCCGGCAGCCTCAATGGCATCGGGTTGGTCTTTTGGAAAATGCAACTGCACAACCAAGCCATGGGTGCCTATTTGCACAGTTTGTCCATATCTGAGCGCGAAAACGACTCTTTGCTGATGGCAAAAACATTGGGCAACATCGGTATTCTGTTGGAAGAACAGGACGATTTGACACGAGCCTTGGAGTTTCACAGCCGATCACTGGAGATAGCCGAAAAAATCAATGACGAAAACACCAAAGCCAATGGTTACAACAACATCGGGATTATCTATCGCAGGCTGAAGCAATATGACAAAGCAGTTCAGTACCTTGAAAAATCCCTGAACAGTGATTTCACTCGGAACAACGAATTCGGAATGGCTTTGTCCCTTTCAAACTTGGGTTTGGTATACATGAACCAAGATATGTTTGGCATGGCGGACAAGTATTTCAACGAATCAATGGTTCTGTATGAAAAACTGCAAGACCCCACCGGGCTGGCGATGATTTATGGAAACTTGGCTATGAACGCGCTGCACTTCGATAGAATCAAAGAAGCCATTGTGTTGGGCGAAAAGAGCTTGACCATGGCCAAAAAATCACTTTCGGTCAACTATGAAATGAACGCTTGCAGCGCACTGGCCCGGGCTTATGGCCTCGATGGCAAACCCAAATTGTCTTACCAATTTCTGAACAGGTATTTTGCATTGGCCGACAGTGTCAATCAAGCCGAGTCACGTGGCCAAGTTGCCCTGATGCAGCAGCAATATGACTATCAGCGCGCGCAAATCAAGACCGAACTGGAGCATGAACGCGAAAGGGCTGACTCACAGGCAGAACTGGACCGTCAAGTGCTGATTCGAAATGGCATCGTAGGACTGGGGCTGATGGCGCTGGTCATGCTGGGCCTGCAATACCGCAACTTTCTGCGCAAAAAGCGTGACAACGTGCTGCTGGCTCTCAAAAACGAGGAGATACTCCGTCAAAAACAAGAAATAACGGACAGCATCATCTACGCCAAGCGCCTGCAAGAAGCTCGCTTGCCCCACATCGAAGTGCTGAAAAAGCTCTTTGCCGAGCACTACATCATGTATCGTCCCAAAGACATTGTTTCGGGCGATTTCTATTGGGCCGAAAGTGTGGGCAAGCGCACCTTCTTGGCAGTGGCGGACTGCACAGGCCACGGAGTTCCCGGGGCAATGGTGAGTATGGTGGCCACCGAGGGCCTCAACGAAGCCGTTCTAAAACGCAAACTAACCTCTCCGGCAGAAATCCTGTTTTTTCTGAATGGACATATTCACTCGGCTTTCCAAACCAGTAGTTCGGAAGTTAAAGACGGTTTGGACATCGCCCTGTTGGTTGCCGAAAATAATGGAACCAATGTTCAATTTGCCGGGGCTAACAACTCGTTGATGTTGTTGACTCCAAAACCGAATTTGGAAAATGCCACTCTCCGTGAATCAAGCGAGCACCTGCACTTGTACGAAATCAAAGGCGACCGAAGAAGTATTGGGGGATGGGCTGATGAAGCCCCCTATGCCGAACACACTCTTGTTTTAGGGCCGGACGACCGGTTGGTGATGAGCACCGATGGTTATGCCGATCAATTCGGTGGGGAAAAAGGTAAAAAACTCGGCAGTGCGCGATTGCGCAAAGTAGTCTTGCGAGCAGTCGAAGGCAACAACCCCGGGCTATTGGCTCGTGAGTTTGATGCTTGGAAAACCCACGAAGAACAGGTGGACGATGTGACCGTTGCCGTGGTTAAGCTGCGGTGATTGCCTTTCGCTCTTTCCAAAAACCAAAAGCCAACAGAAGCAGCAACAAAGCGCTTCCCGCATGGGCAATGGAGTTGCCGGTGCGATAGGTGGCCGGCTCAAAGCGGAACACCACTTCGTGTTCGCCACGAGGCACATTCACCGCCCGCAGCACATAGTTGGCTCGGCCATGAGGGACCAGTTGGCCATCCAAGTAGCAATTCCATCCTTTGTCATAGAAAATCTCAGAGAAAACCACCAATCCATCCGCGTCAGAAGAAGTGCGGTATGTGAGCTCATTGGGTTTGTAGTGCTCCATAAGCACTGAGGCCATGGAGTCCACTGCAGCAGGCTCAGTGAGCACATCGGCCATGCGCTGATCAATGACGGCTTGGGTGTGTAAATCGGCATCGGCCAGGGTCTCCATTTCATCATCGGCATCTTCGGCCCAGAGGACCCCCAAGACAAACCACGCATTGCCCATGGCTGAGGGATTTTGCAGCGGGGCCGCGTCCGGATTGGGGATGACATAGCGCGTGTTGAGCATCCCCAAGGTTTGGGCTTTGGCAAATGCTCCCGGCAGTCCTACAGCCTGGGCATCAGCTGCTAATTGCTGCATTTCGGGCAACAGACAGTGGTCAATCAGTTCTTGATAGCGCTTGATTTTGGCCCCATGGTAGCCTCCCACTGATTTGTGAAAATAGGCTATGGAGGCTTCTGAAAACGGATTTTGCATGGTGAGGACGCGGTAATTGGTATTAAGTCCCAACACCCCAAAAGCAGCGGCTGCCTGCCGGGCCTCGGCATTTTTTCCTTTCTTCACCTTGGAGCTAGCGGCCTCAATTTTATCCAATAATCCCGGTGTGCCTTGGGATTCTTTGGTCAGGATGTCCATGTCGGCAGTGGTGGGGGCAAAAGGAAACTCCATTTGTGCAGAGGCAATCCACGAGGGATTTTTGCGTGGATTGTCGGTAGAAAGGTACCTGCGGTCAACGCTCCAAATGTCTATGAGCATGACCAAGCCCAACACGGGTATCACGATAACAGGTTTAAGCCAACGCATCAGTACCAACACAAGTCCGGCCACGCCCAGCAAAACCAACAGCAAGGCACGCTGGGTGTCAGCCGCGAATATTTTTTGACGCGCCACAGGCAGCTCGTCCATGATGGCATAGATGAAATCCTCCTGTTCGGGGTTCTCTGCACTTTGCTCCAGATAATAGTCGAACATCTGCGATTCGGCAGCATTGCTAAAGCTGAAAAAGCTGCCCGGTGCAAGCAAAAAGAGCCCCAGAATGGCTACCATAGCGCCCGAACCGATGAAGAGAAATTTCCGATGGCCGGATAGGATATTTCCTTTCACCAAATCATCCAAGAAAAGGGCAGCACCCAAAGGAAGAACAAGCATAAGCAGAACCAAAATCATCTTGGTGTCGCGAAACTTGTTGTAGAGCGGGAACGAATCAATGAAGAAATTGCCCAAGCCATTGGGATAGCGCCAACTGAGCATCACGACCACAACGGCCAACAATGCCAACGCCACTTTGAGAGGCCATTGGCCCGGCACGAAATACCACAGAAAAAAGAAAAGGCAAATAAGCACACCGATATAAAAGGCACCTCCGGTGGACGATTGATCGCCCCAATAGCGCATTTGTTGGGCCAGCACATGGCGCATTTCGCCTTTGACTCCTGCAAGCGCGTCTTTGTCATCACCCAAATAGGCAGACTTGCCGCCTTTTACATCCGGAATCATGAAGGACCAAAATTCACCGCGGGCCATGCTGTATTCAAGCATGTAGGCAGGGTCCAGGCCGTCTTCGGCAGCAGCCGTTTCCTTTCCCGGAGCAGTGATGGTGAGTTCGCTTTTGCCGCGGGTGCTATATGCCGAATATTCATAGGTGGTGAGGATATTGCCCATATTGGGCAGCACGGCCAAAATGCCCGCCACCACCAGCATTCCCGCTGCTTGAGCGGCATAAACGACTTTTTTGTCCAAAACCAAACGCACCAACTCGGCTATGCCCACGGCAGCCAAGAGGAAAAGGAAATAATAGGTCATCTGGAGGTGGTTGGCGGCCAGATGCAATGAGCCGAACAGAGCGGTAAGTCCCGCGCCCAACCACAATTTGCCGCGCAAAGTGAGGAAAACACCTCCCAGCGCGGGGGCCATATAAGCCAGTGCATAGACCTTGGAAGTGTGGCCCGCACCGAAATACAAAATGAAGATGCTGCCCAGTCCATACACCGCTGCAATGGGGATGCTGAGCCATGGATTGACGCGCAGACATTGGAGCAGAATATAGAATCCGAGCATGGCTACGAAAAGCAAATCTATGCCGCGCGGAAGACCCAATTTAATGATACGGTCGATGGTTTTGACCCAATTGCCGGGGTGTTTGGCAGCGATTTGCCATGCCGGCATGCCCCCAAACATCGAATTGGTCCAAAGAGGTTCTTCGCCAAGGGTATCGCGGGCATCAATGATTTCTTTGCTCATGCCCGTGAAAGTGCGGATGTCGCCTTGGTTCAGGACAAAATCATCGAAGATGGGATGGAGAAAAGCACATGCGAGGATGATGAAAATGCCGATAGCCGCAACATGCGGAAGAGCGCGGAGAATGAGGGATTTAATCACCGATAGGTTATTTTAATTGCAGGCCGCAAGATAGGAGAAGCGATGCAGGCAAAGATGGCATGAATGACTCCCAAAACTTTCCTCCCGCTTCCCTGTTTCCAAAGCCATGCAATCGGAACCCAAGGCCCTCAGCCCGGCAGTCATAGACCGTATCATAGAGATGGCTTGGGAAGACCGCACACCTTTCGAGGCCATTCTAGTGCAGTTTGGCCTGGCCGAAAAAGACGTCATCGCACTGATGCGCGCTGAGTTGAAACCCGCGAGCTTCAAGCGCTGGCGCACCCGCGTGAACCAAGGGGTGAGCCACAAACACCTGCACAAACGCCATCCCGAGATGACCCGATTCAAATGCACACGCCAGCGCAGCATCAGCGCCAACCGCATCAGTAAGCGCTGACCAACGCACTCGACCATGGTGAACGATTATGCTGCCATCCGCGAAATACTCCAATCCATAGACCCCGAAACCTCTGGGCGCACCCGCAATTTCGGGGATGGTGCCGTCACACGCCTTTCGGCCTATATCAGCCGCGGAGTCATCAGCACGCGCATGGTGGCTGCCGAGGTTTTGGGGCGCGGATTGCCCGCTGAACACACTGCCACCCTGATAAAGGAACTTGCATGGCGCGACTATTTCCAACAAGTGTGGCGTGCCCGCGGCCATGACATTGACCACGACTTGCGCCCTGCAGCCGGCCCGGACTTCCGCGCGGGAATGCCCGCAGCCATCATGCATCACTGCACAGGTGTGGAGGCCGTGGACCGGGCCATCCGGCAATTGTATGACACCGGATACATGCACAACCACATGCGGA
>Ga0169931_10015812_pt1 | contig 10066 bp, 5 predicted proteins | sample Kivu_15m_20L_FD_129675 | JGI IMG/M metagenome (GOLD analysis project Ga0169931, IMG submission 129675) | Freshwater microbial communities from Lake Kivu, Western Province, Rwanda to study Microbial Dark Matter (Phase II) - Kivu_15m_20L... | ecosystem: Environmental > Aquatic > Freshwater > Lake ... | reverse complement strand
CTGAGGTGAAGGGGATTGAGGGGTAGCAAGATAGAGATTTTAAACAACAAATTTTCTCTGGGATGATATCAATCTTGGACATAACTACAGTTCTCCATAAAAAATTAGAATCACTTGCAAAGAAGGATGCAATTGGTAAACGTATCGAGCCATCTTTTTCGGTTTATGTTATTGAAGTGGAAAAGATAGATCCAAGCCTTGATTGTGACTTTTATGTAGGATCGACAGCGCATTCAGTGTTAGATCGCTTTTATCAGCATGTTGAAGGCCATATTCTAGCTTCGAAACCATTTAAGTACGGAAAGGGCAAAGCTAGGAGAATTAGGTGGGATTTAATGGAAGAGTTTCCAAAATTTTACTCTAGAAACTCAGTTGAAATTGCGGAAGGGTTAGTTGCCAAAGCACTTCAATCCGCAGGTTGGAGCGTGCATTGCAATAAACTCTAGATCTGTCCGACCAGGTTACAAAGCAATTACCAATTCTGTACTCGGAGCCACACCTTGTTTATTGGTTCAAACTCAGCCAAACTATGGTCATGGCTGAGATAGGTAACGAGCGCTGGGGACAATATAAAAAACATGTTCTTGAAATTCTAGCCAAGCGTCCAGAAGGCATGTATGTTAATGACATATTTCTTGAACTAGAAGGCAGACTACCTGCTAATGACTTTGAAAATGCAGTCTATGAAAGTTCAGGCCAACGTCGCCGACCTTTTATAGTTAGATTTGCAACGATTTCTCTTGTGAAAGCTGGCTGGCTTCTTAAAGATCGAGGACAATGGCAGATAACTGCTGATGGAATAAAAGCACTTAGTGATTTCCCGAGCGCGGCTGAATTACAGCGCGAAGCAGGTCGTTTATATAAAATTTGGAAGAATTCTCAACCAGAGGATGATGTAAGTGAAGAAAATGTTGAAGAGAATTCAATTGCACTTGCAGTATCTGTTGAAGATGCTGAAAGTAATTCTTTCAATCTTATATATCAGTACTTATCAAATTTGCCACCCTATACATTTCAAGAACTTATAAAAGTACTACTACAAGCCATGGGCTATAAAATAAATTGGGTAGCACCACCTGGCAAAGATGGCGGTGTAGACATTATTGCTTATCATGATCACCTTGGGGCTATGGGTTCAAGAATTAAAGTTCAAGTGAAAAGACAAGCCTCAACCCTTAGTGTTTCCGATTTTCGATCATTCTTAGGTGTATTAAATGATTCAGAAGATATTGGACTGTTCGTCTCCCTTGGTGGATTTTCATCCGATGCTGAAAAAGAAGCGAGAGCTTCAAATAAGCGAATTACCTTGGTAGATGCTAAGAAACTATATGAATTATGGATTAGTTACCATGAGAAACTTTCTCAAGCAGATCGAGCTTTATTCCCTTTAAAGCCAATTTACTATTTAAACACCCAAGAATAACTATCGCAGAATTGCTATATGGCGGTAACCGATGCTGTGAATTCCGTTTTGAATAGTCATCAAAGGATTAATTCACTTCAATTTGTACAATTTGTGGCGCTTGTCAGTGGCGCTGGTTATCGTTTGGCTATGTTCAATCCAAGGATCAACAGTGTCTGAGGTTATTAAAGCAGGGAGCGGCACCCTTGAATTCTTTCGTGAGGTCACCAAGTACTTCATGGACTTCTTGGAAACTGATTTCCATAAACAGAGACTTCCAAAGAGAACAATAAAGTCAAGAAATTCGGGCAATTTATTGATTGGTTTTAACCTCAATAAATATGAATCCTTCCAGAAGGTAATAGAGAAACACATTGCAGGAAACTTTCCTCCTGAAACAACCTTACAAGTCAAGAAAGCTCAGCATAAGACCAAGCTACCTAAGAATGTTTTGGATCTGATTGAGCTCCAGATCAGCAAAATCTCGAAGACAGATTTTACAAACCTGATCGAAGAGATTGCTGTCCGAATAGAACAAGAAGCAGTTTTAAACAAGGATGACTACGAACTTGCACTAAATAATGCTTGTGATAACGCAAGTGCATGTTATTACAATCTTATAATCCACCCATTTATTTTGAGCCTAGAAAAACCTCTAACAAATAAAGAACTTGGTGATGATTCTGATATTTTCATGATGGAGCAGGAGCTAGTAGAAGCATTTGTTGAAAGAATTCAAGCCAAGATTTCAGATCTGCTGAAGAGATTATTTGCAAAAGAAAAACCGAAATTATCAACAGAACTGTGGGAAACAATAAGTCTTGTGGAAGTTCAAGCTCTACTGGTTGAACGTTTTTCAGAGATGAAAGTTGCAGACTTATTTGATGAGGTGAAAGATCTTGAAAACAATAAAGCAATTCTTGATAAGCAAGACTTCTATCTTTACTTTGGTGACATTGCTTATAAAGGCAGCAAGTATCCGATTTTCTACTTACCGATTAATCTTGTTAAGCTTCAGGAGTCTTTCCAGCTTGAGTTTGACGCTCAAGTTTATATAAATAAAAAAGCACTTGAGTACATAGCCCAAGAATTCAATAAAGATCGTGGCACTCGCGGTACTTTGAAATCAATTGGTGAGCGAATCATTTACTTGAGCCAGCATCAGTCCGATTTGCAGGATGTTTTAGGCTCCGTAATCAGCGAAATTCAGAATTTTTTCGAAATGCGTGACAATGTGAATTTCCACCAACAGAAAGAAATGAAAGCTAAGGGTGCTGAAGTCTCAATATCCAATTCCCTCTATTTCTCTCTTTTCGATAAGTCTGATGAAGCTCTGGTAAACGATTATGAGGAAATCCTTATTCAAATTGGACTCGAAGGCGGAGATCTATCTCAGGCATTCCAACAAATTCTTGATGACTTTCTCCAAAACAACCCAGAATCCATAAGCAGCGAAGTGGAAGATGCATGGGACTCCACGGACACCCCAAGCAAACTTGTTGCCCAAAGCCCAATTCCTCTGAATAGCGAGCAACTCCAGATTCTCAGCGCAATAAAAAAACCCAATTGCAAGTATGTAATTGTCGAGGGTCCGCCTGGTACTGGCAAGAGTCACACAATTACCGCAATTATTTTTGATGCAATTCTCAACTCAAAGTCGATCTTGGTGCTATCTGATAAAAAAGAAGCTCTTGATGTGGTTGAAAAAAACATTACTGAAACCATGAATAAGGTGAGATTCGATCAGAATTTCCAAAATCCAATTCTGCGTCTGGGTAAGACAGGAAATACCTACAGCCAAATTCTTTCCAAGACTGCCATTACTGGTATAAAAGCACACTACAGAGGAGTGAAAGCCAATCTCGCCGATTTGGATGAAACTATCTCCCAGGCGACAAATAGCCTTAAGGAAGACATTGAATTAGAAACACTTTCCTATCGTGATGTAGATATTCAAGAAGTCAAAGAATTGATGTATCTCGAGGAGAATATTGGAAATCCTAAAACTTTCTACTTTGATTTGGATGAAGTTCTGTCTAATGAAATGGGAGGGTATGACATTGGAACCCTCAAAGAAGGTCTCAACTCATTCAATTCAGTCACCGAAAGCAAGCTATTCAAGAGACTTTCAAAACTCCTTGGACATAATCCTGCGGACTTTGAAGACTACATAGATCTATTGGAGTCTTTGGATTCAGTGGCGAAAGCTTCGACTAGCTTGGTGGATAACCGCCTTTTCTCCCCTGAATCCATTCAAAGGTTCGAAAGTTTCTCAAAGTCAGATATTCCTAAGTTGCGAGACTACATAAACGAATATCGTTCAAAAAAGATTTTCATTTTTGGATACGCTTTTTCTAAAGGGGCACTAAGTGAAATAAGTTCAAGATTCCGCAATGATTTCAAATTCATAGGCGAAAACCCTCACACTCTACTGACAACTTTAGAATCTGCTTTGGTCTCCTTTAACCTAATGGCTGAGAAAGCGAACAAAATCAATGCGGATCTACAACTGGAAAATGATTTTGTCGCTCTATTGCATCAGATATTTCTTTCGGAAGAGCTAAAAGAATGGCTTGCTGAGGTTGCCAGCACCGTTGAGATAGCCACTGATCTAAACTCTATTTCCGCGCAATATCCGAAGTCTTTCAAGAAACTTGCAATTAGCGTGGATAAACTGCAAACTTTAAGTGACAATAAATTAGTAAATGCAGATGAAGCTAAGCTCAATGAGCAAATTCGATATGTGCAGCTGAAGAAAAAAGTTTCCTCTGAGTTTACAAAGATTCCTAATCTAGACTATCAAAATGTCAAGAAGTCCATCGAGCAATTAGTTATTACTAAAGTTGCTCACAAGTTGGATGGTCGGGTAATCGATTTTTATGAAAATAATAAGAATGACGCAGAGACTCTTAGGGCAATCATTAGAGGCAAACAGAAGTTTCCTCGTGATAAATTCGAGAAGCTAAACAATGCATTCCCATGCATTCTTGCGGGAATTCGTGATTATGCAGAGTACATCCCCCTAAATCATCAAATGTTCGATCTACTGATTATTGATGAAGCATCTCAAGTTTCACTTGCACAAGCTTTTCCTGCCCTTATCCGGGCGAAGAAAGTCTTAATTCTTGGAGATAGAAAACAGTTCAGTAACATAAAGTCAGCACAGGCCAGTTCTGATACTAATAGAGATTACCTATCACGTCTGAAAGATTCCTTCAAAGCCAGCGTTTCAAAGGAGCAATCTCAACTTGTTCGACTTGGTAAATTTGATATCAAAACTTCAGTGTTAGAGTTCTTCGAGTATATAAGTAACTACAGCATGCAATTGACTAAACACTTCCGTGGTTACAAGGAAATTATTTCTTATAGTAACAAGCATTTCTATCGAAATAGTCTTCAAGTAATGAAGATTAGAGCAAAGAATATTGATGAGGTAATTAAATTTACCCGAATAACCGCGAGCGTGAAAGATGAACTTCGTCCAAATAGCAATAGTGCTGAAGTTGATTTTATAATAAGTGAATTGCTGAGACTGAAGGATGAGATGAGCCAACAGAGTGTCGGTGTCATTACACCGCATACAAATCAGCAGAAACTTTTTGTAGATCAAATCAGCAAAATGCCGGAATATGATTATTTCGTCGATAACTTCAAGTTGAAGATAATGACGTTTGATACGTGCCAAGGTGAAGAACGAGACATAATCTATTACTCAATGGTGGCCACTAAGGATAGTGACAAGCTTTGGGGTGTCTTTATCAAGGATCTCAGGAATGTTGATATTGAAGAAGATGGTCAAATAAAAGCCCAAAGATTGAATGTCGGTTTCAGCCGTGGCAAAGAATGCATCCATTTTGTCATTAGCAAGGATATTGAGGACTTTAACGGGTCTGTCGGTGAGGCTTTGCGTCATTACAAGCTAGTTCTGGACGAGGCTTTGGATGAGCGAAAGGTTAGCGATACAGACCAGCGTTCAGGGATGGAGCCTGAGGTTCTCAATTGGTTCTATCAAACAGACTTCTGGAATAAGAATAAGAAAGCAATTACTTTCATTCCTGGATTCGAAATCGGCAAATACTTAAAGCAGTTGGACCCTACATACACACACCCTATGTACAAAGTGGACTTCCTTCTGGCTTACAAAGCCAGCGATGATAAAGAGCGTAAAATCGTAATTGAATACGACGGCTTTGAAGAGCATTTCAAGAATATGGATCAAGTCGACGAATACAACTATGAGAACTACATGTCAGATGGAGATGTGTACCGCCAGAAGGTTCTCGAGAGCTATGGATATAAGTTCCTTCGAATCAATAAGTTCAATTCCGGTGCAAATCCAGTCGAAACTCTTGATCAACGACTGAAGGATTTTACCAAGCCTGAACCAAAGACAAATCCGTGGTTATCAAAAATTCACACCACAATTGAAGAAATACAAAGTGGAGATCTAAAAGAATGCCCTAAATGTAAGGAACTGAGAGACGTTGATGATTTCAAGGATGCATCCTTATCACGAGGTGTAGGAAGAATTTGCAAGCACTGTAAATCATCTAGTGGGACTACACGCTCAAGTCGTTCATCTAGCGGTGCAACTAGTGGCACAAATTGCCCTAAGTGTGGATCAAGAATGGTCCGCAGATCAAGTAGATATGGAAGCTTCTATGGGTGCAGCAAGTACCCGTATTGCAAAGGCATAAGGAGATAAATAGAGCCTGACCCGACGCATAACGGTGAGACTTTTAGTAAACTAAATTCTTTCCATATTTTATTCCAGCTTTGATCGCATTCACGGACTCAGACTGAGTTAAACCAGAGGATATCGCAGCTTCAAGCAATCTTTCAAAAGCGAATTTTTCGTCCAGTGAGCCCGTACCAATAATCTTGCCGATATAGGTTGCATGTTTTATAAGAGATTGATTTCGACGTCCTTCCGGAGTAGTTCTAATCAGGGTGCATCTTTCCGATAGAACTTGCACTGCAAATTCACGTGAAAATATTGGATTACTTGCAACATTTGAAGCGGAAATTGACGAGGGAGCAACGAAATTCTCTTTAATGGCTTTTGGTGAGAGCTCGTCCCTTAGCCAAGTTGGGAAGTTTAAAACAACTGAATTTCCAATGGATTGGTAATGATCCAATTCTCCTTTTGAAGAATTCAGAAGCCGTGAACCCTCGGCAACGATGTACCCACCTTTAGACCGTGTATCAACTCGCCACCAACCATTAACCTCCGTCCCCTGTTTGATGCCAACGTTTTGATCATAGAAGTAGAGATGCTTTCCGCCAGATGGAGTTTTGACTGAATATGTTTCAAAGAGCTGGGAATCACCAGCTTTTCTACAGATCTCCTTGAATACATCTTCACCGTTTTTCGCACCCAGTTCATTCCAGGGGCTAGAAGGTACAGCTCCCTTTGATGTATCTAAATCAATAACTATTAAATTAGAAACTTCACAGGCAATTCCGATGTTCGCATTCGGATGCTCAGTCCACCATGAGTCAATCTGCAAAGGATTTGTCGTTGCTCGGTTTTGCCAATCAGAAATTAATGGCCTCTTTGAGTTCTCAACTAGCGGTATAACATAAAACCCATTCTTTGCGTGTGCTAGAGCTGCCGCTTTCAATGAGTTTTGGTCAATGGGTTTAATTGATCGAACTGGAGACTGTAAATCCTTTACAGGATGCTCTGCTTTCTCCTTTGGAAAAACTTCTCCAAACTGTCGGATAGAGCCGCTCGAATCTTTTTCTGTCTCTACAATAGTAATGAATGACAATTGAGCTTCTTTAATCTTTCCGAAATAAGTTTCCTTCGCATTGACAGGAAATCCCACAGTAAGAAATCCATACTTTTCAAAACTCTTTAGACCAATTCTTTCGCTAAGAATTTTGGCATCATCATCAAACGCATTAAACATATATCCAATTTGAGTGAGTGCGATGTCGACTCTGTACTGGGCTTTGAGAGATTTGGACATGCCTAGAGTTTCTAGAGTTTTAGAAGCCGCCTTCTTTGGTGTGACGGCAGTAATTTCACGCTTTTGTTTCTGAACATCCTCGGCAATCTTCGCTCGTCCTGTTACATATTCAATGCCTCTAATTTTTGTTTTGCCATCCCAAGCAATTTCAGCAACAACAACGACCGCATATCCTAATTCTTCAATATTCTTTTTCAATTTGTCGATGGATTGGATTGGAAAACCAGCGACATTACAGGGTCCTCTTAGATAAGTTTTTATCTTCGATATTTCTGATAGAAATTCGGCATCCTCTTGGTACGTTTCATAGAAAACGCCGCATTGAATTAGCACGATATGTCGTGGAAAATCTTCTTTTAAATCAACCCACTGATCTAAGAGAGATTTTGCTTTCATTCTAAGCTCTAGTAATTCTCTCGAATGTAGGCGTAAGCACGATCAAAGAGATCGCCAGCTGGTGGTAGACCTGAGTTCTTAAGAATCAAACGAAGTTCTTGTCGAACCATTCGATCACCAGGATGTGATGTCTGCCAGCCTGTTCCTCTTACTGGTTGCACCAATGAGTCAACATTTTCAACAACGCTTTCAATAACTACTGGAACACCTTTTGGCTGAAACTCTTCAAATATCTGAGTAAGTGCTCCCTTTCGTGGATCGATAACCTTGATCTCATTGATACGACCTTCATCATCTGCACGCTCTGCTTCAAGTAAATCTTTAGCAAGCTCTAATAAGTGGCGTAAGAATTCAACACTCTCCGCCGCACTTGAGATACGACTTAATCTCAGTAGCTCTAAACGCTCTGCTAAAGACTTCCATATTTTTACGCCACCAACTCCAGTAATGCGTGCCTGAATTCGTTCCTCTAAACGCTGTAAAACCTCAAGAGCTGTTGGTGCCGGCGCTCCAATCTTGGGAGGAGCAGGAAACAAACCGTTGTCACGAAGTGCTTCTAGCACTTCAGCATCCATGGCTACTTTGTCTAATTTATCTGCATCAATTGTGATACCTGTTAGATGTGTGTGAACTATCTCCATGGTCTTAGCGCCCAGTTTTTGCCAGAGCAAAAGATCGGCAGCATTATTTGGAGCAATCGATGCATAGACCCGAGCCAAGAATCTATAGCTCTCTTCAATCGGCCGAAGCTTGGTATCTGGCCATAAGAACTCAAATAATCCTTGGCAGCGCATGAACTGTGCTGCAAACTCATCACGCTTTTCGATCGTATCCAGAATTTGCTGCGCATCATGGATCTGATTGAAAACAGATGCTTCTTTATCAACGCTCTCAAATTGAGAAATCGTAGTTGCAACCTCTGCAGTGAGTTCACCTAACAAAATCTCGACATCTTCTTGATTCTGTCCTGGCTTCATTGTCGCCTTCGTAGATAAAGCCTTTGCAAGCTCTTTACCAAGACCCACATAATCAACGATCAACCCATGAAGTTTCTGCTGGCCAGTTATTGGATTGGTCCATCTACGGTTGGTTCGACAGACTGCTTGGAACAAGTTATGGGCTCGAAGTGGCTTATCTAAATACATTACGCCTTCAATGGGTGCGTCAAAACCAGTTAATAACTTGGCTGTGACAATTACAAACTTGAGCGGATCATTTATATCTCGGAAGCGATCCTTAATTGTTGCCTCTTGCTCACGATCAATATTCCAGCGATCCCACTCCTGCGGATCATCTTTAACTGTAGTCATCACAACAGTTGCTTCCTCACCTTGATTAAGCAACTTAGTAATTTGATCGTAATAAGCCACACAAGTAGCTCGATCAAATGCAACGACCTGTGCTTTTAATCCAAGGGGAGCGATACGAGCTCTGTAGTGATCAACAATGTCTTTACATACCGCCTCAATGCGATCTTTATCTCTAACCACAATCGAGATATGTGAAGCTCGTGCTGAAAGCTTTCCACGCTGTTCTTCACTCAAATTCTCATCATCTGCCAACTGATCAAAGGCAGCTTGTAAATCATCCCCATCAAAGTGGAAGTTAACTAAGCGAGTTTCCACATGCACAGGAAGCGTTGCCCCATCATGGATGGAACGCTCCACCGAGTAATGATTAAGCGCACCATCTGGATCATTCATATCGCCAAACATAGAAAAGGTGTTCTTATCCTCTGTAGATATTGGCGTACCAGTTAGACCAATGAACTTGGCATTAGGCAGAGCCTCACGCATATCTAAACCAAGGCGACCTTCTTGAGTTCTATGTGCTTCATCAACCATCACCACAATGTTTGATCGATCGTTGAGTAATCCAGCCTCAGCAAATCTAAAGATCGTTGTGATGATTACGCCGCGTGCATCATTTTTTAGCAATGCTCGAAGCTCATCTTTTGTCTCAGCGGTCTTCAGAGATTGAATACCCACTGACTTAAACTCTGCCTCAGTCTGCTGGATTAGTTCCAGGCGATCTAAACCAATCAAATTGTTGGCGCATCAAGTTCACTTTCATGGCGAAGCTTGGCTGCTGCATACGCCATAGCAAATGTCTTACCTGATCCTTGGTGATGCCAAATCAATCCCTGTTTCTTTTTAGGATCCTTACAACGAGCAACGATCGCCTCTACCGCTTCAACCTGCGGATAGCGAGGAATCACCTTGGTGCGAAGTGCACCATTGGCAGTTCTGCGTGATGAATACAAAGTAAAGGTGCGCAAGATATCTAGCACCAT
>Ga0169931_10015811_pt1 | contig 10067 bp, 9 predicted proteins | sample Kivu_15m_20L_FD_129675 | JGI IMG/M metagenome (GOLD analysis project Ga0169931, IMG submission 129675) | Freshwater microbial communities from Lake Kivu, Western Province, Rwanda to study Microbial Dark Matter (Phase II) - Kivu_15m_20L... | ecosystem: Environmental > Aquatic > Freshwater > Lake ... | reverse complement strand
CTCATAGACTCGCAAAGAAATCCATGCTGATTGAGAATCAGCACTTCATCCAATGCGTTCTTGTTTTTGAATATGCCCGATAGGACATAAACTAAGGCATTACTCGTTTTTAGATTGGATAATGAATTTATAGACTTGGGGATTTCATCATAAACATCGATTATAAGGCCCCTGTTATTTAGGACATACTGACTTTCACCCAGTTTTTGAGCTTCAAGCAAATAGCCAAACTTGTTCGAAACAGGACTATACAAACCCTCTGAATCACGAAAAACTGTTAACCTAATCCTGGCGTCGGGACCGATTCTGTTTCTTCTGACTAAGTCTTCAACCTTTTCACGTAAAAACCAGGTATCAATTAGTGAACAATTGTCAAACTTCAGGAGCTTCATACCCTTTTGAATCCGGTCAATGTGCATTTCCGGAAACTTCAATTTACCTTTTATGAATCTCATCGATTCAAAAAGTCCATCACCATATCTAAAACCACGATTAGTTGATTTAAATATCGGCTCATTGGCAGGAACAATGTTCCCATTAAAATCTATATACTCTAAACTCATACTTACTCTTTAACGTAATTACGCCACTTCTCAAGCACCGTACTAAAATCAGCAGGTAAGGCTTTTTCAAAATGAATAAACTTACGGGTAGTCGGATGAATGAATCCTAATGACTGTGCATGAAGGGCTTGTCTGGGCATTAGTTCAAAACAATTTTCCACAAACTGCCTGTATTTATTAAAAATTGTTCCCTTAAGAATTCGGTCACCTCCATAGGCACTATCATTGAACAAAGGATGACCAATATGTTTCATATGAGCCCTGATCTGATGTGTTCGACCTGTTTCCAGCTCACACTCAATAAGAGTCACATAATTAAATCGTTCGAGAACCTTGTAATGAGTAACTGACCATTTGCCCTTTTCTTCATCATCATAAACAGCCATCACTTTACGGTCTTTTACGCTTCGACCGATGTATCCTTTGACCGTCCCATCTTCTTTTAAATCTCCCCAAACAAGAGCAATATATTTACGAGTGATACTATGATCATAGAACTGTTTGGCTAGAAAAGTGATTGCCCAGTCGTTCTTACTTACGAGTAGAAGTCCGGAAGTATCCTTATCAATCCTATGTACCAAACCCGGCCGACCTTCATTACCGGGCATTTGAGGCAATTGTTGAGCGTGATAGACCAAAGCATTAACCAGGGTACCGCTGTAATTATTGAAACCAGGATGAACAACCATTCCTGCAGCCTTATTGACGATGATCAGGTCATCATCCTCATAAACGATGTCGATGGGAATATTTTCCGGGTAAACTTCAGTATCGCGGGGTGGATGCGGTAATACCACTGAAATAATATCAAATGGTTTTACCTTATAGCTGGCCTTTACAGGCTTATCATTTACTAAAACATTTCCTGCATCAATGGCATTTTGTATCCTATTTCGAGAGGTATTTTCAGTACGTATAATCAAGAATTTGTCAAGCCTTAACAGTGACTGCCCCTTATCCACAATGATTCGGAGGTGTTCATATAATTCCTGATCTTCTAAGTCCGGATTTTCTTCTCTCATGCTACAAAATTAAATCTTTGGAGGGAATCCAAGGTATAAACCTTCAGGGATATTCTTAATCTGACTAAATTGATGAATTAAAATCCATAAATAATCAATTTTAAGCTGAAGACCTTAACTTTATGTCGAAATCATTACTATTCATCGAATGAAAAAGCAACTTAGCTTCCTGTTAATTTTGACTGGCATACTTTTCGCAATACCCATAATCTCCTATAGTCAAAGTGAGGTGTCCGGACTTATCAAATCAAATCCGGCAGATGCTACAAAACTAGCCCAAGCCTATTTAAAACCTCTTTTTAAAGGTTTGGGCATGGGATTAAACTCCGGTTGGAACAATACAGCCCACTCCAAGAACTTACTCAGGTTTGATCTTCGTATTGGGATAAGCGCCGCTGTTGTCCCTCAAACGGATGAAAGCTTTGATCTAAGCAAATTAGGCTTATCCAATCATATCAGGCCTGCAAATCCGTCGCAATCCCTAACTCCTACACTTTCAGGCTCAAAAGATAATGAGGCCAGACTAAGCGTTTATGATTCAAATAATCAAGCGCTAGAATCCTTCAATATGCCGGGAGGTACAGGAGTTGGACTAATCCCTACTCCGCAGCTTCAAGGTTCAATTGGACTATCAAGAGGAATTGAATTAAGTGTCAGAGCGATGCCAACTGTTCAAATGGGAAGCAATTTTGGATCCATTGAAATGTTTGGTGCCGGATTAAAAGTTGAATTGATCCCTATGATTTCGGGGATGGCGGATAAAATTCTTCCATTGGATATTGCTCTGGCTGCAGGATACACGCGATTAAGCTATGAATTACCTCTGAATGTGTCTGCGCCTTCAAATGCATTACCTTCTTCTCCTAATCAACCAAACAATTTCTCAAACCAAAGAATGGAAGCCCAATTTTCAGGTATCAATACCGAACTGATAATTTCTAAGAGGATACTTCTTTTTACTCCTTTTGTAAGTTTAGGATATCAAACTGCAAAAACAAATGCGGGTATGAAAGGAAACTATCCTATAGTTGATGGGCTAAGCCCCCTCGGCCAGAGAACATATTCAGTTTTTTCAGATCCAATAACTATCAAGCAAACTGACATTAATGGATTCAGAACTACTATTGGATTTCAATTGAATCTGGCCTTTTTCAGAATTTTTGGTTCCTACAGCATGGCGGAATATAATTCGTTTAATGGCGGAATTGGTTTAGGACTAGGAAAATAATTGCATATTTTATCGATGACTGAAATCCCGATATATAGTCCGATTGAAGAAATTATAGATCCATTCTTCCAAACGAAGGAGGTACAGCTTTTCATTAAGAGGGATGACATGATTCACCCCTTTATATCGGGCAATAAATGGCGAAAGCTCAAATACCACCTCCTGGAAGCAGAAAAGCTTCAAAAGAAACACTTAGTAAGCTTTGGTGGTGCCTATTCCAACCATTTGCTGGCCACAGCCTGTGCAGCAGCAAAATTCGGTTTTCGAAGTACAGGAATAGTCCGTGGCGAAGAAGCTGAAAACGAAACCCTCTTTCTATGCAAGCTTTTCGGAATGCACCTGAGCTTTGTGGACCGGGAAAGTTATCGTAATCAATCCGGATTATTTAATCAGTATTACCATAATGACCCTGATTCATTTTTTATTGATGAAGGTGGACGGGGCAGCCTGGGTGCGAAAGGTTGTTCAGAATTGATAAATGAACTCGAAGAAGTCTATGACCACCTCTTTTGTGCTGCCGGAACCGGCACCACGGCTTTAGGTATTCTTCAAGGTCTTCAAAAAAAATCAGTCCCGACAAAAATTCACGTAGTTCCGGTTCTAAAGGGAGCGGACTTTTTACAGGTTGAAATCGAAAATCAATGTCAAGACCAAGATTTTGAGTTCCATCAGGATTATCATTGTGGAGGCTATGGCAAAATAAATGATGAATTGCTGAATTTTATTAAAACTTTTACCGGTTCTACCGGCATATTGATTGAGCCGATTTATACTGGAAAATTACTTTATGGTATCTATGATTTGATTGCAAAAGATTATTTTGCTAGAGGATCCAGGATACTTGCCATACACACCGGAGGCCTTACCGGTATTTTAGGTATGACCAAACGATTTAATTTCTGAGTGTCCTCAATCAGGCAGAATTGCATTTTTTAATTTGAATTATTTAAACCCAATTTCTTTGAGACGAGGATCATCCGCTGAAAAAAATACCTTTAAACGTTTTAAACCTGTTTTTCTCCATAAACTATAAAAACGTCAAAATTTGCTCATTCAAGCAGTTTTTGGTATTTTTGACTATAAACCTTATCACATGTACAAACTTTCAGTTTCACCCGACAAGGTTCAGGAGACTCTCGGAAAACATATTCTGGCAGATGGGTATGACCTGACATTTGATATGGAAAAAAGCAATGGTGTTTATATTTATGACTCCAAACACGATCGTACATTACTGGATTTTTTTACCTGCTTTGCATCCGTTCCGCTTGGATACAATCATCCCAAGATGGTCAACGACGAGGAGTTTAAAAAAAATCTGTTGCTCGCCGCATTGACTAATCCTTCCAATTCAGACATTTATACTACCCAATACGCCCAGTTTGTTAAAACATTTTCCCGTATAGGTATCCCAGATTATTTACCCCATGCCTTTTTTATAGCAGGTGGCGCTCTTGCGATAGAAAATGCCCTGAAGGTTGCCATGGATTGGAAAGTTCAAAAAAACTTTCAAAAGGGATATACCAGAGAGCATGGATTCAAGGTTCTCCACTTTGAAAGAGCCTTTCATGGACGCACGGGTTATACCATGAGCTTGACCAATACCATACCCGATAAGACGAAATGGTATGCCAAATTTAATTGGCCAAGGGTTAGTATTCCTTATATCCAATTCCCGTTTTCAGATGAAACTTATGAAGATCTGAAGAAGCGAGAGGCGCTCTCACTCGCTCAGATCCGACAAGCATTCATAGACAACAAAGACGATATTTGTGCCATCATCATAGAACCCATCCAATCAGAAGGTGGCGATAATCATGTTCGTCAGGAGTTTCTTGAACAACTAAGATTGATTGCGGATGAACATGATTGTTTCTTAATTTACGATGAGGTACAAACCGGTGTTGGACTTTCAGGTAAATTTTGGGCACATGAGCATTTTGGACCTAAGGCACGCCCTGATATTTTAGCTTTCGGCAAAAAAATGCAGGTTTGCGGAATTCTTGTAGGTACAAAAGTTGAGGAAATCAAAACCAATGTATTTAAAGTTCCCTCTAGAATTAACTCCACCTGGGGTGGTAATCTTGTGGATATGGTAAGATCGACGCGAATTTTAGAGATTATTGAAGAAGATCAATTACTTAATAACGCAAGCATTACCGGAAACTACCTTCAGGAGCGACTTCGTAAAATTTCAGAACATCAGGAAAAAATATCCAATGTTAGAGGAAGAGGATTACTCACTGCCTTTGATTTTCCTGATAAAAGTATGCGCGACAGGTTCATTTCCATAGGAATGAAAAAAAATGCGATGTTTTTGGGTTGTGGGGAGAGGTCAATCAGATTCAGGCCTGCATTAATTATGGAGGAGCAACATATAGATGAAGGGTTACAAATTTTAGAAAGCATTGTTCCTTCTTTATAGAACATTCTTTATAAAGTCCCTAAATTTTAAAATTTCAATTTTCCAGTCAATTTGTTTTTATCTCAGATCAAACAAATTATCAATACCCAATAATTTTCTGCTGGTAAATCCTTCTGCATATTCAGCACCGATTGCCTTCCCTAATTCTCGGGATCGGGCTTCCACTACCTTGAGGAAGGTTGGGGCCGAAATATAGGTTTGCTCCTCTTGGCTGTTGGGATCAAAAAATTGAGTCTTAAATGCACGTATACATTTCATTTTTAAATCCCAAAAATCAGAAATGTCGACCAGTATATCAGGCTCAATATATCTGTCCTGTATGTATTGAAGCAATAGATTGGGCCTGAAGGCCTGCTGTGATTGCCCCTTGATCTCGGTTTTTATTTTGGGAAGCCCCGCCAGAAAGCATGCAGCATTCACTAAATCACTCGCTTTCCCATGATCAGGATGACGGTCGTGCAAGGCATTACAGAAAACAATTTGGGGAGTATATTTTCGGATCATCTCAATAATCCTTAGCTGATGTTCCTCATCGTTTTGGAAGAATCCATCTCTCATGCCTAGATTCTCCCTGACATGTAATCCAAGAATTTTACTGGATTCCTTTGTTTCAGCGTCACGAGTTTCGGCGGTACCACGAGTACCTAATTCACCGCGGGTCAAGTCAATGATTCCAACTTTTTTGCCTGCTGCAATATGCTTTAACAGGGTACCTGAGCACCCAAGTTCAGCATCATCAGGATGTGCTGCAAAAACCAGTAAATCTAATTTCATAATTTCTCGGTAATCAGTAGCTTATTGATCTTCTTCTTAATTCGGGAAGAGTTTGGCTTGGTAAATGGATAAAAAAAGTCAATCACTTCACCTTTTGTATTGATGAGATATTTATGGAAATTCCATCTTGGAGATGCACCCACATGTCCGTTGAGCCCCTTGTTAGACAAAAATTTGTAAAGTGGATGTGCATACTCGCCTCTCACTCTTATTTTTTCAAAGACTGGAAAGCTTACGCCATAGTTTTTTTGGCAAAAATCACTCAAGGATAAGCCTTCAAGCGGCTCCTGCCCGCCATAATCATTTGAAGGGAATGCCAGAATTTCGAAATCCTCACCAATGTAATCCTGACGAAGAATTTCAAGCTCTTTTAATTGAGGTGTGAATCCACACTCAGAGGCAATATTAACAACTAACAAAACCTTCCCTTCATAAATATTCAGGCTCACCTGCTCCCCATTCAGCTTTTGAACACTGAATTGGTATACTGATCTGTTATTCATAAGTAGCTGTATGAATAATAACCGGTAGATTGAATAATAGCCTCAATGTCACGGTCTTCCTGAGGGTCATAAGTATTTTTTAGATTATTGCCAAAGATTCGGGCAATAGACTGATAAAAAAATGCGGTTATTCCACCTTTCATGTCCTTGAGTAAATCGTAACTGCTATTTCCGGTTTCTCTGTCGATGAGTTTGATTAATATCCCGCCTTGGGTGATCGTCAGATTTTTCACTTCCCTGTTGAACATGTCCTTAATCTCTCCTTCAAATGATTTGATCATAACCCTTTTCTCCTTTCTATTCTTGACATTGGCCAAATTCATCTGTAATTCCTGATATTTTCTTCTGGCATACATGGCATAAGGCAAAACCTTCAATACATTATATCTCAAACGATTAAATTTGGCTTTCTCTTCAGGAGTTCTAAAAAGGCGGGTATCAATGATTAAAACTTCAGGTATCACGATCCAAGGAATCAATTCATTATCGATATTGGTAACAGAAACCCGAATAGTATCTTTAGGCCCCTTTATGGTTGGGTCGTTCTTATACTGACCTGATGTCATTTTTGACATCAATACCACAGAAAAAATTATCGATAGCCTGAAAAAATTCATAAATTTATACTCTGCAAATTTACAGCTAAATTTTATATAAATTAACCCCAAAGTTACACAATGTAACCCGGTATTAACAGACTATGCGTTAAAATATAGCTGTTTGATGACAATATGAAAGAAATTGTGATTGATCTGGAAGCCGAAAAAAAAGAGATACTTAAACGATATCGGGCTTTGCTTCGCGCATGTAAATCAACCATGCAGAAGGGTGATAAGCGCATGATCCGACTGGCATTTGATATGGCTCTTGAAAGTCATAAGGACATGCGACGCAAATCAGGAGAACCTTATATTTATCATCCGATTGCAGTGGCCCAGATCGCTGCAGAAGAAATAGGTTTAGGAACCACATCTATAGTTTGTGCCCTGCTGCATGATGTGGTGGAAGATACTGACATTAGCCTTGATGATATAGAAAGAGAATTCGGGAAAAAAGTAACGAAAATCATCGATGGATTGACGAAAATAGCCGGGGTTTTCGATTATAATAGTTCTCTACAGGCAGAAAATTTCAGAAAGATGTTGTTAACCCTGGCTGATGATGTCAGGGTCATATTGATCAAACTTGCCGATCGATTACACAACATGCGCACCATGGAGTATATGCCACGAGATAAGCAACTCAAAATATCTTCTGAAACCGTGTATCTCTATGCCCCATTGGCGCACAGATTAGGACTTTATTCACTAAAATCAGAGCTTGAAGACCTAGCCATGAAATACATGGAGCCTGTAACGTATAAATTTATTGCCCAGCAATTAAACGAGAAAAAAGCCGAACGCGAAAATTTCATTAAAGATTTTATAAGTCCGATAAAAGAACTTCTAAATGAATCAGGCCTCGAAGCTGACGTTTATGGAAGACCTAAGTCGATTCATTCCATTTGGACTAAAATGCGCAAAAAGAATATCCCCTTTGACGAGGTATACGATCTTTTTGCCATTCGAGTTATTTTAAATAGTAAGCCGGAGAATGAGAAATCAGATTGTTGGAAGGCTTATTCTATCGTTACTGACTTATATCATCCTAATCCTGACAGGCTTCGCGACTGGATTTCATCCCCACGTGCTAACGGATATGAATCACTGCACACTACGGTTATGGGGCCAAGAGGACAATGGGTGGAGGTTCAGATCCGTACCACACGAATGAATGAAATTGCCGAAAAAGGTTTTGCTGCCCATTGGAAATACAAAGAAGAACCGAACAGTGACAGTGGGCTCGATCAATGGATTCATAAGGTCAGAGAATTATTAAGTAATCCGGAAGCTAATGCTCTCGACTTTTTGGATGATTTCAAAATGAACCTATTCTCTGATGAGATCTTTATTTTTACACCGAAAGGAGCACTTATTCAACTTCCTGTTGATGCTACGGCCCTCGACTTTGCTTTCGAGATCCACACGGATATTGGCGCCAGTTGTATCGGCGCTAAGGTGAATCATAAATTGGTACCTCTATCCTACAAATTACAAAATGGAGATCAGGTAGAAATTATTACCTCGAGCAAGCAGTCGCCAAAGGAGGATTGGCTAAACTTTGTGGTAACTGCAAAGGCAAAATCAAAAATCAAATCCTCATTAAAAGAGGAAAAACGAAAAATTGCTGAAAATGGAAAAGAAATTCTTGAACGTAAGCTGAAGTCACTTAAAATCACCTATAATTCAGACAACCTCTATAAACTTGCTTATTATTTTAAGCTTCCATCAACCTTAGAACTGTTTTTTAACGTTGCCCAAGGAAAAATTGATATAAAACAACTCAAAGAGTTTGCTGCTTCCGAGAAAATCATTGAAAATAAACCCGAAAAGACCGAGTTTATACCCAATGAACAACTTAAACAGAAAGTTAAGGGATACGACGGGGATACCCTGTTAATTGGTGAAGATCTCCAAAAACTGGATTATAAACTTTCCACTTGCTGTAACCCAATTCCGGGTGATGATGTGTTTGGTTTCGTGACCGTGGGTGATGGAATAAAAATTCATCGCACCAACTGTCCTAATGCCGCTAAATTAATGGCAAATTATGGATACAGAATTGTCAAAGCTAAATGGAATTCTCAAAAAGAACTTGCGTTTTTAACGGGACTTCATATTTCCGGGATTGATGATGTGGGATTAATAAACAAAATTACGAATGTCATTTCCAGCGATTTCAAAGTGAATATGCGCTCTATTACGGTAGATACAGATGATGGAATTTTTGAGGGCTCTATTATGGTTTACGTTAACAATACCAAACACCTCGACAACCTGATTTCAAAGCTCAAAGAGGTGGCTGGTGTTAGTTCTGTCACCCGATTTGACTCGCAAGACGAAGATATAGTTAAGGCTTCCTGAATTAATTACAAATTATTCTTATTTTTTGGATAAATTTGGTCGTCATTCAAATAACTATGCCCGGAAAAGATACTATTGCACTTGTTAAAAAAATTTTTGAGGCTTATCTGGAGAATAAAAGCCTCCGTAAAACCCCTGAACGCTACGCTATCCTGGAAGAAATTTATTCCCGTAATGATCATTTTGATGTGGAATCCTTGTATATCCACATGAAGAACAAAAAGTATCGGGTAAGTCGTGCTACAGTGTATAACACCTTAGAACTTCTCGTTTCTTGTGATTTGGTTACCAAGCATCAGTTTGGCAAAAACATGGCACAATTTGAAAAATCATATGGTTACAAGCAGCATGATCATATCATTTGCATCGATTGTGGTAAAGTCGTTGAATTTTGCGATCCTAGAATACAACAAATCCAAAGTATGATGGGTGATATCCTTAAGTTTGACATCAAACATCATTCATTAAATTTATACGGAAACTGTACCCGACTGAAAGAAGGGCATTGTGATTCCTTTGGTAATAAGAATTAAACTATATTTATCTCATACTCCCCTATTTTAAATCATGACTGTTGACGTATTGTTAG
>Ga0169931_10015809_pt1 | contig 10067 bp, 7 predicted proteins | sample Kivu_15m_20L_FD_129675 | JGI IMG/M metagenome (GOLD analysis project Ga0169931, IMG submission 129675) | Freshwater microbial communities from Lake Kivu, Western Province, Rwanda to study Microbial Dark Matter (Phase II) - Kivu_15m_20L... | ecosystem: Environmental > Aquatic > Freshwater > Lake ... | reverse complement strand
TGCTCTAGATTTTCCCCATTTTGGGGAACAGATTTTGATAACAAGGTTGCCTACGTTCTTGGTTACACCGGCCTTGGAGTTGCCTCCACCAGATTTGGCGCCTCAACCATGCTAGATCTTTTAGATGAGATTGAAAGTGAAGCAACCTCACTAAAGATGGCTAAGCACAAACCAATTCCATTTCCACCAGAGCCATTTAGATTTTTATTTATTCGGCTAACTCAATGGTCAATAAATCGAGCAGATCAAAATCAGGGTAAGCGAAATTTTTGGCTTAGGCTTCTAGACATTCTTGGACTCGGCTTCGACTCTTAAGTCGGATTGCTTGTTAGATAAGATTTTGCTAAATTGAAATAAGTAGTCAAAAAAATAAATAGCATATAATCTATACTCATGAAGCAACTTAATTATCTTATTAATAAAATTATTAACAAATCTGGAATAAATATTACTAGATCCTCTCCACCAAAAATTATCCTCGAATATCTTTCTAAGTTACAGCCAAACATTACAGATGTAATTAGAGTCGGTGGACCAAGTGATGGTGGGTATTTTATTCCTAATGATTTAGAGGGAGTAACTGCTGCATTTTCCCCTGGATCAAATGGACTATGGAATTTTGAAAAAGAGTTGGGAGAAGTATATAAAATTAAAAGTTTTATTCTAGACAAAGCTCATAAAGCTCCATTGAATTTAACTAACATGCAATCATTCAGGACTGGACTATTAGGACCCGTAAATCTTGGTGAGGTTATAACTTTAGAGTCCTGGGTAAACTCTAGTGTAAATCTGGACGACAATGACTTAATTCTTCAAATGGATATAGAGGGGGCAGAGTATATTTGTTTGCTAGCAACCCCTGATTACATTCTAGAGCGCTTTCGAATAGTAGTAATTGAGTTTCATAATTTAAATTGGTTATACAATTATCCGTACTTGAAGAATTGCGTTGCGCCAGTATTTGAAAAAATGTTGAAATATTTTGAAGTAGTATATTCGACTGCAAATAATGCTGCCCCAACTTTCAAAATTTTAGGAATAGATTTCCCGCAGGTGATTGAGGTATCATTTATCAGAAAAAATAGACTAACATCAGTTTTAAAACAACCGAATAATAACACGCGCAATCTTTTCAAGAATGACCCAGAGCAGAAGATTATTGAGATTAATTGGAAAGCAATTGATCAAAAATTAGACCATTAATTAAATCTTATTGTCCCAATAAAAAAGTAAAGATTGTATAGTCAACTATATAATTATTCTTATGCGATTGTTCATTCGGTCATCTGCAACTTCAATTAGATTATTTCACCTCTAGTGAAATTCATGGATCGAATTGTGCGCCCGCAGGGATTCGAACCCCGAACCTTCTGATCCGTAGTCAGATGCTCTATCCGTTGAGCTACGGGCGCAAATCTTTGTATTGAGAAGTTTAGTGAATGTTCATGACTTACCCAAACTCACTAATCGCTTCCAGTCCGCTACCTTTATGCGTGGCTTACCAACAATTTCACCAGATATCACCTCGGCTGCATTTATTTTCTCCCAGGCAATTTGATCAATCACTTCATGGTCAGATTTAAGTAAAGAGCTAATTCCATCACTCTCTTTTGGTTTGGTTAAATTACTAATAATCATTTCAACAACATCTACTGAATCCCTTTTATTTGTTCCGATTACACCTATTGAGCCCCTTTTAGCCCAACCAGTTACATATAGATTATGCTCGACATGTCCAGCTATATTTTCGATTCGCCCGTTATTAGTTTTTACACCCTTCAATTCAACTACGTTATATCCAATCGCAGATATTACTAATCCTGTCTTAATTGAAAATGTCTTTTCGGTTGCAACTGGTTTACCTTCATTGATTTCATTAACACTAAAAATCACTTCGGAAACTTTTTCACTCCCCTTGATTTCTATTGGACTTGCTAAAAACCTTATTTCGAGTTTTCGGTCAACATTTTTTTTAATGTACCTAGAAATTGAGCGCATAGCCTCTAAATTATTTCTTAAATCTTTCTCTATCTCACCAAATTGCTTAACTCGAAACGTGGCATGGTCTATTTGCTCAGCATCAATATACACGTCAGTATTTTCAAGCTTTGACAAATCACGAAGCTCAGGTGCAGTAAAGGAAGCATGTTCTGGGCCACGCCTACCAAAAATAATTACTCTCCTTATTTTGCTTTTTTTCAATTTAACCAAAGCATGCTCTGCAATATCTGTTGAATCAAGCTCTGAAGGCTGTAATGCAAGAATTCTGGCTACATCCATCGCCACATTACCCGTGCCAATAACTACTGCAGTGTCAGTATTTAAATCTACCTCAATATTTGTAAAATCTGGGTGGGCGTTATACCAGGGGACAAAATCAGCGGATGATACAACGTTTTTTAAATTCTCACCTTTTATACCAAGTTTTCGCCCTTTGGTTGATCCAGTTGCTAAAATTACTGCGTCATATTGTTCTTTTAAATCTTTTAGAGATATGTCTTTACCCAGTTCAACATTGGCAAATAATCTAAAATTGCTCTCTTTTGCAATTTTTTCAAATACTTTAGAAACGGTTTTTATCTTAGCGTGATCAGGTGCTACTCCACTTCTTACCAATCCCCATGGAGTAGGGAGACGCTCGATCATGTCGATTGTAAAGGTTAACTCATCAGTTTGTGCATTTTGAAATGCTTGTGCAGTGAAGTAACCAGCAGGACCTGCCCCCACTATTGCGATCTTGAATTTAGGCAATTTCTCTCCAATTAATAACTCTGATTGTATCTTACGCACTCAACATTCTAAAAAGAAGTAAATCAGATCTCAAAACTCGATAAAGTTTGACCCAAATAGAAATGTGGTTAACACAAATAGGAAGTACGATAGCTACTACTTTTATTGCCACTTAATAAGTTCGCAAATAATTCTACCTCTTAATAAAAAAATTATTGTGCCCTACCGTCATTAGATAATCTAGTTCTTTATTTGCATATTCCGATACAACCTTGCTTGGTCCTGGGTGACCCCTAAATTTTCCATTTATTGTGATATCTAGATATAAACTAGAGTCGTCGATACATAAAATCCCACCCCTATTTAAGTTAGAAACTGAGTTATGGTAATCGCTCAGAGCTACATTAAAATTATGACCACCATCAATGTATATTAAATCCCATTTTTTAGAACACATAAAATCAATAACATACCCGTCGGTAGACAAACCTTCAAATAAAATTGGCTTTTTGAGTTTAAATTTCTTAAAATTTTTCAATATATCATTTTTGTAATCAATTTCTAAATATTTAGAAACCTCATCACCCTCATTAGTTAACGGTGTTATGCCACTTATTTCGACATCTAAACCACACTTATCACTAATTAATTGCCAAAGGGATATGACCTGTCCTCTGTACACTCCAATTTCTAAGAGATATTTTGGCTTATAAGTTTTCAATATGTATAGCCATGCAGCATGGAATGGTGCCTCGCCAAAACCTCGAGCCTTCTTCGAGAAATATCGTCGGTGGGATCTAAGCCATGTGGGTGATAACCACAGATACTTAAAATTAAAATATTGGTACAAATCAACTTTTATTTTTGAGCCACTTACTGGATCGCTAATCCGTTTGGTATTGGTTTTAATAAACGCATTAAGTAAATTTGGGCTAAAGCGCTTAATAAAAATACTAAATTTGTTGAGTAGAATACGATAAATATTTGAGAGGCCTAAAATCTGCACCATAGTTTCCCTTCAGCCTAGTGCTAAATATTTAACTTTGGCTATGAATTCATAGGATATAGGGTAGATTTAGAAAATAAAAAATTTCTGACCTAATTCTGCCTTGATCTTTAATTCAAATCCAATCTCTTATAGAAAATACTTATGATTAAAAGCATTAATAATTACTATTGAGCCACAAATCCTTTCATCGTTAACATGCCAAGAAATTCTGGCGGAGACGAGAGGATTTGAACCTCCGAAACCCTTAAGGGGTTAACCTCATTAGCAGTGAGGCGCACTAGACCGGGCTATGCGACGTCTCCAAAAAAGTTTGGTGAGATATACACAGCTTAATATATCGAGTAAACAATATACTATATTGCTAATACTTGACAACGAATTAAGTATAAATCACTTATGATGTGTATTGTCGCAGCCACTCAACTGAGGCAAAATGTTGTATCGATTAATAAAATGATAAATGGTTTGGTATGCTCTTTCTGTTCTTGGAGGATTTAGATGAATGTTTTGGTAGCGGGCGCTGGTGGCTTCATAGGGGGGCATTTAGTCTCAAGATTATTGTCAGATGGATTTAGTGTTAGAGCAGTTGATATCAAGCCAATGAATGAATGGCACCAGCGGCATGAAAAGGCCGAAAACATAGTTGGGGACCTTTCAATAAGAGATGCGGCATTTGGTTCTACTGAAAATATAGATCGAGTTTTTAATTTGGCAGCAGATATGGGTGGAATGGGATTTATACAGAAAAATAAAGCCTTATGCATGTTAAGCTCACTTATAAATACGCATTTATTACAAGCTTCGGTTGAAAATAATGTAAAAAGATTTTTCTTTTCAAGTTCGGCGTGTGTTTATGCAAGTTGGCATCAAGAAGAGGCTAGAGAAGTTTTCTTAAAGGAGGCTGATGCCTATCCTGCAGACCCAGAAGACGGCTATGGTTGGGAAAAACTATTCGCTGAAAGAATGTGTCGACATTTCCATGAAGACTTTGGTTTAGAGGTCCGAATCGCTAGGTATCACAATGTCTATGGTCCTTTCGGAACTTTTTATGGTGGGCGCGAAAAAGCTCCAGCCGCTGCCTGTCGAAAAATCGTTAAATTCTTGGAAAATCCTAAAGTACCAATAGAAATCTGGGGAGATGGAAAGCAGGTAAGATCCTTCACATTTGTAGACGATTGTATTGAAGGCACGATTCGATTGATGAATTCAGAGTTTACAGAACCATTAAATATAGGTAGTTCTAAATCAATTACAATACAACAATTATATAATGTAATCTGTAACTTCAAAAATATAAAAAATCCACTATTTAAATATGACCTCACAGCACCTCAAGGTGTCCGTGGTAGATCATCTGACAATACTCTTTGTAAATCTGTTTTAAACTGGTCGCCTGAAACGCCTTTAGAATCTGGATTAAGAAAAACTTTTGAGTGGATTGAGACCGAAATTACCAAAAATGGATAACCTTCGGCTTAGCTTTTTTTACTTATCGAAATTTAGTTTTAAGTATGTGTATTTGACAGCTGTTATTTCTTTGTATGGTCAGTTAAAGTCAGTCGAGATAAATTTTAAGTTGTTAAGCTAGTTTATATATGAATTTTATACGTAAACATAGTGGTAGTAAAAATAATTTAAGAACTCACGACCTTCCTGTAGCGAATTCACTTAGTGAATTTATGAAAACAGGTTGGGAAGCTACTACTGCATCAAATTTGACTAAGCATTCGTCAATCCAGTATACAAAAGAAAGACGAGAAAAGATTTCAAAGAAATATGTAGGTGTCAGATTAATTTTCCCAGCGGGTACACTAAAAGTTAGAAGTAATGATACTGATTATGCGTTTCGCCCACATTCAGATTTTGCTTGGTTGACGGGAATCACTGCGACTGATTGTGTGCCAGATTCAGTTTTTGTAATGGAGCCAAACTTATCAGGCCATGAAGATATCTTATTTACCCATCTTGGATTTAATAGAGATAATGATGAATTTTATACAGATACAAAGCGTGGTGATTTTTGGGTTGGAAAGAAACTGAATTTAATCGAATTGCAAAGTAAATATCAGCTTAAAGTTATGCAATTGGAATCTATTGTCCGATTTTTATCAGATAAAAAAGATTCACTAATTATTAGAGGCGTAGACCAAAAATTAGATTCAATAATAACTGAAAGTTTTGATACCGAAAAACAGCTTTTGAGCTTACTATCGACTCTACGCATGATTAAAGATAAATATGAGGTTGATCAGATAAGAGCAGCAATTGATGCGACAGTCCGTGGTTTTGCCGATATGGTACGAATATTTCCAACAGCAGCTGCAAATCCAAAAGGTGAGCGGGTAATTGAATCTGCATTTAACGGCAGAGCGCGAATTGAAGGTAATGAGAGTGGTTACCGGCCAATAATTGCTGCTGGATCTCATGCTTGTGTCTTACATTGGACTAAAAATGATGGAAGCGTAATGCCTGAAGATTTAGTATTAATTGATGCTGGTATTGAGGTGGACTCTTTTTATACCGCAGATATCACAAGGACTTTCCCTGTTAGTGGAAGATTCACTAAACCCCAAAGAGATATTTACATGATTGTTTATCGAGCACAAACTGCTGGAATCGCTGCGGTTAAAGCCGGGGCAAAATTTAAAGATATACACGAAGCGTGCATGCGAGAGATAGCAAAGGGTGCTTATGAATTAGGAGTTTTGCCAATAAGCCTTGATGAGTCACTCAAAGATGACGTTGGTCTGCATAAAAGATGGCAATTTCATGGATCTAGTCATCATTTAGGAATAGATGTTCATGATTGCGCAAATGTTTATAAGGAAGAATACATGAATACCACATTAAAAGCTGGAATGATTTTAACCGTTGAACCAGGTTTTTATATTCAACCAGATGACGCATTATTTGCACCAGAATATCGAGGAATAGGTGTTCGAATTGAGGATGATATTTTGGTGACAAAATCGGGCTGTGAGGTATTGTCGAGTGCTTTGCCGCGCCACCCAGATGAAGTTGAAGTTTTTATGGCAAATCTTAAATCAGAGTAAAAATTATTTAACTACTCGAACTTATTTTAAAAACTAGATGTTATTCTATATCAGTGGGATATCATAAATTTTTTTGGAGTATTGGGAAGATACTTACTCAATTTTTATATAATTTTACTAAAAAATTAAATCAAGTCAGTACAAGAAGGGAAATAAATAGCTCAATAAAAACTTTAAAAATTTCTGAAGTCTATATGGGTCTTGATAACTATAAAAATCTTCCCAAGACTGAATACCGAAGAATTTTGGAAATTTATAATTCAATTTTAAATCCCAAAACAGGAATACTCTGGCTGAATAAGAAATTAATAAAAGAGAGTTCTTACTGGAATATTTGTGACTTAACAAAATGGGAGCCATTTCCATATTTTCCGAGAAAAATAAGTGGTTCATATTCATTTTTGCCAGATAATGGCTATTTTCACTTCCTAGTGGAAGATTTACCGCGATTCATAGAAGCGCATTGTTTTTCTAAAAATCTAACATCCATAGCCGGAAGCAAAGCTAGATACGTTACTCAAGCCCTAGACATATTGAATAAAAATAATTATGTAATTTATGATGTGCCAGTTAAAGTTGATAAAGTTGTTATGAGTGAAAAAATTAATGGCGTAATTTTTTCTAAGCACGATTTAGAGTTGCTTAAGTCTGCTTTTTCGCCTTATATTAAGACTCACGCAACAGAAAGTACATTTATTTCTAGAAAAGATACGTCTGGAGATAAATTCAATTCGAGGGGCATAGACCAAAAAAAAAATATTGAAGAGATTTTCAAAAATGAAGGTTTTAACATTGTATATTTGGAAGAATTAAATTTTGTCGATCAAATTGCTTTGCTTAGTAGATCTACTAGAATCGCAGGTTTTCATGGAGCAGGATTGGCTAATATAATTTGGGCAAACTCAGCAAGTGTTATTGAAATTTCTAAAACTCAAAAAACAAGACATTTTGAACATTTATCTAAAATTTGCTCTCATAAATACAGTTTTTTTAGTACTTTACAATCTATTCATGACTTACAAAAAGTTATAAGCTAAAATGAGTAGACATAATTGGCTTCAACACTCGCCTAAAACTATAATGTTTACAATTTTTAGATAGACTATTGTATTAATAAGTTTTATAATCAAAATACTGAATCTTATAAATGAAATCTAATCATTTTTTATTTTATGCGCCACTTGTTCATCGGACTAAAATCCATCTATGAGAGTACAAAGTTGATTGATTCAATACTACCTATATCATTTATCTTTATTTGTAGAATCAATAAACTTAATTTGGGCGACATTCTTTTTCTAGGTATGTCTCGAATAATTCTTCTTTATATTTTACTAGAGCAGAATTTTTTGAGTTTACATGCGCTTGCCATTGGCACATTAGATTAAAGATCTTATCATTGAAAGCCTTTGGTGCTCTCTCACTACCCCAGTGTAATTCACTCAAATAGTCAAAGGGGTAAAAAGCTACTCGCATTTTTTTTTCACGCCATACTCTTAAAAAATACTCATGATCATCGTATGAAAGTGGGTGACTAATAGAATTAAGATATCCTAAATCTTTTAAGGTCGAGTTTCTGAATGCCAGTGGCCCGCGCATTACAGTTTCTTTTAGCCAAATAAATTTCTCGTTGGCTGGATAAGTGGGCAAACTATTTATATCATTACCAAACCTACCAAACGGTAAATTGTCAGCTAAGAAATTTTCAATTGTGAGGACTAAGTTTTTTCTAATAGCAGGATACGCTACGGTTTTAGCTGGGCTCTCAATCTTTTGTTTACGTAATACTTTTAAGAAATTTCGAATAGAAAATTGAGCTTTGTAATCCCTAGGCCAAGATTCAGTGCCCCTCGCTGATATAGCAGCTATGTCTTGGTATTTTTCAAATATAGCTAATACTTTAAGGTCGAAATTTTTTTCTAGCAGAATAATATCTGCTTGTACATCAACTATTATTTCGGGTTCACTTAAAATCCTGAAGGCTATATTATCTGCAAGAGTTTCATGAAGATTTACGTTGCTTGTAAGTAAAGTGATGCTTATTACACGAGAAGAAACTTCTATAATTTGTTTAACCCACCCCAAAACAATACTTTCTGTTTTATCTGTGCAATGATCCAATACGATTATAAGTCTTAAGGGTAAGGTAGTGTTGATGTATATTCCATTCAATACTTCTAAAATTAATTCCTGCTGATTGTGTACGGGCACTACGAATCCAATTTGAAAATTACAACTTTGATTATTATTTCTAAAATCTCTTGTACTAATATGTTTCGAAAATGCCAAGTCAAATTCTTGACAATCTAAATTTGTATTTTTTAACCTAAGTAATTGAGTTCTAAAAATTTCGGCCCCCTAGATTAAAGACTCCGTTGAGTAGAGCAATTCTCCAACATAGGTCTAAAATTGTCTAGAGCGACCTTTACATTAACTTCATTTATTTGAATTCTCTAACCTAAAATATATTAGAATAATTTCTGAGACTAGATTGTGCAATAATTGCCGATAGTAATTTGAGCTTTCTGTTAGTTTAGGTTACAAATATTAGTTAATCCGACAATAATCAAAATTAGTAGAAAAGATTAACTAGTTTATTTTCAAAATTTTTATCGGTACCTAAAAATAATTACAACTAATGGCAGGTTCACATGTTAAGAAATACCCTCACGTTTTCTAATTTTGCTTCCCAGCCATCTCACTGGGTCATACCTCTCATCGACCACCCGCTCCTTCATAGGAATAATTGCGTTATCGGTGATGCGAATATGCTCAGGGCATACTTCAGTACAACACTTTGTAATGTTACACATACCAAGCCCATGCTCTGATTGGGCTTTTTTCTTTCGATTTTTTAAGATATCAAGTGGGTGCATATCCAGCTCTGCTATACGAATGAAAAATCTTGGGCCAGCAAAGCTATTTTTATTCTCTTCATGATCGCGAATTACATGGCAGGTGTCTTGGCATAAAAAGCACTCAATACATTTTCTAAACTCTTGGCTTCGCTCAACATCAACCTGATTCATTCGAGCCTGCCCCGGCTTTAGATCAGCAGGTGGGGTAAAGGAGTCAACCTCCATCGCCTTTTTATAATTAAATGAAACATCGGTAACCAAATCTTTAATTACCGGAAATGCTCTAAGTGGAGTTACAGTAATTGCTTCACCATCGGCAAAGCTTGCTACCTGGGTCATACAGGCAAGACGTGGTTTGCCATTTATCTCCATTGAACATGAGCCACACTTACCAGCTTTGCAATTCCATCTAACTGC
>Ga0169931_10015808_pt1 | contig 10067 bp, 6 predicted proteins | sample Kivu_15m_20L_FD_129675 | JGI IMG/M metagenome (GOLD analysis project Ga0169931, IMG submission 129675) | Freshwater microbial communities from Lake Kivu, Western Province, Rwanda to study Microbial Dark Matter (Phase II) - Kivu_15m_20L... | ecosystem: Environmental > Aquatic > Freshwater > Lake ... | reverse complement strand
ATTACGCTTCGCACGGCCTGTGCACTTGAGGCCATAAGCAGCTTAAGAAAGCGCTTTCCTGAGCTATTCATTGGCGCGGGTACGCTCAGGCAGATCAGCCAGGTGTCGGCGGTGGTCGATGCAGGTGCTCAGTTTGCCGTGAGTCCTGGTTATGACCCTGAATTGGGCGAGACCTGTCGGAAACATGGCCTTGACTTGCTACCCGGGATTGCAAGTGCTAGTGAGTTGATGCAGGCTAATCGTGATGGGTTCTATTTTGTAAAGCTATTTCCTGCTGAAGCCATCGGCGGCATTCGACTGATACAGTCGTTCGCAAGTCCATTTGCTGAGACCATGTTTTGCCCCACAGGGGGTATCGATGTCAGCAAGGCCAGGGACTATCTGGCCTTGAGCAATGTCGCTTGCGTTGGTGGCAGTTGGATGATTCCTGCAACGGCGCTTGCAGCAGGCGACTGGCTATTGATTCGTGATTTAGCGAGCCAGGCTCAGGCCCTTGAGCGCGCCTTCACCGCTCAGCGTTGAGGGCTAAGTCTGCCATGAGGAAATTTTATAGCTTTTAGAACCTGTTGTCGCGTCAAAGAGAACCTGTTGTCGCGTCAAAGTGAACCTGTTGTCAGGTCAAAGTTCAGCGTTCTTCCGGCCAGGTGATGCCTTCGCGAGCCGTGAGAGCGCTTGCTGCAGGGGGGCCCCAAGTGCCAGCCGCATAGGGTCTGCAGGTTTCAGGGTGTTGGCCCCAGCTTTCAAGAATCGGCATGACCCATGACCACGCCGCTCGTTGCTCATCAAAGCGCACAAAAAGGTCAAGCCGACCGGCGATAACTTTTCGCAATAAACGCTCATAGGCCTCGATGCTCTGAGAACCAAAGGCCTCTTTGAAATCTAAGTCCAGCGCAACCGGCGCAAGCCGACCTTGTTCGGCACGGTCGCGTCTTGAAGCCTTTGCAAGCAAATGAAGCTCGATCGAATCTTCGGGTTGCAGGCGAATGACGAGGCGGTTGTTTTCTGAGCCAATCGGCGCCTGAAAAATAGAATGTGGAACAGGTCGAAAATTGATGACGATTTCGGCCCCACGTGTTGCTAATCGCTTACCCGTTCTCAGGAAAAAAGGCACGCCGGCCCAGCGCCAGTTTTCGACCTCGGCGCGAAGTGCGACGAAGGTTTCTGTTGTGCTTTCTGGGTCGACGCCAGGCTCATCGCGATAAGCCTTGACCGCATGACCCGCAATGCTTCCTGCCCGATACTGGCCTCGCACGACATACTGGGCGACGTCGGCAGCGCTAAAAGGACGAAGGCTTCGCAACACTTTTAACTTTTCATCGCGCACCGAATCGGCGTCATCACTGGACGGCGGTTCCATGGCAACCATGCAAAGCAATTGTAAGAGATGGTTCTGAACCATATCTCTGAGCGCACCGCTGTGGTCATAGTAGGCGCCGCGTTTTTCAACGCCCAAATCTTCTGCAATAGTAATTTGTACGCTCGAAATCCATTCGCGGCGCCAAAGCGGCTCAAAAAGCGAGTTGCCAAATCGAAGTGCCATTAAATTCTGCACCGATTGTTTGCCAAGATAATGGTCGATTCGGAAAACCTGCTGCTCTTTGAATACTGAAAGGACTGCCTCGTTGATCTCAATGGCCGACTTCAAGTCATGTCCAAGTGGTTTTTCTAGAACGATCCGAATGGAGGATCGATTCAAACCTGCCTTACCAAGCGAGAGACAGATTTGGGTAAATAGCTTTGGCGCTGTCGCCAGATAAATGACGATAGCGTCGGCTGGTTCGCGGTCGATCCATGTCCGAAGCTGGGTATGACTCTGTGGATCGGAAAGATCCATGGGCAGGTAGTGTAATTGTTCGGCGAACTGAGCAAAGGCCTGCTCGCAAAAGGGTTCAGCCCAAGATAGTTCAGAAAATCGCTCAGCCAGCCACAGTCTATAACTGGCGTCATCGTGGCGCTCTCTGGCTGCTGCGAGAATCCGACCTTCGCTGGGAAGTGCACCATGTCGAAAGGCCTCATACATCGCTGGCATGAGCTTTCGCCATGCCAAATCGCCTGTTCCGCCGAAAAAGATTACCTTGTATGTCATCTCAGGGCTGGCACTATACGCATGCTTCGTTACTTTGTGAATGATTAATGAAAAAGAAGGATTCAAGCGCCGGCCGAGCGATTGTGATTGGCGCGGGTCATAACGGTCTTGTTTGCGCCTTTTATTTGGCAAGGGCAGGGTGGAGCGTTGATGTTTATGAAAAACGCTCCGTCTTAGGGGGTGCGGCGATTACCGACAGCTTTTATCCGGGATTTCGCAATTCGATTGCCAGCTATACGGTGAGCTTGCTTGATGAGGCAATCATCGAGGACATGCGATTGCGCGACTTTGGACTAAGGATTGTTGAACGCCCTTTGTCTAATTTTCTACCGCTTGAAGATGGCAAAAGCCTAAGCGCTGGCGGTGGTTTGGCCGCAACACAGGCCTCATTTGCGAAAGTTTCAGAAAAAGACGCTGCTGCGCTACCTGCTTATTATGCGCAGCTCGAGCGTATGGGGCAGGCACTAGCTAAGCTCGCGAGGGAGGTACCACCGGCTTGGGAAGCGGCGTCATCATGGCGCAATTGGCTTAAGAACAGTAGCGAAGCTTTTGCGCGACTGCGCGATTTGGGTCAACTCAGCGCTGCCGATCGACAGGTCTTGCTCCGATTAATGGGGGAAAGCGCTGAGGACCACTTGTCGCAATGGTTTGAGAGCGATGCGGTGAAAGCGCTCTTTTCCTTTGACGCCGTGGTGGGGCATCTTGGCACACCGCGCATGCCTGGCTCAGCCTATGTATTACTCCACCATTGCTTTGGGGGCGTTAATGGCAAACAAGGTCAATGGGGACATGCGATCGGTGGCATGGGATCAATCACCCAGGCAATGGTTCAAGCCTGCGAACAATTAGGGGTTGGCTTGCATCGCGATGAGCCTGTTCATCGGATTGTTCACGATCGAGGTCGAGCTCAGGGTGTGATACTCAAATCTGGATCGTTTCAAGAAGCAGATGTTTTAGCTTGCAACACGCATCCGCGTATCATGAGTCAGCAACTGCTAAACGATGCTGATCTTCCGGAAGACTTTCGGCAATCAATGTCTCATTATCAATCCGAATCGGCAAGCTTTCGGATGAATGTAGCCTTGAGCCGTTTGCCTCGGTTCACTGCCCACCCCGAGTATGGCCCACACCATTCAAGCGGAATTATTCTAAGTCCAAGTCTGCAGTGGATGGATCAAGCCTATAGGGATGCGATTGACCAAGGCATGGCAAAGCGTCCGATCGTTGAAATGCTTATTCCTAGCACGGTTGACGATACCCTTGCGCCTGAGGGCTGCCATGTTGCCAGCTTGTTTTGCCAGCACTTTCGACGCGAGCTACCTGGCGGTGTTCAGTGGGACGAGGCGCAAAAGCAGATTGCTGTGGCATCAATTTTTCACGTGATCGAGGCCTTCGCGCCTGGTTTTAAGCAGTCAATTCTCGGCTACGCTGCCCACTCACCGCTTGATTTAGAGCGCGACTTTTCGCTCATCGGGGGCGATATCTTTCACGGGAAAATGAGCCTTTCCCAGCTATGGGCTGCTCGACCTTTACTCGGCTGGGGGGCTTATCGAATGCCGCTCGCCGGGCTTTATCTTTGTGGCTCCGGTGCGCATCCTGGGGGTGGCGTCAGTGGTTTGCCGGGCCGAAATGCAGCCCGGCAAATACTTGGTGATCGTCAGGCAATTCCTTCTTTCTTGTCGCGCGCTTTCAACTTGAGACGCCAATCATGAAGCAAGGGTTCGGTATAGCCGCTGGGTTGTTCTAATCCTTTAAACACAAGATCACAAGCAGCTTGATAGGCCATCGAGCGGTCAAATTGCTCGGCCATCGGGCGGTAAAAAGGGTCGCCTGCGTTTTGCTGATCAACGACAGCCGCCATGCGTTCAAAGACCTGTATAACCTGTTCCTTGCTCACAATGCCGTGGCGTAGCCAGTTTGCAATATGCTGGCTCGAGATCCGTAGGGTAGCCCGATCTTCCATCAAGCCAACGTTATGAATATCGGGCACTTTTGAGCAGCCAACACCTTGATCAATCCATCTCACCACGTAGCCAAGAATGCCTTGTGCGTTATTTTCGATTTCCTCTTGCTTTTCTTGCGCTGACCACGAGGGGTCGGCACTGACTGGAATACTTAATAGGTCACGCAACATCGCGTCGCGCTCTTTGCGCTCGTCAATGGCTTCCATCGACTGCTGAATCGCAGCAACATCGACTTGGTGATAATGAATCGCGTGCAAGGTCGCTGCCGTCGGCGATGGCACCCAGGCTGTGTTTGCACCAGCTTTAGGGTGGGCGATTTTTTGTTCGAGCATGGCTGCCATTAAATCGGGCATGGCCCACATACCTTTGCCAATCTGTGCCTTGCCGCGAAGGCCGCATGAAAGACCTACAAGCACGTTGTTGCGCTCGTAGGCAGCAATCCAAGGCGTTGATTTCATCGCCGCCTTCCTCAGCATCGGGCCAGCATGCATGGCTGTATGCATTTCGTCACCCGTCCGATCCAGAAATCCGGTGTTGATAAAAGCAACCCGTGAGGCTCCGGCCGCAATACATGCCTTTAAATTGACACTTGTTCTGCGCTCCTCATCCATGATGCCGAGCTTGACGGTATGCTGCTCCAGCCCGAGTACGGCCTCCACGCGTGAAAAGAGCTCACATGCAAAAGCTGTTTCCTCGGGGCCATGCATTTTGGGTTTTACAATATAGACCGATCCTGTTCTTGTATTACGAATGCCGGAATTTTCCATCCTTTTTAAGTCATGCATCGCAATCGCGGTTGTAATCATGGCATCGAGAATACCTTCAGGAATTTCTTTCCCACCGCCATAAAGAATCGAAGGATTGCTCATTAAATGGCCAACATTTCTTAAAAACAAGAGCGAGCGACCATGCAAAATCTTCTCTGAACCATCGACGCCCTGGTAATGACGATCAGGATTGAGGGTGCGGGTGAAGCGTTTGCCAGCCTTGGTCATTTCTTCACTCAGGCTTCCCTGAACAATGCCAAGCCAATTGGCATAAGCCGCTGCCTTATCCTCAGCATCAACAACCGCAACCGAGTCTTCTAAGTCTAGGATGGTTGAAACGGCCGCTTCAAGCACAATGTCCTGTACGCCTGCCGGGTCGCTCGACCCAATCGAAGCGTTACGATCAATTTGCAGATCGATATGTAAGCCATGATGAATGAAAAGAATTGAATGAGGATGATCCGAGTCGCCCTGGTAGCCTATGCAATGTTCGGGATGTTCCAAGGCGGTATGGCTTTTATCGGCAAGTTCAACTTCGAGAGCGAGCTTGCCGTTGGCCCCTGGCTTTAAGCGGTATTGAACCGCATCTTTGTGCGAACCCTTTTTGAGCGGTAGGCTGTCGTCAAGGAATTGCCGTGCGTAGGCAATCACTTTCGCTCCTCTGATAGGGTTATATGCACCAGCACGCTCCGCGCCATCAGCTTCGCTGATCGCATCGGTGCCGTAAAGCGCATCGTAGAGCGAACCCCAACGGGCATTGGCTGCATTCAGTGCATAACGCGCATTAAGAATCGGAACTACAAGTTGAGGCCCGGCTTGGTGGGCAATTTCGTGATCGATGTTGCTGGTTGCTACCTTGACCGATCCAGGGTCGGCGACTAAATAGCCAATGTTGCGTAGAAAGCTCTGGTAGGCTTCCATGTCCTTGATAGGGCCTGGATGCGCTTGATGCCACTTGTCTAGTTCAGCTTGCATGCGATCGCGTTCGGCCAGTAAGTGCAAATTCTTAGGAGCTAGATCATGGACGATTTGATCGAATCCCTCCCAAAACGCTGCCTGCTCGACGCCAGTGCCAGGTAAGACCTGATTGTTGACGAAATCATAAAGATTGGTGGCAACCTCAAGGCGATGAATGCTGGTGCGCGCGGTCATAATGAGCTCACTCTTTAGTGGGTTGGAAAAGCGCAAGCGCTCTGAAGGCTTGGAACTGTGCGAGCGCCATGCGGGATTGGACACGCGCAAGAGTGTTGCAAACTCAGAGGCTCACAAACAACGGGGATGATAAATTATGTTTAAGTGCTGATTTCTTTAAAATTATGCTTAGATCTTTAACTAAAATAGCGGTAATCATGTTGGTACGCTGGATCAATGCTTAAGGGATCAGCGCCGAGAAGGCGATTGCGAATGACTTGTGCTGCAGCCGTGCTGCGGAAGTCAGCAGTTACGCCCGCAGGCATTTGTGATGCTTCCCAAAGCATGAAAAGCGCTGTCGTGCTGTTGTAAAGCGCCGAGGCAGCCTTGCGGGCCAAGTCATCGCGCCCCTCAAAGGCCGCAGCCTTGACCAGGGCCCTCAACCCGGTTTGCGCACCCTGCCATTGGGCCAGACTCGCTTGCAGTCCATCTTGACCTGACCGGCGCTTAATATCGTCGACTAGCCGATCGCAATGTGCATCAAGCGCTTCGAGACCTGCGTCACGTTTAATGGCACGCATAACATCTAAGGCAACGATGTTGCTCGTGCCTTCCCAAATTGAGCCGAGATGGGCATCGCGCAATAAGCGGGCATCGGCCCACTCTTCGATGTAGCCACAGCCACCGCGCACCTCCATGGCATCGCCGCATACTTTGCGCGCATCGCGGCAGGCACGAAACTTGATCAGGGGCGTGAGCAAGCGGGTTAGTCCATAAGCAAGCCGGTAGGCAGCATCGGAAGCGTCGACGTCGCTCAAGTCACGATGATCGCCGCGCTTTGCGTGTTGATGCCGTAAGTCGTCTGATAACTTGAGCGCTTGAGCAGCTTGAAACATCATGCTTAGGGCCTGCTCAGCAGGTAGCCTGATCTTCATCAGTTGTCGTTGCATGAGGGGCATCTCCGCGAGGGTTTTTCCAAAGGCTCGACGGTGTTGGGCGAAAAACCAAGCCTCTTGAGCCGCTCGACGCATCATCCCGGCCGCTCGCATGCCATTTGAGAGTCGCGAGTTATTGACCATATCGGCCATTTGCACAAAGCCTCTGCCCGCTTCGCCGATTAAAAAGGCCCTTGCGCCTTGCAGGCTGATCTCGCCGCTTGCCATGGAGCGCGATCCAAGCTTGTCTTTTAGTCGGACGATACGATAGTGGTTAGGCTGCCCATCCGGTAGCAACTTGGGCATTAAAAAGAGCGATACAGCTTTGATACCGTCTTGCATCGGTCCGGTTCGCGCCAGAACCATGGCCAAATCTGCATCGGGGTTTGAGCAAAACCACTTCTCACCATATAAGCGCCAGTTTGGTTCTAAATCCTTACCGCCGCAGCTTTGAGGCACGACGACGTTATCGGTCAATCCCGCATCGCTGAGGTCAGGATAGGCAATGCTTGCGGTGTGGGCCACATCAGAACCTGCGCCCTGCTCGGTCATGAACATGGCCCCTTGGGCTAACGCATCAAGGTCAGTACTCGTAAGCGCTGGAAGATACCGATCCACGAGCTCGGGCGCACCGAAACGCGCTAATGTTCGAGTAAGCGAATCGGTCATCGAAAGTGGGCAGCAAAGCCCAAACTCGCTTTGAACAAATAAATATGACAATAGGTATTTCGCAATCGGGGGCCAAGACGCATCCGCTCCCATGATCCCTGCGCGATGATTCATCGCGGCCAGACCGAACTCGCCGAACGCGATTTTTTCCATGGCTTGATAAGCAGGGTGCTTGTCGATTCGTTGCTTGTTATGGCCATTGCGCTCACGATGGCTCAACACAGGTGGATGGTGGTCGGCATCATGCGCCAGTGAATCGAGAGGCCCGCCAACAAGGGCGCCCATCTTTTGCATGGCAGGCCAAATCGCTGAGCAAAGCTTGGGCTCTAAATAGATTTGCATCAAAGCTCGTAATTGCTGATCGAGTTCAAATCGATTGATCAAGCCTTGCTCAGTGACCGGTTCAAAATGCGGCAGGCCTTCAAGAGCAGAAAACTGCGTGTTATCGATTTCGGACCGTTGATGGCTTAAAGTGGGATGACTCATATTGACGACCTCTATGCTGGCAAGCATGATGCAAAGGAAAGCCTGATTCTGCACTGTTTGCTGATAACCACCTGACCACTTGCTGATGCCCACCTGACCAGTTGCGGACGCCCTAGCTGACCACTTGCTGATGCCTTACCTGACTGCTGCCGCTTGCACGCCCTTTGGTGACTTAAAGGGGCTGCATACGATTGACCTGATGGCCGAAGCGGCCGATGAGGCCTTATCGCAAGCGGGCATCGAGCCTGGGCAAATCGATGGCCTACTCTGTGGCTACGCGGTTAATCTGCCACATCTCATGTTAGCAAGCTTATTTGCAGAACGTTATGGTTTATCGCCTTCTTATGCGCACGGTATGCAAATGGGCGGTGCAACGGGTGCAGGGATGCTCATGCTCGCAGGCGATTTAATCAGGGCAGGGCGTTGTCAGCACGTGCTCGTACTTGCGGGGGAAAATCGGCTCAGCGGTATGAGCCGAGACGCCGCAATCAGCGCCTTGGCCCAAGTGGGTGATCCCGTTTATGAACTGCCCCATGGAACAACGGTGCCATCGTACTATGCGCTTTTAGCCTCCAGGTACATGGCCGCAACTGGGCTTAGCGAGCCCGATCTTGCAGAGCTCGCTGTCTTGATGCGTGCTCATGCTATGAAGCATCCCAAAGCCCATTATCGGCAGGCCATAACCGTAGCAGATGTCTTACAATCAAGAACGATCTCATCGCCGCTGAAATTGCTCGACTGTTGTCCGATATCCGATGGTGCCGTTGCGTTGCTTGTGAGTGCGAAGCATCCCGGTCGACCGACCGCCCGATTGCGCGGTGCAGGGCAGGGGCATCGTCATCAACATTTGAGTGCAATGCGGGCTGCAGAAGATTTTGGTGCTCGTGAAAGTCTCGCGCGAGCACTTGAGCAAGCAGGCTGTGATCTAAGCGATATTGACTATCTTGGTATTTATGATTCATTTACCATCACATTAGCCATACTGCTTGAGGATCTGGGTCTTGTGCCTCGAGGGCAAAGTGCAAAGCTTGCACGATCGGGCTACTTCGCAGCGGAGGGTGAGATGCCCTTAAATACCCACGGTGGCCTGCTTTCCTTCGGCCATTCAGGGGTTGCAGGTGGTATGGCCCATATCGCTGAGTGCTATCAGCAATTAAGTCAATCAGCTGGCGAGCGACAGATCGCAGCAAGGCAGCTTGCACTTGTCCATGCCGATGGCGGTGTGCTTTCAGCCCATGTCTCATTACTCATCGAAGCCTGTTAGTTTGGATGCTATGAAAGCGATATCAATACCGCGTTGTGCTAAGCCCTTCGTTGAGGGATTGAACGATGGCTTGATCCGCTATCAAATGTGTTCCAGATGTTCCGCCGTACAAAATCTTGCACGGTATCGATGCCTTGCATGTGGCGCAAAAGAGCTCGGCTGGAAGGATAGTGTCGGACTTGGTATCGTCGAAGCAGCAACCGAAATCAGGAGGGCTTCAGACCCTGCCTTTCAAGCAATGATCCCTTATGCGATTCTCTTGGTTCGCATGCAAGAAGGCTTTAGCCTTATGGCAATCGAGGACTCCGAAGCCATCAACCCGAAGCAAGTAATGCAGATCGGGGATTGTGTGAGACTTAGGGCCAGGCGCTGGGGCGATCACATGGGATTGGTAGCCTTCAGAGCCAGTCCCTAGCGATTCAGTGCTCAGGCCAGGGCCACCGCTTTTGTCAGGCCTGCCATTCTCTTGGCGGTATAAGTTGCCGTTCCTGGAACGCTTTAAACAAACGTCGAAACATAATTTCAGTATCGACAAGCTCGGTGAATCCTGCCTGATTGAGCTTCACGCCGCTGACAATTGAAAGCGGGGGTGGATTATTCTCCATCCCATAGGCCATGTTCCGATCGGTATATTGAAAGGACAAGCCTACGAACGCAGCTAAATCCTTGGGGGACTTGAGATTGAAGCGATCAACAATGCCTGCCCATTGGACCTGGCGCTTTGGCATTTCCTCAGCAAGGCACATGGGTTTGGGCTTTCCTGGT
>Ga0169931_10015806_pt1 | contig 10068 bp, 7 predicted proteins | sample Kivu_15m_20L_FD_129675 | JGI IMG/M metagenome (GOLD analysis project Ga0169931, IMG submission 129675) | Freshwater microbial communities from Lake Kivu, Western Province, Rwanda to study Microbial Dark Matter (Phase II) - Kivu_15m_20L... | ecosystem: Environmental > Aquatic > Freshwater > Lake ... | reverse complement strand
GTGATCCTGATGGCCCTGCTGCTGGGGCTGGGGCCCACCACTGCGGGCCTGCCCACCCGCACCAGCTTCAACTTTCTTGAAAAGCTGTTCACCTGCATGTCGGCCTTCGGCACCGTGGGCCTCGATCTGGGGATGACAGCCCAGCTGAACCGCTGGGGCCAGCTGGTGCTGATGGTGGGCATGTTTGTCGGCAGACTGGGAATCCTGCTGCTGCTCTCGGCCATCTATGGCAGCCGGCCCCAACCGCGGGTGGGCTATCCCCGCGAGGAGCTCTACATCTGAGGCGTGATCCGATGACCAGTTGGTGGCAGTGGAACCCTTCTGAAGGGGCCTCAAGGGGCGGGTTCGCCGTGATCGGGGTGGGGCGCTTCGGCTCGGCGGTCTGCAGCGAACTGAGCAAGGCCGGCGCGGAGGTGCTGGCTATCGATGCCAGCCAGCGGGCTATCGATGAGCTGCGCCAGATCGATCCTGCCATCGAGGCCCGAGTGGTGGACTGCACCGACGAGGAGGCCCTGCGGGCCGCTGGCGTGCTCGACATGAACACCGTGGTGGTGGCCATGAGCGAACCCATCGCAGTCAGCGTCACGGCCACCCTGATTGTCAAGGACGGCGCCGGCAGTCGGGTTAAGCAGGTGATCGCCCGCGCCACCAGTGATCTGCACATGAAGATGCTGCAGCGGGTGGGGGCCGATCGGGTGGTGTTCCCCTCAAAGATGGAGGGTCAGCGGCTGGGTATGGAACTGGTGCGACCCAATTTGCTGGAGCGGCTGAGGTTGGATGACCGCAACAGCATTGAGGAGATCCGGGTGCCGGCGGCCTTCATCGGCCATTCGCTGCGCGACATCAACCTGCGCAAGAACTACAACGTCAGCGTGCTGGCCGCCGGCCCCGACAACCAGCTGACGGTCAATCCCCCTGCCTCCCATGTGCTGGAGGCAGGCGAGCTGCTGGTGGTGATGGGCGCCAGTGAGGCCCTCGCCAACCTGCCGGGCAACTGAGTTGATTAAGTAAAAAATTTCCAAATGGTGTGATTGGTGACAACGGGCCGCCCGGCGTCTCTTAAGAGTTATGGGGATTCCTTGAGAGGAACTCCTTCCCTATGGTCGATCTCCCGAAAGGCGGTAGTTGTTCTAGAAGGCCCGATCGCCCTATGAGCTCCTTTGGCCCCTCTCTGCGCCCCCTGACCATTCCCGGCTGGGGGCATTTTGCTTACATCGCTGCTCAAACCTTGGCGCCTCGGAGCGCAAGGAATCAACAACAAGAATCGCGCAAAACAGCCCTAAACCGCCAGGCAAGGCGCTTTGCCACAGCCTGAATTGTTGACGGTGGACAGACGCGTTCTCTACCCACCCATAGGGTCAAAAAATTTAATCCAATGAGCTGCCCTCAATGCGGTTGCCGGTTAGTCAGCCGCCATCCTTCCAATTATTCGCAGATAATCTGCAGCAACTGCAGCCAGCCGATGTCGGCCTATCTGCAGAGCCTCAAGCCCCGCCGCAGCTGGGGCGATTTTGGTGCGGTTGCCATGGTGTTGGCCATTAGTTGCAGTGCATTGGCTCTCACCACCATGAGAGATCTCATGAGTAGTGGTCAGAACGAAAGGGGTTCCGGCGCTGAGCACCACGGCAAGCAACAATGAAGCCAACCTGGATCAGGATCTCTGAGATCGGTCCCAACGACGCAAGCCAAGCCAGCAGAGGCCGGCCAACAAACCAAATCCCGCCAGAAGCATCAACCCATCGGAGAAGGAGTCGATCCGAGCCGCGACACTCTCATAACCACTCCCGAGGGCCTGGCCGGCGAGGGTCAGCATCAGAATCCAAAGCATGCTGCCCGCCGTGGTCCAAGCCAAGAACAGGGGCTGCGGCATCAGCTCAATGCCAGCCGGCAAGGAAACGAGAGTGCGCACGCCTGGAATTATTCGCCCCCAGAACACCACAGCAACTCCGTGGCGGTTGAACCAGCGACGGCTGCGGGCCAGATCCTCAGGCCGAAGGCCGAGCCAGCGGCCATGACGACGCAGCCAGTTCTCCAGGCGCTGCTCATTGATCATGCGGCCGATCCCGTACCAAAACCAGGCCCCCAGCACCGTGCCAAACAACCCGGCAAGCAAGGTGGGCAGCAGCTCAAGCTTGCCCTGCTGAATCAGGAAGCCGGCCAGCGGCATCACAACCTCCGATGGAATCGGAGGGATCACATTCTCGAGCAGCATCACCAGCGCAATGGCGCCATATCCAACTAACGGGTTGGCCTCCACCGCTGCAAGGATCAACTGGGGAAGACGCTCGATAAGTCCGTCCATAAACAAATTACTCAGGCTCGGGCCGACGGTGCATCGGCCCGTTGTCGGCTACACGACTGGCGCAGGATCTTCTCCAACTCCAGATAAACGAACAGAATCAGGCTCACACCCACGCACACGAGCAGATCGGCCGAACTCAGGGGCACGGTTCCAAAGAACTTCGAAAGCACTGGCACATAGAGGAGAAGGAGCTGCAGGCCAGAAGTGATAACCACAGCCCAGAGCAGCCAGGGGTTGCTGATGGGGTTCACCTGGAACAGGGGCCGGTCGCTGCGGGCCGAGAGGGCGTGGCCCATCTGGGCCAGGCAGAGGGTTGTGAAAACCATTGTTTTCCACGGCCCATCCATGCCCCCGGTGCGATAGCTCCACAGCATCAGGGCAATCACTATCAATGCGAACACCACGCCTATACGCAGGATGTAGCGTCCAATGCCGCGGGCAAAGATCGATTCGCCGGGCCTGGCCGGCGCCCGGTCCATCAGTCCGGCCTCCGCTGGCTCCAGGGCCAGGGCCAGGGCGGGAACGCCATCGGTGACGAGGTTCATCCAGAGGATCTGCAGAGGGGTCATCGGCACCCCCAGCACCCCCAGCAGGGGCGCAGCAGCGATCGCGATCAGCTCGGCGAGGTTGCTGCCAAGGATGTACTTCACGAAGCGACGGATGTTGGCGTAAACGAGACGCCCCTCCTCCACCGCGCTCACGATCGTTGCGAAGTTGTCATCGAGCAGCACCATGTCGGCCGCCTCCTTGCTCACCTCCGTGCCGGTGATACCCATTGCCACACCAATGTGGGATTGCTTCAGGGCCGGGGCGTCGTTGACACCGTCACCGGTCATCGCCACCACCTGACCGTTTGCCTGCAGTGCCTTGACAATTCGCAGTTTCTGCTCAGGTGGTACACGGGCATACACACTGCAGCGGGCTACCAGGGCGCGCAGCTGATCATCGTCCGCTGCCTCCAGCTCCCGGCCCAGCACCACCTCTCCATCAGCCGAGGTCAGGCCGATCTCTGCGCCGATGGCGCGGGCAGTGAGCGGATGGTCGCCGGTGATCATCACCGGTCGAATGCCGGCCTTGCGGCAGGTGCTCACTGCCCGGGCCACCTCGGGGCGAGCCGGATCGAGCTGGGCCATCAGGCCGAGCAGCACCTGATCCTGCAGAGGATGCTCAGGGCTGGGATGGTGCGGCGCACAGGCGAAGGCCAGTACCCGCAGGCCGGAGGCGGCCAGTTCCAGGGCCTGGCCCAGCCACCACTGGCGTTGGTCGGCGGCAAGGGGAACCACCCCGGAGCCGTCCAGCCAGCGGCTGCAATCGGAGAGAATCACCTCCGGCGCTCCCTTGCTGATCAGCAGCTGGTCCGACCCAGCCGCCATTGCCCCCAGCGGGGCCTGCAGGCTGCCGTCCCTGTCTTCCACCCACACCGCCATCAGCTGGCGCTCAGAGCTGAAGGGAATCTCGGCGGCACGGCGGTAGCGGCTGCGCAGCTCGAAGTCGTCGATACCGGCCTTGGCGGCCACCACCGAGAGGGCCCCCTCGGTGGGATCCCCCAGGATTTCCCAGTCGCCTGAGGCCGTCTGCTTGTGTTCTGCATCACTGCAGAGCACGGAGGCCTGCAGCAGCAAGGTTTGAAGCCCCTCTGGCAAGCCAGGGCTGGCGCCCGCGGGCGGTGTGAGCTCCCGCGCCGTGAAGCGACCCTCGGGGTCGTAGCCCAGGCCTGTAACCGTAACCGCTTTGGTGGCCAGACGAAGCTCCTGAACCACCTGGCGATTCTGGGTGAGGGTGCCGGTTTTGTCGGAGCAGATCACTGTCACCGAACCAAGCGCTTCCACCGCAGGCAGGCGGCGGATAAGGGCTGCACGCTGCACCATCCTCTGGGTGCCGATCGCCAGGGTGACGGTGATAACGGCGGGCAGACCCTCCGGCACGATCGCCACCGCCATCGACAGAGACACCTCCAGCAGGTTGAGCGGGTCCTGACGCAGCAGCAGACCCGCCCCCACCACCAGGGCCACCAATGCCAGAGAGCTGCCAACCAGCACCTTCGCCAGGCCGTCGAGGCGCTCCTGCAGAGGCGTGCTCTCGCCACCGGCGGTGTTGATCAGCGCGGCGATCTGGCCCAATTCGGTGGCCATGCCGGTGGCCGTAACCAGGGCCACGCCCCGGCCGCGCACCACCTCGGTTCCCTGAAACAGACAGTTGAGCCGCTCCAGCACGGGCGTCGCCTCCTCCAGCTGCAGCTCGGCGCGCTTGAACACTGCCTCAGCCTCGCCGGTGAGGGCGGCTTCACGGACGCCCAGTTCGAACGCTTCCAGCATCCGGGCATCGGCCGGCACCCGATCACCCGCCTCGAGGCGGATCACATCGCCAGACACAAGCTGCTCGCCGGCGAGAAGCTGCCACTGCCCGTCGCGACGCACCTGCACCAGCGGCTGGGCCATCTCCCGCAGAGCAAGCAGCGCCTTCTGGGCCCTGCTCTCCTGCAGGTACCCCAACAAACCATTTAGCCCCACGATCAGCACGATCGCGATCGCATCCTTCGGGAATTTCCGCTCCACATAGGCCACTCCTGCTGACACAGCCGCCACGGCCAGCAACATCAGCAGCATCACGTTGCTGAACTGATCCCAGAGGATCTGCCAGTTGCTGCGGCCGGCGGTCAGCTCCAGCCGATTGGGGCCCTGGTTCGCCAGGCGGCGGGCTGCCTCGGCAGAGCTGAGGCCCTCGCTTCCGACCTCCAGTTGATCAAGGCAACGGGCCGGCGAGAGGGCGTGCCAGGGGGAGGACGAACGATCCAATTTGTGAATCAATTCTCTGAAATTAGACAAGAAATAATACCCCAATCAAACAACGCACCCAGCTTGGGGCGATGGATGTCTGGCCCCTAAAACCGGCTAGATTCAGATGGTGAAATGACGCCGTCGTTGCGGGAAACGCCGCTCATACAGCCGCGTCAAACCAGGCTCAGGCTCTCTGTCGCGGCTGCGTCAGTTCGCGTCCGCCCCTGACTCCGCCCCTGACGCGTTTGGCGCTTGCTTCACCGAATTCATGTTGGCCCCAAGAGCCTTGCAGGTCTGGATTGGGTCCACATCGGGAGCCACACCCAGGGCCTTTCGCAAAGCATCCAGCTGGGCCAGCGACTGCAGATCAATCGAAGCGGCGGCCTGCTCGCAGGCCAGCTTCTGCAACGCCTTGCCATCGGGAGCACTGCAGGCACTGATCGCACCGAGGCCCAGGCCCAGAGCCAGGGCTCCGGCGATGGTTTGGGACTTCAACATCTGGGGCATCGACATTTGGAGCATGGGCATTCGGGGCATCGAAGCATGGGATCGACGCGCACAAGTTGGGCAGGCCTATCGGATCGACCCGACCAGCCACACCAAGGGGCCGTGCTGGGTTTTTATCGTCAAGCGCAAGGCCGTGTCCGCCTGAGCAACCCCCAACGGTCTCGCCTCGATGCTTCCTTTCCACTGGCTTACCCAAACGATTGCCTTCGGGCTGGGGATCTCCTTCAGCCCGATCAACATCGCTCTTGTGGCGTTGCTGCTGCTGGGAGCCCAACCGCTGCGGCGCTGCTGCACCTTCCTGGCGGGCTGGATGCTTGCCAACAGCAGCGCTCTGGGGCTGGTGGTGGCTGTCGGCGGGCACCTCAGCTGGGCGATGCACCTCGGCAGCCGCGGCCAGGTGCTGATCGACCTGCTCGGCGCTGGCGCGCTGGTGGGACTGGGGCTGTTTCAGCTCACACCTGCGGTGGCCATGGGTGAGGAGAACTGGGCGATCCAGCTCATGGGCAAACTGCCCGACCTGGGCAGCTTCCCGCTGCTGGGGCTCGGGGCCGGTTGTGCGCTGATCAGCCCGGAAAACCTCGTTTTCTACATCAAGGAGGGGGGGATGCTGCTCACCAACCACACGAGCCTGAGCGGTGACCTGGAAGTGGGGGCGGTGTTCGTGGCCTTGACCACCTCCCTGCTGTTGCTGCCGCCCCTGCTGTGGCTCCTCAGTGGCGAACGGCTGCGGGCCCCGCTCACGGCCCTCAACGACTGGCTGATCCACCGGGCTGAGTGGCTGGTGGGCGTGTTTGCTCTGCTGCTGGGCGCTTACCTGGGCTGGCAGGGCCTCGAGGGGCTGCACGCCATGGTGCCGCTGACAACCTGAGCCCCAACCCCGCCAGTCACCAAGCAGCAACCCAATTCCCGACCGAGTTGCCGGAGTATGGTGCCCATGATTTCTGTCCCGGCCATGGCCGATCTGCTCGCCGCCCTGCACCAGCCCGGGGCGTTGATCACCCTGCTGGTGCTCGCCGGCTCAATCGTGCTGTTTGTGACGGGCTGGCTGGCTCCGGAGATCACCGGCCTGCTGGCCATGGCGCTGCTGATGGTCACCGGGGTGCTGAAACCCGGCGAGGCGGTGGATGGCTTCGGCAGCCCGGCCCTGATCACCCTGATGGGTCTTTTCGCACTCTCCGCCGGCCTGTTCCGCAGCGGCGGCCTCGATCGTCTGCGCGTCCTGATCGGCTCCGATGCGGTGCGCAGCCCCAAGCGCATGATCGCCCTGATGGTGGCAGCGGTGGGTCCGGTGTCGGCGTTCGTGCCCAACACCCCGATCGTGGCCAGCCTGCTGCCGGTGATCGAAAGCTGGTGCCAGCGCCGCCGCATTGCCCCTTCCAAGGTGCTGCTGCCCCTCTCCTTCGCCACCGTGCTCGGCGGCACGATGACCCTGCTGGGCAGTTCGGTGAACCTGCTGGCCAGTGAGGTGAGCGGCAGGCTGGGTTATGGCGCCTTCGGGTTGTTTGACTTCACCCCCATCGGAATAGGGGTGTGGCTGGTGGGTGGGCTGCTGATGGTGCTGCTGGCTGATCGCTTCCTGCCGGATCGGGGCCGCAATGATGACGATCTGCTCGCCGATCTCTCCAGCAGCGGCTACCTCACCGAGGTGAAGATCCCGGCGGGCTCTGAACTGGTCGGCCAGTCTCTGCATGGCAGCCGCCTGCAGCGGCGCTTCGATGTGGATGTGCTGGAGCTGCACCGCGGCAGCGAACGCTTTCTGCCGCCCCTGGCCGACCGCACCCTGGTGCTGGGCGATCGCCTGCTGCTGCGCTGCAGCCGTGAGGACCTGCTGCGCCTCCAGCAGGACCACACCGTGGTGCTGGCGCCCACCCCGGAGGATCCGATCCGCCCAGACCAGCAGAACAACCAGCGGATGGTGGAGGTGCTGCTGCCCTCGGGCTCCACCCTGGCGGGCGACTGCCTGCGGGATCTGCGCTTCCGCCAGCGCTACAACGCCACCGTGCTCGCCCTGCGCCGCGGCAACGCCGTGCTGCGCGAACGGCTGGGCCGCATCCAGCTGCGCGAGGGGGATGTGCTGCTGCTGCAGGGCCCGAAGGACGCCATCCGCGGCCTGCAGGCCAGCAACGACCTGGTGGTGCTCGAGCAGCTGGAGAAGGATCTGCCCACGGTGAGCCGCAAGGGGGTTGCCCTGCTGATTGCCGCCCTGGTGCTCCTGCTGCCGAGCCTCAAGCTCTTGCCCCTGGTGGCGGCGGTTTTGCTCGGCACGGTGGCGATGGTGGCCTCAGGATGTCTGCCCCCCGGAGACCTGCAGCGGGCCATCCGGCTCGACGTGATCCTGCTGCTGGGATCGCTGGCCAGCTTCAGCGTCGCCCTCGAGAAAACGGGCCTGGCCGCTGCCCTGGCCCAGGCCTTGCTGAATGGCCTGCGGGGCTGGCCGGTGTATGCGGCGCTGCTGATGGTGTTCCTGTTCACCACCCTGCTCACCGAGGTGATGAGCAATGCCGCCACGGTGGCGATGGTGATCCCGATCGCCGGCCAGCTCGCGGTGGGCCTGGGGCAGCCGCCGCTGGCCTTCATCTATGGGGTGCTGTTCGGAGCCAGCCAGAGCTTTCTGAGCCCGGTGGGCTACCAGACCAACCTGATGGTGTTCGGCCCTGGCCGTTATCGCTTCCTCGACATCGCCCGCTACGGCTTCCCGCTCACCATCGCCATGACCGTGACGGTGCCATGGCTGATCTGCCGCTGGTTCGGTCTCTGATTCATCAGCGCCCTCCGCCGGGCTAGCCGATCTGCCTGAGGAACTGCCTGCTGCGCTCATGCTGGGGGTTGCTGAAGAACCGGTCCGGCGGTGCGATCTCCACCACCACCCCGGCGTCCATGAGCACCACGCGGTGGGCCACCTGGCGGGCGAAACGCACCTCATGGGTCACTACAACCATGGTCATGCCATCGCGGGCCAGGCCCTGCATCACCTCGAGCACCTCCTGCACCATCTCGGGATCGAGGGCGCTGGTGGGCTCATCGAAAAGCATGATGCGCGGCTCCATACAGAGCGAACGGGCAATCGCCACCCGCTGCTGCTGGCCGCCGGAGAGCTGGCCCGGATATTTGTGGGCCTGCTCGGCGATGCCCACCCGATCCAGCAGTTCGAGGGCGCGGCGCTCTACAGCCGGCTTGGGGAGCTTGCGCACCAGCACCGGCGCCAGGGTGAGGTTTTCGAGCACGCTGAGGTGGGGGAAGAGGTTGAACTGCTGGAACACCATCCCCACCTCGCGCCGAATGGCATCGATGTGGCCCAGATCATCACTGAGGGTTATGCCGTCCACCGTGATCGCCCCCTGCTGGAAATCCTCCAGGGCGTTGAAGGTGCGCAGGAAAGTGCTCTTGCCGGAACCCGAGGGCCCCATGATCACCACCACCTCGCCCTGGTGCACGCTGAGGTCCACCCCCCGCAGGGCGTGAAACCCATTGGGGTACCACTTCTCGACCCCGCGGGCCTCGATCATCACGGCTGGGCTGGTCATCTGGAAGCGGCGAGGTTTGGATTGAGGCGGGTTTCAAGGGCCCGGCTGCCCAGGCCCAGGGCGGCGCAGCAGCACCAGAACAGCACTGCCAGCACGAGATAGACCTCCGCATTGCGGCCCAGAAAGGCCGGATTCGCCATCACCGTACGGGCGGTGCCAAGCAAGTCCAGCAGGCCGATCAGGGAGAGCAAGGTGGTGTCCTGCAGCAGGGAGATGAACTGGCCGACCGTGGTGGGCAGGGCCACCCGCAGGGCCTGGGGCAGCACCACATGGATCAGGGCAAATGGCATGGACAGGCCAAGGGAGCGGGCCGCCTCCAGCTGGCCGGAGGGAACGGCGGCCAGCCCTGAGCGAACCGCTTCGGCCACATAGGCGGCGGCAAAGAAGGTGAGCACCCAGGCTGCCCGCCACACCCGATCCGGGGCCAGACCGCCGGGCAGCAGAAAGCCGAGAATGTTCTGGCCCAGAAACAGCAGGGTGATCAGCGGCGCGCCCCGAATGAACTCGATGTAGAGCACCGAGCCCCAGCGCAGCACGGGCAGCTCGCTGCGCCGCCCCAGGGCCAGCAGCACCCCCAGGGGGAAGCAGAGCAGGATCGCAAAGCTGGCCATCAGCAGGGTGAGCAGCAGCCCGCCCCAGTCCGAGGGCGCTACCTGCACGAGCCCGAGGCCGCCGCTGATCAGCACCATTCCCACCAGGTAGAGCAGGGGCCAGATCAGGGGGATCAGCCGCCGGGCCAGCGGGGAAAGGGTCTGGCCCCAGCGGCCGCTGGCCCAGCGGGCCAGCAGCAGCAGGCCGGTGAGCGCCCACCAGCGCAGCTGAATGGCCAGGGTTAACTGGAGGGCGAGGGGGAGCCAGAGGGCCAGCACCACCAGGATCGCCACAGCCCAGCGGTCATTGCGGGGCCACAGGGGCAGGGGGTGGTCGCCGCGGGGCAAGGCTCGCAGCAGGCCCCAGC
>Ga0169931_10015805_pt1 | contig 10068 bp, 9 predicted proteins | sample Kivu_15m_20L_FD_129675 | JGI IMG/M metagenome (GOLD analysis project Ga0169931, IMG submission 129675) | Freshwater microbial communities from Lake Kivu, Western Province, Rwanda to study Microbial Dark Matter (Phase II) - Kivu_15m_20L... | ecosystem: Environmental > Aquatic > Freshwater > Lake ... | reverse complement strand
TACATTCTCGTATCGGAATTCAATTAAAAAGGACTCTCGAGTAGCGTAGAATACCTCATGTAGCCATTCAACACCTGCAGTTATATTCCCCTTCTCAAATTGAATTAGCTTATCAATTGAAGTGTCTCCCGTATCGAGCCCAAGATCAAAAGTGCTATCTATTCGTTCAATAGCTGACTTGAAGTGAGAGAATACCGGTAATTCTTTGTATCTACCAAGTAAGGAAACAGCATCACGTAGGGAATTCCACTCTTCATCATCTAATTGTATTCCATCTAAATTAAAATAAGGATCATAGTAATAGTATCCTCTTTTAGTTGAATTATAAGCAATCGGAGCTCTTTTGCCTAAAATAGCCCTGCCTTCACGTAAATCTTGGATGTCATGTTGAATAGTTGAGAACCCAACATTACTAGATTTTCCAAGCTCCGAAAGTCCCTCTGAACAGGCATTAACTAAATATTCAAGAGAAGGAAAAGGATGACGTTTATCCTTAAGGCAACGATCAATAACTCTGTAACGAACAAAAGGAAGTTTATTTTTCATGAGAGATTTCAGTGAAATCAAATTTAAATAAACTACATAAATTAAATTAATTTTGAACTAAGCAAAAATAGATGAAAAATACCAAAATAAATATTTCAGACAAAGGAGTACATTTTTATTGGTCACAAAAGAAAGCATCAATAGCTCAAGATATTTATAATAAATATTGCAAACCAGGTGATGTGATAATGGACCCCTTTTTAGGTGGCGGGTCATCATTATATGCAATAAGAAATACTGCCTATAAGTTTATTGGTGTTGAGTTAAATGAATTGCCTTGTAAAATAGCAGAATTTAATACACACCCAATAAATAATAAGCTCATTTCAAAATTGAAGATAACTTTCCATGAATTGAAATCAAAATTAAACCATTTGTATGAATACAAAAGCAAGGATAATTCTTTGCTAGAATTTAAAAAAGTAATATTCAGCAACAAGCAAAACCCTGCGATATCAAATATATATTTCGAGAATAAACATGGCAAGCAAATTGTTTATACTGGATCAGACGCTTTAGCTGAAGAATACAAAAAAAGATTTTTACATTTTTTTGATGAAATAAAAGCCCTAGACAACGTCGAGCTAATCAAAAATTCAAGAATAGCTATTAGTGATAATATGTTATTATCAGATATATTTAGCCCAATTAATTTCTATATTCTAACCAAAATAAAATCACAGATAGGAGATAACCATGAATTCAAATTTATAATTGGTTCGATACTTCATTTATGTAAACTAACAGATATGCATTCGCAATCCCAATTTCCATACTGGATTCCAAAAAATAATATTGTCGATAGAAATATTTTTAATACTATTGAATCAAAAATTAATTCATTAGAAAAATTGCTAGGACAAGGCGAAATACCAAATCATAAAAATATAAATGAATTATTAGAGTCTAGGCGAAATGGCTGTATCATTATAAATAAACCAATTCAAGGAATTTCCAATGAGGATGTTCCTGATAATTCCGTAGATTTTATTTTAACAGACCCGCCGTATTTTGATCAAGTAGCTTATTCTGAATATTTGAAAATTTGGGAATTCTTTCTTGGATACAAGTCAAACTTAGAAGACGAAATTGTAGTTTCACAAAGAAAAAAACAACCGAGTAATGAAGTCAAGTACCTTAAAAACATAGAAAGTTCTTTTCTTCTATTGTTTAACAAATTGAAAATGAATTCACTGATGTATGTTTATTTCAAGGATAGTAGACTTGATAAAATGGGGGATTTCTTACAAACTTTGAAAAATGTAGGTTTTGAATTTATAGGACAAGAACATATTAAAACTCAAAAATTTACATATAAACAAAACGCCTCAACAAAAACTACCATATCTGGTGAATGCATTTTGAAGTTTAGAAAATATTGCAATAATGAAATTAAATATATTTCTAAATCGCTAGAGGATCGAATAAACGTCTCAGAGGTAATAAAGACTTATGTTGTTGAGTATTTAAAAAATAACTCAAGCGCTACTTTAGGAGAAATCTTAAATAGTGGTCTCGTCAAAGTTTTATTCGAAAATAATGCATTGCAATTTTTGAAAAAAAGCAAAACATTAGTAAATGTTATCGAATCATTTTGTGTGTATAATAAAATATCAAGAGAATATTCATTAAAATAAAATTAAAATGATAAATAAAATAATTCATGGTGATTGTTTAGATATTTTGAAAAATATTCCAGATAAATCAATTGATTGTTGTATTACAGACCCGCCTTATAATATTTCGGGTTATGATAATAAAAAGGAAATAGGCTGGCTAAAATCTAATAAAACATGGAAAGAAGAAAAATCATATAATAAAATAAATGAGAAGTGGGATAAATTCTCAGATAGTGAATATGAAATGTTTACAATAAATTGGCTTAGCGAAATTAAAAGAATTATTAAGCCAAACGGAAATATTGCGATTTTTGGGAGCTATCACAACATATTCAAAATAGGATATATTTTAGAGAGTTTAGACCTTAAATTGATAAATTCGATTGTATGGTACAAAAGAAATGCTTTCCCAAATATAACGCAGCGAATGTTTTGCGAAAGCACTGAATACATAATATGGGCAACTAATAACAATAAAAAAAATGCAAAGAATTGGACTTTTAATTACAAAAAAATGAAAGAACTCAATGGAGGAATTCAAATGAGAAACATGTTTGATATACCAAGTACAAAATTATCGGAAAAAAAATTTGGAAAGCATCCTTCACAAAAACCAATGGAGCTTCTAAATAAATTAGTTCTGGCCTTTACTAATGAAGATGATATCATTATAGATCCATTCTTAGGATCAGGCACTACAGCACTTGCAGCAAAACAAAACAAAAGAAACTTTACTGGAGTTGAAATAGAATTAGATTATATTAAGATTGCGGAAAAAAGATTAAATGATGAGAAAATAATTTAAAATATTTTTTTTGCATTAATTAAATCTAAATCGCCTTTTGTTAAAGTAACTAGCAATCTATTTAAGGCTTTTCCTTCATTGCGAAATTTTTCAATCTTCATTGCTAGTTTTTCTTTAAGCCGCTTAACAACTTTATTAGGATTTGCAGAATATATAGCAACAACTTTAATGTTAATCTTATCCACTACGGCTAAAATTATTGCGGAATCATGAATATACTTATTTAGTACATTGTCTGAAATATCTTGAAAACTCCATGAATTTGTTTTTGAAACCTTATACTCATAAAAATTTCCGAATTCATCGAACGCATCATGAGCTCCAAGCCTTCCACCTTGCTCTGAATTCACGTTATGGTTCAATTCAACAGCAACTAAAACTTCCCATATTTTATTGCTAGTTAATAAATTTTTTACATTTGCACACTCTTCTAATTTTGTTTCGATTGAGTAGATTTTATCCAACCACTGAGAGTATTTACCGTTTTTTTTATTTTTAATTTTTCGTTTATACTCATTCATCAAATTTTCAATATTTTTTCGACTAACATTTATCATGTTTCTTTTATTCATTATCTTTTTTGTAGCATTAAAAAGATATGATGACACAATCGACCCATTAACTTGGTAATACCAATCAAATTTTTCAGGATATTGAGAATCATCTATATGTGCAAAAATTACAAAATCACAGCTATTCAATTTTTCGATAGTTGAATCAGTAAAATCATTAAAAGTCCAGGTATGATTTGAGCTCGACTCTTTGTAATGCTTATACTCATATATTCTTCCACTTTCATCCTTTGCATCTTTTGAACCAGAATGCCCAGGAATAAGTATATGATCCAGCTCGTTTGCTATTATTATTTCGTAAACCTTACTATTAGAAAAAATATCATCAACATTAAAATTTTTAAGAAAGTCAGATTGAATGTTTCTATACCTATTTATAAGGAGTTCGAATTTTTTTCGGTCAATTTTTTTATACTCGTATGACATATACAGTTTTTTATATAAATTCGGTATTTGCTTATATTAAATGCTAAGCTAATGAATAATTATTTCAGAATAATGCTGGGAGCAAAAAGCATTCATGCAGATGAATGTTATAAAGGCAACTTTATTGGAGCAGATTTTGGCATAAAAGAGGATCTAAGTAGCAAGCTTCCTGATAACTGGCGGGATTTTAATGCTATGTTCATCCCTATCTATTTGAGGGATCATCCAGCCAAAAGCAGGGTTTCAGCAGGTCTGTCTTGTGGAGCTCTTTGGACTGTTTCAAAGGGCATTAATGTTGGCGACATAGTCTTGTGCCCAAATGGATCAGGAAGTTACAATGTTGGTGAGGTGCTAGACACATACTCTTACCATCCAGGTCAAATTCTTCCTCATAGGCGCACAGTAAAATGGTATACTAATCTTTTAGATAGAGCAGCTATGTCTGATCAACTTAAAAATAGCGCTGGATCGATTGGTACTGTGAGTGATGTTACTAAATATGCTGAGGAAATCGAGAGGCTAATTTCAGGTAACAGACCCCCTACTCTAATTTCAACAGATCAAACAGTTGAAGACCCTGCAATCTTTGCACTTGAAAAACATCTAGAGGATTTTCTAATACAAAATTGGAAACAAACAGAACTTGGTAAGCATTATGATATTTTTGAAGAAGATGGCGAGCTCAGAGGGCAGCAGTACCAAAGTGATACTGGACCTATTGACATCCTCGCGATAAGCAAAGACAAAAAGGAGCTGCTGGTGGTGGAGCTAAAGAAGGGAAGAGTTAGCGATAGTGTAGTTGGACAGATACAGCGTTACATGGGGTATGTTCAGGAAGAACTAGCAGAAGAAGGTCAAAAGGTTAAAGGGGTAATAATTGCATTGGAAGATGACCTTCGCATAAAACGGGCTCTAGCAGTTACAAATAACATTGAGTTTTACAAATACCAGGTTAGTTTCAGGCTGTTCAAAGGGTAAAAAAAGTACCCCGGCTTTCGCCAGGGTAATACTTGTCTATTTTGACGCATGTCAGATCTGTCTTGTCTGGCTTAAAAATCGTAATCAGGGTACTCTCGAATTCGTAAATGATCAGGCCACTCAGCAATATTGCCACCAAAACGATCTCTTAAACCAAGTTCATTACGAAGATGACAACCCAGTTGTTTGACAAATATTCGAACATGTTGAAACTGCCGTATATCACTAATCGCCCGCTCATACCACTCTAACTTAGATGGCCGATACTTATAAGGCCCTATTTCATCACCACTCTCACCTCCCAAGAGCACCCACTGAAAACTATGCATTAAAGGTTTACCGTCTTTTTTCAATTGAAAGTCCAGCTCCTCGAGCAAGGGTTCCCCAGAAATAAACCTAACTTTTGCAGGTATTTCAGAAAGGGTAATTGCCCTGTGAAAGGACTCTTGAATCCCAACTGATACTCCAAGCCAAACATTGTCCCATCCATCACCCCAATCAGGAGGAAGACATTGAATAATTCTCTCAGGTCTTTTTGTCAGGATAAGCCATGTGTGCCAAGGAGTACGCTTTATGACATCCCAAGCATCTTGTCGCCAGGCATCTGCTTCCTCCAAGAAAAAATCAGAGTAAGAGCAAGTAAAAATCAACGCCTTTTCTTTTATAAATAAAGGCTTATAAAAGGTTGCGTCGCTAAGTCTTATCACAACAGACCCATCTTGATCAAACTTTCTTTTGTTCCGATACATGTAACAGGCCTTACACTCAACGCCAAGTTTTTTACAGCCATGCCAAAAATTGTGCGAGTACTCACACCACTCAATTTTACTTTTAATCATTTGGAAAATTTTGGCGTCGAAAGCCAAAAGACCTCCGACGCCCTGATTATTAAATATTAGATGAGTCATCTGCCAGATCCGCCATTTCAGACGCCCCTGAAAAATCAACTTTTCGATACCTGCCTTTCTTTATTTGATCAAGCCATTTCATGTCAACGAGTCTCTTGAGCATTCTGCTAATTGTCCTTGAAGATCGATCAAGAACTTTTTCAAGAGGTTTCAGCTCTTTCGTACAGAACTCAAATGGCAAATGGTCATAAAACTCTGAGAGCTCATCCCTTCCATGAATTTCATCGCCAGGAATCTCCTTGAATAACGCCAAACTATTCTGGAATGAGTGCTCAACAAGTTTTTCAGCAGTTAAATAGTCGTCATCTGAGCAGTATACTTTTTCTCCTGAACTTTTACCATGGTAATACCTTAGTAGTGTTAGCACAATTGCAACTCGAGCAATCATATTTGCATGACGCTTTGCTATACTTATGGCATATTCACCACCCTCCTCAGCGCAATCAGTAAGCCATATTTTTCCCAAGTTATTTAAGCACGCCCACTGAAATTCTGTCAGCTTTACCTCAACATTCTTATCCTTGAAATAATGATAAATGCGATGGAACTCTGTAGATAAGTCTTCAAACTTCCCATCTAAAGGATGACAATCTTCGCAAGGATCAACGTCCTTCCATGCGAATGATGCATCACCAGTAACTATCATAAACCGTGAGAATAAACCGTCTTTTACAGACGTAAATAATTTTGGAGTTTGCGATGGAGTACCCGTAAGCACTAAAGCCATTTTGGGTTTTCTAACCTCCAAGTGCTCATCATTATTTTTTCGCATCTGGCTGATGGTCTCATGATGGTATACTTTTCGGATTATCATCGAATTGTCCTGTCCAAACTTATTTGACATCATATTTGTAAGCGCATCAACTTCAGTTTCAAAAAGCAGTGCCATCATATCTCCACCATTCTCAGACAACTGTTCAGTTAACTTTGACGAAGTGGTGTTTGCTGGAACTAGGAGGAGTGGAAGCCTAGGCTTTTCTGGAAGAGTTGCTTCTTCTCCTTTTCGCACTGCCTTTTCAAAGATTCGTAATGCTGTTCGGTAATTTTTTATCGCACTAGAGTTGGCTTCATTCTGTTCAAGTGATACCTTCTCCACTAATCTTGCCAAAAGAGCAAGCTTACCTTTTCCAGAAGCTGGGGGAAAAGAAATTAATAACATCAATGCTGAGTAATTAACCTTGCTGTCATAATTAATCCAGCCATGAGGCATAAGTGATCCAGCGACTACAATTGAGGCATACATTGCCATCTTTTTTTCTTCAGCAGTATCCATGAGATTAACTACTGTTTTTAAGGGCTCAGGAAGCCCGTCAATTAATTGATTTATACTTTTCATGCAAAATGTTTTATTAAAAGGAAATAATAATTAGATATACGATTGCTTATTTTCAATCACTTCGATTCCTAGGCTTAAGAAACTGAGTCAGCTTTATCCTTGTATTTTGACAAGTGGGTATTTGCGATGCTTTAACCCAATCACGAATCTCCACTTCATCAAAGAGTAATTTACCTGAAGCCTTTATGAAAGGAATTCGTCGATCCATGACCATTTTGTATATAGTCGATTTACTTATTCTCAGGAGTTCAGCAACTTCCTGTATAGTCATCAATTTCATGATATCAAATTTTATCAGCACAAAATTGACTTGTGTCCGATAAAACAAGCTGATTTTTGGAGACTTGAGAGGTTAAATGAGAGGTTGGCGAAAAATCAGACCAGGTAAGAGTTAATAAGATGCCTTATTCTCGCAGCATCATCTGGATTTAAAAAAGGGTAGCGTGAAAACTCACGATTACACTCGTTAGCAAAAAATTTATTCCTTTCAATTTTGACACAATTCCAACGTTCTAGAGTGGGCCGCGATATATCAACACGTTCCAGTAATAGTCCAAGCATATAGTTGATAGGACCGATTTGACCTTTAAGCCATACACTACATGATGGTGGGACAATATCAGTAGATCCCAGAATCAATTTCAAATTATTACTAGTAATAGATATGTTTTCTACTGTAATAAGCTTTTTCGCAGAAACTAATTGAAAATCCAATAACGCATCAACAACTGTGAGATCAAGTGCTTGAGGAATATACAAATCATCAGAATCACTTGCACCTTTTATTATAGGAGCTATGCGACTATCAAAGCTATAGAGAGGAGCGAAGTCAGAAAACTCACGATAGATAAGCCTTATAATTGCGTAGAAAGGTCGAAGACAAAGATCTTCATACTGCTTATACAAAGAATCAGATTTGATTAAATCTATACAAGGAAATATTTTTTCTTTTAAAAGATCTCTAACATTTGCAAGTAGGTCTTTTTTCTTTCCGTACCCCATTGTACTCTCGCTAAACTTTCTTCTTAATAATTGCTTCGAGATAACATATTCTTTTCGAAATGCTTTCTCTATCTCTCGTTCAAATGAAACAACTTCTGTTATTTGTGATGATTTATAGGTTGAAATATCTAGCGGATCTACATAATTTTCAAGTGTATGCTCTAAATGGTACTCCATTTTGTCGTCTGAAATATATGAGCAGTTTGAACTCCAATCATCATCTACTGTCGGAGGATCTGGAACATTTTTTTGAAATTGATCAATTGCATTAATAATTTTCCTCTTTTTTATAAATGAAGTGAAAAAAGCAATTGGACTTCTCATTGTTGATTCACTACAATCTAAAATTATTTGCGCACTCATTTAAAATGAAATTACTATTTAGGTAATAATAATTTAGCCATTTCACGCTTAGAATCATCATCAAAACTATCTAGGTAAGCTTTAGTCGTGGATGTATTAGAATGTCCAAGCGCTTCAGAGATTGATTGAATTCCTACACCAGATCTTTTCAACACTGTGCTAAATGTGTGCCTTGCGGTGTAAGTAGTGCATGGATTATCTATTCCTAGAATTTGAGAAATACGCCTCATGTGTTTATTGACCATTTTGGTCATTTGTTGAATTTTTGCCCTTTTTCTTTCAGGAGTATCTGTAACGTTGATTATTGGGAAAATGTATCTACCTGACTCAAAATCAATATTACTTTGGCGCTTAATAATTTGGCGCATTCGATCTTGAATATAAATAGTTATTGGTAAGGTAGATGTAGACGTTTTTTTAGTCTTCTCCCTTCTGAAACGGATGAACTCACCATCAATGTTCTCTACGGTTAAATAAGCCAAATCTTTCATGTTCATTCCGTTAGCCAAATAAATGAAAACCCAGTAATCATGAGCCTTCTCCTCCCATGAGCCACTTAGTGGAATATACTCTAGTATTTTCTTGATCGAATCACTATCCAAAGCCTTTTTGATATTACGTCCCTCTGGAATTTTATATTTCTTCTTTCCTTTTGAACCAAAAGGATTTAAAAAGTCAGGGCCAACTACTCCCTCTGAAATAGCCAAATTAATAATTGCGCGCAAGGGTCTTAGATAAATTCCAACGGTCGTCTGCGACTTACCTTTTTTAATCATCCACCGCTCATAGTCTTTTAAAAAGTCAACTGATACCTCTGCAAAAGTTAGAACTGGTCTAAATGCTTTCAGGGAATTCAGGCTACTCAAATAGTTGGATGCTGTACCAATTTGATCTGATTTCTTGAGATCCTCGATATGCCTGGTATAAAATGTATACACATCTCCATAAACCAGATCGTCCGCATATAAAAGGCCCTCAAATCGCACAAAATCAAATACACCCATTCGACTGATTATTTCATTTGCCTTTTGGTCTAGAGAATCCAGGGATAGCCTGATGTCCTTTTTTTCCTTTTTGGGTGATTTTCCCATCACCTCTTCGAACTGCGCTGGGGATAGCTCAACATCAGTGGAGTAATAACGTTGCTTTCTCCTAAATGTGAGACGAAGCTTGACTGGATACTTGCCAGATTTCAACTTCCTTCGTGTGTCTAAAACTATCCTGGTATGGGGTCGCATATAGCAAATTTGCATACAATTTGCATACCTTTTGGGATAAAATTAGACAAAAAAGAAAAAGAGGAGAAAATCCTACTTCACATATTCAATTGATTATCTATATTTTAGAAAGCTTTTGAAAAGATTGGAAAAGATCGGAAAAATTAAAACAATTGACTGTTAATCAGAGGGTCGCTGGTTCAAGTCCAGCAGGGGGAGCTTCACTGGACAAGCCATCAGAAATGATGGCTTTTTCTTTGTCTATCAGTGAGTTAGGGTAGTTGCATCTTTTGTAT
>Ga0169931_10015803_pt1 | contig 10068 bp, 4 predicted proteins | sample Kivu_15m_20L_FD_129675 | JGI IMG/M metagenome (GOLD analysis project Ga0169931, IMG submission 129675) | Freshwater microbial communities from Lake Kivu, Western Province, Rwanda to study Microbial Dark Matter (Phase II) - Kivu_15m_20L... | ecosystem: Environmental > Aquatic > Freshwater > Lake ... | reverse complement strand
TCAGCATCGGCAGCGATGTAGCCACCTTGGACACCATAGGCTTTCCCTAATGTACCATTGACTATGTCAATACGGGATTCGAGCCCGAGTTCTTCAACTTTCCCACCACCGTGGGTGCCATAGAGTCCTACCGCGTGTACTTCATCAATGTATGTGATGGCCTGATACTTGTCTGCGAGATCACAGATTTCTCTAATAGGGCTCACATCACCATCCATGCTGTAGACTGATTCGAAGACTATGCAGGGAGTAAATCCTGCTAGCCTGCTGTGGCTGAGTTTATCTTCTAGATCCTCTAGGTCATTGTGTTTGAAAATTTGTTTTGAAGCCTTTGAATGTTGTATACCGACGATAAGGCTGTTATGATTTTTACTATCTGAAATAAATTGTATATTATCAATAATTTTACTAAGTGTTATTAAAGTCCATTCGTTGGCGACATAGGCAGAACTAAACAGCAGAGCTCTACTTTTATTATGTAACATTGCAAGCTCATGCTCTAATGCTACATGATAATGACTAGTTCCTCCTATATTGCGTGTGCCGCCCGAACCGGACCCTGTTTGGTCTAGAGCTGTATGCATTGCATCTAAAACTACCTTGTTTTGCCCCATGCCTAGGTAATCGTTGGAACACCAATTAACTATAGTTTTAATATTATAAGGTCCGTACCAAATAGCTTTAGGAAATTTGCCGGCTTCTCTTATGATATCGTTAAATACACGGTATTTTCCTGTATCTTTAAGATCTAAAATAAGTTTTTTGAAAGGTTCTTTGTTTATCATAATGTTTTTATTTAACGATAAATACTAAACTGGAGATTTGGATGGACATCGTTAAATTAGGCAGACTGCAATGAGAGCTAGAGAATTTGTAATCAACGTTCCAATTACTATCAAAATTAACGGCGACGGAGATCCCGAGATAGATATGACCGGGACTGACGATGCTAAAGATCCGTCTGAATTAGAAGATAATCCAGTTATGGTTCCCCCTTTGCAGCAAGAACTTGAACTAAAAAAAGCAGAGCAAGGAAAAATTAGTCCTGTGATAAAAGATCTAACACAAGACGAAAAAGAACACAATCCTTTAAACCCAATATTTAAAAAATAATTCACCAATAAATACACTGAGACTATTGGGGTATTAGTGTGGCATTTTTTAGAAAAATCAAAGCCGGTTTAGTCAAAAGTGAGATAGCGTCTTACGTCGGCGAAGAAGGCAATTTATTTTTTAATGTTGATAGCGGAGAACTTCGATTAGGTGATGGAGTAACTCCCGGCGGCCTTCCGATAGGTGGAAATTCAGTAACCATAATCGGAAATACAGAACCACAAAATCCTAGCAACGGAACTCTTTGGTTCAATCCTGCTAATAATGAATTAAGTATTTTCTATCAGGATGAAAATACTCCGGGTTGGTCAGCAATAGCTGGATCGTTACGAGGATTATCCAGTAATAATCAAAATGCTATCAATGTAGATGATGGATATGATATAGTACCATCTATCGATGCTGGACCTAATTTGGGTTCGGCACAGAAAAGATTTAAATCTTTGTATCTTTCGGGCAATAGCCTCTATATTGACAATACCAAGATTACTGTAAATGATCAAGGCGACATAATGTTCTATGACGCCAATGACAATCTTGTTTCCATACACAGTCAACAGATTTACATAGGTGATCAGACAGATCCTACTATTATTAGGAAAAATTCTCTAACCGGCGGGTTAGAAATGGTACTGAATTTTGGTACTGTTACTGAAGAAATTTATAGTCTAGCACTAGGATACACAGGTAGTCGAGGAGAACTAGGATACACAGGTAGTCGAGGAGAACTAGGATACACAGGTAGTCAGGGTATACCTGGAGAATTCGCCGGAATGGGATACACGGGTAGCCAGGGAGAGATTGGTTACACCGGTAGTCGAGGTAACGACGGGGTGTCCGGAAGAGACGGCTATACAGGTAGTCAAGGTGAGATTGGTTACACAGGTAGCATCGGATTTACTGGCAGCCAAGGAGAAACTGGATTTGCAGGCAGCCAAGGAGCACTAGGTTATACAGGTAGTCGAGGAGAACTAGGATACACAGGTAGTCAGGGTGATGTTGGATTTACGGGTAGTGTTGGATTTACAGGCAGTAAAGGTGATCAAGGATCACCTTTAAATGTAGTAGGTTTTGTAGATACAACAGCAGAGCTACCTTCGGGATATCAGGGCAATATTGGTGATGGATATATCGTAAGATCGAATTTTAATCTCTGGATCTGGGACGCTACACAGTGGGTCAATTCAGGAAGTGTTTCGGGTGGTGCAGCCGCTACTAGTTTTGCCACTAAAGATACTCCGGGTATAGTAACAATCGGCGAAAACATAAATGTAAACAACGGAGTGATATCAGTTCCAAAAGGAGCAGGAATAAATAAAGTTATCGATATTCCGGATGTCTATGTTCCCCAACAAAACGGGCCGGAAAATCAGAATATCATTAGGTACAATCAGGGAGCACAACGTTGGGAAACTAAGGATTTAGATCTTAGCGGTACTGATTTAGATGGTGGATTTTATTAAAAACGGAGCATAACATGGCATCAACGATTAAAATTAAACGCAGTATTACCGCAGGCGCCCCAGCAACGCTATCTGCAGGAGAACTAGCGTATTCATTTGCAGATCCTACAGCAGTACAGGGCGGATCTAGGTTGTTTATCGGAGATGGAGCAAATCTGTTCGTAATTGGCGGAAAATATTTCACTGATGCTCTTGATCATGCTCCGGGAACACTGACTGCTAGTAGTGCAATTTTAGTTGATGCTAATAAAAAAATAGACGATTTATTAGTAGATGATATACAAATTAATAATGCCACAATTAGCACTACAAAAACCAATGAAAATTTAATACTTTCTCCTAATGGTACAGGAAAAGTTAGTATAGCCTCAGCCTACACTCTACCTAGAACCGATGGCACAGCCGGTCAAGCATTGGTCACTAATGGAAACGGAACGGTTAGTTTCCAAACAGTTTCTACAACACTAACTGTTGCTGCTGATACAGGTACGGCAGATGCTGTATCATTGTTAACAGATACTTTAACTTTTACGGGTGGCGAAGGCATCGACACCGCGGTCACAGACAATACCATAACCATATCAGCAGAAGATGCTACGTCTAGCAACAAAGGTATAGCCAGTTTTAACAGCACAGATTTCACAGTTACTAACGGAGCTGTGACACTGAATGCAGAAAGCATAGAAGATATCGCAGGCGCCATGGTATCCGGAGTAGGCGCCACCCAGACTAATATCACAGTGTCCTATGATGACGCCAGCGGCAAGTTTACTTTCTCTGTGCCAGCAGCTACATCTAATACGCTAGGTGTTGCCAGCTTCGGAACTGGCGATTTTTCAATTTCCTCAGGCGCAGTATCGTTGGCAGGTACTGTTGTTAAGAGTATTACAGTTGATGCTAATGCATTTGCTACTCCTGCTGGTAATGCTTTCAGCATCCTAGGTGGCGAAGGTATAGACGTTACAGCCAACGGTGCAGCGGTAACTATTACCGGCGAGGATGCCAGCAGCTCTAACAAAGGTATCGCTAGTTTCGCAGCATCATATTTTACAGTTACTAACGGCGACGTAGCGATCAACGATGCGTCCACTACTGCCAAAGGCATAGCGTCATTCAACACAGATAATTTTACAGTATCGTCTGGTGCAGTTTCCGCCAAGTCTGCCACGATTGGTACTACCACAGTCAGTCTGGGATCTACAGCCAGCACTTTAGCCGGCCTACAGCAGTTAGATGTAGATAACATCAGGATAGATGGCAACGAGATTTCTTCTACTGATGCAAACGGAGATATTTCCTTAAATCCTAACGGCACTGGAGTGGTCAGTGTCAACGCAGCGAGGATCACAGATCTAGCAGATCCAGTCAATCCACAGGATGCTGCGACCAAAGCCTATGTAGATGCTAGATCAGCTGGGCTAGATCCCAAACAGTCAGTGAGGGCTGCCACAACTGCTAATATCACCCTGTCCAATACACAGACCATAGATGGTGTTTCACTAGTAGTGGGAGACAGAGTGTTGGTCAAGAATCAGACCACAGCTTCTGAAAATGGCGTCTACGTGGTCTCTAACGGAGCATGGTCTAGGGCTCCAGATTTCGATGAAGCGTTAGAAGTCACAGCAGGAGTATTTTTCTTTGTTGAAGAAGGTACCAGTCTAGCTGATAGCGGTTTTGTTGTAACTACTGATAATCCAATAGTATTAGGAACAGATCCTCTAAATTTTGTTCAGTTTTCCGGAGCTGGACAGATCATCGCTGGAGCTGGACTGTCTAAGTCAGGTAACGAATTATCAGTTAATGTTGCTAACGGTATTGAAATTTCCAGCGACAATGTTCAATTGGCGAGTACCGTAGCCGGTGATGGTTTGACCTATACTGCTGGTGTACTTGCGGTGGTAGGAACGAATAATAGAATCAGTGTAACTGCTGATGCTATTGATATTTCGTCAACTTATATTGGACAAAATTCTATTACGACTGTAGGTACTATTGCGACAGGAACTTGGAATGGATCGGCGATAGGACCAGCTTACGGTGGCACTGGTAAGACTTCTTATAATGCCTTTGATCTACTGGTAGGTAACGTAGCCACAGGACTGGCCACTTTGGCATTAGGATCCGCGGGCAAATTCCTGCAGGTCAGTTCTACAGGAAATGAATTGATCTATGCAGATATTGACGGTGGACTTTATAGCTAATATGTATGGCCAATCGAATACTCTTAAAGAGAAATACTACTTCTGGCAGAGATCCATCAGTTAACGATTTATCGGTCGGTGAATTAGCATTAAACACTGCCGACCAGAAAATATTTTTTAAACATAGCAATAATTCTCTTCATTATATTAAATCTATATATTCATCTAGTATCGATGAATTATCAGATGTAGACACAACAACAGTTTTACCTACTGCAAATCAAACATTATCTTGGAGTACATCGCAATCTAAATGGGTTCCTAGATCAGTAAGTGATCCTATATCTTTAATACAACTTAATCGCGCCGGCGAAACAGTTCAAACATTTACTGATGTAAAAAGTTTTAAATTTGACGATGAATTTTCATTGACAGATTTAGGAAACGGAACAACCAAAATATCATTAACCTCTATACAAATAGATGCCAATGGTGATGTTGTTCTATCTGCAGATTTAGATGTAACCGGTGAACTAAGAGTAAACGGTATATCTGTAGGATACGGTTATACTGGTAGTCAAGGAAATCCCGGAGAAAGTTCTTTTGCCTGGGGTCCAACAGCACCGGTACAACCAACAGTAGGTGACAGATGGTTCGATACTGTCAATGGAGCAATGACAGTATTTGTTGCCGACGGCGACAGTCAACAATGGGTTGAGGTAGCTGCTTCTGGATTTATTGGTGTTAAAGGTTACACCGGAAGTAGAGGAGTTATTGGTTTTACGGGATCGAGAGGTACAGGTTTTACTGGAAGTTCTGGATTCACTGGAAGTAGAGGCGGCCAAGGAGAAATTGGTTACACAGGTAGTCAAGGTATACCGGGAGAAGCAGCGTTTCAGGGATTCACTGGTAGCCAAGGCGATATAGGATTCACAGGCAGCGTTGGATTTACCGGAAGCCAAGGTGTACCGGGAGAATTTGCCGCTTTGGGCTACACAGGTAGCCAAGGAGAAATTGGTTACACAGGTAGTCAAGGATTCACTGGTAGCCAAGGAGAAATTGGTTACACAGGTAGTCAAGGTATACCGGGAGAATTTGCCGCTTTGGGCTATACTGGTAGCCAAGGATTCACAGGCAGTGTCGGATTTACAGGATCACAAGGTATTCCTGGAGAAGCAGCAGCAGTAGGTTTTACTGGTAGCCAAGGTGAGATTGGTTACACAGGTAGTAGAGGAGAGGATGGCATAATCGGCAGAGACGGTTATACAGGTAGCCAAGGGGCAACTGGATTTACTGGCAGCCAAGGTATTCCGGGAAATTATATTTTATCTCTTACTCCAGGCACAGGAGTATCAATCAATAATAATGTTGCAGAAGGTCCTATTACCTCTACAGTTTCTATAGGTCAATCTGTAAGTAGTACCGACTCTGTTACTTTTCGATCTTTAATAATATCTCCTGATTTTGATGGGTTTATACGATTTAAAGATTATACCGAACAGACTACACGAGCCGCTAAAGTTTACACAAATGCTGACGCATTAACCGGAGTGCAATGGTTAAGCCAAGGACCGGACGATGGTAGCTATTCTATTTTGGATCAAGTAACAGCCGAAGAAGATTTGCCTCTCCCTTATCAAGGAACAGTGGGAGATGTATTTCTGGTCACCTCCACCAACGAAATTTATATCTGGTCTGGAATAACCTTAGACGACTTAAAACCGGGCGACTATTACTATGATGATACAACAGAAAGCATCTATATTATGATCGACACAGGACTAGGATATAATCAGCTTCTAGACCTTACAGTTCGCGCATAAACAATCAAATAAATACGCTACTGTGACGATTTACTATTTTCCTAATCCATCTACGGCTCCAGCAACTACAGATATCACCTACAAGATAGGTGATATCTATGTTAATCAAAATAATGCGATAACTCAACAAACAGGGGGATCAGGACTTTCTGCTGGTAAAAAACTTTGGTCCAAATACAGTGCAACTACTCCCGTGGTTCCTATCGCTCCTGCGCCCCCAATTACCGCATCTACTTTAATTTCTAATACGCAAGCGACTAGAAATACAGCCATAAATTTTACCCCAGTCACTGCCTATGGCGGATCAGGAGTGGTAGCAAATCGACCACTGACTGTAACAGTATCTCCGAGTCTTCCTTTGGGATTAACCTTAAAGACTACCAAAACAGATATAACTGTAACCAGTTTTGTCAGTAAAACAGGAACGACCGGAAATTTTAGTGTTACCTTAAACTTTGCCAGCACTACGGCACCTGTGGTAGGCAATACCTATCTAGTAGAAGGCAACAGCCGAGACGTTTATAACGGACATTACGTCTGTACCGCAGCTACTACTACATCCATCACCCTAAGATATCCGCACGATCCTGGCACCTATGGCGCAGGCACGACTACGATCAGAGACAATACTACTAAGATAGTACAGGGTGGAGATCAGGTTTCAAGATTGTTTAACTGGGTTGATGTAACCATAACAGGTACGCCTACTCAGATAACAACCAACACGACTTATGTGGTCACATTCACAGATGCTGCAGGGCAAACTGCTAGTTCTAATTTTAGTCTGTCAGTGATCAGTGATAGTAACGAGTTAACCACTGATTTATCTATATCTTCAAGGATACTCTCTGTCGGAAATCCGGTATCCTCATTTAGACCTGTAGTAGCAGGAGGAGGTATATCTCCGTTAACATTTTTAATTAGTCCATCTCTATCAACAGGATTAACTTTTAATTCTGTCACGGGTGACATTTCTGGTACTCCGACAGAATCTAGATCTGCAACATCTTATACTATCACAGTCGCCGATTCTAGTATTCCTAGTCAAGTCAGCAGCAAGACTTTTCAACTGACAGTAGATCCTCGACCTATTGTTACCGTGCAAGCGATAGCATCTAGGACCGTAACCCAGAGCATACAGGTTTCACCTTTCACGCCGGTGACTGCCACGGGAGGTACAGGAACATTAACGTTTGCTATCTCGCCTAGCTTACCTTCGGGATTATCTCTGAACACAGCTACCGGCGAGATATCAGGTACTCCTACAGCAACTATAACAGCAACCACGTTCACAGTCACAGTCACAGATCAAAGCACACCTGCACAGACCAGCGCTAAGACATTTAGCCTTACCGTAGAAGCACTACCAGCTTTAACGACTACACAGGCTGTGGCATCAACTACGCTGACGCAGAACACCGCAGCGACACCGTTCACTCCTGTGACTGCTGCTGGAGGGTTTGGCACAAGGACGTTTGCAGTATCTCCTGCTTTACCTGCAGGTCTAAGCTTTAGCACAACCACAGGACAGATCACAGGAACGCCTACAGGTCTTAGCGGTACTACCACGTACACTGTAACAGTCACTGACGGTGCTGGTCAGACTAGCTCTAAAACGTTTGCATTGACCGTTAATGCTGGCCCGGTAGTAACTGTACAGGCTGTAACATCGAAAATCCTAACACAGTTCGTAGCGGAACCGGGATTTACGCCCGTTATAGGCAGCGGAGGTTACGGTACGCTAACATATTCGATCAGTCCTAGCTTACCTTCAGGACTGACTATAAATGTCAGCACAGGTGTGATATTAGGAACTGCTTCGGTTACTTTAGGACAAACTGTTTTTACAGTCACTGTCACAGACAGTATTGGACAGATCAGCTCAAAGACTTTTAGTCTTATTGTATCTGCTCCACCTGCGCTGTTTACTACACTAAGTATCGCTACTGTTACTGCTACAATCAACTTAGCTCTATCACCCGTGACTCCTGTGACTGCCACAGGTGGACTGACAGCTTACGCATTTTCAGTGACGCCCGGACTGCCTACAGGTTTAACTCTAAACAATAGCACGGGAGCTATCACAGGTACTGCTACAGCGATCAGCGCTGCCACCAACTACACTATCACTGTCACAGATTCTGTAGGACAAACCAGCTCTAAAACGTTCAGTCTCAGCGTAATACATCCGGTCTTGACTACTACTAGATTGGTAGTGTCAAGGACCATAGAAGAAAATAAAACCTTTACAGCATTCGTTCCTGTGTCAGGCAGTGGGGGTGTGGCACCTCTAGTCTACGGTATATCACCGGCCTTGTCCGCAGGATTAACCTTTAACACTGCCAATGGAACACTAGGCGGTACCCCTACAGAAGATCGTATAGAAACAGAATATACGATCACAGTTACAGATTCGGTAAATCAGACTAGCTCTAAGAGTTTCTTGCTGACTGTAAGCCCAGAACCTCCGCCCCCAGCGATAGTCACTACGCTGACGCAGGCATCTGTTACTTTAGTTCGAGGACAGAGCGCATCAGTGACTCCAGTAACCGCCACGGGCGGGCAAGGAACACTGGTATATTCAATTTCGCCTAGCCTGCCTTCTGGACTGTTTTTCGTACCAGAGACAGGACAGATATTGGGTACTGCCAGCACCGCAGGAGGTCCTACATCTCACACCGTCACAGTCACTGATGCTGTTCCACAGACCAGTTCTAAGACATTTACGCTGACCGTAGAAGAACCACCACCTCCTCCGGCAATAATTTTAACTAAAGTTATAGCATCGAGAACCTTAACTAGAAATATATCAGATAGTTTTACTCCTATAACAGCAACAGGAGGTGTAGGAACTAGAACATTTGCCATCAGTCCTAATCTTCCTACAGGACTGTCTCTGAACTCAACTAATGGACAGATATTAGGAATCCCCTCGGTAACTTTGAATCAGACTACATTTACTATTACAGTTACTGATCAGGTTCCACAAACTTCTAGCGATACTATTTTAATAACTGTAGAAAATCCACCTTCGTTGACAGCGGTACAATCCATATCTTCGAGGACTCTAGAAAAAGATCTTTTAACTCAATCATTTGTTCCTATTACTGCAAGTGGAGGATTTGGAACAAAAACTTTCAGTATTAGCCCATCTTTATCGGTAGGGTTATCTTTTTCATCTTCTAATGGATCGATATCAGGAACTCCGAGTACTTTTAGTTCAGCAATTACTTATACAGTAACAATAACAGATCAAGCAGGACAGTCAGCATCTAATACATTTTCTCTGACTATAACTCCTCCTGCGTTATCTACGACATTAGCCGTTCCGTCGATATCTTTGTATATTAATGTTTTAGCAAATGCATTTATTCCGGTTACTACGACCGGAGGGTATGGCGGAAACATTTTTACTGTATCACCTAGTCTGCCATCTGGATTGATTATTAATGCTACAACCGGACAAATATCCGGAACTCCTACACAACTAGTTTCTAATCAGAGTCATACCGTTACAGTCACAGATTC
>Ga0169931_10015802_pt1 | contig 10069 bp, 4 predicted proteins | sample Kivu_15m_20L_FD_129675 | JGI IMG/M metagenome (GOLD analysis project Ga0169931, IMG submission 129675) | Freshwater microbial communities from Lake Kivu, Western Province, Rwanda to study Microbial Dark Matter (Phase II) - Kivu_15m_20L... | ecosystem: Environmental > Aquatic > Freshwater > Lake ... | reverse complement strand
GCTCGAGCGACTCGCAGGCGAGCGCGGCCCGGCTGCCGCTGTTCACTCGGCGAGTCGAGGCTCGCCGGCTTCGCTGCGAACGCATGGATGCTCTGCTGGTCGACATCAAGGCTTCTCCGTTGGGGTCAACAACCGCGAATCGCGGGGAGGATGCTGGTTGGAAGGCATATGACCGAATGAGAGGATTTCGCCCACCCACGCGGCGAGGTTACCATATCGGGGCATGGCAGGCATGCGCCCGCTGTCGAGGGATGTCATGTCGTCGCGTCGCGACGACACCTCGGCCGTCACGGGGCGGGGCGGGACGGCGTGCCGAGTTCGCGGATGCGGATGTTGCGATACCGGACGGTGCCGACGAGCTGGCCGTGGATCTGCAGGGCGACCATGCCGCGGAGCGGGATCGAGGTGTCGGTCTCGGTGAAGTCGATCGTCTCCACGCCGTTGATCGAGAGGCGGGCCCGCGGTCCCTCGCAGCGGATCACGTACTCGTGCCAGCCGTCACGGCCGGCAGCGAGCGCCTTGTCCTGCACCTCCTGCGCCGGCACGGCGAGCATCTTCCGCCGCCGACTCTCGTCGTAGATCGCGCCGGTGATGCCCGGGCCGATGTCGGCCTGAAAGCCGATCATCTCGTGGTGGTCGGGGATGCGCACCGAGCGGAACTGGATCCCGGCGTTGCAGGCCGCGGTGCAGTCGAGGCGGTACTCCAGCCGCAGTTCGAAGTCGCCGTACGCGCGGTCGGTGGCCAGGAACTCGTTGCGCGGTGCGGCGACGCCCGGCCTGCCCGCCACGATCGTGCCGTCCTCGATCCGCCACGTCGTGGTCGTGTCGCCGTTCCAGCCGGCGAACGTGCGGCCGTCGAAGAGCGGCGTGAAGCCGTCCGGGTCGGCCGCTGCGACGCCCCGCGTCAGGCAGATAGCGACGATCAGGATGAGAGGCAGGTGCATGGGTCGTCTCCGGAGCGAAAATCAGGGACGGGTGCGGGAGGGTCGCTCACCGCTGGTAGGCCGGAAGATAGTGCATGTAGACCTCGAGCGTGATCGATCCCATCGCGGTCGAGTAGCACTTCGCGGGCCCGTTGAGCCGCTCCTCCTGCCAGCCGGGCCAGCTGCCGTCGGCCGCCTGCGATTCGAGCAAGAGGTCGCGCACCCGCGGATGCCACGTGGACCACGCCTGTTCGCCCGCCTGGAAGTGGGCCTGCATGGCGTAGTAGTTCATGTAGTGGAAGTATTGGTCCATCTCCGGCTTGTAGGCCCGCTTCTGGAGCGCCTCGAGCGCCCGCGCCACGTCGGGATCGTCGAACGTGCCGAGCAGCTGCAGGCAGAGGGCCCCGGCCGCGGACTGGGCGTCCTTCGCGCCCTGCCCGGGCTGGTAGGAGAAGCCGCCGTCCGGTCGGGCGCACCGCTTCACGTAGCGGATCGCCTGCTCGAGGGTCTCCTCGGGCACCGCGAGGCGGGCGTTCTGCGCGGCCCGCAGCGCCACCACCTGCATCACGGTGACGCTCAGATCGGCGTCGCGCGGCTGCGGCTGGTAGCGCCAGCCGCCCTCCCGATTCTGCGCGTTGACGATCACCTCGACGGCATCGCGACACGTCTCCCGCAGCGTGCCGTCGGTCATCCAGCCGGAGGCCTCGATGAGGGCGAGCGTCGCGAGGGCGTGCTCGTACATCGGTCCGTGCGAGTGGCCGCCCGGATGCACGAGGAGTCCGTTCTTGTCGGCGGAACGCCGCAGGCCGTCGACCGCGCGGCCCACCGTCTCCTCGTAGGGGCCGCGTCCCGGGACGTGGCCACGCCCCATGAAGGCGAGCAGGCAGAGCGCGTCGACGCCGGTATTGGGCTTCCCTGAGACCCCCTGCGGCCACGAGCCCGAGGCATCCTGACGCCCGGCGAGGTATTCGAGCGCGCGGTCGACCGCGGCCTCCACGCGGACCAGCGCGCGGTCCTCCGGGTCGAACGTGTCGCCGTGGGACACGGCCGGCGTGCCGAGCACGAGGATCGCCGTGAGGGCGGCTGCGATGGATCGCATGGTGGGCGACTCCTGATGCATGGAGGTGTGGATCAGCTCGATCCCGACAGGCGGCGGATGCCGATGTCGAGGCAGTAGAGGCCGACGAGCAGGGCGAGGACCGGCCACGTGTCCCACACCTCGTCCTCGAGCACGACGCCCTTCTCGATCGGTTCCTGCGTGATCCGGTAGGGGATCGACCCGATGTCGCCGACCTCGACGACTGATCCGCCCGAGAGATCGGCGAGCGACTCGAGGCCATCCCGATCGACACCCGGCCGCGCCCGTTCGCGGATCGGCGCGGCGACCAGGACCTCGCCGCCGAGCGTGCTCTCGGGCGCGAGATGGCGCACGACATGCCGACCGAGGGCGTCGAGCGCGATGCTGCCCGCATAGAGCCCGGGCCGGCCGGCGGGGCGGAGATCGACGACGGCGTCCGCATCGGCGCCCGCCACCGTCACCTGCTGTCCCGCGGTGACGACCGGCGCTCCGGCGGCATCCACGAGATTGAGTTCGACGACCACGGGCACGCCCGGCTCCGTGCGGGCCGGCGTCACGGCGAGCCACGGCGTGTCGGCGGGGCGATCCTCGCGGCGGGCCACACCGCGGAGCGCCTGCCCCCAGAACCGCCAGAAGAAGGCGTCGCCGACGTTGCGCCGCCAGCGGAAGGTCTCGTCCGTGCCCACCCACGCCACGCGTCCCGCCCCCGCCGGCGATTCGACCACCAGCGGCATGCGGCCACGGCCGCCGGGGACGTCGATTTCGGCGAGCGTCGTCGCGGCCGGCTTCGGCACGTTCACCGCAGCCGCACGAAAAAACGGTGCCATCGTGCTCCAGCGCGCGCGGTTGCGGGTCGGGTCGGCCTCGAGCGCGAACGCCGGATGCATCGCACCGCGCGCCGTGACGAGCATGCGGAAGGGCTGGGCATCGGCGGCCGAGACGGTCGCCGCCCCTCCATCCGCCTCGGCATCGACCGTCACGGGAAACAGCTCGGCCAGCGGCGCCCGCACGTAGCCGCGGGGCAGGTGCTCGTGCCCCGGCTGGAACACCACGCCCACGCCGCGCCGGGTCACCGCCTCGACGAGGGCCGCCTGGCGATCCTCGTCGAGCACGTCGGGCGGCACGTCGCCGAGCATGACGAGGTCGAATTTCGCCCAGGCGTCGGCGTCCCGCGGCAGCACGTCGGTCGGGTCGTCCTCGTCCGAGTCGGTGAGCACGATCTCGGGCTCGAACGTCGTGTCGCGTCGGATCGCGTGGTCGATGAACCGCACGTCCCAACGCGGGGCGTGATCGACGACGAGCACGCGGACGCGGCGCGTCGACACCTCCACGGTCACGGTCACGGCGTTGTTCTCGGTGATCGCCTCCGTCGGCTCGATCGTCGCGGCCACGGTCAGCACGTTCGTGCCGGGGCGCGTGGCCTTCCACGGCAGGGCGATGCGCTGCCGTGGGCCGCGCACGGTGACGCGCTGCGTGGCGAGCACGGTCCCCTCGCCATCGCGCAGCTCCACCGGCACCTCGAGGCCCGCGAACCCCGCCGCCTCGAGCGTCGCGTTGACCGTCACGCTGTCGTCGAGGGCCACCTCGGGCGCGACGAGCACGTCGGCGACGGCCAGGTCGTCCGGGGGATCGAAGCTGCCGATCGGGACCGCGAGCACCGGCGCGCGCGACTGCCCGCCGGCCGCGTCCGCCGCCCGGCGCACCGCGTCGAGCGGGTCGATGCCGACGGTGGATCGGCCGTCGGACAGGAGCACCACCGCGGCGAGCGCACGGCCCGAGGCCTCGTCCATCGCGAGCTCGAGCGCCTCGCCGAGCGCCGTGTCGTAGCGATCGTCCTCCGGCGCCGGCGGGGCGGCGTCGCCGGACGTCGCGGGCTCCCGCACGAGCGCGGCCTGCTCGGTGCGACGGGGCCGCCTGGCCACCGAGTACCACCGCAGGTCGAAGCGATCGGAGAGCTGGCGGAGCGTCGTCGTGGCGTTCGCGGCGAGGACGGCATCGACGAGGCTCCGGCGCGTGAGACCGGCCAGCTGATCGGCCATCGCCTCGCCGCCGGCTGCGTCGTCCTCGGCCGGTGGCGTGAATCCCGCCGCCGCGGCCGTGTCACGGATGGCCGTGGCCGGCAGGGGGCCGACCGGCAGGTCCATGCTCTCCGACGAATCGATGACCAGGGCGACGACGGGCCGCTCCTCGATCCGCTCGTCGAGCTTGAGGAACGGCCCGGCGAGCACGAAGACCAGCAGGGCGAGCACCGCGATCCGGCACACGTCGAGCGCCCGCCGCGCCCGCCTCGACAGCCAGGGCATCCGCTCGCGATGGCGACGCACGATCCACCACGACACCGGCACGAGCAGGATGAGGCCGACGACCAGCACGGTCGGCCGCTCCCAGTGCCACTCGGCGCGGTCGATCCTGGAGGCCATCTCGTGGCCGATTCCCGCCGCGCGGGCGAGCCAGGCGGCCATGCTCATCGGGGCAGCTCCCGGCCGAGCGCGCGGAAGTAGGCGTCGATCGTGGACCGGTACGCCTCCGGACCGCGCTGCCGCATCCCTTCGAGCAGCGAGTCGCGCACGCGCGGTGGCAGCGCCTCGACGGCCGCCCGCTGGGACGCATCGAGGCCGCGCAGCGCCGACTCGAGGTTGGCACTGCCTGCAAGCGCGCCGCCATCGGTGAGCTGCTCGGCCGGTTCACCGCCGGGCTGGCGGCGGCCGTCCTCGCCGGGCCGCGCCTGCCGACCGGGCTCGGTCGCCTCGCCCTGCCGTGCGTTCCGTTCGGCTAGGGCCGCGCGCTCCTGCGCGTCGCGGGCGGCCTCACGTGCGGCGCGGGCCTCGAGGATGCGCGAGCGCTGCGCCATCGCGAGGGCCTCACGCACGTCGGCATCCGCAAGCGACGGCGCGGCCTCGGTCGCCTGCTCGGCCGCCTGGTCCGCAGCCGCTTGGTCCGCGGCGGCCTGCTTTGCGGCGGCCTGCGGGTCGGGATTCGGTGCCGGAGCCGGCGGGGTGGGTGTGGCGGGTTCGGCCGGCTTGGTCGGCGACGGGCCGGCGAGCCGCTGGGCGAGGTCCGCCGCGCGTTCGGCGGCCTCTTCGGCCGTCATCGCGGCCTCCGCGGCCGAGGCCTTCTTCGGCGGCGCCGACTCCTTGCCGAGGATGTGGGAGAGCTCGCGAATCTGGGAGCGGGTCTCCGCGCGCATCGCGGCCGCCTCCGCCTCGCGTCTGGCCGGATCGGTCGCGGCGGCCGCACGCTGGGCGTCGCCCTGTGAGGCGGCCTCCTTGGCCGTATCGGCCGGCGCGGCGCGAGGGTCCGATGCGGCCGCCTGCTCGCCGGTCGGCGCAGCGGACTCGGAAGGCGGGGAATCGCCCTTCGCCTGCTGGTTCATCGGGGGCTGCGGCTGCGCCGCGGCCGATTCCGGCGCACCGGCGTCCGCCGCCTGCTTGTCAGCACCGTCTTCCGATGGCATGGCGGCGGGATCCGCCTGCGCCAGCTCGTCGAGGCGCTCCGCGCGCCGCTCGAGATCCCGAGCGAGCGCCGCGATCTGCATCGCCGCGCCGGCCGCGTCGAGCTGCCGCTCCACGTCGGCCAGTTCCGCCGCGAGGTCCCGCGCCTCGGCGGTGAGTTGTTCAGGAGAGGTGGCGGCTTCGACCTGATCGATCATCGCGGCCTCTTCGCCGAGGGACGGCCGCGGCGCGAGCTCCGCGGCGATCTCGCGTGCCTCGTCGGCGAGGGCATCGAGCCGGTCCTTCTGCGCCGCGGGCACGAGCGGGCTCTTGCGGGCCTGCTCGGCGGCGGCCTCCACCTTGCGCGCGACGTCGTCGGCGGCACGCCGCTGCTTCTCGACCGCGGCGCTCGCCTCCGAGAGCTGTTTGCGGTCCTTCGCATCGAGCGACTCGACCGCCGCCTTGGCGGCCTCGTTGGCCGCCTTCGCGCGATCCTGCTCGCTCTGCGGCGTCTGCTCGCTCGGCGGAGCGTCGGCCGCGTCGGCCTTCTTCTGCTCCGGAGACGGCGTGGCATCGGGCTTCTGATCCGCTTTGGAATCGGCCGCAGCGTCGGGCTTCTGATCCGGCTTCGCGCCGTCCTGCTTTTGTTGGTCTTGCTTTGGTTGGTCTTGCGACGACTTGTCTTGCGGTTGCTTGTCTTGCGGTTGCTTGTCTTGCGGTTGCTTCGCGTCGTCCTGCTTGGCTTGGTCCTGCTTGGCTTGGTCCTGCTTGGCGGGTTTCTGCTCGTCGGGCTTGGGCGACTCCGGATTTGTCTTCTCGGGGCTCGCCGGATCTGACGGTGCCTGGTCTGCGGCTGTCTCTTTCCGGTTCGCGCGTTCCTCCGGCGGCCGGACGGCGGCGACGGTGTCACGGGCCTCTTCGGGCACTGCGGCGAGTGCCTCCTCGCGCCGCTTCTCGAGCGACTCGGCTGTCTTCTCCGCATCGCGGGCAAGCTGCTCCGCGGCGCGACGTGCCTCGGCGAGCGATGGCACATGCGACCGTGCCAGCTCCATCTCCGGCGGCGTCATGACCACGACGCGATAGACGGGCGACTCGGCCTTCTGGCCCTTCGTATCCACGACGAGGAGCTGCCACGCCAGGCTCATCCCGGCTTCGAGACCGAGCTGCTCGGCCGTGATCATCGGTGGCAGCGTCGCCTGGGTGTCGGGAGGGCGATCGGCGAGCCCGACTCCCGAGAGCGGCTGCGGAGCGCCGAGGCCGCGCGGGTCGGGTCCGATCCGGATCTCGAGGCGGTCGAGACCCCAGTCGTCGAATGCGCTGCCCGCGAGCGGCACGTCGTCCGGTCGCTCGAGCGTGAGCGTCTCGGGCACGTCGCGCACCACGATCACGGGGGGCCGATCGACCGTCGGCACGATCTCGACCGCCGGGTCGGGAAGATTGCGGTCTCCCCGGGCGCTTGAAAACTCGAGCGCCGCGCGTCGCGGGTGCTCGACTGGCACGCCCCCCGTCCACCACCGTGAGCCTCGCGGACCCGGTGCGGCCTCGCTGCCTGTGGCGGCGACGGCGTCCGCGTCCGTCGGGGCGTCTGCGGTGCGCGGCTGATCGGGCCGCAGCGCGAGCGCGATCGAGCCCGTCGGCCGATCGACCGGCTTCTGCACGGTCTCCTCGACGCGCTCGACCCAGCCGGGTCGATCGAGATGGATGCGGCCGCCGTCGATCGAGAACGTCGCGGTCGTCACGCGGCGACCGGCCAGCGGAGCGAGCTTTGCGAGCGGCGCGAGGAGGCGTGTCCACGCGCCCGGTTCCGGAAGGGGGCCGGCGACGAACCGCCGGGCGGAGCCGGCGGGCGGCGCGGCTTCGGCATCGCCCCAGACGATCTCGTCGCGGCCTCCGTCGTGCTCGAAGGCGGCGAGCAGCCAGGTCGGTGGCGCGGCGGCGTCGAGCCGTGCCATCACCGTGACGGCCCGCTCGTCGAGGCGTTCCTTCGGCAGCACGAGCGGCTCGAGCCGGGTGCGCATCGAGAGCGTGGTGCGGTCGGCCCCGAACGTGAAGCTGCGCAGTCCGCCGGCCGCCTGCGCGGTCGTCCAGCGCCACGGGATCTCGGCGACCGCGTCGCGCGGCAGGTCGTCCTCGAACCACACGCGCTCGTCGAACCGCTCCACGACCTCCGACTCCGTCGTGCGCTCGAAGAGCCGGATCGACCCCGCCACCGCCTCGGCCGACGTCTGGGCCGCATACTCGACCGTCGCTCCCTCCGGCGCCTCGATCCGCTGTGCGTCCCCCTCGACGGCGAGCGGCGTGTCGATCCGCATGTAGTCGGGCAGGCGGACGTGCCGCTCCACGCCGAGGATCTCCGGACGCGGGACGACGGAGATCGCATGCGTCTTCGTCCACGTGCCGCCTCCCTCGAGGCGGTAGGTCATCCTCTCGGTGAGACCCTCGAGGCTCGCCGTGAACGCGCCCTCGGGCGTGGCGGCCATCGGCCGGCGCGACCGGGTGCCCGAGGCATCGATGAGCACGAGGTCGAGCGCATCGACCGCGCCGCGCGCGACCTGCGCCTCGATCGAGAAGGGCTCGCGTTCGAGCACCTCCACGTCACCGGGCGACCGCAGCTGCAGCCAGGTCGCCGGCGGGATGTCGGCCGTGGGGTCGCGGAGCCGCGCGAGCGTCACCGCGAGGCGGTCGCCGAGCGTCGCGTGGAGGAGCGCGACCATGGCGACGAGGCCGGCGACCCAGCACGCGGCGCGGCCGAGCGCCCGCCACGGCACGATCCGGCGGGCGCGAAACTCGCGCATCCGTTCGGTCGTCTCCGCGAGGAGCCGGTCGACGAGTCGCGGGCGGGTGGCTCCGCCGGTCGTGCCTCCGCCCCGCGCGAGGTCGACGACCGTGAGCAGCCGGTTGTGCATGCCGCCGAGCACGCGCTCGATCCGCAGGGCCACGGCGTCGAGCGACGGCCGGCGGTACGCGGGCAGGAGAATGAACGCGGCGCAGGCGAGCGCGACCGAAAGCCACCAGCCGCCGAGCACGGCGATGCGACCCGCGACGGGCAGGGGCGCCGCGAGGTCGAGGAGCACGCCGCCGACGATCCAGGCCACGGCCGCGGCGACGGCGAGCAGGAGGCCCGTGGCGAGCACGGCGACGAGCAGGCCGCTGCGGGTGCGCGACACGACCCGCGCCACCTCGTTGAGGCCGCGTGGCGTCGCATCGCCCGGCTCGTTCATGGAGTGGGAGGCCGTCGGGGAAGGACTCGACATGGTGGCACCGTGTGGGTCGTCAGGTGGCTCGTCCGGAGGTCGGTGACGTCGTTCGCGTCACGCCGCCGGGCGCATGCGTCGGTCGAAAGGCGTCCATCGAGCGTAGCGGGCGGGTGGCGTGCGGGCGCGTCATGCGGCCTCCGGTCCGGCGGTGGTGCCCACGGCCCGTGCGAGACGGGCCTCGAGGCGCGACGTCCAGGAGCCGGCCGCCTGGGCCTCGCCCGGGGCGGCCGCGGGGCGGAGCGTCCCGAGCACGAACTCGAGCCCGATCAGGGAGAACACGATGATGATGAGCGCGCGCCAGATCTCGCGGCGACCCGCGAGGGTCGTGTGCAGCGTGGGATCCTCGGCGGTGCCCGCGAGCGAGGTCACCTCGTGCGGCGCGAAGAGCCGTGCGACATCCGCGGCGGGCACGTGCTCCACGGCGGCCGTCTCGACGTCGGGATTGACCGCCATGCCCAGCCGGATCGGGGAGGCGGTGAGGTCGGCGGGCGGCTCGACGTCGAAGGCATAGGTGCCCAGCCGACAGGTCTCCTCGTGCGCTCCCGCGGCACCACCGTCGCCGGCGACGAGTTCGAGCGCGGTGCGGCGGCCGCGTGGATCGACCACCTGCACCACCGCGCGACGCCACGTCGCGTCCACCCGCACGGGGGCCGGCTCGCAGGCGCGCACGCTCTCGACCGCGATCACCGGCGGCTCCGGCCGCAGGTGCTGCACCGCGCGCAGCACGAACGGCACGAACGCCGGGTGCACCGGCAGATTCGACCAGTCGGGCGTGGCCGGCACGCCGCAGACGAGCATGCGTCCCTTGCCGAGCCGCGTTTCGGCGACGAGCGGCGTGCCATCGTCGAGCCGGAGGAGCACGCTCTGCGGCGGCGGGCGCTCACCCGCCCGGACGTCCCGCGAGGGCAGCGGCCGCAGGAGGAGCGGCGTGTGCCGGAAGACGACCAGCGTGTCGAGCATGGCGCCGCGCTCGGTGGTCGCGGTCTCGGGAGCGGGCGCGAACGACGCGAAGATCGGATGCGAGTGATCGACCGTGCCGGGCGACCGCGCTCCGGACTCGGCGTCGGGATCGCCCACGGGCTTGCCGAAGAGGATGCCGGGCCCGTCGCCGACGAGCGCCGTCGCCGCGTTGCCCGCCTTCGGCTGGGAGCCGGCCACGAGCATGAGTCCCGCGCGGCCCGCGGCGACGTGGTCACGGATCCAGCCGGCCCGTCGCCCGTCGAGCGTGACGTCCACGGCGATGATGACGTCGGCGGTACGCACCTCTTCCTCCTTGAGCGCGTCGGCCCGCGCGACGGTGACGGCGAGGCTTGCGGCGTCGGCGGCCGCCTCGGGCGCGGCCGGCGCGTCGGTGGTGGCCGTCGACCTCGGGCTTTCGAG
>Ga0169931_10015801_pt1 | contig 10069 bp, 19 predicted proteins | sample Kivu_15m_20L_FD_129675 | JGI IMG/M metagenome (GOLD analysis project Ga0169931, IMG submission 129675) | Freshwater microbial communities from Lake Kivu, Western Province, Rwanda to study Microbial Dark Matter (Phase II) - Kivu_15m_20L... | ecosystem: Environmental > Aquatic > Freshwater > Lake... | reverse complement strand
CGCGCGCTGCGCAGCGAAAGGGGTGCTCTTGCGGGAGCCCTTGTAGCCGATCGTGCCAGCCGAGTCCCAGGCGATCACCTGGCCCGAACCGTCGACGACCGTGATGATCGTGTTGTTGAACGACGCCTTCACATGAGCGACGGCCTTGCCGACGTTCTTGCGCAAGCGCGCCTTCTTCTTCTCGACCGGGGCTTGGGTCTGCGTGCTCATCGAATCACTTCCTCAGGATCTTCTTGTTGGCGACGGTCTTGCGCGGGCCCTTGCGCGAGCGGGAGTTGCTGCGGGTGCGCTGGCCTCGGACAGGCAGACCACGGCGGTGCCGCAGTCCGCGATAGCAGTAGATCTCCTTCAGGCGGTTGATGTTCTGCAGAGTCAGGCGCCGCAGTGCACCTTCAACCGGGTAGTTCTTCTCGAGGTAGCTGGCGATGTTGGCGATTTCATCGTCCTTGAGGTCCTTGGCGCGGACCGCGGGATTGATGGCCAGTTCCTTCAGCACCTTCTTGGCGAGGTGTGCACCGACGCCATAGATGTACTGGAGCGCGATCTCGATGCGCTTCTCGTTGGGGATGTCGACGCCGAGGAGACGTGGCATGTTGGGCTTACGGGTATGGGGCTACTTGCCCTGACGCTGCTTGTGGCGGGGATTGCTGCAGATGACGCGCACGACTCCGCCGCGCCTAACGACCTTGCAGTGCTCGCAAATGCGCCGAACGCTGGCTCTGACCTTCACGACAGTTCTCGCTATTGGGGTTTGATCGGGGGACTGGGTTGCTGGCTCGCTTGTGCTGACCTTGACAGACGAACGATCCGCGCCTTGTTCGTGTCGTAGGGCGACACGTCCACCAGCACGTGATCACCCGGCAAGAGCCTGGTGATCGCCATCCGCAGATCGCGAGCCACGTGTGCCACGATCTCTCGGCCGTCGGTCATCCGCAGTCGGAACATCCCGTTGGGCAACGAGGCGAGCACAGTAGCACGAAGCTCTGGCTCCCCGCCAGCCTGCTGGGGAATCGTTCCGGGAGTCGTCATTGCATCAGCTGGAGCAGCTCCTTGAAGATGATCGCCGGAGCCCGATTCGCATCGAGCTCACGCAGCAGGTTACGACCGCGGTAGTACGCCAGCAGAGGCTCGGTGAGCGTGCGGTACTCCACCAGCCGTTGGTTGATCTTGTCCGGGTGGTCGTCCGCGCGCTGCAAGGTAGTACCACCGCAAGCGTCGCAGATCCCCTGGATCTTGGTCGGCTTCGTCTCGACGTGCCAGATGGCGCCGCACTTGGAGCAGGTTCGGCGACCGGTCAAACGGCCGAACAGCACCCTTTCGGGCACGGCGAAGTAGACCACGTGCGAGAGTGCCTGCGCCTTCGGCAGACTGCGGTCGAGGGCTTCCGCCTGGACCACGGTGCGCGGGAAGCCGTCGAGGATCCAGGCATTGGCATCCGGCAGAGCGATCCGCTTCTGCACCATGCCGATGATCACGTCGTCGGGCACCAGCTTGCCGAGGTCCATGAAGCCCTTGGCCTGCTTGCCCAGCTCGGTTCCCTGTGCGACCTCCGCGCGGAGCATGTCGCCCGTCGAGATGTGCGCGAGAGCGCACGTCGCGGCGACTTCCTTGGCCTGGGTACCCTTGCCGGCACCAGGAGCGCCGAGGAACACCGCCCGAACCTTGAGCGAGAGCGCCATGATCAGCGGGAACGACGCCCCCAACCACTGCCGCCGGCGCCACTGCTGCCGGCGCCACTGCTGCCGGCGCCACTGCCGCCAGCGCCACTACCGCCAGCGCCACTGCCGCCAGCGCCACTGCCGCCCGAGGCCTGCCCACCAGTCGGCTGGCTGCCAGTCGGCTGGTTGAACGTCTCGTAGTTGCGCATCAGCAACATGGCGTTCAGCTTCTCGACCATGTCCAGCGCGACGCTGACGACGATCAAGATCGACGTTCCGGACATGAAGTAGACCATGGCCTGCGACATCGAGCCGCCGCCACCTGTGCCCAGGATGGTAGGCATCACGGCGACGATCGCGAGGAAGGTCGAGCCTGCCAGGGTGAGGCGCACCATGGTCTTCTCGAGGAACTCGGCCGTTGGCTTGCCCGGGGTGACCGTCGGGATGAACGAGCCGTTCTCCTTCAGGTTGTTGGCGATCTCGTTCGGCTGGAACATCATCGAGGTCCAGAAGAACGCGAAGAAGAAGATCAGGACGGTGAAGCTGGCCACGAACCAGAAGCCGCGTTCGACGCCGAACGAGAGTTCGAGCCAACCTCCGAAGCTGGTGCCGGAGAGGGCAGTGCCGATCGCACTCGGGATCAGCAGCAGCGCCGAACCGAAGATGATGGGCATCACGTTCGCCTGGTTCAGCTTGAACGGCAGGTAGCGCTTGTCGCCACCCACGGTGCGCGTTCCCTTGGTATGGCGCGGCTGCTGGATGGGGATGCGACGCTGTGCCTTGGTCATGTAGACTACGGCGACGACTGCGAACGCCCAAACCGCTAGGAACAGCAGGAGCTGCTGGTAGTCTTCCGTGCTGGTCAGGCTCGGCAGCGCCGGGGAGAGTCCCGAGACGATGCCAGCCATGATGATCAACGAGATGCCGTTGCCGATCCCGTGTTCGGTGATCTGCTCACCGATCCACATGATGAACATCGTGCCGGCCGTCAGCGCCACCATCACCACGATGTAGTAGAGCCCCAACCACTGCGAAACGCCCTGGTGGATCAGCTTGCCTTCCTTGCCCGACAGCGCGCCGATGATGACGAACCAAGACTGGATCAGGCAGATGCCGACCGTCGCAAGGCGCGTGTACTGGTTGATCTTCCGCTGACCGCTCTGGCCTTCCTTCGCGATCTTCTCCAGCGGCGGGATGGCCTTGCTCAGCAAGCTGAAGATGATGCTGGCCGAGATGTAGGGCATCACCCCCAAGGAGAAGATCGTGGCGCTCTGCAAGCTACCGCCAGTCAGCAGGTTCACGAGTGTCAACACCTGCATCAGGCCACCCTGATCACCCGCAGCCTGGCGCTGCTGGCGCAAGGACTCCGCGAAGTCCACACCTGGCAGCGGAATGAAGAACCCGATCCGATAGACCAGCAAGAGGCCCAGGGTGATCAAGATCTTGTTGCGGATCTCGGGCACCTTGAACAAGTTGGTGATCGTCAGGTTCATGGCTTCAGGGTATTGGAATCGCGAGCTTTCGCTGAGGACAAAAGCCCTGGTCCCCGCACCAGGCGGGGACCACGGTCACTTCGCGCTACGGCCCGCCTTCTTGGCGCCGGGCTGACGCTTCACGCCGTCCTTGGCCACGAACTTCTCGCGGTGAGGACGCTTCTCGATCAGGATGACCTTGCCACCGGCACCTTCGATCTTGGTGCGAGCGGACGCAGTGATGGCGTCGACCTTGACCGTGATCGCCTTCATGATGGCGCCGTCGCCGAGCACCTTGAACAGGTCGCTGTGCTTCTCTTTGGAGGCCAATCCACGGGCCAGCACGGCCTTCAGATCGACCTCGGAACCAGCATCGAACACCTCGAGATCGGAGACGTTCACGACAGTGAACACCTTCTCGAAGTTCTTGTTGTTGAATCCGCGCTTGGGCACGCGGCGGTAGAGCGGCATCTGACCACCCTCCCAACCGATACGGCGCGACCAGCCCGAACGTGCCTTGGCGCCCTTGTGACCGCGGCCCGAGGTCTTGCCCAGACCCGAGCCGACGCCACGGCCGATACGCTTGCGCTCAGGGAACTTGAGGCCAAGGGCCTTGGCTTCGGCGAGGTTCATTCGAGATTCACTCCACGCAGGGCAACCGTCTGCTCGCGGCTGCGCAGTTTGCTCAGGGCCATCATGGTCGCCTTCACGACGTTGAGCGCGTTCGTGGAGCCGTAGTTCTTGGTCAGGATGTCGGTGACACCCGCCAACTCGAGAATCTTGCGGACCGCCTTGCCGGCGATGATGCCAGTGCCGGGCGCCGCGGGGAGCAGGCGCACCTTGGTCGCGCAGAACTCGCCTTCCGTCATGTGAGGAATCGTGGTGCCGTTGCGGATCACTCGCATGATCTGCTTGCGCGCATCCTTCACCGACTTCTCGATCGCGTTCGGAACTTCGCGGCCCTTGCCGTAGCCGATCCCGACCAGACCGTTGCGGTTGCCCACGACGGACAACGCGCTGAAGCTGAAGCGACGACCGCCCTTCACGACTGCGGCGGAGCGATTGATCGCCACCACGTCGTCCTCGACGTCAGCGGACAACGCTTCGTCGATCGGAATCAGAGGAATCTTACCCTTCGCCATGATCGAAACTCACCAGACTCGCTGGTCGATGCGGGAATCAGAACTGCAGCCCGGCTTCGCGGGCAGCATCCGCGAGCGCCTTGATTCGGCCGTGATACTTGTAGGATCCACGATCGAAGGCGACCGCGGACACACCTGCGCGCTTGGCGCGCTCGGCGACCAGGGCGCCGACCTTCTTCGCAACATCCGTCTTGCGCATGCCCTTCGTGGCCGTGCGGACGTCCTTCTCCTGCGACGAAGCAGCCGCGAGCGTGTGCCCGCGAAAGTCGTCGATGATCTGGACGGAAATGTTGGAAAGACTACGGAAGACGGAGAGACGCGGACGCGAGGTCACTCTGCGCAACTTCTCACGCAGCGAGGTCGCCTTGCCGCGGCGCCGTTGATGCTTCTGGAACGTCGAAGTCATGATCTTCTGCTCCTACTCGATCAGCCGCCGCCACCCGAGGCGAAGGCCTTGCCCGCCTTGCGGCGGATGACTTCGTCGGAGTACTTGATGCCCTTGCCCTTGTAGGGTTCCGGCTTGCGCAGCTTGCGGATCGCTGCAGCAACGGAGCCCACCTGTTGGTTGTCGATGCCCTTGATGAGCAGCGAAGTCGGAGTCGGCGCCTCGATCGTGACCGTGGTCGGCAGCGGGAACCGCACCGGACGGTTGAAGCCGAGCTTCAGCACGAGGACCTTGCCTTCGATCGCGGCTTCGTAACCGACGCCGTTGATCTCGAGCGTCTTCTCGTAGCCCTTGGAGACACCCTCGATCATGTTCGCGAGGAGAGCGCGCGCGGTGCCTTGCAGAGCACGTGAGCTGCGTTCCTCACCGCGGGACTCCACATGGATGGTCGAGCCCTCGACCTTGACCAAGACCTCGGGACGGACAGGCAGCTTCAGCTCGCCCTTCGCACCCTTGACCGACACGTGCGCCGGGGTGACCGTCACAGTCACGCCCTTGGGCACTTCGATTGGCTTCTTGCCGATTCTGGACATGGCTCTACCTCAGTCCACCGTGCAAAGGACTTCGCCGCCTACCTTGCGCTGGCGGCACTCGCGATCCGAGAGCACGCCCTGGTTGGTCGAGACGACGGCAATACCCAGCCCGCCGCGAACCTTGGGCAGATCGCCACAAGCGCGGTAACGGCGACAACCAGGCTTCGAGAAGCGCGCCAGCGACGAGATGATCTTCTCGCCGTCGGGGCCGAACCGGAACTCGATCCGGATAGCAGAGCGCGGGCCATCCGCGGCCACCTCGTAGCCGGCCAGGAAGCCTTCGCGCTTCAGGGTGTCGAGGATGGCCACCTTGAGGCGGCTGCCCGGCACCACGCAGTTGGTTGCACCACTCATCAGCGCATTGCGCATCCGAGTGAGCATGTCAGCAATAGGATCGGTGAGCATGGTCTTGCGCTCCTACCACGAAGCCTTGCGCACGCCGGGGATCTCACCCTGCAATGCGAGTTGACGGAAACAGCAGCGGCAGATACCGAACTTGCGGTAATAGGCGCGCGCCCGGCCACACAGCTGGCAGCGGTTGTATCGCCGAGTGGAGAACTTCGGCTTTTGCTGCTGCTTCACCCTCAAGCACTTCTTGGCCATGATTGTCTGCTAGTCGGTGTCTGCTAGTTGCGAATGCGGTTGGGATCCCAGGTCACTTGCGCCCGCTCACTTGCGGAACGGCATTCCCAGGTGGGTAAGGAGAGCGAGGCCCTCCTTGTCGGTCGGCGCGGTGGTCACGAACGTGATGTCCATGCCCTGAACGAACTCGACCTTGTCCAGTTGGATCTCCGGGAACACGCTCTGCTCCGAGAGACCCATCGTGTAGTTGCCGCGACCGTCGAACTTGGTCGGAACGCCGCGGAAGTCGCGAATACGCGGGATCGCCAGCGTGATCAGGCGATCGAGGAACTCCCACATGCGAGCTCCGCGCAGCGTGACGGCGATACCGATCGGGTAGCCCTCGCGCAGCTTGAAGCCCGACACGGCGCCGCGGGCCTTGCGGATCATCGGCTTCTGGCCGGTGATCGCAGTCAGGTCCTTGTTGGCGGCCTCGATGCGGTTCTTGTTCTCGACCGCGCGGCCGACACCCATGTTGACGACGATCTTTTGCAGGCGCGGGACCATCATCGGGTTCGGATAGCCGAAGTCCTTCGTCAGGGCCGCGACGACCTTGTTCCGGTAGACCTGCAGCAGACGCGGCATCGCGTGCTTCGTCTGGCCGGCATTGCTCGTAGTGGTAGTCATCAGATTCTCCAGGCGTCTCTAGCGACAGCGTGCTGCTGGTTCAGTCGAACTTGGTGCCGCAGCGCACGCCGACACGCACCTTCTTGCCGTCGACGACCTGCACCTTCGTACGGGTGCCCTTGCCCAGCTTCTCGCTGAACAAGAGAACATTGCTTGCGTCGATCGGCTGCTCCATCTGCACGCGACCGCCCTTCGGATTCTGCTGCGAGCGCTTGTGGTGCTTCCAGCGGAGGTTGACGCCTTGGACGATCACGCGCCCGGTCTCCGCTTCGACCTTCAGGACTTCCCGAGGCTCCACGGACTTGTACTGGCCATTCGTCACGACGACCTTGTCGCCCTTCTTGACGTGAATGGAGCGGCGAGCAGGCTTTTCCTTGTTGAAGAGCATCAGACGACCTCCTCTGCGAGCGAGACGATCTTCATGAAGTTGCGATCGCGCAGCTCACGGGCGACGGCGCCGAAGATGCGCGTGCCGCGGGGATTGCCTTCCTTGTCGATGACGACGAGGGCGTTGCGATCGAAACGGATGTAGGAACCGTCGGAACGGCGGACGGGCTTGGCCGTGCGCACGACCACGGCCTTGACTACCTCGTGCTCCTTCACCTCGCCCGTGGGCAGCGCCTTCTTGACGACGGCAATCACGACATCCCCGACGGAGGCGTAGCGGCGGCCACTGCCACCGAGCACCTTCACGCACATGGCGCGCTTGGCGCCAGTGTTGTCGGCGACGTCGAGCATCGACATTTCTTGGATCATCGGAGTTTCCTGCGGTTGCTGGGCGCATCGCGAAGGGCGGCCACCTGGGTGGACCCTGCTGCGATCGGCGCCGGGCTGTTCGGTTCGGACTGGTGGGAGCGTCGATCCGCGAGTTGGCCCCGGATCAGGGCGCGGCCGTCACTTCGTGGCCTTCTGGACGATGCGGACGAGTCGCCAGCGCTTGAGCTTGCTGAGCGGACGGGTCTGGCACACTTCGACGAAGTCGCCGACGTTGGCCTCGCCCTTCTCGTCGTGTGCGTAAAGCTTCGTCTTGCGCGACACGAACTTCTCGTACATCGGGTGCTTGACCTTGCGATCGACCTGGATCACGAGGGTCTTGCTCATCTTGTTCGAGGTCACCATGCCGCGCATGACCTTGCGCTCGCTGCGCTCGGTCGCTTGCGGATTGGTATCACTGCTCGGGGTGCTGTTCATTGCTTCTTGCCCTCGTTACGAGCGCGATCGCCCAACACGGTCAGAATGCGAGCGATGGTCCTGCGGATCTCACCGGCACGCGCCGGCTTGGTCGCGCCGTCGGTTGCTCCGCGGAACCGCAGCTGGAACTGCTCCTTGCGGAGGTCGTTCAGTTTCGCCTTCAGTTCCTTGGAGTCTTCGCCGCGGATATCTTTGATCGCCTTGTTCATGTTTGGCCTCGTGATCATGCGTGACGACGACGAACCAAGCGGACCTTCACCGGAAGCTTGTGCGCGACTCGGTTGAAGGCGCGCTTGGCAGTCTCCTCGGTTACACCATCAAGCTCGAAAAGCACCGTTCCAGGCTTGACGACCGCTGCCCAGAACTCGACATCACCCTTGCCGGTACCCATTCGGGTCTCTGCCGGCTTCTTGCTCACCGACTTGTGCGGGAACACACGGATCCAGATCTTGGCTTCTGGTGCGCTACGCGACGCGGCCACGCGGCCGGCCTCGATCACGCGAGCGGAGATCCAACCCGGCTCGAGGGCCTGCAGGCCGTATTCGCCGAACGAAACCTCATTGCCGCGCGTGGCTTCACCGCGGATGCGTCCACGCATCTGCTTGCGCCACTTGGTTCTCTTGGGCATCAACATGGTTGTTATCCCTTACTGTCAGCTTACCGGGCGTTCGGCGGCAGGCCGGACGGGTAGGAGACCATTTGTGGTCTCGCCGGGGCCATACTCACCCTTGAAGATCCAGACCTTGCATCCGAGCGTGCCGTACTTGGTCGCGCAGGTGGCGAAGCCGTAGTCGAGTTGTGCGCGTAGCGTTGTGCACGGGACACGACCCTTGCGATAGTTGCCGATGCGCGACATCTCGGCACCCTGCAGGCGGCCCGCGACGCGAATCTTGATGCCCTTGGCGCCAGCGGCGATCGAGGCGTCAGCGACCTTCTTCAGGGCTCGACGGTAGTTGATGCGCTTGCCGAGCTGCTCAGCGACGGCCTCGGCCACCAAGTTGGCCTCCATCTCCGGCCGGTGGATCTCGATGATCTTCATGCGCACCGGCTTGCCGGTGAGCTTCTCGAGCTCCTGACGGAACTCGTCGACCTTCGCACCCTTCTTGCCAATGAGCACGCCAGGGCGGGCCGTGTGCACGAACACGGTGACCAGCTCGCCAGTCCGCTCGATCTCGACCTTGGGGATGGCAGCGAACTGCCATTCCTTGCGGATGAAGCGGCGGATCTTCTGGTCCTCGACCAGGTTCTTGGCGAAGTCCTTCTTGCTGGCATACCAGCGAGAGCGCCACTGCTCGGTGACGGCGATGCGGAACCCCGTCGGATGGATCTTCTGGCCCATGTTACGCGTCTCCGCCGTTCTGAGTGGTGTTGGCCTGGGCGTCGGCCACGTGGATGTGGATGTGGCAGGTGCGGCGCTTGATCGGCATCGCGCGACCCTGCGGACCCGGGCGCACGCGCATGCCACCCGGCAGCGGCGGACCGTCCTGGGCGAAGGTGCGCGACACCACCAGGCGGTTGGCCCGCACCGATGGGTTCTGCAGGGCGTTGGCAACAGCAGAAGCGAGAACCTTGTAGATGGCCCGCGACGCGCGGTGCCGATCGTTGCGCAGCTCATCGAGAGCGGCATTGACCGAGCGACCGCGGATCAGAGCGAGGATGAGGCGCGCCTTGTAGGCGCCCATGCGAGCCCCGCGGTGAACAGCACGAACTTCGAAGCTCATTTCTCTTCCACCTTCTTCATCGAGTGGCCCCGGAAGGTGCGCGTCGGCGCAAACTCGCCGAGCCGGTGACCAACCATGTCCTCGGTCACGTAGACCTTCAGGAAGGTCCGGCCGTTGTGCACATTGAACGTGTGGCCCACGAACTCAGGCAGAATCACACTCGGACGCGACCAAGTCTGGATCGGGTCCTTGACGCCCTTTTGGTTCATCGCCGCCACCTTCTTCAGGAGCTTCGGGTGGACGAACGGGCCTTTGCTGATACTGCGGCTCATTGTGATTCTCCTGCCTGCAGAGCCAGGACCGGGGTCATGGCTTCAGCTGCTGGATGGTGTCGGTTCGTTGGTTGAATGCTTGGTGTGCCGTTCAGGCCCGGATCACGAGCCACTGCCGACCGCGACGTGCTTGCCCGGCGGACGGCGACGCAGGATGAACTGGTTGCTGCGGGCCTTGCCTCGGCGGGTCTTGCCACCCTTCGCGAGCTTGCCCGTCGGCGAGCACGGGTGACGACCACCGCCGGTGCGGCCTTCACCGCCACCCATCGGGTGGCTGACCGGGTTTTGGGCCGTGCCACGGTTGTGCGGACGACGGCCGAGGTGACGCACGCGACCAGCCTTGCCCCAACGGATGTTTTGCCAGTCGACGTTGCCGATCTCGCCGAT
>Ga0169931_10015800_pt1 | contig 10069 bp, 4 predicted proteins | sample Kivu_15m_20L_FD_129675 | JGI IMG/M metagenome (GOLD analysis project Ga0169931, IMG submission 129675) | Freshwater microbial communities from Lake Kivu, Western Province, Rwanda to study Microbial Dark Matter (Phase II) - Kivu_15m_20L... | ecosystem: Environmental > Aquatic > Freshwater > Lake ... | reverse complement strand
TGTATTTTTCTTGTTTAGATTAAGGTCTTAATTATTACTTTTTAATAATCGGCTTTATTTCAATAAATTCTAATGGGTCATCTTCAACGACATGATCTCTCTTTAATCTTATGTGATTTTACTAAGTAATTAACCGTATGCAGCTTATTTATTTAGATATTTTTTGATCATGTTATCAGTGTTGTTGACGCCTGTTGCTAACTTGATATTTTTGAATGCGATCTCTACCTAGTTGAATTTAAGCATTTATCTGTTTATTTTAGCTATTAATATCTTTTATACAAATTTATGACAGAGATAGACTTTATACCAGTTCTTCTACTTGTTGTCCTTATCTTGAAGCGCATTCTCAGCGATTTATATAAGTTAGCTCTTTCTTAGGCATGCACTATCGTTAAGGTGTAATTTTTAGTTGAGCATGGTGTTGACGTTGTTGATATGTTCTTCTCTTTATTTTTTTTATGACTAAAGATGATGCAATAATTTTTAGAGGACGTGTTTAGTGTTGTCTTATTATTATGATTTAGATGAAGACTATTTTAATATTATTTATTTCTGTGATTTTATATATTTCATATCTTTTTAATAGTTATATTTTCTGAGGTCGTATACTATTTTATCAGATTTTAGACGTTAGACCATACTTAACATTACTTTTTTGTTGATTTAGGTCTAATCAACCATATTTTTCATGTTTGATAATTATTATTACATTTTATTGACTTTTTATTTACCTGATGATTTGCCTTATTATAATATATTCTTTTATAATAAAAATTTAGATTTGACTCTCTATAGTTCAGCTATATCCCTTTATAGTTATGATTTATCTTTAGAGATTTGATCGTATTTTTTTCTGATGACCATTAGATTGCCATGTGCTGATATTTATTATATATTATCTGGTTGTTATGGTTATTTTCGTAGTTTATTAAGATCTCTACTGGTCATATATGATAAATTATTATATCTTTATAAGATGTATGTGTACTTGATGCTTTTGTTTATTGCGTTTAAAGTTGGTAGTTTTAATGTTTATGAGAATGATTAACTATTAAAAGATTTGTTTTTAAGTTAGAGGGTATTGCTTAGACGACTGTATCTTGTTGCCTTGTATAAGTCTAAACTTACTTGATTGCCGAATGACATTAAAATAAAATTAAATATATATTTTATCAAATAATATAGATATTTATATCTTTCATGTATGCAGTAAATATATTTAGGTATGATAATATTGAAAGATATTATTAAAAATAATCAATAAACTTATTATAAAGTGATTATCTTTTTCAATCTTTTATCTTGATTGGTCTAGATAAGCTTAGTCGAATTGGATATTTACTATGGATTGCATTTTATCGACGGTCAATTGTCTTATTGAAATCGATTGTGTTATTCTTATCATCTCTTTCTGTGTTGTACTACAAGAAAGTATGCCAATTTTTATCATTTCTATCATGTCTTGTCACGACTTTCTATCTATATAAGAAAAATCTTTTTTAGCCCTTAGTTTAAGGCATGGCTTTATGAATGAATGATTCTTTTGAGGTAAAGATATCATACTATGGTTGTCTTTAACGTATTTATACTTATTTTAAATATTTATGCGGCGAATCTGATTTGAAATCATGTGATTTTTATGCTTGAGGAATCATTGAAAATCTATTAAAGTTATTGAAGTTTGATTATGAGACATTTTTTAATGTTTTCATGAAATCTTATCTTGTTGATTATTCTATAGATAATTTGTTATTAGGGCTTTATAATCTTTTTGAATCTTGTTGTTTACTAAAATCAAAATGTTATAAAGTTTTTCTCCAATTATGTGTTTATCTGACTGTCAAAACTTGTCTATTAGAGGGACTATTTGATTGAATGCATTTTGAATTGGTTGTTGAAAGATCGATTGAGTAATCTTAATTTTTTACATCACCTATGAATCTCTAGAACTTAGCTTGATCAATAGTAGATCTTCTATCTAAAGGCAAAATGTAATTAAATTTGGGATTATAATTGCTGTTGGTGTTTGGTTATTTTGTGACTCTTAATATATAAGAATCTCGGCTGTCTCTTGAGACTGTGTTAAATGGTGAAAAAAGTGGATGAGGGCAAGGTTTGTTTACTTTGACACTAATTGATTTGTAGACTCGTTCTCTTTGATTTCGTTAAAAAGGTTTGATCTTTTTACTGCGTTAATATTGTTTGCCTGCCTCCGATAACATAATAAAATTATTATTATTATTCAACTTTAAATCTCATAAAAATCAAATAAATCTAATAATAATAATACTAAAAAGATATATATAATCTTTATAAAATTAAAAGAATTTATCAATCTTATAAGTAATTGTTATCAATATATCATTTATACTGATATATAACAATCATTTCGATATAATTATTCTTTAATTTCGATATAATTATTCCAAGGATGTCATAGAATGTTTATACGATAAACGACATGACTAAACTATCAGAGCTGCGTAACAAACAAAAGATGATAATCTGTTAATTTTATACATAGTATATAATATATTATGCCTAGATGGTGTCCTCCTTGCAAGCCAACAAGATCATATATTTAAAAAGTCATGAAATAAATCGGTGGAAAATTTTCATTGGCATGCATAAACTGTGATGAGGCAGAATAATTGAATATATAATATGAGATATAAGGTGTTCCTACTTTGATACTTTTGAAATGTGATAAGTAATTGAGTATTGTCTAGCGTAGATATTAAGATATTTAGGGTTGACAGGGTATGATGATAGTAAATTGAAGTAGTTTATGCAGAAAGTAAAAGAGTTTGTAGTTGATAAAAAATGAATATCATTTTTATGTATATAACTTGAATTAATTATATATAAATATATATTAATATGATGAGAACTGTTGTTAGAGGTATTGATAAATTATGCATGAACTTTAGTACATTTTCATAGCGTTTGAAAAATGTAAAAAAAGTAAATAATAATCGATCGCAAAATAATAATGATATTGACAATGATGTTTTTAATGCATATAGATAAAAGGTTTAAAAGAGTTCAATTTTACGTGAATTTAAGCAGGAAGTATTCAGAAGATCATAGTTGAGTTCAGATTGGTAGAATTTACATAAAAAATAACAAAAATAGCATAAATAGATATTGAGATTATTAAACTAATAGAGCAAATAATAAGTGATTAATACTGCAAGTAAGATGGAAGGTAGATTGACAAGTAAACGCAACATGTAATCTATATTATATTAAGATTTCATAATAATTAAAGCAGAAGTTTGTTATCAGATTATGGAGATTATACGGCATATAATAAAGTTTATCCAGTTTTATAGGATAGAAATTTAGTAGATGGAGAATATCTAGAAAATCAATCAATTAATAAGAATATATATGCGTTTATTGACAAGTTGCCAGATAATTATTAATAAAAAATACAAATCAAAAATCAAATATCGAAATTGTCAGTGGCTAATCAGAATATTACTATAGCTTAGTATGGATAAAAATTACAGGAATTTCTTAATAAGACTAAAAATAATCAAGCTAAACAATATTAATCAGACAGGATACATAAGGCTAATAAACAAATACATTCACCTATTTAATAGGAGGATTAAGAATAAGGAGGGTATCATCCGTTTACAGGTACTAAGAAAACTATTGATCCATGGAATCATGAGGAGGGCTTAGAGGCTACTCTCTCACCAAGGGCTATCGATACTATATATTAACTTTATTTACAGGGCTGGACTATAAGAGATATCTCAAAAAGATTTGGTATATTGCCAGCGAGGGCTAAATTTTGTGTGTGGATCAGAGCACAATTATACCATGAAATAATACCTAAAATGGGATTGAAGTTTTATATGCGAGCATTGAAGTTTTAATAGAAATTTAATGAGTAACAAAAGTTTTGTGACTATGGTTTAGATCTTTAAGAATTGAACAATGATAGTGTGGTCTAAGAGATTCATGAATGGAATGGACAAATGCTTGATGCATAAAGAAAGCAGGAGGAATATCAAGGTGCTATGTTTAGACTGGAATAAAAAAAGAAGTTTAATAAATATGAGATGGTGACAGTAGGAACACATGGTAAGGAAAATGCTATGTATCTTTTGAAATAATGGGTTATATTCAGAGGAAAGGGAAGCAATTAGTTTTTCCTTAAGAATAAGGTATTTAGAAAATTGTCAAAAGCCCAAAGAAAATTTAATAAAACATACTATTGATTATTTATGAAAATTTAATTGTCTTTAATAAATATTGATTTGAATATACTATTCATTTTTATCATCGACCTCTGAAATTATTTCCACCTCTTCCACCAAATCCACCTCTGTTTCCTTGACCGAATCCACCTCTATTGCCTTGGCCAAAACCACCTCTTCCACCTTGAAAAGATCCCCCTCCTCTTCCACCTTGTGGTCTTGAAAATCCTTGTGCTGGTCTTGGTACTTTTGGTCTTGGAGCGAAGGGTTTTGTGAATTTATCAGTGCTTAAAAGATCTTCAGGACTCATATAAAATATTTGACCAGCTTTAAAGTTTGATACTGTGACTCCTTATGCTGGTTTGACACTAAAATAGAAGGCATTGATTGGACCAAGAATTTAATCAACGGATCCAACTTTAGATTTATTTTATAGATATACTCCTCTATTAAACTTTGGGAATCTGGTCATATCTGTACATTTCACTACAAAATTATTTTATGATTTATGAAGGAAAGTGCCATATGGTATGACATATGATGGTGGTCCTTGATCTCCTCCTCTGTTATTATTGAATCTTGGTCTATCTCCACCTCTTCCTCGACCTGACCCTCCACCTCGATTGTTATTATTTCCTCTTTCTTGAAACTCTTTACCCATTTATTATAATTTTATGATTCAACTTTGAAGGAAAATTAAATATAAAAGAAAATCTTAATAGAATATAATATACAATACCTTTTTATGCTTATAATTTGATTATTTTTGAATATTAATATATATTTTTATGTAAAAATAATTGGAGAAAGGCGATTTAAAATAATAGTAAAAAGGCGATAAAAAATAAACGTAGAAATAAGTCGTATAGACTTAAGAAAAACAAGAAAACGAGGGCGAGAATAAGAAAGATCCTTAGACTCTTTCATAAGGATAGAGGATGGGTCTGAGCAAACAGCAACTTAGAAAATTATAAAAAAGATTGGCAACAAAGAAGAAGAAATAATAAAAAGAAAAGCAGTAAATAATAAAGAATGCTCAGAAAGACTAAAAGAAATAAGATAAAAAAGTGATCAAATAAGATAAAAAGAAGTAAATTGATGAGGCATATAAAAAATAGTTTTTATCACAGAAAATTAATCTTAAAGCTAATACACGTATTCCATAACAAAACGATGATAATATATTGATTACATCAGCTCTTCCATATGTTAACAATGTTCCTCATCTTGGTAATATTATAGGTTGTGTGCTTTCGGCTGATGTTTATTCAAGATTTAAAAAGCTTCAAGGCTCTAATGTGCTATACGTATGTGGGACTGATGAGTATGGTACTGCTACAGAAGTGAAGGCTATGTAGTAAGGTAAAACACCTAGATAGATATGTGATTTTTATCATAAGATTCATAGTCAGGTATATAAATGGTTTGATATTGGTTTTGATATATTTGGTAGAACGAGTACATAATGGCATTCTAAGATAACTCAATAGATTTTTATGAATATTCATGATGCTAATAAGACAATACAAAAATAGATGTAGCAATGTTATTGTTAAAACTGTGATTTATTTTTAGCAGATAGATTTGTATTTGGTATATGTCCACATTGTGGTTATGAGGATGCTAGGGGTGATCAATGTGATAAATGTCAAAAATTATTCAATTCTCCAACATAACTTAAGCAATACTTTTGTCATATATGCAAGAAAGTACCAGTTGTCAAACCAACAACACATTTCTTTATAAATTTGACAGAAACACAGAATGAATTATAATAATGGGTGAATACAGCATCTAAAAAAGGATAATGGTCAAAGAATTCAATAGCTATTACTAAATCATGGTTACAAAAAGGGTTATAGCCTAAATGTATTACTAGAGATTTGAAATGGGGTGTAAGTGTACCTATATAATAATATAAAAAGAAGGTCTTTTATGTATGGTTTGATGCACCAATAGGATATATATCAATAACAGCAAATTTATTATAATAAAATTATAAAAAATGGTGGATCAATGATAATAATGATGTTAAGTTATATCAATTTATGGGTAAAGATAACGTACCATTTCATACTGTAGTATTTCCATCAAGTTTAATAGCTACACAAAGAAAATGGAACTTGATACATCATATATCAACGACAGAATATCTTAATTATTAGAGTGGTAAATTTTCAAAAAGGAATGGAACTGGTATATTTGGTACTCATGCTATATAGCTGTAAGATGATATACCTTCATAAGTATGGAGATATTATTTGTTGGTCAATAGGCCTTAGAAAAGTGATTCAGAATTTTCATGGAAGGATTTTATGGATAAAAATAATAATTAGTTGCTATAGAACTTAGGAAATCTTGTTAATAGGGCTTTGGAATTTATATATAAGTATTAGAATAAGACTATACCTAAAAGAAATTAAGACTTATGGAGTGATGCATAAGACTAGTTTATTTCATAACTATAAAGCCGATATCAAAAGTACAGATAGATAATGAACAAAGTATAGATAAAGTAAGGTTTGAAATTTTGTATGTAGATTTCATCTAGAGGTAATAAATATCTTCAAGATTCTAAGTTTTGGTAAAAGGCAAATCGTGACAGTGGAAGGTACATATATATTTATATAGAACTAATTTAATACTTAATATTATAAGTAATTTTATACGTTTTTAATCATTTTTAATCTAGCCATATATGCCATCTACAAGTGCTAAGATAAACTATTTATTAGGTTTATAAGATACATAATAAGATAGACAGTTAGGTAAGATATTCAACTAAAGTGATTTCAAAAAGATATTTATTAATTTAGTGAATAGATCTAAGAATATTAGACAACCTATTGCTCTGTTTACAAAATATACATAAGAGCAGATAGGGTAGTGGAGAAACAGATTTAAGGGGACATCTAAGGAATGATTGCTATATAAAATCAAATTATTTATGGAACAATACTATAACTATATATCAGATTATAATGATTATATTGTATTGATAATATTATTATAATGTTTTTATTATACTTTATTTATATATGATTGTTTATTTATAATAATTTTATCCAGATCATTTGCACCTTTTCATGAGGATCTATAGGTCCTAAGCATCACGAAGGGGTTTCCGTTGATGCTGTCAATGGTTTGGGTGATAAAACCCCATTGATTTTGGACGTAAAAAATGTCCATCAATACTTAATATCTTGAGAAGGAACAATCAGCTATTTTGGTAACAGCTAAGGTCTCCTTCTCAAGACGAAAGATAGATATCCTATTACTCTATCCGTGCCTAGCAGCTACCCCAATCACAAAGCCATTTTAAATGGCTAAAACCCTTAATTAGCTGTTCTGCTAAAAGATCAATTAAGGGACATCTATCTGCCTATTTGGTGGCAGATCGATCTCTAGCCCCTCCTTTTAATGGAGGCGAATAAACTTTAGGAGAATTGATATAGATTATGATTTTTCCTATATCAATCCTCCAGCTTTTTTTAATATTTCAACATTCATAATAGCATTTTATGAATGTCGAAATATCTCCTACAGGCCATCATAAGATATACTACTTACTAAAGGAAAAACTTAGGTCTCTCCTTCGTCTGTAAGACGCATTAATTGCAACCTTCTATGTTGCCGGCTAGAAGGACAAACGAACAAAACAGTGTCCTTCTAGATTTTATAAAAACGTCCGGCAACTTTTACGCTGTCAATCTTCTAAAGTTACCTTTAGCATTTTTAGATGGTGTTAAATCCAATCTGTTTTATGGCTTTCGTCATCTTAAAAAAGACTGTAGCATAGACCTAATCTTACGATAGTATTATTTAGCTCAAATTTTAGTCAACTATGGAGCTGTTTTTTAATTTTTTACATTTAATAAGACTTTATTAGTCATTCTAAAAGTCGATGATGATGAGTTGATGAGATCCTCCTTCATCATCAATAAAAATCAGGGCTTAACATTTGCCCCTCTTATAGCATATCCTATAGTATTTTTTATAACGAATTGTATAAGTTGTCTAAAGCTATTGATTGCTCCCATAATAGCTTAGAATTATTAGATATTCATTATCAACCTAATGTTGTTACTCAAACACCATAGATTGATCCATAAAAGCATGGACCTTGTTGATGTGGCTATGATGTTGGATCATAAAATCATTTATTAAAACATTATGATGTTGCATCATTTCAATCATCATTCTCAAGTTTTGCTAGTTAGTATAAAGATTATAAATATAAAATAGCAATATGTTCATAAAATATAAAGAATAATACCAATAAAATTAAATAATAACATCAAAAGAATGAAACAAAAGATTATAATAATAATATATTATCTACTATAAGTCTACAAACAACTATGATCTAAGTCTTGTCAATCATCTAATATTGTATAATCAGTCTGAAAGCCATAATCTATCAAAGAGAATCAATTAAATATCATATTAATCATGAAATTATGCAATATCTCATAACAGAAATAATCAATAGTATATAATAAGATTAATTTATTCATTATAGATCATAATAATATAAAATGGATGATGAATCAATCTAAATTTAATATTATTCAGTAATATTCAGGTATATAATATCGTTTTCATAGAGTCTAAAATAATAAATCAAGAAGTATAAATACAATCAAGAGAATATCTATTTTTATACTTAGTTTTCGTTCAATTATCTATGTATTGTCAATCATAATATTAGTTACTGAAGATTTTTATTGATATTTCTCATATAATCATATGATAAAAAGTTATTATTAATTTATAATTAACTACAAATATGTCAGGTTATATACATAAGCCAACACTTATGTTTTTTAGAAGGCTATTGAAATCAAATATGAAGATTTTTGATGGAGATTATAATATGTATCATTTCGTTAGGATAGATGCAAGGAAATAAATTATGAAGAATGCACATCTTAGAGATCCAGTTTAAATTCAATAAAAAATTTTTTTTGGTGAATAGGCCAGAGATTTTCTTATTACAAATTTAATGCAAGGTACTTTGCAATCTAATGGAAATTATAGATTTAAAGCACGGCGATAGCATTTGATGGGATCATCTTTAGAGTAAAATAATAATAATAAATGATCATATTTTTAAGATTACATAATAAAGCTATATATTATACATATCATATCATCATTTCATGCCAAAATCGTATCATATAATCATCTTCTGCATATCATTATTATCATTATAAGTAATTAAGTATTAGTATTATCATCATTAATCATCATATAATCAAATATATCAGAAAATTATCATATATAAATATTGTAATTTCATATGAGAAATAATATTGCAAAATAATATATATTATAACAATTCATTATGATTTATAATGAATTTTTATTATTATTTATTTTGATCTGTTATATTCAAATGCATAAACAATAACCTTACGATATGTAGTTAGTCAACCTTAAACATTTTCGTCAAAATAATCATCTCAAACAATATGAAACAATATGTTTGAATCAGTCACAATTGAAACATCAATATGCCATCCGACCATATAATTCTAATATCAATAGAAAGACTTCTAGAGAAAAAAAGGTCAGTCAATCACCATACAATCAAAGCAGATAAAAAACTAAAAAAATTGATCTGAATAATAAAAAAGATGAGAGTGTCAATAAAAATACAGCTAATAAAGGCATAAAACATTTCAATTAGATGCTAAGTTAACTCTTAAAACTTAAGTCGTAGTATAAAATCTTAAAGCATTCATATTCGATGCTTTTATCATAAAAAGAAAAGTCATAATAATATAATGAACAATAAAAGAAGTCAAACAAATAAGAACTTGATAAACTAACCCGATAAGTCTAATCTT
>Ga0169931_10015799_pt1 | contig 10069 bp, 7 predicted proteins | sample Kivu_15m_20L_FD_129675 | JGI IMG/M metagenome (GOLD analysis project Ga0169931, IMG submission 129675) | Freshwater microbial communities from Lake Kivu, Western Province, Rwanda to study Microbial Dark Matter (Phase II) - Kivu_15m_20L... | ecosystem: Environmental > Aquatic > Freshwater > Lake ... | reverse complement strand
GCTGAGGAGCCTCACATCTCGCAATGCGGAGATTTTGGGGTCGGACAGGCATGGTCGCGTCGTTGCCGGCTGCACGGGTGACCTGATCGTCCTGCCCGGTGATCCCTTCGCCACTCCGAGCGTCCTGTGGGAGCAGTCGGCGGCTCGCATCGTCATCAAGTCTGGCCGTCGTCTACCGGCCTGAGGCCCGGGTCGCTGGCTACAGTGTCGGCTGTGTCGAAGCAACGGGGCCCATCGCTGCGCGAGCAGGTGGCCGACCAGTTGCGAGCCGCCCTCCTCAGCGGTGACCTGCGCCCGGGCGTGACGTACACCGTGCGCAGCATGGCCTCCGAGTTCGGCGTATCCCCGACCCCCTTTCGCGAGGCCATCTTGGACCTGTCGAGCGAAGGCTTGCTCCGGGTGCGTCCCAACCGAGGCTTCACCGTAGTGAAGCCCGACGCTGCCACGGTCGTGCACATTGCCAATGTCCGCCGTCTGCTGGAGATCCCAGCGACGCTGGAAGTCGCCAGGCGAGCCAGCGACGAAGAGGTCGCCGAACTCCTCGACAGCGCAGAGCGCACCGCCCATTTCGCCGACCGCGACGACCTTGCCGGCTACGTCACCGCCGACCAAGAATTCCATCGTCAGGTCCTCCTACTGACAGGCAATCCGATCCTCGTCGAGCTGTCGGAGAAACTCCGCGCCCAGGCTCGCATGCATGCGTTCCCGGGTCTGCTCAAGGCCGGTGAGCTGCTGCGCTCGGCCCAGGAGCATGTGGCCCTGGTGCGCTCTATCGGCGCAGGCGACGCCGACTCGGTGCGCGAGATCGTTAGTCACCACATCAATTACGCCCTCACCTCCCTGACACAGATGGAGCCGCTGGAAGCCTCCTGAGGGGCATCACGGATTGGTAACCATCCGACATCATTCCCAACACAAAGCGCAACTGCCATGCCAGGCAAGGCCCACGTGCCCTGGGATGCATGTTGGGGGGAGGAGGGCAAGCCCCTTGGGCGCGCCCCCCAGGCACGCTGCTATTTCACTGTTTTGTATTTTCTGGACTGCCAGGGGTTGCCAGGGGACCAAGACGCGGCCGGCTCGGAGCGGCAGGGTTCGGGCACGGCCTACGCGCGGAAGGACGGAATCGCACATGACGCAGGGCACCCGGGTGGCCATCGATGTCGGAGGTACCTTCACGGACGTCGTCTCCCTGAGGGAGGGAAGTGGCTCGTTGGCCTTCGACAAGGTCCCGACGACTCCAGCGGACCCCCAGAGTGGCGTGCTCGACGGGTTCGCCGCGACGGGGGTTCCGCTCGCGGACATCACCACGTTCGTCCACGGCACGACGCTCGGACTCAACGCACTTCTGACCCGCCGGGGCGCGAAGACGGGGATCGTCACGACCGACGGCTTCCGGGATGTGTACCTCCTCGGGCGAACGGCACGGACCCCGATGTACGACTTCAAGTACCGCAAGCCCGACTCGCTGGTGGCCCGCTACGACATCTTCGAGGTGCCTGGCCGGCTCGACTTCGAAGGCAAGGTGCTCATCGAGTTCGACGAAGATCGCGCACGGGAAGTCGCCCAGGCGATAGTGGACCACGACCTCGAGGCCGTGGCGATTTGCTTCATCCACTCCTACGTCAATCCCGATCACGAGGAGCGCATGGCCCGGATCATCGCCGAGGTCGCGCCGCACGTGGAGGTGACGCGCTCCTCCGCACTTTCGCGCGAAATTCGCGAGTACGAGCGCACGAGTACCGCCGTCCTCGATGCCTACATCAAGCCCATCGTCCGGCGATACCTGCGGAAGTTGACCGGATCGCTCGATGACGGAGGCTTTGGCGGGCAGTTCCTCATGACGCGATCCGGCGGCGGTGCTATGACCGCGGCAACCGTGCAGGAAGCACCCGTCAACCTCATCCTCTCCGGTCCGGCAGGTGGTGTGCTCGGTGCCTCGTGGTTCGCGAAGGCAACCGGCAACCCCAACCTGATCACCGTGGATATGGGTGGCACGAGCCTCGACGCTTCGCTGGTCGTGGACGGTCAGCCGCTGACCTACTACGACGCATCCTTTGAGGAACTGCCCATCAACCTTGCTTCCCTCTACATCCGCACCATTGGTGCTGGTGGGGGCTCGCTCGTGTGGATCGACGAGGGCAACCACCTGCAGGTGGGGCCTGCGAGTGCCGGCGCTGACCCTGGCCCTGCGGCGTACGGTCGTGGGGGTACGCAGGCGACCTTCACCGACGCGGCACTTCACGTCGGATTCCTTGGCAACGACGCTGCACTGGCAGGCACGCTTGCCCTGGATCCTGCGCTCGCGGCTCAGGCTCTCCAGTCAAGTGCGGATGCGCTCGGCATGTCCGTGGACGACGTCGCTCTCGGTGTCATCCGCATCTCCACGACCAAGATCGTGGGAGCGGTCCGAGCGATCACGGTCGAGTTGGGGCACAACCCGGCGGACTTCGCTCTGATGTGCTTCGGTGGCGGCGGTGGCCTCGTGGCCGTCGATGTCGCTCGTGAACTCTCCATCCCCAAGGTCATCATCCCTCCGGGTCCCGGTGCCTTCTGCGCCTTCGGGATGCTCATGGCGAATGTGCAGCATGACTTCTCCCGCACGCGCATGTCTCTCTTGGACTCGGTGGACACCGAGGCTGTCGCACGGGAGTTCGCCGAGATGAAGGCGGAGGGCGATAGCGCGCTGGAGGCTGAGGGCTTCGGTGCTGACAGCAGGACTTTCGCTCAATTCGTGGACCTCCGGTACGCCGGCCAGGAGCATTCAGTAACCCTCCCGGTCGAGGGATCGTTCGACTCTGCCGAGGTGACCCGACTGCATCAGGCCTTCGCGGAAGCGCATGAGCGCGCCTACGGCCACACGATGACTGACCCCATCGAGCTGGTAGCGGTGCGATTGAGCGCGACCGGGGTCGTCGACGCTCCGGCACTGCCCGAAGTCCCTGCGGGCTCGGGAAACCCCGCGCCGCGTGGTGAGCGCATGGTCTACCGGGGACGCGCGAGGCTGCCCTATCGGGTCTTTCACCGTGATGACTTCGGTCGTGGCGACGTCATCGAGGGTCCGGCTGTCATCAACGAACACACCTCCACCACGGTGCTGCACGAAGGTGACATCTCCACTATTGGCGCGCTGGGCGAGATCAACATCTCCGTCGGGAAGGAAGGCTGACATGGTCGACTCGATCACCTCAGAGGTCATCCGACACGCAATGCTGTCGGCAGCGCAGGAGATGGCTCGCAATCTCTGCCGCACGGCGTACAACACCGTGGTCTACGAGATCCACGACTACGGCATCGGCTTGCATGATCCCGAGGGCAACACCATCGCTGAGGCGCCCGGCATCGCAATCTTCTCCGGTGCCAATGACTTCGGAGTGAAGGACTCGGTCAAGTTCCTGGGCATCGATGCGCTGGAGCCCGGTGACGTGATCATGTGCAACTACCCCTACTGGTCGGCTGCCCACACTCTCGATCCCCTGGTCTTCACGCCGATCTTCCAGGGTGACCGTCACATCGGCTTCGCTTCCTGCCGCGTCCACGTCCTAGACCTCAAACAGAAGGTCCCCGGCTACGTCCTCGACTCGACGGACATGTACCAGGAGGGGATCTTCTTCCCTGCGGTGAAGCTCTACTCTCGCGGCAAGATTCGAGACGACATCTTCAACATTGTCCGCTTCAACAGTCGCTTCCCCGAGCGCACCATCGGTGACATTCAGGCCATGGTCTCCGCGGTGCACACGGGCGACGTCCGCCTGGGCGAGATCGCTGATAAGTACGGCGCCGACACCCTCCTCGAGGCGATGCAGGAAATCAGCGATCACGGCGAGCGACTCTCGCGTGCTGCCGTCGCCAAGTTGCCTGACGGCCAGTGGACGGCCATCGATTACGTCGACTCGGACGGCATCACAGACGACCTGGTGGAGCTCAAGGTCACGGTGACGATCGCCGGTGACTCGATGGTGATCGATTGGACAGCCACGGACAAGGCGGCGCAGGGCCCCATCAATGTGCCTATCGGCATGACCATCGCGGCATCGCGACTGGCGTTCAAGGCCGTGACGACGCCTGACACGCCCATCTGCGCGGGCAACTTCCGCAACCTCGAGGTGAAGGCGAAGGAGGGGAGCCTCATGCACGCCGTTCCGCCCCTGCCCACCTTCACCCTGTGGACCGGCCTGCTGGCCCCCGAGGTCGTGACGAAGGCTCTCGCTCAGGGCATGCCGGATCTAATTCCCGCCTGTTCAGGGGGTGACGTCTGCGACGTGATGAACCTGGGCGTTAACCCGCGCAGCAACTCGCCGTGGCTGGAGGCGACGAATGACGCGGTCGGCTTCGGCGCCCACTCGGGTGGGGACGGCGAGGACGGGATCATGCACATCACTGAACCCGGGTGTCGCAACAACCCGGTAGAGATTCTTGAGGCTAAAGCTCCGATGATCATCGACCGCTACGGATTCCGCGTGGACTCAGGAGGCCCGGGAAGGAATCGTGGGGGCGTGGGCATCGAGCGTGCTTACCGCTTCCTCGCTCCTACGACGGCCATCGTGATCAACTACAAAACCCGCACGCGTCCTTGGTCTGTAGGCGGTGGACAGGTCGGTGTCAATAACACCGTTGTCTTGCACGAAGGCACCGATCAGGCTGAGGAGGTCGGTTTCAGCACGACGCATTTCGACACGGGCGGGAAAATCACCAACCTGACCGGTGGTGGCGGTGGATGGGGCAGCCCCTTCGACCGTGAGCCTGAGCGCGTGCTCCGCGATGTCCGTGAGGGGTACGTCTCCGTGGAGGCGGCCCGGCGTGACTACGGTGTCGTCATTGATAGTGCGTCCCTCACCGTTGATGAGGCTGCCACGAGCGCTGCTCGCGCGGAGGCAACCGCCTGATGATCGTCTCTGTTTTGCAATTCGATCTCATCCCCGGAGCGCGGGAGAGATTGCATGAAGTCTTTCGCCGGCATCGCATCCTTGAGACTGCGATCACCGTCGAAGGTTGCTGGACGCTGAGCCTCAGCGCGCCGGAGCGCGATGACTCGCATGCGTGGGTCATCGGTTATTGGGAAGACAGGGATGCGTACCAGCGCTGGCTGGACCATCCCGAACGCGGGGTGGCAACGGAAGATCTCATGGAACTGATGGCCGGTGACTTCGACCCGAAGGCGGCCGCGCAAATTCATGACGTGCTCCATGCCATCCCCGAAACCCCCGTATGGGCCGACTTTCCGGTCGGGACACAAAGGAGAAACTAGGTGAAGTCAAGAAAGCTCCTCTCTCTCGCGGGCGCGTCGGTCCTAGCACTGACGCTTGCCGCGTGTGGATCGGGCGGTGGATCGAGCGAGAGCTCGTCGGCCGCTCCCGCACCCACCGATGCAAGCAGCTCTGCTGCCCCGGCACCGGCGGGCAACGAGGTCGTCAAGAAGGTCGCCTTCTTCGGCTTCTGGAAGACGAACTCCTTCACGCAGGCGGTCCTCAAGGGCGTCGAGGCCGGTGCGGCGGAGATCGGCGCGGAGGTCCTTGATCTCAGCCCGGCAGAGTACGACGCTGCGGCCCAGATCAAGGCCGTTCAGGATCAGACCATCAAGGGCGACGCGCAGCTCTACGTGATGCTGGCCTCGGACTCCGTGGGCATGGCGACGGCGGCGAAGGAAGCCATCGACGCGGGCATCACCGTCGTGGCCGCATTCACCCCGCTGGGGGCGGACTTCAGCACCCTCGAGCCCCAGGTGCCTGGCCTTGCGGTCGTTGGTGAGACCCCCGTCTCCAACGGAGCGATCCTGGCCGAACTCGCGGCTGAGGCCTGCGCAGACCTCAATCCCTGCAACGTTGCCTACCTCGAGGGCTTCAAGGCGCTCCCGCTCGACAACGCACGCACGGAGGCCTTTGTCTCGACCCTGACGGCTGCCAACCCCAACGCCAAGCTCGTCGCACAGGTCGAGGGTGGCTACTCACCCGACTCGGGCAAGAAGGCGGCGCAGGATGCGCTTCAGGCTAACCCCGACATCAATGTCATGGTGGGCTCGTCGCAGGCCATCCTCGGTGCGGAGACCGTCGTTGATCCGGCGAAGGTCAAGTTGGTCGGCAACGGTGCCTCGTGCGAGGCCTTCGAGGCGGTCACAGCTGGCAAGTGGTACGCGCTCTACAACCTGGACACCGTGTCCATGGGCTACGAGTCCGTCATCCTGGGCTCGGAGATTGCCAACGGTGGGACGCCCGCCATGGTGATCAACAGCCAGGAGCTGCGTGATCCCAAGGGCACCGCCGACGTGATTGCCGGCTACGAGTGCGCTTACTCGGATCTCGGGTGACGCTCTGACATGAGAGTCACGCGTGGTGGGGAGGCGGTCACATGACCGCCTCCCCACTCGTGCTCGAGGCCCGCAACGTCGTCAAGAGCTTTGGCGCGACGCGGGCTGTCCGCGACGTCTCTCTGTCCATTCCCGGCCAGAGTGTCTTTGGCCTCGTGGGCGAGAACGGTGCCGGCAAGTCCACGCTCGCCAAGGTCTTCGCCGGCGTACACAGCGCTGACAGTGGCGAGATCGTCCTCGCTGGCGAAGTGGTGTCATTCAAGAGCCCGCACGAGGGTATCCGCGGCGGAGTCTCCATGATGGCGCAGGAGATCATGCTCGTGCCCGACGCCACGGTCGAGGAGAACATCCTCCTGGGGAGCATTCCTCGACGAGGAATCTTCCCGAATCGGCGGGCGATGCGCCGGCGCTACCAAGAGTTGGTCGCACTCACTCAATTCGATCTTGATCCCCAGGCGAAGGTCTCTTCTCTCCGCATTGCGGATCAACAGAAGGTCGAGATCATGCGGGCCCTCTCGCAGGATGCGCGCCTCATCATCATGGACGAGCCCAGTGCTGCTCTGACGGCAGATGAAGTCGTCCGTTTGCACGAATCCATACGCAAGATCGTCGATGGGGGCGCGACCGTCCTACTGATCTCTCACTTCCTCGAGGAAGTGCTCTCCCTCACGGATCAAGTCGCGATCATGCGTGACGGTGAACTCGTTCGGGTCAGTGATACGAAGTCGGAGACTGTCGACTCGCTCGTCTCGGGCATGGTCGGTCGCTCGCTGGAGACTGACTACGCGCACGTTGCGCGGGCCGCGGATCGACCCGTGCGGCTATCGGTGCACGGATTGACGCGGGCGCCAGCTGTGACGGACGTGTCCTTCGATGTGCGTGCCGGGGAGATTGTCGGCCTCGCCGGGCTCATCGGGTCAGGCCGCACAGAGATTGCCCGGTGCATCTTCGGCGCCGACCGCCTCAACAGCGGGGAGATCCTCGTCGACGGCCAAGCCGTGACACCGCGTTCGCCCAAGGCCGCCATCTCTCGGGGCATCTTCATGGTCCCCGAGAGTCGCAAGGAGCAGGGACTGGTTCTGGGATCAACTATCGCTGACAACCTCACGCTCGCTTCCATCACGGAGCTCGCCCGGGGAGGCATCACGTCGAGCAGGCGCGTGAGAGACACGGCCCGTCGCCTAGCCGAGAAGGTCGACCTGCGCTTCACGTCGATCGCCCAGAGCGCCGGCTCACTCTCGGGCGGCAATCAGCAAAAGATCCTCTTCGGGCGCGCGGTCGAGGTCGATCCGGTCGTGCTGATTGTCGATGAGCCCACACGTGGCGTCGATATCGCGGCGAAGCGCGGCATCCACGGGACCCTGCAACAGATGGCCGACCAGGGTCTGGCGGTCGTCTTCATCTCCAGCGAGATCGATGAGGTCCTCGGCGTGTGCAACAGGGTTCTCGTCGTGCATCGAGGTCGCATTCAGGCAGAGTTCGAGCCGCCGTACAACCAGGAAGCGGTGCTCGCGGCATTCTTCGGGAAGGGCGGTGCACGCAGTGCTTGAGCGCGTCAGAAGCTACGGGATCGTGGGCGTTTTTGCGATCCTCTTCATCACTTTGTCCATCGCGTCGCCGTCGTTTCTGTCCTTCCAGAATGCGGCAAATATCCTCGACCAGTCCACGATTCTCTTCATCTTCGCTGCGACGACGACTGTGGCCGTGATTGCAGGCATCTTCGACCTTTCTATCGCTGCGGTGGCGACCGCTTCGGCGATCATGACCGTCAACGCGATCAATTGGTTCGGGATGTTCCCCGGAGTCCTGACGGGCCTCCTCTTCGGTGCGCTGCTCGGACTCATCACGGGCTTGGCGATCACTGCCACGAACGTGAATTCCTTCATCGGCACTCTGGCCGCATCCTTCACCTATCGCGGCTTAGGGCTCGTCCTTGCCGCCGGTGGACTCGTCACTATCGCGGACAAGGATGTCGCTGTGTCGCTCAACTCCGTCATGGAGGACAAGATCCTCGGCATCAAGGGCGCCGTGTGGATCTCCCTCGCCTTTGTCATCCTCGTGGGCCTGCTCCTGTCGAAGACTGTCTTTGGCAAATGGGTCTACGCCGTGGGTGGCAATAGAGAGGCGGCGTACCTCGCGGGGATCCGCACCCAGCGCGTGCTTGTCGGCTGCTACGTCCTCTCCGGAATCGGCGCCGGGCTCGCGGGTGTGATCTACGCCGGCAGGTATGGCACAGGTGCCACGAACGCCTACAACGACACTTTCGTCTTCACGGCGATTGCCGCCGTGGTCGTCGGTGGCGTCAGCATTTTCGGTGGGTCTGGGGCCGTCTGGCGGGGAATCATGGGGATCCTTACCTTCGCGCTCATCAGCAACGGCTTGAATCTCCTCGGGGTGGACACCACCTATCAGCTCACGATCCTCGGGCTCCTGATCTTTATCGCCGTTGCAGCTGACCAGGCGTTCCGGCGCACGACGAGAACCTAGGCTTCGCGGATGACCGGCGCAGGGAGCACCTCCGTGGCGGTGATCAGGCCGGTGCGCCCCGGTGACCTCGCGGATCTCCCTGTGCGCGTGCAGGACATGCTGAGGGCCCAGGAATTCGCCGGCGAGCCGGGCCAGCGCGCCCTCATGACGGCGGATGACCTCGAGATCTTTGTGGGCGTTGGAGCTGAGGCGTCACGCCAGGCAGTGCGTGTGGCGGTATCACGGCTGGGTCTCGCAAGAGGATCGCGAGTAAGGGTTGAACCGCCTGGTATGCCACGCCCCGAGCGCGTCGTGGATCTCCTGCGCGCTGAGCTCGTGGCCGCTGACTATGACCTCGCTGATTGGGAGTCTTCGAGCGCGCGTGCGCATGAGGTGGAAGGCCTCGCCCTGCGCAGGGCGCGCGAGTGGACCAATGCCTCCGGCGCTGCGCTGACACCTCCTCGATTCGCCGAGATGGCGCGCGAGCTGGCTGAGTCAGTTGGTCTACGTGCAGACGTCTGGGATGAGAGCAGGCTTGAGCAGGAGCGATGCGGTGCGATTCTCGCCGTCGGTCAAGGATCGACGCATGGGACCCGGTTGGTCGACCTCCTCTACGACCCTCCAGGGGCTCCGCATTCGGTCACGCTGATCGGCAAGGGCGTGACCTTCGACACCGGTGGGCTGTCCTTGAAGTCTCCGGCGGCGATGGCGTCGATGCGCATGGACAAGGTCGGAGTGGCGACGGTCTTGGCGGTGATGTCGGTGCTGCCCGACTTGGGGCTCAATGTGCGAGTGAAGGGACTCCTCCCGCTTGCCGAGAACATGATCGGGCCCGATGCGGTGAAGCCCGGGGACGTCGTGGTCGGTCGCTCAGGGGTGCCCATCACCATCATGGACACGGACTTTGAGGGCCGGGTGCTCATGTCCGACGCCCTGACGCTCGCCTGCGAGGCCTCCACTGACTGCGTGATCGACATCGCTGCCCTCACCTACCAGGTAGCGATTGCTCTTGGCAATGAGATCGCGGGGCTCTTCACCAACGATGACGGTCTGGCCGGAGAGCTGGCCCGGGCTGGCGCTGTGGCTGGTGAAGAGATGTGGAGACTGCCCCTCGCGCGCTGCTATCAGTCGCAGGTGCGCCTGGGAGACGGCGTGAAGAACCATCCGGAAAGCGACGTGGGAAGGGCGATTACAGCGGCGCTTTTTCTTGAGCACTTCGTGCGATCAGACGTCCCCTGGGCGCATCTGGACATCACGGGACCGGCATGGTCCGGGCCGGCGAGTGAGCCGGGTGCGACGGGC
>Ga0169931_10015797_pt1 | contig 10070 bp, 9 predicted proteins | sample Kivu_15m_20L_FD_129675 | JGI IMG/M metagenome (GOLD analysis project Ga0169931, IMG submission 129675) | Freshwater microbial communities from Lake Kivu, Western Province, Rwanda to study Microbial Dark Matter (Phase II) - Kivu_15m_20L... | ecosystem: Environmental > Aquatic > Freshwater > Lake ... | reverse complement strand
GTGGCCGAGGTCTCGGCGCATTACCTCATCGATCTTGACGGCACGCTCTGGTCGCTCGTGCCCGAAGAGGCGCGCGCCTGGCACGCGGGGGCGGGGGCGTGGGGCGGGTGCGCCGATGTCAATTCGGCCTCGGTCGGGATCGAGTTGCAGAACCGGGGCGATCATCCCTATCCGCAGCCGCAGATGGGTGCGCTCTGTGCCCTGCTCGACGCGATCCGCGCGCGCCACGCCATTCCGCCGCAGGGCGTGATCGGCCACGCCGACCTCGCGCCCACGCGCAAGGCCGATCCGGGGCCGAGGTTCGACTGGCGGGGGCTTGCGCGCGCGGGCCACGCGGTCTGGCCCGCCCCCGCCGCGGCGGACGGCCCGCCCCTGGCCGAGAGCCTCGCGCGCTTCGGCTATCCCGCGGCACCCATGCCCGCGCTGCTCGCGGCCTTTCGCGCGCGCTTCCGTCCCTGGGCCCGCGGGCCCGAGGATGCGACGGATCGCGCGCTGGCCGCCAACCTCTCCGCGCGCTTCCCGCCCGCTCAGAGTGCCGCGAAGCCGCCCGTGGCGGGGTCATAGGCCTCGAGGCTCCCTTCGCCCATCGAGGTCCAGAGGCCGTGCAGCGTCATCTCCTCGGCCTCGACCGCCGCCGCCACGAAGGGAAAGGTCAGGAGGTTGCGAAGCGACATGACCACCGCCGCCTTTTCGAGGGCGCGCACGCGCGCCGCTTCGTCCGCGATCCCCGCGACCTCGAGCCAGGAGGGGCGCAGCATCTCCATCCAGCGGCCGACAAAGCTTGTCTCGGCCTCGAGCTCGGGGGCGTGGCCGTTGCACATGTCGTGGCAGCCGCGCACCCCGCCGCAGTTGGCATGACCGAGCACGACGATGTGGGCCACCCGCAGCGTCGTGACCGCATATTCGACCGCCGCCGAGGTGCCGTGGTATTCGCCGTCCGGGTTGAAGGGGGGCACGAGGTTGGCGATGTTGCGGTGGATGAAGAACTCACCCTCGTCCGCGCCGAAGATCGAGGTCACATGCACCCGGCTGTCGCAGCACGAGATCACCATCGTGCGCGGATGTTGCCCGTCATGCGCGAGGCGGCGATACCAGGCCTTGTTCTCGTGCCAGGTCGTGGCACGCCAGCCGTGGAAACGCTGGATCAGGAACCCCGGCAGGGGTCGGACGCCAGAGATCATGCTGGGCCTCCCGTGCGCCGCCGCGCGGCATCTTCCATTTGACCGAATTTCCCGGCCGCTTCAATCCGGCGCACAACCAAATCTTCACCCCGCGCGGCCATCCTCGCCCCCGGGTGAAGAGGTGTCTGGGGATTGTCATGCCAGCCGAAGTGCTGCGGCTCATGCCGCATGAGCGGGTCTTGCTCGATTCCTCGCGGATCGAGGTTCTCTATGCGCAACTTGGTGGCGAAGAGGTTCAGGCGATGGTCGAGCGCGCGATGAACGAGCTTTGCGTGGTGCGGGGCGAATTGTCGGCGCAATATGCCGGGCGCGACCTGCAGGGGTTCTCGCGCAATCTGCGCCGTTTGCGCCGGATCGGCGAGCATCTGGGCCTGCCGGTGATCGCGCGCGTGGCCGACGATGTGGCGGCCTGCCTCGATGCGGGCAACGCGACGGCGCTTGCCGCGACATGGGCGCGGCTCATGCGCACCGCCGATCAGGCCATCGCGGGGCGGTGGGAGGATGCCTCGTGATCCTCGGGCGGGTCGAGCCAGGCTGAGACCGCCGCGATGAACTCGGCCGGGCGGTCGGCGTGCAGCCAGTGGCCTGCACCCTCGAGCGTCGCGAACGCTGCCGCCGGGAATTGCGCCCGGATCGCGCCGTGGTGCTCGGGCCGCACATAGGCCGACTGCGCGCCCGAGAGGAACAGGACCGGCCTCTCGAACCGCCCCGGCAGGTCGGGCCAGCCGATGATCCGGTCCATCTCGGCGTCCAAAACCCGCAGGTTCATCCGCCAGCGCGGCCCCTCGGCGCCGATCTCGAGCGACATGAGGAGGAACGCCCGCAGGGCTGCGTCGGGGATGGCGGGCTGAAGACGGCGGTCGGCCTCGGCCCGGCTGGACACGCCCGCCAGATCGAGCGCCCGCAGCGCGGCGATGATCGCCCGCTGCGCCGCCGCGTGGCCATAGGCGACGGGCGCGATGTCGGCGACGATCAGCCGCGCGACGGACCCGGGATGCAGGAGCGCCAGCGCCATCGCCGCCTTGCCGCCCATCGAGTGGCCGAGAACATCGGCCACCCCGCCCGCCTCGGCCGCGATCAACTCTGCCAGATCGCCCGCCATCTCGGGGTAGCCGTGCGCATCCGACCGGGGCGAGGCGCCATGGTTGCGCATGTCGGGACAGATGACGCGCCGCCCGTCCTGCGCCAGCCGCTTGGCGATCGCGCCCCAGTTGCGCCCCGCGCCGTGCAGCCCATGGGCGATGACGAGGGGCCTCCGCCCCCCGTCCTGCCCGTGGACCGTCGCCGCCAGCACCAGCTCAGAGCCCCGGATAGATCGGGAAGCGGTCGCAGAGCGCCTGCACCTCGGCGCGCACGGCGGCCTCGACCTCGCCGTTGCCATCCTCGCCGTTGGCGGCAAGGCCATCGACCACGCGCACGATCCAGTCCGCTATCTGGCGGAACTCGGCCTCGGCGAAGCCGCGTGTGGTGCCCGCAGGCGTGCCGAGCCGGACGCCCGAGGTGACGGTGGGCGATTCCGGGTCGAAGGGGATGCCGTTCTTGTTGCAGGTGATGTGCGCGCGGCCGAGCGCCTTTTCGGTCGCGTTGCCCTTCACCCCCTTGGGCCGCAGATCGACGAGCATGACATGCGTGTCGGTCCCGCCCGTCACGATATCGAGCCCGCCCTTCATCAGCTGGTCCGCGAGCGCCTGCGCGTTGCGGATGACCTGCGCCTGATAGGTCTTGAACTCGGGGCGCAGCGCCTCGCCGAAGGCCACGGCCTTGGCCGCGATGACATGCATGAGCGGCCCGCCCTGCATGCCCGGAAAGACGGCCGCGTTGAACTTCTTGGCCAGCGCCTCGTCCCGCGTCAGGATCATGCCGCCGCGCGGGCCGCGCAGCGTCTTGTGGGTCGTCGTCGTCGCGACATGGGCGTATTCGAGCGGGTTGGGATAGAGCCCCGCCGCGATGAGGCCCGCGAAATGGGCCATGTCGACCATGAAATAGGCCCCGATCTCATCCGCGACGGCGCGGAAGCGGGCGAAGTCGATGATGCGCGGGATGGCCGAGCCGCCCGCGATGATGAGCTTCGGGCGATGCTCGCGCGCGAGCGCCTCCATCGCGTCGTAGTCAAGCTGCTGGTCCTGCGCGCGCACGCCGTAGTGGACCGGGTTGAACCACTTGCCCGAGACGTTGGGCTTGGCGCCGTGCGTCAGGTGGCCGCCGGCCGAGAGGTCCATCGCGAGGAAGGTGTCGCCCGGCTTCAGGAGTGCGAGAAACACCGCCTGGTTGGCCTGGCTGCCCGAATTGGGCTGCACATTGGCAAAGCCGCAGTCGAAGAGGGCGCAGGCGCGCTCGATCGCGAGCGTCTCGGCCACATCGACGTGCTGGCAGCCGCCGTAATAGCGCTTGCCGGGATAGCCCTCGGCATACTTGTTCGTCATCACCCCGCCCTGGGCCTCCATCACGGCGCGGCTGACGATGTTCTCGGAGGCGATCAGCTCGATCTCGTTGCGCTGGCGGCCGAGTTCGGCGGTGTTGGCGGCGGCAAGCGCGGGATCGCGGCTGGCGAGGGACTCGGAGAAGAAACCGGCATCGCGGTGCGCGGCGTTCTGCGGGGCGTTCATGGGCGGGCTCCCTTCGGGGTGCGGGGGTGGGTGGCTTGGGCGCGAAATAAACCGTCGTGGGGGCTTCGGAAAGGCCGGATGCGACATCGCGCACGATTTGGGCGCCTTTTTGCGACGCGGTCCCCCCGGATGGCCTTGCGGCGGCTGGACACAGCGCACAAGATGCCGCGGATCCAACCCGGCGGGTGCGCAGATGGCCGATCACAAGACTCTGGCCTTTCGCGCCGCCCGGACCGATCAGGCGCAGGCGGCACTCGCGGACCTCGTCGCCCGCTACGGCCAGTGCCCGCCCGAGGGGGCGCGCGCGATCGTGGCGCTCGGGGGCGATGGCTTCATGCTCGAGACCCTGCACGCCACGCAGGCGCTGGACCTGCCGGTCTATGGTATGAATTGCGGCACGATCGGCTTTCTGATGAACGCCTATGACGCCGAGCGCCTGCCCGAGCGCGTCGCGGCCGCCGAGGAGACGGTCATCAACCCCCTTGCCATGACGGCGATCCGCCCCGACGGCACGCGGGCCGAGGCGCTTGCCATCAACGAGGTCTCGCTCTTGCGGGCGGGGCCGCAGGCGGCGCGGCTGCGCATCAGCGTGGACGGCAAGGTGCGGATGGAAGAGCTTGTCTGCGACGGCGCACTCCTTTGCACCCCGGCGGGATCGACCGCCTACAACTATTCGGCGCACGGCCCGATCCTGCCCGTGGGGTCGGATGTGCTGGCGCTGACGGCGGTGGCGGCCTTTCGCCCGCGGCGCTGGCGCGGTGCGCTGCTGCGCAAGACGGCGCGGGTGCGCTTCGATGTCATCGACCCGGTGAAGCGGCCCGTGATGGCCGACGCCGACGGCCAGTCCGTGCGCGAGGTGGTGGCGGTCGAGGTCCGCTCCGAACCCGGCATCCGCCACCGCATCCTCTTCGATCCGGGCCATGGCCTCGAGGAGCGGCTGATCTCGGAGCAGTTCGTCTGACCGGAGCGGGTTGCGGCGCGCGCCCGAAAGGGAGAAACTGCGCATCATTGCCCGAGGGGGCCTTGCCATGATTCCCGGTATTTCCAGCCGCCGCCGTTACGCCGACCTCTCGGAGCGCGAGGTGCTCGCGCTCGCGATCTCGGCCGAGGAGGACGACGCGCGCATCTATCGCAGCTATGGCGAGCGGCTGCGCAAGGATTATCCCGCCACGGCGGCCATCTTCGATGCGATGGCGGCCGAGGAGGACGATCACCGCCGGCGCCTGATCGAGCTGCACGACGCGCGCTTCGGCGGGCCGATCCCGCTCATCCGGCGCGAGCATGTGGCGGGGTTCTATGCCCGCCGGCCGGTCTGGCTGGTCGAGAACCTGCCGCTCGAGACGATCCGCGCCGAGGCCGAGGGGATGGAGCGTCAGGCGCAGGCCTTCTATGAACCCGCGGCCGCGCGCACGACGGACGCCGCGACGCGGCTTCTGCTTGGCGATCTCGCGGCGGCCGAGGCCGGGCACGGGCGCAAGGCCGAGACGTTCGGCGCCGAGCATCTGGGCGAGGACGCCCGCGGCGCCGAGGACCGCGGCGCGCGGCGCCAGTTCGTGCTGACCTGGGTGCAGCCGGGGCTCGCGGGGCTGATGGACGGCTCCGTCTCAACCCTCGCCCCGATCTTTGCCACGGCCTTCGCGACGCAGGATCCCTGGACGACCTTCCTCGTGGGCCTCGCGGCCTCGGTGGGCGCGGGCATCTCGATGGGCTTCACCGAGGCGGCCTCGGATGACGGCACCCTCTCGGGGCGGGGCAGCCAGGTCAAGCGCGGCATCTCGGCCGGGGTGATGACGACGCTCGGCGGCCTCGGCCACGCGCTGCCTTACCTCATCCCCGATTTCACCACCGCGACGGCGATCGCGATCGCGGTCGTCTTCGTCGAGCTCTGGGCCATCGTCTGGATCCAGAACCGCTTCATGGAAACGCCCTTTTTCCGCGCGACGCTTCAGGTCGTGCTCGGCGGCGCCCTTGTGCTCGCGGCCGGGGTGCTGATAGGCGGCGGCTGACGCCGGCGCGAAGGGCGAGATGGACGAGATCTTTTTCCGCACCCTGCCGTTCTTCGCCGTCGTGGGGGTCGGCTACCTCGCGGCGCGGGCGCGGTTCATCTCGGCCGAGGCGACGGCGGGCCTGACGCGCTTCGTCTTCTATTTCGCGCTCTCGGCCATGCTCTTTCGCTTCGCGGCGAGCCTCTCGGTCGGCGAGATCTTCGATCTGCCCTTCGTGCTGGCCTATCTCTCGGCCTGCGGCGTCGTCTATGCGCTGGCCTTCGCGGTCGCGCTCTTGCGGCGGACGGGTCCGGCCGAGGCCGCGATCGAGGCGCAATGCGCGGTCATCGGCAACACGGGGTTTCTGGGGGTGCCGATGCTCGTCGCGCTGCTCGGGCCCGCGGCGGCGGGGCCGATCCTGCTCGTGCTCGCGCTCGACCTCATCGTGTTCTCGAGCCTCTTTACCTTGCTCGTCACCGCGCTGCGCGAGGGGCGGATGCGCGCATCGGGGGTGGTCTCGGGCCTGGTCGGCAATCCGATGATCGTCTCGATGGCGCTCGGGCTCGGCTTCGGGGCGACGGGCTGGACGATGCCGGCGCCGGCGGCCGATTTCCTCACGATGCTCGGCGCGGCCGCCACGCCCGGGGCGCTCTTTGCGATCGGCGCCTCGCTCGCGGGGCGCTCGGCCGAGCGGCTGGCGGTGGCGTCCTGGCTCGCCTTCGCCAAGATCCTGCTGCACCCGATCGCGGTCGCTGTCGCGGCACTCTGGGTCTTCGATGTCGACCCCTTTGCGGCAGGTGTGATGATCGCGGCCTCGGCGCTGCCGGTCGCGGGGAATGTCTATATCCTCGCGGCGAGCTATGGCATCGCGCCGCAGCGGGTATCGTCGGCCATCCTGATCTCGACCGCGGCGAGCATCCTGACCGTCACCTGGGTCATCGCCGAGATCACGGGCGGGGTTCTGGCCCGGCCATGATCCAGTCCGATCCGCGCGCGACGGTCGTCGGCATCGCCTGCATCCTCGGGGCGGTGACGGCGTTTTCCATCAATGACGTCGCGATCAAGTTCCTCTCGGGCGGCTATGCGCTCCATCAGATCGTCCTGATCCGCTCGCTGATCGGGCTGGCCTTCCTCATCGGGGTGTTCATGCCCTTTGCCGGCGGGTTGGCGGCGCTGCGGATGCGGCGGCTGCACCTGCATCTGGCGCGGGCGCTGCTGATCGTGCTGACGAACACGCTCTTTTTCCTTGCCATCGCGGTCATGCCGCTCGGAGAGGGCGTGGCGATCTTCTTTGTCGCCCCCCTCATCATCACGGTGCTGTCGGTCGTGTTCCTGGCCGAAAAGGTCGGGCCGCGGCGGTGGTTCGCGGTGGTCGCGGGGCTTGCGGGCGTCGTCATCGTGATGCGGCCGGGGACCGAGGCGATGCAGCCCGCCGCCCTGCTCGTGCTCGGCTCGGCGCTCGCCTATGCGGGGGGCAACATCCTCGTGCGTCGTCTTGGCGGAACCGAGAGCGCGCTCGCGATGACCGTGTCGGTGCAGCTGACCTTCATCGTGGTGGGCGCGCTGATGGGGCTCGCGTTTGGCGACGGCGCGCTCGCGCAGGGCGAGGGGGTGCTGGCCTTCCTGCTGCGCCCCTGGGTCTGGCCCGATGCGGGCGATGCCGCCATCCTGCTCGCGAGCGGGCTTGCGAGCGCCACGGGTGCCTTCCTCGTGTCGCAGGCCTATCGGCTCTGCGATGCCGCGCTCGCGGCACCGTTCGAATATGCGGCGCTGCCGCTGGCCGTGTTGTGGGGCGGGTTCATCTTCGGCGAGCGGCCCGACGCCTTCGGCTGGGCGGGCATGGCCTTGATCCTCGCCTCGGGGCTATATGTTGCCTTCAGGGAATTGCAGCTTGACCGCGCGCGGAGGCGGGCATGAACTTCGAGATCATCGGACCCGAGGCCGAGGCGCTGCTCGGCTGGCATGCGCTGGCGGATGTGCTCGAGGCCGGGCATCTTCTGCCGGTCGCGGGTATCGGCGACACCTTTCTCTATCGCGGCGCCGACACGCTGCTGACGCGCTCGGCCTGGATCGACGGGATGGGGATCGCGGTCAAGTCCGCGACGATCTTTCCGGGCAATCCGGCGCGGGGCAGGGCGGCCGTGAACGGCGGCGTCATGCTCTATTCCGACGCCGAAGGGCTGCCCGAGGCGCTGATCGATTTCCACCTCGTGACCCGCTGGAAGACGGCGGGCGACAGTTTCCTTGCCGCGCGCCACCTCGCGCGACCCGATGCGCGGTCGGTCCTGATCGTCGGCGCCGGAAAGGTCGCGGCCTCGATGATCGCGGCCTATCGCGCGCTTTTCCCGGCCGCCCGCATCGCGCTGTGGAACCGCACCGTGCAGGCGGCACAGGCACTGGCTGCGCTGCACGAGGGGGTGGAGGTCGCCGGGGATCTGGCCGGGGCGGTCGCGCGCGCCGATGTCATCGCGACCACCACGATGGCCTCAGAACCGCTGATCCGGGGCGAATGGCTGAAGCCCGGCACGCATCTTGATCTGATCGGCGCCTATCGGCCCGACATGCGCGAGGTCGATGACGAGGCGCTGCGGCGGGCCCGCATCTTCGTCGATTCGCGCGCCACCACCATGGCGCATATCGGCGAACTCAAGGACCCGCTCGCGCGCGGGGTGATCTCGGAATCCGACATCCTCGCCGATTTCCACGACATCGCGGCGGGCCTCTTTCGCCGCCGCTCGGCCGAAGAGATCACCATCGCCAAGAACGGCGGCGGCGCGCATCTCGACCTCATGACGGCCCGCCACATCCTGTCGGTCTGGCGCGCCGCGCGGGGCTGATCGGTCTGGGTGCTGGTAGGCCCGGAGGGATTCGAACCCCCAACCAAGGCGTTATGAGCGCCCTGCTCTGACCGTTGAGCTACAGGCCCGGCCATCCCGACGAATCGCAGATCGGGCCCGACGGGTCAAGGATCGCCCACGCCCGCGCCTCAGGCGCGGGTGCCGGCAAAGCGCGCCTGCCATTCGGCGCGCTCCTCATCCGTGATCTTGCGAAAGAGGACATCGGGCGTGGCAAACCCGTGCCCCGCCGGCAGGACGGCGAGCGCCGCGGCCACATCGTCGGGCCAGGTCCAGTCGGTCGAGCGCATCGCCGCCATCATCGCCTCGGCCGCGTCGGGGATGAACGGGCGCGAGAGCACCGCATAGACCCGGATGAGGTTGAGCGCGAGGCGCGTCTGAGCCGCGGCCGTCTCGGGGTCGGTCTTGACCACCGACCAAGGCGCCGCCGCCTGCAGGTATTCGTTGCCGAGCACCCAGATCGCGCGCAACTCGGCCGCCGCCTTGCGGATCTCGATCGCCTCCATCGCCGCGCCATAGGCCGCGATGCGGGCGGTCAGGTCCTCGACCAGCGCCGCCTCGCGCGCACCCGTCGCGCCGCCCGCAGGCACCGTCTCGCCGAACTTGGAGCGGCAGAACTTGGTCACCCGGCTGACGAGGTTGCCCAGCACGTCGGCGAGGTCCTTGTTCACGCTCGCCTGGAAATTGTCCCAGGTGAACTCGCTGTCGGAGCTTTCGGGGGCGTGGCTCAGCAGCCACCAGCGCCAGTAGTCGGCCGGCAGCAGCCCGAGCGCGTGATCCATGAACACGCCCCGCCCCTGCGAGGTCGAGAACTGCCCGCCGTCGTAGGTGAGGTAGTTGAACGACTTGATGAAATCGACAAGCTTCCACGGCTCGCCCGAGCCCATGATGGTGACGGGGAACGACAGCGTGTGGAAGGGCACGTTGTCCTTGCCCATGAACTGGGTATAGCGCACGTCCGCCGCGCCCTCGTCCTCGCGCCACCAGCGCCGCCAGGCGGCCTCGGGCAGGGCGTGGGCATCGGCCCATTCGGCGGTCGCGGCGATGTATTCGATGGGGGCGTCGAACCAGACGTAGAAGACCTTGCCCTCCATCCCCGGCCAGGGCGCGGTGCCCTTGCGCACCGGCACGCCCCAGTCGAGATCGCGGGTGATGCCGCGGTCCTGCAGCCCGTCGCCGTCATGGAGCCATTTCTTCGCGATCGAGGTCGTCAGGATCGGCCAGTCGGTCTTGGACCCGATCCAGGCATCGAGGCGGTCGCGCATCACCGACTGGCGCAGATAGAGATGCGTGGTCGCCCGCCGCTCGAGGTTGCGCGAGCCCGACACGGCGCTGCGCGGGTCGATGAGGTCGGCCGGATCGAGCTGCTTGGTGCAGTTCTCGCACTGGTCGCCCCGCGCCTTGTCGTAGCCGCAGTTGGGGCAGGTGCCCTCGATGTAGCGG
>Ga0169931_10015796_pt1 | contig 10070 bp, 7 predicted proteins | sample Kivu_15m_20L_FD_129675 | JGI IMG/M metagenome (GOLD analysis project Ga0169931, IMG submission 129675) | Freshwater microbial communities from Lake Kivu, Western Province, Rwanda to study Microbial Dark Matter (Phase II) - Kivu_15m_20L... | ecosystem: Environmental > Aquatic > Freshwater > Lake ... | reverse complement strand
GGCGTAATGCCTGCGCCGGCGCAGACGAACGCGATACGCTCGGGCGTGACGGCCGGCAGCTGAAAGTCGCCCATGGCCTCGCCGATGGGCAGCACATCGCCGGGTCGCACGTGGTCGTGCAGCCACCCTGACACAACGCCGCCCGGGTGCCGCGTCACCGTGATGGTGATAGTGCCCTCATCGCGCGGCGCCGATGACACCGAATACAGGCGACGGTGGCGAACGCCGTTCACCTCGACGTGCACGGGAATGTACTGTCCGGCGCGAAACCCCGTCCACCGAAGGTTCGGCTGCAGCACAAACGTCTTCGTGTCGGGCGTCTCCTGCACAATCGACACCACGCGGGCGCGCACCTCGCGGGCCGACCACAGCGGGTCAATCTGCCCCATCCAGAACTCTACCTGCTGGTGAAGCAGCAGGCGCTCAATGGGGCCGGGCAGGTTACGTCGCGTAACAACGGGTGCCGGGTCGGCGCTGCCGCGTACTACGGTCTGCGGACGTGCGGCCGGCAACGACGTCTGAGGAGCAAACCAGCGAAGCCAGAGAGGGAGGGTGTCACTGAATGTCGCGGACATGGCCAGACTCCAGAATCAATACGCAAGTGAATACGGTGCCGGTTGCGACTGCATCGCTTCGGCGTGGGCCATAAATGAATGTGACAGTGAACGATGTCAATATCCGAGTGGCCAAAAAGTACGAGCGCCCCCATTTTTTCATCTTTCCCTCGTGGCCGGACGATCTTCGGCGTCCTGCGCACTGGCAAAGGCGCTGCTTTTGACTTCGCCGACCTGGCCGTGCATGCAGGCGCCACACCCCCAAAAAAACGAGGCTCTCCATGGTCATCAGCACCGCATCGACTCCCGACGCGTACATCGCGTCGCTCCCTTCAGAACGTGCGGAGGTGATGTCTGTGGTTCGCGACACCGTGCTGGCGCACCTGCCTGACGGCTACCGCGAGAGCATGGCCTTTGGCATGATCGGCTACGGCATTCCGCTGGAGCGGTACCCTAAAACCTACAACCGGCAGCCACTGAGCCTCGCCGGACTGGCCGCGCAGAAGAACTATTACGCCCTGCACCTGACCGTCGTGTACATGGACCCCGCGACCGAACAGTGGTTCACCGGGGCCTGGCAGCAAGGCGGCCGCAAGCTCGACATGGGCAAAGGGTGTGTGCGATTCCGGTCCCTGCACGACGTTCCGCTGGATGTGGTCGGGCAGGTGATCGCGCGCTTCAGCCCCGACCAGTACATCGCCCTGTACGAGTCCAACCGCGCGGCGGCCAAATCGAAGTAAGGCAGGGCGGTGCAGATACGGGCGCATGGTGTTGGGGCGTCGGTGGTGCTGATTCCGGCGGTCGAGCGTCGGGGGTGGCGCGCCTTATAGCCGCCGGTTGAGCCAGGCTGTGGCTCTGTCCATAGTTTGTCTGGCTTCGGGGAGCCCCAGCAGGGTCATGAACCCATGAATGGTGCCGGGGACCGCGTCGAGCGTCGTGTCCACGCCTGCGGCCTGCAACCGCTCGGCATAGGCGACGCCCTCATCGTGCAGCACATCACACTCGGCGACCACCACATACGCCGGGGCGACGTGGCCCACCTGCTCTGCGAGCAGCGGTGACGCGCCGGCTTGCAGTCGCTGCTCGTGCGAGGGCACATACGTCTCACGAAAATACCGCATCATGGCGGCCGTCAGCAGCGGGCCGTCGCGAAAGCGTTCGTACGACGGGTGCTCGTTGGCCGTATCGGTCACCGGGTAAATCAGGACCTGCGCCGCCACCGGCACCACCTGCGCCACCGCCGCCGCCAGGTTACCGCCGGCGCTATCCCCCACGACGGCCACCGGGCCCTGCGCGGCCAGGCTGCGCACTACGGCCACACAATCGTCGAACGCGGCCGGGTAGCGTGCCTCGGGGGCGCGACGATAATCCACCGACACGACCTCGCGCGCCGTCTTCGCGGCCAGCGTGCGCGCGGTGCGGTCATACGTGTTCAGGTCGCCCAGCACCCAGCCGCCGCCGTGAATCAACACCACGATGCCCGGCTGCGCTGCGGTCGGTCGATAGCGGCGAATCGGCACACCGGCCACCTGCTCATCGGCGACCGTCTGCAGCTCGTAGCGCCGACCCATAAGCGCCGCCGGCAGTCGCGCCGAGCTCGCCATGCCGCGCCGCGCCTTTTCGGGGCCCACGCGCTCCACCGTCCCCACAAACAAGGGGCTCACCCAACCAATCAGGCGATAGACCAATCTGGGGCGCGCTGCGTTCATGCGATAACTCCGGGCGGGTGCAGAAGACCGGTTGCAAGTGCACTGCCTGACAGCAAATGCCGAGCGCGTCATCCACATATTTCTGCCGTTCCGGCTCATTCATGATTTCGCATTGTGTTGAATGGACCAGAAAGTAAATCTGGCGCACACAGGAGTCCGCCGTTCAACGCAATGGTGCATATCGCGCTAACGAACCGGCTGTTTGTGATGGTCTATTGCACTCATCAAGTTGCGTTCTATTGCGGAGATGAATGTCCCGGGGTTGCGGACCCGGACGCGGCCGAACGTGGTGGTGTCAACCCACTGCATGCCATGCCGGGTCCGCCGGTAGCGGGTTCGGCTCAGGGCGTCGGATGTCGCTGTTGAGCGCGCGGGTTGAACCTGCTACGCCCACCTTCGGTGTTCGACCCCCTCGAAGGCAGTCTGGGCCGGGGGTTTTTCAGTGGATGATGATGGCAGACCTGTTTGAGAATGTGACCGCTCCTGTGAGGCACAGGTCAGCGGCCCCGACAACCGCGGAGATCGACGCAGCGCTCACCGCGCAGTTCATTGTCGCCTGGGCCGGAGAGAGCGGTGAAGAGCAGCGACGACTGGGCTGGTGGAAGTCCGACCTGGTCGCCGAGGATGGTGGCGAAGCCCTTTTGCGGACGTTGCTGCCGTTGACGTGGCCATGGGCAGTCTTGCAGGCCGTGCGCGAGACTGCCCGGCGGCGTGATGCCGAGCTGCGGAGGCAGGAGAGTGACCCCGACCGGTTGATGACGCTGTTCAGCCTCGGATTTGAAGTCGACGAGCGCATTGACGAGCGACTTCAGGAGCTCAAGCGCGAAGGACGCCTGCCCACCGCCGCGCTGCCTGACCTCTCGTTTTTACAGCTGCCGTGGAGCCGCGATGCGTTTCAGGACTGGGTGGCGTCGCACGGCGAGGTGGAGACGGCCATCGCACCGGCGGGGCGCCGCCTGAAAGGAAGTGCGCCGTCCGAACTGAATTCCGCCCTGAAGGCGCTTGTTGCGGGACTTGCACCGCTGTCCGTTGCTTACCCCATGCCTCACTTTCGGAGGGGGGCATGAGCGAGCGGCCGAGAGAGGAGACGCAGGTGCATACGCGGCTCATGAAGTGCGCGCTGGAGGTTGAGGACTCGCGCGCGTTCTGGGCCCGCGCCGACATGGGCGATTCTGTGAGTCCGGTCGCTGCCTTCGAGGGGTACTGGTTTGGTGCGCGAAGCCTGCCGCGGGTTCAGGTGCTGCTGTCGAATATGCGCGCCCGCTACCAGATGTATCCCAATGCGCTGTATGCGCTGCACCGCTGGCCGCACATGACGCCCGAGACGCGGCGCATGATCTGCCATTGGCACCTGCAGTTGTCCGACCCGCTTTATCGATTGTTTACAAGTACTTATCTGGTGGATCGGCGAGGGCACATTCGACCGACGGTCACGCGTGACCTCGTGGTGTCTTGGATGGGGCAGCATGGGCCTGCCCGCTGGACCATGCCCAGCCGCATTCAGTTTGCCAGCAAGCTGCTCTCGTCGGCGTACTCGGCCGGTCTGGTGACGTCGAACCGCGATCCGCGTCCGCTTGCGGTTCCGCGCACGACCGACGATGCGCTGGAGTACATGATGTACCTGCTGCGCGAGACGCAGTTTGCGGGGTCGCTGCTGGACAACCCGTACTGGCGATCCGTGGGGTTGCAGGGGCGCGAGTTGGAAGACCGACTTCGCGCGCTGTCCGGCCTGGCGTTTCGCAGGCAGGGCGATCTGGTGGACACAGGCTGGCGCTATGCGTCGCTGCGTGACTGGGCCGACGGCACGCTCGGCGGGGAAGCAATACAGGTATCCCGAGGCAACCCATGACCCAGTCGCAAGCTGTAAGCAACGACGTGCGCCAGGCGTTTGATGCTCTTCGCAAGGATCTCATCGCAGACGATGGCCCCCGAATCAGCACCATGCGCAACTATCGATTCGCCATCGTTCAGTATCAGCCGACGAAGGAGTTCGTCGTTCGCCGTGAAGTACAGCGGCTGAGCGGTGACCTGGTCGCCCACGGATGGATGGTCTTGTCGATAAGCCTGCAGCGGTTGCTGATGGATCGCATTCGTGCGCAGGGCGACGAGTGGATCGACCGGGTGATGCAAACCGAGCAGCGCATGGAACAGACGGAGTCGCTGCGCGGGCTGAACTACCTGAAGTCCAAAATTGCCCCGTTGATCGAAGGGCCCGATGGCATTGCCGCCGACTGCAGTAAGCTGATTTGCGCGCACGCCGACATGTACCCCCACACGGTGGACCGAACGGTGGCGCTGATTGGTCGGGCGGGTGCGCTGTATCCTTTTTTTCGTTCATCTGCGCTGCTCCGTCATCTGGACGGGCGCACGCGAAATGTGCCTGTTGTGCTCCTTTATCCCGGCGAAAAGCGCGGTCCAACGGGACTCTCGTTCATGGGCCGACTGAACGCTGACAACGACTATCGTCCTCGGATTTATTGATGAGCGGTACACTGATTCGCGACCTTTTTCTTTCGGACGTTACCCGTGATATTCCACCGGTGGTGTATTTTCACGAGAGAAGTCCCCATAAACTCGCTTTAGAGGTCTCAGAGTACATCATTACGGGCGGTTGGCCCGAGGAACATCCAAACCACCGGCGCGTGCCCAACGGTATTCACGAGCAATATGTTCGTTTATTGAACGGCATTGTCGCTGAGCTCGACAAACCCGGTGGACCCGAGTTGCCCACCGCCTGGATATCGGGCTTTTATGGTTCGGGTAAATCGAGTTTCGCCAAGCTGCTGGGCTTTGCGCTCGACGGTGTTGCGATGCCCGACGGTAGCTCGCTGGCCGAAGCGTGGCTGCGGCGAAATAACTCGCCACGCGCCAGCGAGCTGCGCGACGCATGGAAGGCGCTGCGGCAGCGGGTAGAGCCCATCGCCGTTGTCTTTGATATCGGCAGCACGGCGCGCGATAATGAGCATGTGCACGCCGCGACCCTGCGTCAGGTACAAATCCGACTGGGTTATTGCAGCACCGAACCGCTGGTCGCCGACTTTGAGTTGAAGCTGGAACGCGATGGTGAGTGGTCGCGTTTTGAGCGCACGGCTCAGCAAACACTCGGAAAACCATGGGCGAGCGTAAAGGACATGTCGCTGGCGGAAGAAGATTTTTCGCAGGTCATGTATGCCATGTTTCCCGATAAATATACCGACCCAATGAGTTGGTTTATTAGTCGTGGCGGCACTCATTCGCGGTCGGAGTCGCCCGAAGAGGCGGTGACCGCGATTCGCGATATGTTGAAGTTTCGCAAACCCAAGGCCACGCTTTTTCTGGTTGTCGACGAAGTATCGCAGTTTGTGCTCGGTAACAAAGACCGCACCGACCGGATTCGGGCGTTCGCCACAGCGCTGGGCTCGACGCTGCACGGAAAGGCGTGGTTGCTGGCGCTCGGACAACAGAAACTCGACGAAGACGCCGATGAATCGTTTCTGGTGTGGGCGCGCGACCGTTTTCCACAGAAACTGCGCGTACACCTGGCGGCCACCAATATTCGGGACGTCGTGCACAAGCGCCTGCTGCAAAAGCGGCCCGAAGCCGAGCAACAGCTGCGCGAGATGTTCATCCATAATCGCCCCGCCATGAGCGCGCATGCGTACGGCTGCGATGACATCACGCCCGAAGAATTTGTGGATGTCTATCCGCTATTACCTTCGCAGATTGATCTGATTCTGAGGCTGACCAGCGAGCTTCGTGCCCGTTCTAACCGCGCACAGGGCGACGATCAGGCCATTCGCGGCCTGCTGCAGCTGTTGGGCGAGCTGTTTCGCGGGCAGAAGCTGGCCGATAAACCCGTCGGCACGCTGGTCACCCTGGATCAGATTTATGAGGTGCAGCACACCGCCCTGGACTCCGAGGTGCAGGCATCCATGGCCAGACTGCTTGGGCGGTGTACCCGGGACGAGGACGTGCTGGCCGTGCGGGCGGCCAAGGCGGTGGCCCTGCTGGAGCTGATTCAGGAGACGGAAAAGACCGATGCGGCGCTGGTCGCAAAATGCCTGTACGACCGGGTGGACTGCGGAAATCGGGAGCCGGCGGTCAAGCAGGCGCTGGAGTGGCTGCGCGAGCTAAACCTGGTGACCTATACCGAGAAGACCGGATACAAAATCCAGTCCACCGCAGCCGAGGAGTGGGACCGTGAGCGGCGAGATTTTCCGGTGCCGCGTGAAACCATTGGCGACATGGTGCAGAGTGGCCTTGCCTATCTGTTGAGTGAGCCGGAACGACCCAGGCTGCAAGGGCGACCTTTCGCGTGGATGGGCGTTTTGTCGGACGGCCGTCGGCTGGAAGACGTCAGACTGCTGGATGCGCGCAATGACGTGACATTTTGTGTGGATTTTCGATTTCTGGTGCTCGCCGAGCGCACGGAGAGCGTGTGGATCAAGCGCAGCGCCGAAACCGCACTACTAAACCGTCTGGCGTGGGTATGTGGCGACACCGACGCCGTGGAGACCAACGCTCGCGAGCTCTGTCGTTCCCGGCAGATGCTGCAGAAATATCAGGGGCGGCGCGAGTCCATGCCGCTTGCCCGCAAACTGCTGCTTCAGCAGGAAGAAAACAGGCGCGATGACTTCGAGAAGGCCCTTCGTACCGCCATCGGTCAGGCATTTATGGGCGGTCGCATGTACTTCCGCGGACGGCCCATTTCGCCGGTTGACCATGGTACCACGTTCAGCGTCGCGCTGAGCGCTGCGGCCACCCGGGTATTGCCCGATTTATTTCCGCATTTCCTGATTACGCAGCTTCAACCGGGCGAGGTGCTGCAGCTTGTGGAATCTGAACTTTCGGGGCCGTCGCCCCGGTTCATGCCCGACGAGCTGGGTATTCTGGAGTCCGACTCAGGGCGATTTGTGCCTGCCTGCAGCGGCGTGGTGCCAGGGCGCATTCAGGAGCACATTACGTCGGCCGGATCGTTGAGCGGTTCCAGCCTGCTGGCCTACTTCGCAGGGCCGCCTTATGGCTATACGCCCAATGTTGTGAAAGCCTGCGTGGCCGGCCTGCTGCGTGCCAGCAGAATCCGAATGGAGCCCGAGGCCGGCGGTGAGATCACGGCGATTCGTGACGCCGGTGTGCGCGAGATTTTTGAAAAGGACCGCGCATTTTTACACGTCACCATCATGCCTGCCGGCGAGGACGACATCGGGTTTCAGGCGCGGTCGCGCATTTGCCGTTTTTTTGCCGAAATGCTGAGTTGCCCGCTGGACCGCGAAGACCACGCGATCGCCGACGAGGTCGCCCGACGCTTTCCGGGGCTGGCGGCCGAACTTCGAAAGGTGCATGGCTACCTGAACCGACTGCCGGGCTCGCCCGAAGGGCCTCCCGAACTGCGTAAGCTGGCCCATGCGCTGGAAGAGTGTGTGCGCAGCTGCCGACAGACCGCGCAGACAGTACGTCACGTAAAAAACCACCTCGACACGTTGCGCGATGGCGTGACCACCATGCGCATGTATGCGGCCGAGCTCAATGATCAGGTGGTCGCGAACGTGAATGCAGCGCATCAGACGCTCGAGATACAGGTTGCACAGCTGCAGGAGCTGGGCGTCGGCGTCTCGAACGTAGAGGCCTCGGCGGCGCGCGTGGCAGAACAATTACAGAGCGCGCGGCCATGGGTGGCGCTGGACACCATCGCCGACGACCTGCAGGAGATTCGCCGGTGCTACACGCACGAGCGGCATCGGCTGTTGCTGGAGCAGGAGCGGCTCATTGAAGCCGCACGCGCCCGGGTTCGCTCACGCGACGGCTTTAGCACCCTGACCGCCGACCAGTCGCATCAGGTGCTGCGCTACTTCGCGTCGGCAGGTTCCGACACGACCGTCGAGGCCATCTCTCCGCCGCTTGTCTGGCTGCGCGACGACTTTGCGCTCAAGCTGATTCGTGCCGAAGAAGACGCCAACAACCAGCTCGACAAGCTGCTCAGCGAAGGCAGCAGCCCCATGATCTCCAAGGTGGCGTTGGGCCTGCAGAACCGCGAGGTCGCCAGTGAAGCCGACGTCGAGGCGCTGGTGACCGAAATCCGGGGCCGCCTGCTTGAGCCAGTGCGCGCTGGTCTTCGGGTTCGTCTGGTATAACGTGTCCATGCGCAGGACCTGATCGATCTTACCCGCTGGGAGACCCCCGCATGACCATGACCCCCGACGCTCGCCGCGCCCTCTCGACCACCATTCGTGCCGTGCGCGCCCATTCATGGCACCACCTGTCGGGCCTCTGCTACACGCAACACCCCTTCGCGCAGCAGCGTCAGGAATCAAAGCTGAAGTTTGTTGTCACGGACGTCCACGCGTTACCCGGTGTTTCACTCATGACTCTGGAAATGGAATGTTTACAGATGTTTATGGTGTTAGGCAGGCTAAGGAAAGAACTTTTACCTTACGGTGAAGCATGAGCGGCTGGGGTTTCTACGGCCGGACGGACGAGCTGCGCGAATTGTCACGGGTCATTGCCCGTCGGCGCTGGTTTTTTGTCCGCATCACTGGCCGACGTCGAATCGGCAAAACCACGTTGCTGCAGCGCGGCTTACAGCAAAGGCTGGATGCTGCCGTTTTCTACGTTCAGATTCCAGACTCCGCGCCTGCCGGCGTCATTGAAGCCGTTCGTGACGCGATGGACACGTTCGAGGTGCCGGCCGACGTCGATCGACCTAGCAGCCTGCTGGAGATCGCGCGGCTGGTCGAGACGCTGGCACAGCGCGGCTACATTGTCGTCCTCGACGAGTTTCAATATTTCAGCCGCAAGCATCTGATCGAGTTCACATCCCACCTGCAAGCCAGTGTGGATCGCCTGTCGGCAGCCACTGATGTAACGGGCGGTTTGGTCGTCCTCGGGTCCTTGCACGCAGAACTCGTCGCCCTGCTCGAGGATCGGGATGCGCCGCTCTACAATCGCGTCACCGACGTGATGGAGCTTCGTCATCTGGACATCCGCTCTATTCAGGAGTGTTTGCGCGCGCACGATGCTGACTCGCCAGAGCGGCTGTTGTTTCTGTGGAACCTGTTCGAGGGTGTTCCCAAGTTCTATCGTGATGCGTGGGAACGAGAAGTCCTGACCGCCGAGCGGAGAGATTTGCTGCGACACATGTACTTTGACTCGGCAGCGCCACTTCGCACCGAAGCAGACAACTGGTTTCTGAGTGAATTGCGTGGTCGATACGATGTGGTGCTCAAGTACGTCGCGTCCCATCCGGGTTGTACAAGTGGCGACATGGGCAGCCACGTTCGCGATGTGAGCCCCGCGACGGCGGAACAGGCTGGTGGGTATTTGAGTATCCTCATCGACAAATATGCCATGCTCGAACGACGGCTGCCTGTCCTCGCCAAACCGAATGCGAGAAAAGGCAGATATTATCTGAAGGATAATTTTCTTCGTACATGGCTTGCAGCGCTCGCGCCCCAGGTATCAGCGGCAAACTTCCGACCTCTCGAAACGCTCCTGAGTATTTCGGACGCACGTCTGATGGAAACGGAAGGCCATGGTCTTGAAAGACTGGCGTCGACTCTCTACGCCGAACGCAGTCGAAGCGGGGTGGGGGACTTTGAGTTGACCAGACAGATCGAAGGGTTCTGGGACCGGAACGACATTGAAATTGATCTTGTCGCAATCTCCGACACCGACCGACGAATTCGCTTCGGCACATGCAAACGAAACGCTGAGCGTCTTGTACCCAACATCGCCTCACTGCAGGAGCACGTAAAGCGGTTCCTGAATGTGCACCGGCACTATCAGGGCTACAAACAGGAACTGGTTGCAATGGCGCCTCGCATCGACGCCG
>Ga0169931_10015795_pt1 | contig 10071 bp, 8 predicted proteins | sample Kivu_15m_20L_FD_129675 | JGI IMG/M metagenome (GOLD analysis project Ga0169931, IMG submission 129675) | Freshwater microbial communities from Lake Kivu, Western Province, Rwanda to study Microbial Dark Matter (Phase II) - Kivu_15m_20L... | ecosystem: Environmental > Aquatic > Freshwater > Lake ... | reverse complement strand
GCACTGTCCAGTTGGCAACACCACTACAACTGGCACCGCCCCCACGCAGGCATCCATGGAGCTACCCCCATGTCCAGACTACCCATGCCCAAAAACAACCTGTTGACGGATCACAGCTAGCCCGGACACGCCGTAGCGCACCCCCACGAGGTTCGTCGGGTAAGGTTTCTTCCGGCGGGTGCATGGCGGGACAAGTGGTTCCGTCGTCCGGATCTGGCTACACCGTGGCTACACGACCCACAGAAACAGAAAGGCCAACCCCGGAGAGTTGGCCTAAGTCAAAGTGATTGATTATTTTGGTGCTGGCGAGACGAATCGAACGTCCGACCTACTGATTACGAATCAGTTGCTCTACCGACTGAGCTACGCCAGCGAGGGCGCGGAGTATATCCCAGCTTTAGACGCCGCTCCAACTGCTGCGCACCCCGGTCGGCCCAGACATTTCCTCGGGTGACCGACTGAGGACGAGGCGCATGGCCAAGCCCCCGTCCATGCCATGTGTCTGCCTGCCGGGCTATTCCGCAGAGCCGAAAAGTCAAGCGAACGGAGACGCGTTCTATCGATTCCTGAAGGACGGCTTGCGCTTCTCGACGAAGGCCGCCATGCCCTCCTTCTGGTCTTCTGTGGCGAAGGCGGAGTGGAACAGGCGCCTCTCGAAGCGCACCCCCTCGGCCAGCGTGGTCTCATAGGCACGATTGACCGACTCCTTGGCCATCATGACGATGGGCTGGCTCAGTTCGGCGATCTTCGCAGCCGTGGCCACGGCATCTTCCAGCAGCGAGGCGAGAGGGACCACGCGGCTCACCAGACCGGATCGCTCGGCCTCGGCGGCATCCATCATCCGCGCCTGCCCGAGGAGCACCATTTCCATGGCTTTGGACTTGCCGACGAAACGGGTCAGACGCTGGGTGCCACCCGCCCCCGGGATGATGCCCAGGTTGATCTCAGGCTGGCCGAACCTGGCATTGTCGGCTGCGATGATTAAGTCGCACATCATGGCGAGTTCACAGCCGCCGCCGAGGGCGAAACCCGCCACCGCCGCGATCACCGGCTTGCGGCAGCGGGTGACACGCTCCCACTCGGCGGTGATGAAATCGGACTTGTAGACATCCATGTAGGACTTGGTCTGCATGTCCTTGATGTCCGCCCCTGCGGCAAAGGCCCGCTCGCTGCCGGTGACGACAATGGCGCCGATGTCCTCGTCCGCCTCGAACACGTCGATGGCGGCAGCCAGTTCGCGCATCAGGGCGGGCGACAGCGCATTGAGCGCCTTCGGCCGGTTCAGGGTGACGAGACCGACCTTTCCGCGGGTCTCGACCAGGATGTTCTCGTACGTCATGACAGTTCTCGCTGGCTCGTTCATGGTGTGATAATCCCGCGCCACTGCGCAGCCCCGCGCCAGGCCGGGCCGCCGCAATCCGGGAGGAAGGCTGGATGAATTACGACTCGATTCTATTGGATGTGACGGATGGCGTCGCGACCCTGACGCTGAATCGGCCTGCACGGCTGAATTCCCTCACCAGCGGCATGCACGAAGAGATCCGGCACGCCCTGGACCGGGTGGAGCGGTCCGGCGAGACCCGGGTGCTTGTCCTGACCGGCGCAGGTCGGGCCTTCTCGGCTGGGCAGGATCTCGCCGAGTCCAGGCAGGAAGGTTCCAGCGAAGGTTTCGACGCAGGCCGCGCTCTGGAAGAGCACTACAACCCGCTGCTGCAACGCCTGCGCGGGCTGCCGATGCCGGTCATCGCCGCAGTGAACGGCGTAGCCGCCGGCGCCGCCGCGAATCTCGCTTTGGCCTGCGACATCGTGATTGCCGCCCGCTCCGCCACCTTTCTGCAGGCCTTCGCACGCATCGGGCTCGTGCCGGATGCGGGTGGCACGCATGCCCTCCCCCGGCTGGTGGGCATGGCGCGCGCCATGGGGCTGTGCCTACTCGCCGAGCCGATCGATGCGAGCACTGCCGAGCAGTGGGGACTCATCTGGCGCGCCGTCGATGACGCGGACTTCGCGGACGAAGTCCGCAAGCTTGCATCGCGTCTCGCCAGCGGCCCGACAGGGACCTATGCCCTGATCAGGGAAGCCTTGCACGCCTCGCTGCACAACGGCTATGCGGCGCAACTGGCGGTGGAAGTGGACTGCCAGCGACGCGCAGCCGCCTCTGCGGATTTCCGCGAGGGCGTGGATGCTTTTCTGGAGAAGCGCGCCCCGGCGTTCAAGGGACGCTGAAGCGACGCGGACGGTCTACCCGGCGCAGCGCTCAGGCTGCCCGGCTGCGGATGCGCACGACCAGCTCGAGCCCGGCGGAGGTCTTGCCGTCCGGCAAGTCAGGCAGTCCGGTGATCGTTATGGGCGCCGCATCGATGTCGGTGATGTCGCCGGTCTCCACGTCGTAGAAGTGGTGATGGACGCTGGTGTTGGGGTCGTAGAACACCTTGGCGGGATCCACGATGACTTCGCGCACCAGGCCCTTCTCGACGAATAGCTTGAGCGTGTTGTAGACCGTCGCCTTCGAAGTCTCGGCGTGCCGCTGGTTGACGATCGCCAGGACCTGATCGGCCGACAGATGACTCATGCGGGAGAACAACGCGTGGGCGATCTCCAGACGCTGATGGGTCGGGCCGATGCCAAAACCGCGCAGTTTCTCGGTAAGCGCTTCGCGTGTGATGTCCTTGCTCTGCATGGCCGGAAGTCTAAGATAAGAATTGGACTCTGTCTAATAGCCTTGCGCTCTGGAGCCGCGGACTTTACCGCCGCCCGGCCCCGACGCCTCTGGCCCGGGCCTCCCCGCCAGTTACAAGCCTGAACCCGAGACGATCATGCGTCCCCGTTCTCACTGCCCGGCAGCCTGACCGTACTGCAGTCGCCAAACCGCGCAATCGCGCTCATCCGCCGAGCTTTCTGCCGCCCGTCCCTCGCGCCATGCCGTTCGTCGGCCTCAAGTGGCAGCGCCCGCGGCCGTTTCATATCGTGACGACTCTTTGGAACGGAACTGGCGAACATGAAGCAGCAGCGCGGCTTTACCCTGATTGAACTGATCATCGTGGTGGCCATCATCGGCATCCTCTCGGCGGTGGCACTGCCCTCCTACCGGGACTACGTGCTGCGCGGCAAACTCGCCGATGCCCAGACCCAGCTCAGCGGGACGCGTGCCCGGCTGGAGCAGTACTACCAGGACAACCGCAGCTATCCGCCGCAATGCGGAGGCACGGCCGCAGGCCTGCCGGCATTCACCCTGCCCGCCAATTCCAAGTACTTCACCATCACCTGCGCCGCCGGGGCCACGGTCGGGCAGACCTTCCTCCTGAGCGCTGCCGGCAGGACCGAAGGGGGTACCACAGGCTTCACCTTCACCCTGGATGACCAGGGCAACAGGAATACCACGGCAGCACCCACGGCGGACGGCTGGGCAACCGCGACAGGCTGCTGGGTGGCGCGCAAGCCGAACTACTGCTGAACATGGCTTCACGCAGTCACAGCGGCGCCACGCTGATCGAGTTCATGGTTGCGTTCGTCGTGCTGGGCATCCTCGTCACGGCCGGCATCCCCGCCTTTCGCGACTGGCTGATCAACAGTCAGGTGCGCACGGCCACCGATGCCATCAAGGACGGACTGCAACTGGCGCGCGCGGAGGCGGTCAAGCGCAATGCCCCGGCAAGGCTGAGTCTTCCGGAGCCGACGCGCTCCGGCTGGGTGATCGAGACGCTGGACCGGACCACTGGCACCTGGGCGAGTCTGCAGCAGCGCAACGCCGGGGAGGGGACGGGTTCCGTCCTGGTGGCCGCCAGTCAGCCCAGCATCACCTTCGTTGGCAGCGGCGGGGTGATGCCCCTGCCCGCACAGCCCATCACCATCGACGTCTCGCACCCGGCAGGCGGTGCCTGTCTGACGGTCTCCGGTGGCGGCGAGGTGAGATGCCTGCGCGTGACGGTGGCAGCAGGCGGGCAGGTGCGCATGTGCGATCCCGCCGCGCAGCCCACCAACCCGGCGGCCTGCTGACATGGCACACCGCACTCCGCCGACGCTGCCCCGCCACCAGAAGGGGCTGCTGCTGATCGAGGCGCTGGTGGCCCTGCTGATCTTCTCGCTCGGCATCCTGGCCATCATCGGCCTCCAGGCGCAGTCGATCCGCCATAGCGCGGACGCGAAATTCCGCGCCGACGCCGGCTTCCTCGCCAGCCAGATCATCGGCTACGTCTGGACCGACCGGACCAACATCGCGCAGTACTCGCACCGTCCCAACGGCGCGGTCTGTGCGCCGGGGGGGGCCGCGTCGGGCAATGCCAACGTCCAGGCCTGGCTCGCGAACGTCAACGCGCTGCTGCCAGGCGCGGACGGCACCCGCCAGTCGATCGCCATCAACACGGCAACGCGGCAGGTCACCATCAGGATCTGCTGGGAGTCCCGTTCCGGGATGCACAACCACGTCGTAACCACACAGCTCAGTGGCTGAGACCATGGACAGAGCATTCCACACCGCCCGGGCAGGACATGCCAGCGCCGGCTTCAGCCTGATCGACGTCATGGTCGGCATGGTGATCGGGCTCGTCGGCATGATCGTGGTGTTCCAGTCCTTCAATACCTTCGAGGCGCAGAAACGGACTACCACCCAGGCCAACGACGCCCAGGAAAATGGCCTGTTGGCCATAGCCTCCATCGAGCGGGACATCCGACTGGCGGGTTACGGTCTCTACTACGCCGGCTGGCCGTTGTGCAACGGCTACCGCCAGTGGACAGCGGCCGGGGCGGAGACAGTGAACGCCTTCATGCCCGCCGTGCTCACCAACGGCGCCACCAATACGCCGGACTCGATCACCCTCACCTACAGCACCTCGGGCTTCGGGGCCACACCAGCCCAGGTCCAGACCACATTCACGGGCTCGGTCCCCGAGGTCGTGGTCGACAACAACACCGGCGACAACGCTTTCCGCCCCGGCGAACACATTCTCGTGGGCCGCTCAGGCCTCGCCTGCACCCGGTTGCAGGTCAGCAGCGTCCGGACCGACCCCAGCAATCCGCAGTTCCTCGCCCTGAGGGTCGAACCCACCGATCTGGCACCTGCCAACCCTCCCGTGGGGGATCTTGCCGGACTGCTCCCGGCGGGCGGCTACAGCAACACCCGTCAGTCCCTCATCCTGTCCGCGGTAAGCAACATGGGCCGCATGCGCCGCGTTCTCTACAGCGTGGCCCTGGACCTGAACTTCGGCGGTCGTCTCCAGGCGCGGGATCTCACGGCCGGAACGCCGGCGACCGACCTTGCCGACGGCATCGTCAACCTGCAGGCCCAATACGGCATCTCCGCTGCGGAAACCACACAGCAGGTCACCGACTGGGTCGATGCCTCCGGCACCTGGGCCAATCCCGCCTTCCAGGACCAGGGGCGCATCAAGGCTGTGCGGATCGCCGTGGTGGCGCGCAGCCAGATTCAGGAAAAGGACGAGGTACAGGGCTCTGCAACGAGCTGCTCCAACGCCTCGGGCACAAACCTGAAGGGCCCTTGCGCGTGGAAGGACACGTCAGCAGATCCCGCGCCGGTCATCGACCTTTCGGCCAACCCGAACTGGAAGCGCTACCGCTACCGCGTCTACGACACCATCGTCCCGCTGCGCAATGTCATGTGGCAATTCCAATGATGCCCGCCATGCCATCGCGCCCGACCTCAGCCCCACTCGCCGCCCCCGCAACGCCCGGCTGCCACCGCAGTGCAGGCACCGCACGCGTGGCCGGCGCGGGCCGCGGGTCGCCAAAGACGCAGTCCGGCGTCGTTCTCGTGATCGCCCTGATCGTGCTGGTGGCCCTCAGTCTGGCCGGCGTCGCCCTGGTCCGATCCACCGACACCGGCACGATGATCTCGGGAAACATGGCATTCCGCCAGGCGGCGGTGCACGCGGTCGACACCGGGGTCGAATCAGCCTTCACCGCGATCTCGGGCGCGGGCGGCTTTGCCGCATCGCCTGCGACCAGCACCATAACCGCGGCCGGTCGCTATTCGTCGACCATCCTTCCGGATGCGTCGCCGGCCGACGGCCTGCCGGACGTCGACTGGGCCGCCGTCCCCGGGGTGGCGGTATCTGGCAACACGGTGCGCTGGGTGGTGGAGCGCTTGTGCTCCACCAATGCCACGACCGCTGCAGAGATCGAGCGACGCTGCACTGTGCTGCCAACGGGCCAGTTCTACCAGAGCTACAAGATGGGCGTGATCACACCCAGCGCCAATGCGCTGGCCGTGGCCTACCGCGTCACGGTGCGCGTCGAAGGCCCCCGCAACACGGTGGTGTTTTCCCAGTCCGTGATCACGTTGTGAAAACACAAGCCGACGTCGCTGCAGCCGCCCAGCAAGGAAACACGGAATGAAAACGACACACCGATCGATTGCAGCGCGATGGGCGCAGGCCATGCTGTGCTGGACGTTGCTCTGCCAGCCGGGCCCGGCCGTGCAAGCTGCCGCCGACCTCGCGGACATCCCCATGTCCTCGCGCAGCAGCGTCAACCCCAATCTGATCCTTGTGGTGGACGACTCGGGATCCATGGACTGGGAGATCACCCCCAGCCGGGGACAGACCAGCAGCAACGGCATCCTGTGGTGGCACATGGGCAGTCGGTCCTTCATCGGCTGGGCGGGTACGCGCAGCGGCACGGGCGTGGTGGACACCTGGGCAGGAGGCGGCTGCTCGCCGGCGTTGAGCGGATGCTCCACGCCCTTCGACACCAACCCACCGCACGGGCCGATCAACTTCAATGCCGCTGCGGCCCCGTCGGGCACCTGGCGGCCTTTCAGCTTCCTGTTTCCGCTGCCGGCCTGCGGCGCCAACTGCGATGGCCGTGGCTACGATGGTCACGAGGTCTGGGGACACGCCGTGGCGCCCACGCGGGAATTCGGCTGGACCCGCAGCGCCCTGTACAACGGCCAGTACTACAACCCGGCGGTCACCTACGCACCATGGCGGCCTTACAACGACGGCACCGCCACGATCACCCTGCCAAGCTACGACAACATCGCCGCGTCCTGGGGCGCGGTACGCAGCCACCCCGTGCTCAAGTCGTCCGGCACCACCGGGACAGCGCTGACGCTCGACCTGACGGGCCCTGTATCCGTCACCGACGCCACTGCCAGCAACCGCACCTTCGTCATGGATCCCGGCATGATCCTGCCCGCCGGGGCCCGCTACCGCATCTGTTCCGCGACTTCCAGCGGCAGCACGAGTTCCTGCGGCGCATGGAACGCCGGCGTCAGCGGCGAGCGCTGCCTGGTCCCCACGGCATCCGACACAGCAACCTACTGCCGTTTCTCCGCGACCTATGGCGTGACCGGAACGCTGAACGTCGGCGGAACCAGCCGGCGAGTGGACGTGCAGATCCCCTACCGGCCGGCCACCTATTGGGTGGCGTCGACAGCGACCGGTGCGCTCTCGGCGAACGAGGCCTACGGCCCGGACGGCCAAAGAATCCGCCGTATCGAGATCACATCCACCACGGCGAGCTATCCCAAGGCCAGCACCCGTACCGATTGCAGCGGCACCAACTGCACCTACGCCGAGGAGATGACCAACTTCGCCAACTGGTTCGCGTACTACCGCCGCAGGCACCAGACGGTTGCCGGGGCCATGGGGGCCGCCTTCGAGGACCTCAAGACGCTGCGGGCAGGTTTCTTCACCTTCAACGATCGCAGCGCCGTGACTATGCGCGACTTCGGGAGCACCTCGGACACGGCCAACGCCAGACGCCTGCTGGGAGATCTCTACCGCATCAAGGGCTCGGGATCGACCCCGACACGGCCAGCACTCGAATACGCCGGAACCCAGTTCCGTCGCACCGACGCGACGGCACCGATCAACGCCTCGTGCCAGTCAAACGCCGCGCTGATCATCACCGACGGCTTTGCCAGTGGCGAGGGACCGGCCAGCAACTACGGCAACGCCGATGCGTCGACCACGAACCGCTTCACCACGGCCTACGGGGCCAGCAACCCGCACCTCAACTACACCACGGCCCAGCCTGCGGGCAACATGCCGCTCCCACCGACCGACCCGTTGCCCGCGGTCACGGTCACGCCGGCACGCCCCTACGCCGACGGTGAGTCGAACACCCTCGCCGACGTGGCGATGCACTTCTACTCGACCAACCTGCGCCCCGACCTGACCAGGCGGCAGGTGCCGGTGAATCTCGTCGACGATTCACCGAGCGCCGACCGCAACGACTACCTACACATGAACACCTACGCCCTGGGCTTCGGCGTCCAGGGGCTGATCTTCGGCCAAACCGACACGGCGGCGAATACCCAGGCAAACCAGAACCCCTTCGTTGCCACCGACCCTGACTGGTCCTGGCCCAACGTACGCAGCGGATCCGGGTACGTTGCCCAGAACCCGGCCACCATCGACGAGCTCTGGCACGCCACGCTCAACGGCCGCGGTTTGATGCTGTCGGCCAACTCGCCGGACGAAACGCGCGCTGCGATGAGCGATATCGTCAACGTGGTGTCGGCGAAGATCTCCGCCGGCGCCGCGGTCGGCATCCCGGATCCGCACATCGAGGCAGGCAGCAACTACGGCTATGCCTCCAGCTATAACCCCGGCCCCTGGTCTGGCGACCTGAACAAATACGAGGTTGACCCCGACACCGGGACGGTCAACTCTGCGGGAATGTGGTCACCATCGCCGCAGAAGCAGTTGGCCGTCCGCCCGCATGGTGGCCGCGTCATCGCCACCTACAACGGCACGGCCGGCATCCCGTTCCGCTGGGACAGTCTGACCACCAGCCAGCAGTCGGGTCTGACCTCCACCACCAACGGTGTCACCGCCGCTGACCCCGACGTGCTGGATTTCATCCGCGGCGACCGCTGGCACGAAGCGACCAAGTTCCGTGTCCGCGGTCCCAAGCCAGTGGTGGCCCCGGACACGGGCGCCTTCCAGATCAGCAATGGCGCCTACGTCTATCCGAACAACCGCATCCCGGACGACGTGGCCGTGCTGGGCGACATGGTTCATGCCGAGCCAGTCGCTGTCGGGGCGCCGATTTCGTCCTACTTCGAGCCCGGCTATCAGGACTACAAGGTGGCCAAGGCCACGCGTGCCGGCGTGGTCTACCAGGGCGCCAATGACGGCATGCTGCATGCGTTCAGCGCGGTCGATGGTCGGGAGCTCTGGGCCTACGTTCCCGGTCTGGTCGTCGGGCGGCTGCGCCATTTGGCGGACCGGATTGCCTTCACTCACAAGTACTACGTCGATGCGACCCCGACCACGGGCGACGTCGACTTCGTCCTGGCGGGCACTGCGACCGCCGGCACGGGCCTGACGGAACCGGATGGCCTGGAGGCAACGACCGTGGTCATGGGTTCAGGTGGCACCAGCGCGTCCACCCCCACGGACTGGCGCACCCTGCTGGTCGGCGGGCTGCGGAAAGGCGGCTTCGGCTACTACGCCCTGGACGTCACCGACCCGTCGGCCACCAGCGAGGCCGCACTCGCCGGAAAGGTGCTGTGGGAGTTCCCCAACGCGCAGACCAACAGCGACGACCCGACCGCGCGCGCCAACGTCGGGTACAGCTACGGCAGGCCGCTCATCGTCAAGACTCGGGCGGCGGGCTGGGTGGTGGCGGTGACCTCGGGCTACAACAACGGGACCGGTGCAGACTCCAGCGGCGGCGACGGCGTCGGGCGCGTGTGGATCCTCGACCCCCGCAACGGGCGGATCCTCCGCACCCTGTCCACCGGCGTGGGCACGGCAGCATCGCCGAGCGGTCTTGCCCAACTCGCCCCATTTGCGCAGCGGCCGCAGATCGACCCGACCGTCGAAGCGCTGTACGGCGGCGACCTGCTCGGCAACGTCTGGCGCTTCGACCTCTCGGGCGACACCATCGCCTCCTGGTACGTGGCGAAGCTCGCAACCCTGAAGACCTCCGGCGGTCAGGTGCAGCCCGTGACCACGGAGCCGGAACTCGGCGTGATCCAGGGTCGCCGCGTGGTCTTCGTGGGCACGGGCCAGACCCTGGGTGAGAGCGACGTGCTGAACAGCCCAACCGAGAACACCTCCGTGTCGCGGCGCACCAACTCCGTCTACGCCTTGCGGGACGATC
>Ga0169931_10015794_pt1 | contig 10071 bp, 6 predicted proteins | sample Kivu_15m_20L_FD_129675 | JGI IMG/M metagenome (GOLD analysis project Ga0169931, IMG submission 129675) | Freshwater microbial communities from Lake Kivu, Western Province, Rwanda to study Microbial Dark Matter (Phase II) - Kivu_15m_20L... | ecosystem: Environmental > Aquatic > Freshwater > Lake ... | reverse complement strand
CTGGTGGCCGAGCCGCGTCCAGACACCGTTGCTGAGGTCGTAGCCGAGCGGGCCCGCGGACGGCGCCCAGAACGCCTGCAGCGCGATGTCGAACCCGGCGAGCTGCGGCACGAGCGGCGGCGGCATCGAAGTGCTCCAGCTCGGCGTCGACGGGGCACCGAGCACGAACCCGCCGGCGAGGTCGAACCAGGCGAAGCACGTGCTGGCCCCGAGCCACACCGGACCGGCCGGTTGCAGGCTCCAGACCAGCACGCCGCTGGCGTTGGCCGGCGCGAACTGGCCGGCGATGGTGAACGTCTGGCCGAGGATCGGCCGCGAGGCACCGAGCAGCGGGAAGAACGGTCCGGCGCCGCAACCGCTGCCTTGCGGCTGCGACTCGGCGAGGATGCGGCCGGAGATCACGCTCCAACCATCCGACGAGCTGCCGAAGCGCTGCACGGCGAGGTCGCCGGCGCCGTCGTCGTCGACGTCGCCGATCGCGGCCACCCCACCGACGCCGATGGCGCCGGGCCAATTGGGCAGCGACCATCGCCGCCACAGCCCGGTGCCCGAATCACAGTCGATGCGGGTGACGCCGTTCGTGGTGCGCACCTGCGCGAACTCTTGCGCACCGTCCTGATCCAGATCGCCGAGTCCGGCGATCGTCGTTCCCATGCTCGAACCGATGGGGCTCGTGCGCTGGAAGCGCAGCGCGCCGTTGGTCGGTTGGAACACCGAGAGCTGCCTCTGGGTGCCCGTTCCGGTCAGGTTCGGACGGAAGTAGAACACCTCGTGCTTGCCGTCGCCGTCGAGGTCGAGCGTCTCGATCAGTCGGCCGGAGTCGGGTCCAGGTGGATCGAAGGACCACTGCACCGCGCCGGTGAACACGTTGCGGACCTGCACCGGGCCGGAGTTCTCGGCGCAGCACGCCACCTCCGATCGGCCATCGCCGTTGAGATCGCCGACCGCGCGCACCCGCACGTCGCCGCTCGCGATGGTCTGTGCTGGCAGCCCAGGCAGCGTCGTCAGGTTGTTGCCGCGCAGCACGCGCAGGGTGCAACCGCAAGCGGCCCCCGAGTAGGTGGCGACGACGACGTCGGCAATGCCGTTGCCGTCGAAGTCGCCGATCGCGGCCGCCGAGCGATAGTCGGCGCCCGGCAACGATGCGATCACCTGACCGGTCTGCCCCGAGAACACGCGCAACAGGGAGTTGGCGACCAACAGCACGTCGCTCCTGCCGTCGCCGTCGACGTCGCCGATGCCGATCGCGTCGATCTCGTTCTGCAGGCCGTTCTGCGGCAGCGTGTGCAGTGGCTGCCCGGTCTGGCCGCTGGCGATCACCACCTGCACGACGATCGTCGGCAGCGATTGCTGCAGCATCGCCACGAAGTCGACCTCGCCGTCGCCGTTGGTGTCGCCGGCGGGGCGTAGGGTGCGGATCTGGAAGCCGGTTGGTGCGGTGTACGAACTCAGCAGCCGCTGCGCGCTGGCCAGCTGCGGCAGGGCCAGCAGGGCGAGTACGACCTGTGCCTGAACGATGCGGTTGCGGGGGAACATGACGAGGGCTCCTCGGGGAAGGTCGCGCTCCGCGCGCGGTGCGGTTCGAACGGATCGAACTGCGGTCCGCGCCATTCGTGTGCTGCCGCGCAGCCTAGCTCTTCGCCCGCACGGTGCAGGTCATGCTTGCCGCGCTGAGGCTGTCTTTGCCGGCGGTGGCGCCGCGAACGGGCAAGGCGGCGGCGGCCTACGAATGCTTCGCGCCGCATGTTCATGTGCAGCGTCACTGCACATGAACATGCGGAAACGCAGCAGCGCTTTGGTTGCACATCGGTCCCCGGTGACTGGCACGGCGGCGTTCGTGCCCGTTCACGAGAGCCGCGCGCCGACGAACCACAACCGCTCCGGCGCGATCTCGTAGGTGATCGCCCGCACGCGCTGCAGCAGCCCTTCGCCGTCGAGCGCGCCTTCGAGCGGACGATCGCTGGTGACGTGGATGCGCCGACCGCGGTGCGGCTGCAGGCGCGGATCGTTGCGATGGCGGCCGGCGATCAGCTTGGCGAACAGCCACAGGATCGTGCGCCGCGGCAGCGCCGGCACGGCGACGGCGTCGAGCGCGCCATCGTCGATGCGACCGTCGGGCAGCAGCCGCAGACCGCCGCCGAGGAACTGGCCGTTGCCGGTGGCGACGAACGACAGTTCCTGCTGCCAGCTGTGCTTGGGCGTGCTGGGGCCGTCGTCGACCGTGATCGTGCCGACGAACGTCGGGTTGCGCCGCAGCACGGCGAACGTGGCGAGCGCGTAGAGCAGCCGGCCGCGCACGCGGTGCGGCTTGCGCGCCTCGGCCGCAACTTCGCCGTCGAAGCCGAGCGCCGCCGAGTTGGCGAAGCGTTCGACGACCGGCCCGTGCGGGCCGTCGTAGCGCGCCAGCGCGACGTCGATCGCGCGCGGAGCAGAGTTCGCCAACGCGGAGGCCAGGTCCTCGGGCCGTCGCGACAAGCGCAGCGACGATGCGAGGTCGTCGCCGCTGCCGCACGGCAGCACCGCCAGCGGACCGAGTGCGCCGTCGTGCACCGGCAGGCCGTTCAGCACTTCGTGCACGGTGCCGTCGCCGCCGACGAGCACCACGGTCTGGCCCGGCTGCTGCGTCGCCGCGAGCGTGTGCGCGTGGCCGCGGTACGTCGTGTCGTGGCGCACGAACGGCACGCCGGCGCGCTGCAGTGCGGTGGCGAGGCGATCGGCGGTGCTTCGGCCGCGGCCGTTGCCGGCCACCGGGTTGGCGAGCAGCAGCAGCGGAGGACGATTCGTTCCGGGCTGGTCGCTGGGCATCGGCGCGCGCAGCATACTGCGCGCCTTCCCGAAGCTCCGCGTGTCGTGACCGCTGCTCCCGTTTCGTCTTCGTCGCCATCGTCCCGCGCTTCCACGCGCCCGGTCGCGATCGTCACCGGCGCGTCGCGCGGCATCGGCGCCGCGATCGCCCTCGAACTGGCGCGCGCCGGCCACGACGTCGCCTTGCTTGCGCGCAGCGTGCCCGACCTCGAGCGTTCGGCCGCGGCCGTGCGCGCGCTCGGCGGGCAGGCGCTGGTGCTGCCGACCGACGCCACCGATGCCGCCGCCGTCGCCGCTTCGGTGCACTCCGTGATGCAGCAGTTCGGCCGCCTGGACGTCGTCGTCGCCAACGCCGGCGTCTACCGCCGCGCCCCGGCGACCGCGGTGACGCGGGCCGACCTCGAACTGGCGCTGCGCGACAACTTCTGGAGCGCGTTCCACCTGATCGAAGCGTGCCTGCCACTGCTGCGCGCGCAGCGGCGTGGGCACGTGGTCATCCTGAACAGCTTCGATGCCAAGAAGGGGCTGCCGCTCGATGCCGCCTACGCTGCGGCGAAGGCGGCGCTGGCCAGTTTCGGTGCGTCGTTGCGGCAGGCGCTGCGGCAGGACGGCGTGCACGTCTGCTCGGTGTTCCCGGGCCGCGTCGACACCGCGATGGTCGGCCAGATCGACGTGCCGGCGATTTCGGCGAAGATCTCCGCCGAACGGGTCGCGCGCGCCGTGCTGCGCGGCATGCGCTGGCGGCGGGCCGAGGTGCTGGTGCCGTGGCACATCCGGTCGTTGTGGTGGCTCGACGTGCTGTCGCCGCGGCTCGGCGATTGGCTCGTGCGCGTGCTGCGGCTCGATGGTCGTGAGCGGGCCCCGCGCGCTTGACCCCTCCGGCGGGCCCCGCCATCCTGGCCGCGTGCACCTCGCCACCGACTTGCCGGCGCCCCACGCCTTCCTGCGGAAGGTCCATCTGGCGGCCGTGCCGGGACCGTCGACGCCGCTGCTCGACCGCGTGGTCGAGGGCCTGCGGCTCGCCTTCACCCAGCTCGGCCATCGCTGGGCGAGCACGCCCGATGCGCAGACGGACGCGTTCCTGTGCACGGCGCGCCTGCACGAGCCGGTGTCGTGGCGGCACTCGCCGCTGTTCGTCGGGCGCAAGCTGTGGAACCTGCAGCACAAGCCGGCGACCTACGCGCTGGTGCACGCGACCACGCAGCAGTTCCGCGACCTGCTGGCGCACTTCGTCGCAGCACTGCAGAAGCAGCCGCACGAACCGAAGGACTTCGCCCTGCCGGGCCTCGCCGAGAAGGCGTGGGAAGTGCTGCGCGACCAGGGCTCGCGCGGCGGTCCGATGATGTGCGTCGCGCGCCTGCTGCAGTCGCAGTCGAAGAGCCTGCGCGTGCTGCTGGTGGTCGGTGACGACGAGCCGGTGGAAGCGTTCCTGTTCGACCTCGCCGGCGCGTTCCCGCGCATCGTCGGCGGCGACTTCGCGCACTTCTGCGGCGAGGCCGCATTGCGCATCGCGACGCAGCTGAGCACGCGCGAGGTGACGATGCACCAGGTGCGCGGCGTGCCGATCGCGCGCGCCTACTGGGATCGCGCGCCGGGGCCGAAGGCGATGCTGACGGTGTCGCGCGAACTCGGCCGCCGCGAGTTCTTCACCCGCATGGTGCGCGTCGCCGACCTCGTCGAGGTGCCGGCACTGACCGACGCGCTGGCGCAGCAGTACAGCGAGGGATGCTTCGCGACCTTCGATCCGGTGCTGCGCTCGCAGATCGTCACCGTGACCGGCAGCAGCCAGCCGGTGCAGAAGATGAGCATCGTCGAGGACGACCTCGCGGTGATCGGCGAAGTGCTCGACGGCGGCCACGGCGTCTCCGTGCGCGCGGTCGAAGGCCTGCGCAACGATCCGCCGTCGAGCGAGGCGGTCGAGTTCGAGGCGATCGACGCGGTGCTGCCGCGCGCCGTGCCGCCGGCCGAGTTCGGCATCGACGAGCCGGTGCCGGTCGTGCGCAGCAAGCTGCACGGCCACCGCGGCGTCAGCGGCTACGACCCGCGCACGGTGGAGTTCGTGCCGTTGTCGCCGGCCTACTACGACTACCTGGTGTCGTGTTCGACCGAGGCGCAGGCGGTCGGCATCGCCGAGGCCTACCGCAGTTCGCGCGCGCTGCGCGATCCCAGCGACCCGCGCACGATCGTGTTCACCGTGCTGCCGGGCCACGGCATGTTGATGGTCGAGAAGTGGCTGCCCGGCAAGAATCCGTTCGAGGAGCTGCTGGCGGCGATGGACGAACGCCGCATCGACATCTGCCACGGCGTGCCGCAGGGCTGGATGCGCTACGTGCCGGTCGGCGGTCGCATGGAGCTGCGCGCCGGCAAGCCGGAGGCTCCGGGTGAGGTCGGCTGCCGGCCGTCGACTGCAGACAAGGCGGCCGATTGCAAGGCGACCGGCGGCATGCCGTCGGCGACCCACTGCTGACCGAGGTCCCCTCGCACATCGGGATCGAAGGGGGTGGCTCGGCGATGGCAGGCATGGCTTTCCAGCCAAACGTCGACCGGTCAAGATGCCGGCATGACCGGCGCGGCAAGCCAGCCAGAGCAAAGCTTGGCCCAGCTCTACCCTCCACTCGCCCCGGCGCTACATGCCTGGGCCTGCACTCGCATCGGCAGCGGCGATCGCGCCCACCTGGCACCCGAGGACTTGACTCAGGAAGTGTGGTTGCGCGCGCTGCAGGTCTTTCCGCGGTTCGATCCCCAGCGGTCGACCTTTCGCGCGTGGCTGTTCTCGGTGGCCAAGAAGGTGCTGCTCGAAGCTCGCCGCCGGCTCCGGCAATCGCGGCACGAGCTGGCGCCGCACGGCAGAACGAGCAAGCTGCTTGCGCTCGACCAGGTCCCCGAGGACATCACCACCATCACGCGGCGACTGACCAAGAACGAGGACCTGCAGCGCTTCGTCGCTCGCCTACGAGATCTCGACCCAATCGATCTGCAGACCACGTTGCATTGTGGTCTCGAGGGCATGTCTCTTGCTGAGGCCGCGACGCAGCTCGGTGAGAACATGCCCGCTGTGGCCAAGCGATGGCAGCGGCTGCGCGCGAGCATGCGGACTTGGGCCGGGCCGCTCGGTCTGTTCGCCGACGACTGACGCTGCGGCCCTGCCGAGCATGGCGACGGTCCGCTCGGTCAGTTGACGTCGATCACGCACGGCGTGCTCAGATTGAATGCGCAGTTGGTGCAGGCCACGTCGACGCCGATGCTCTGGAACATCAACTTGCCACTCCAACCGACCGGGATGTGCGGCGTCGCAAAACTGTGGAATCCACTCGTTGGTGAGGCGACATCCCAGAGCATCATGCCGAGGCAATACCAGTCCGGAAAGAAGTCGCCACCGATGGTGAACGAAGGCGCAATCGTGCTCGGGACGATGTCGATCGCCGTGACCACGAAGTCGAAGTCGCCGCCAACATGAACGGTCGTCGGCAGGCCACCGAGGAGGCCGTAGTTGAGTTGGTGGGTGACAGGCTCGTGCACGAAGCGCTCTGTCGTACCGAACGCGAGAGCATTCACGTAGCTGGCCGGCCCCACGTTGGCGAGCTGCTGTTGGATTCCGACCGCGGCGCCAGTCTGGATGCCATAAGGCGACGGGATGCCCAAGTAGCCGCACGGCCCCATGACTGGCGAACCATTGTTCTTCGTGCTGATCACACTTCCGCCGGTCATCATCTCGGTCGAGAACAGGAAGTCGGGCACCAGCAGCGTGCCGCACGCGGTGGGAATGGACAGGATCTGCGTGCCGGGTCCGTGGTCGATGTCGAGGCTCTCCAAGTCGTCGTCAACATTGGTGATGGTGAAGCCGTTGCGGTCGGTCACTCCGCTGTTGGCTACCAGCACCTTGATCATGACCTCATCCAGCGCGACGTGGGCACTGCCCTGAATAACATCAGCGATCCTGAAGTCCCAAGGCCCCACGGTCGTGACCGCCGACCAGGGAATCGCTAGCAAGCTCCCGTCGTTGACCCACAGGTTCTGCGGCAGACAGGCGATTTCCGGGCACTGGATGTTGTCGTCGAGCGAGAAGTAGATGCCGAGCCCAGGCTCGTAGGCGAACGCGTCGACGTCGACTGGGCCGAGTGGATACCCAAGCGCCTTTCGGAAGAGATCCTCGCTCATCAGCATCTCGACCTTGCCGTCCGGCTTGATCCGGCCGATGTCGCCAGGCCGAAGCGGTTTGTTGGTTGCGGTGATGGGGCCGATGATGGCGGACCCCATGGCCGCCGATGGCGACCAGTACACCATGCTCGGATTCGGGGCGATCTTGCCGATCGACGAGGTCTGCCAGAAGAGGGCGAATCCCGTCGACAGCGCGTCGATCGAGCCGAAGAGGTTGGGGTTCCAGTACTGGCCATCGCCGTTCTCGTCGCCGGTCATCACGTTCATGCAGGTGCGCGGCGACCACTTCTCCGAGCGGGCGCCGTTCGGGCAACCACTCGGAAGCGGCAAGAACATGATCTCGTTGGGGTGCAGGACCTGCAGCGGTCCGCCGCCACCGGAAATCGTGTTCTCGATCTGGCTGAAGGTCAGCAGAGCGCCGGGCACTTGTGCCGTCATCGCGGCGGCAGGAAGAGAGGCGAGCAGCAGCAATCGCATCGGTGAGTTCATGACTGGGCCGTCTGGAGGGCAGCGATCAGCCAGGGGCGGATGGACGCTCCATCCGCGGCGCCGACGATCGCACGCTGCTCGATCACGACCGTCGATATCCCATGGCGATCTAGCAGCCGCTTTGGACAAGAACTTCTGCCGCGCGTTCGAAAAGTTCGAGCCTTGGACTACGCCCCGTTCGTCATCGTTCTCGCAGGGTCCGGTCACCCCTGGCGGGCCGAACGCGCAACGCCATCGCTAGTGGGTCGACGGGCCAGACGCGCACGTTGCCCTCTTCGTCTGCGGTGACGACCCGGCTGCCGTCGAGGCTGAAGCGAGCATCGACCAGTGCGCAGCGCGCCACGTGGATCACGCCGAGCAGTTGGTCGCGGCTCGTGTCGAACAAGGCAACCGTGCCGTCTCTGCTCGCCGTCAGCGCCAGCAGCCCGGCCGGATGGCGTTGCAACGCCACGACCAGGTTGGCGTGTCTGACGCTGGCGTAACCGTTCTCGGCGAAGTCGCGCGCAGCGAAGCGATAGACGTTGCCGCTCCACTGCGCCGCAACCAACAGATGGTCACCGTCGGGGCTCGCCAACAGCCGCCCCGGAGTCGCGCCAACGCGTCGTTCCTGACTGGCGAAGCCATTGGCTAGATCGACACTCCGAAGGTGCTGGTCTTCACAGGACGCATAGACGTGCTTGCCATCAGGGGCGAAGGCCAACCCGAGCACGTTCTCACGGTCGCCTATGGTGCCGCTTCGCCACTGCGGCGACTCGTACAGCTTCTTGCCACTGGCCAAGTCGACGACGCAGAATCTGCGGTCGCCTCCACCCGTAGCAAGCAGCAGGTGCCGTTGGTCCAGTTCGGCACAGACGATCTCACCCTGATGGCAGGGAATCGTGTTCACGGCGACACCCGTTTGCGGCTCGTGCACGCGAACGGTGCCATCGACACCCGCCAACAGAATACGGCCATCGGGCAGCCACCAACCTTGGCTGGCCGCGGTCGTGCCCAACGGCCGCAGCAGGTGATGTTCGTCTGCCAGCATTGGGGCTGCCGATTCGGCCAGAAGCAAGATGTGCTCGCCCGATGGGGAGTATCTCGCGGCGCGCAGAGCGACTCCGGCGCGCAGCGTCGATCGAACCGCGCATTTCGCGACGTCCCAGGTCCGCACTTCGCCATTACTACTGGCGGCTAGCACCAGTTCGCCATCCGGTGAGAACTCCACGCTCGCGATGGCGGCGACGCCAGCCCGCAGCACATGCATGAATGGACGGTTGCCGGCATACCATGACTGCATGGCGCCACCCTGCGTATAGAGCTTGGTGCCAGCGTGGTTCCAGCACAGAGCGAGCGGGCGGGTTACCACGCCGCGAAACTTCTGCAGCAATTGCCACGTGTGGACATCGTAGATTCGCGCCGTGTCATCCCACGCGATGATGGCCAGGCGCTTGCCATCGGACGAGAATTCGCCGCGGTAGGGCGATCGGCCTTGAAAGTCTGCATGGCTCGCAACACACAGCCAGGTCCGTGCGTCGTGAACAGTGAGCCCCGCGGCCGAACCGAGCACGACATGCTCGTCACCTGGTGCAAAGGCCACCCAACGCACGACGCTCCGGCTCGGCATCTCGGCGAGGACGGCACCCATCGCCGCGTCGCGGCATTCGACGCCATCCTGGAACGCAATCGCGACCCGCGTACCATCGTTGCTCCAGCTCACCCAATGCGGCACTCGGGATTCCGCTCGCCCCGACTTGGTGAACGGACCCAATGTGCGCAGCAAGCGGCCGCTGTCAGCATCGAAGATGCGAACCGTGCGATCGCCTTCCCGCATGTATATGTCCTTGCCGCCCATCGTGGCAATGAGCTTGCCGGTCGGGTCGAACACCGCGAGGTTGACCCCGCCGACATGGCCTCGGCAGAACACCGGTTCGCCACCAGCTACGGAGAACACGGCGACGAGACCGTCGTTGCCACAGCTCGCCGCGCGCTGCCCATCGCGAGTCACTGCAAGGAGGGGAATCGCCATGTCCCTCGTGAATGACGGTGCGTGCAGACTCCAAGTGCGACGGCACTCACCGCTGGCAACGTCGAAACAACGGACCGCACCATCGGCGCCGCCGGTCAACAGCGCTCCCTCCGCCGCCGAAGCCACCGTGACCCAACCTCCCGCAGCATGTCGGATCGTGCGAACGCTCGGTTCGCCATCGAGATCGACAACCTCAGCCAGGCCGTTGTGCAAGCCACGCATCAAGTAGCGATCGTCGCGCGTGATCCCGATCCCGGGATGGCTGCCGGCCGCATGCTGCGAGAAGGGCAGCATGTGCTCCTCCCAGCAGGCATCGAGGATCTCGTAGAGCACATCATTCATCTCCGGCTGGTGGTCGGCCAGTGCTGCTTCCGTGACCATGTGCAACGCCAGCCCCGGCTGTTCGTCGACGTTCTGTTGGGCCAAGTGCGACTGGCGCAGAGCCCGCAGCCGCGTGCGTTCGTGGGTCAACTGCGTACGTTCGTGCGTCAGTTCCCTCAGCAGCAGGAGGGCGATCATGAGGCCTGCTGCCAAGAGGCCGATGCCGGTTGCCAAGACCGGATGCCGCAACAGCAAGCGCTGCATGCGAATCCAGCGGCTGATCGGCGCTG
>Ga0169931_10015793_pt1 | contig 10072 bp, 11 predicted proteins | sample Kivu_15m_20L_FD_129675 | JGI IMG/M metagenome (GOLD analysis project Ga0169931, IMG submission 129675) | Freshwater microbial communities from Lake Kivu, Western Province, Rwanda to study Microbial Dark Matter (Phase II) - Kivu_15m_20L... | ecosystem: Environmental > Aquatic > Freshwater > Lake... | reverse complement strand
TTTTTATTTGAAAAGATGAAACGAAAGCAAGAAGGCCTCGCGATCAACTCTGAGGCTGAAGAAAAACTACGTGAACTTCGCGGAGTCGCAATCAATTTACTATAGCCAACTTCCCCCAAGATAGGAAACGGTAAAGCTGATCTCTATACTAACTTTGATCGTGCTGCATATCCGAATTCAGACGGCAATCAATCGTAACAGTTTGGTTTGGAGTATGGTCCTTCGTTTACCAATCAGGAACTTCACCAGGATTTTTAAAAGCAACAAATTTTTCATTACATCCAGACTCACGGCGGAGGCCTCATCCCCACTGTGAACCAAAAAGAAGCCCTTTCTCAACGCCAAGCCCACAATAAAGCAACTGTGGGACAACTTGCGCAACAATTTCCAAAGCGGGAAATATCTTTTCAACAGTATATGTAATTGACAACTGAATAATAAGGTATTACAAGCCGTTCGGTCTAGGATTAGAAAAAATCACGAGACTCAGTCAGAAGACAGACGCAGAGCCTTTAGCCCAAGACGCTTGCCGGAGCAACAACTATTACAAATACGTCTAGCGATATAGGTCCCGGGAACTCAGTTCAAGTGATCCACGAGTTATACAAGCGCGAGCATCGAAGCATTGACCACGGGAACACACCACCACGAAGACAAAAGCGTGTCGCCGACACACTAGCCAACATCCTAGCGCCTAATGAAATCAAAGCTTTGCGAGGTGCTAATCCTCTGCATCAAGCTTTTAACAGTCACCTACAGAAAGTTGTGCTCTCAGTCCAACAACGAAGAAAGGGCGAAGTCCTCAACTCTGAATCGTTTGCTCACTAAAATTACGGCGAAGGTATCAACCAGGTAAATAAGTCTGAGGCTGACGCTTAATCTGCCCAGAACAGACTCAGTATTACCTACGGCGATACTCGCGGCTCAGAAATAATGCCCTACCTGGTACAGACCCCAGCAAGAGTTAGAATGGAAGCGCGCAAAGAGTTAGAATTGCTCAACGATTCTGAAAAAGGAAATAGGCCCTTTGCGATGATCAAACCCTAAGTTAGTGACAAGTTCGTAAAGCAGCCCCGTGTGGTAGACCAAGTCACCAGTCTACTCTCTAGAGTCAAGAAGGATAAAACCAAGGTTTTCATACCACTAGAACCCGAATAAAATCAAAGCGAAAGCGGACTAGTGTTCAAAGACGCTAAGAACCAGGAAGAAGTGGCCAGCGGGGGTGTTGTGTTTTCGTAGGGAGGTTTTATCAGTCTAGCAAAGAACAAAAAGCAGGTTTCGGAGTTTGTTTCGAAGGAAACTTACATAAAAGAAGGCGTCGAAACAATGATTCTGAACTAGGTGCCATTTTTCAGAAAATTCCTGGCACTAAAAACATTCAAGCTTTGGAAATCTACTATGCAGAGAAACGTATTTGAGCGCAACCGTCAAAAACTAGCAAAGAACTTTATCTTCTCCAGACCAATCTTCGCTGATAATTTTTTAGAATTGACTGACCTCCAGAACAAGGCACGTTTTCTTTCTTTCGTTGACAACAAACCCGGCCAAGTTTACGGCAAACATTAACAGCATATGTTTGTTGATCAGTGCAAAGTGGTTCAGCTCGACAGCAAGCGACAACTCGAGTAGCTCTGCGTATAAATCCGCACCATTTTAGAGCGAATCCGCAGTGAAATAATAATCGATGACGATGCATTCGAGTAGGTGTGCAAAGAAGCGATGACGATGCAAATCATAAGTGAGAGATAGGGCCACTAAGACTTGATACTTTTTAGCCAGGCTCGGGCAAAGAAGGATGCTGAGAATTATCAGCGAGAGTTAATGTAGCTGAGACATGAAAAGTACAACTCACTTGTCCAGCTAGTTTCCCGTGTCATGTTTTAAAACATCAGCGAAGCTCTTGTTTCCAACAAAGTCAAATTTACGGGTTTGCTTTGCGCTCAAAAAACCAAAAATTAATACGAGATCTCAGTTTGTCTTGACAAAAATGGAAAGCTAGATCTCGATCCTAAGCCTGAAGATCACAAGTAGATTTTCAGAACTGTTTTCGCCATGATGGAGGCAGCAGTTTTCAAGAACTTTTTCCTCTCTTCCTACTTCTAAGATCTGACCCAACTTTTCTTTTGGTACGACAAGAAGACCAATCCTCCGGGTGCTATGCTTATGCGCCGCCAGATTCTTGATATTGAAGCACTTTTAAAAAGCAACGCTTTGTACAACCACCAAAACACTCTGATTGAAAATTAACTCACGTCTGATCTCGCAAAACTTCAAATCTAGCTCATGAACTATTAGTAGATCGAGGACATTTATGAATTCGTGCATGACTGGAACGAGAAGAGAGAGAAAATAGGACAAAACGCAACAAGTGGCGCGGGGGACATCTCCCAAGAGATCGAGTTCTACAAAGTGACCTGGTCTAAACTCAGTCACTTGAGCTAGATAATTGAGACCATCCCTTCTACTTTTACTAAGATTGGAACTATCGCCATGGAGACAGCTTCGATTAAAAAAATTCTCTCCGAGATGCCTAAACAAATAGTGGAATAAATTCGTCTCAATGTCACCTCCACCATTGAGAACGAAACGCGTGCTTTAAAAGAAGAGCTTTGCACAACATCTGACACGCTTGACAAACTGCCTCTCACACTGAACATTTACGTTGACCAGGTAAATACACTGAAGTACCTGAAACAGAAAAAAGTAGATTTTGAAAACAAGTTCGGCACAATTACGACGCTACAACAGCAGTGTAGGATCGACGGCATTAAGATTAGCCTCAACTTGCAAATGAGCATCGAGGAGGTTTCAGGTTTGTATGAGGCGCTTCCAAAACTTATTGAAAAGGCGGAACAGGGCCTAAAAACTAACAAATCTTCAATCGAGCAGAACATGTTCAAGTCATCGCAGAGCTTGAGCTTAAAGATAAAGGCGTTCGAAAAGAAGTATGTCGAAAACTACCTTCAGGACAAACAGCGACTGGACCATTGTAAGGACACTCTGGAGGAATTGCTGCGAAGGCAATCTGCCATCCAAGACATAAAGTCAAAAGTAGTACTCTACAAAGAATTTCTCAAAATTCTTTACGAAGACGATGTTGACGCGAAGAAAAAGCTCGAGACACGAAAACTAACTTGCGTAGAAGACTGTGAAACTATGGAAAACATCCACAAGAACACAATCAAGATGTGGAAGGTATTCCTGTACTGGGCGAAGAAGCGACACTTTTGTTTTACTACGCCATTTTTACAGCTTGACTTGTAAAAAATCGTGAAAGCTATCACTAAAGTGAACAAGTTTCTTGCTAACCAGAGCAAGGAGTCGGAAACTGTCGCCTACAAGTCCCAGCCGATCACTCGAGCAATAGGTATTCAAGTAAAGGAGACGTCCGTTATTGTTGAATTTGCCAAAGCTCTTCACAAAGAAACGCTGCAGCGCAGACACTGGATTTAGATTTTCAACCTACTCAAAGCGCCTCACCTTAAAAGCTCTACAACGTTTACAATAGTTGATCTGAGAGAGTACAGTATCTAGAACCACGCTGATGACGTGCGAGTAATAATCGACCATGCAAACACTGAGTCAAAGTACGAGACCGTTTTTAACACAATTTAAAAGGAATGGGAGGACTCCACTCTAAAAGTCATTCCCTTCAAAGAACAGATGAACGACTTTGTCCTTTCAAACAGTGAGTTAATGTCAGACGCCATCGAAGAGAACATCCAAACCCTCGAAACAATCTAGAAGTCGCCTTTCGCTTCCCATGTTGGCGAAGAACTGAGTAAACTAATCAGAAAGCTGAAACAGATGCTTGAGCACTTGCTCTTGTGGACCCAGTGCTAAAAATACTGGATGACTTTGGATCCCATATTCAACAGTGGACTTTTCAAGAATTTCTTCGATCAGCACACAGGAGACTTTTTGGACAATCGTAGTCAGTTTCGACGCATAATGTGGTCATCGTACCGCTTCCCAAAAACCACTTTCAACCTTATGATTAAAGAGCGTCAAGTTGTATTCTAGAAACTGATCCACTACTACGCTATGCTCTAAAAACAGGTGAACTAGTTTTTGGAGATGAAGCGACTTGTGTTCACAAGGTTCTACTTCTTGACAGATTCCTAGTTCTTAGATCTCGTTATGCTCGCAAACAGCAATCAAGACTTTAGTGTTTACATAAACATTCTATTCCAGGGCGTACAAAAACTGTACGTTACAAGACTGCTGTAGAATGGTGCAGAGTAGAGCATCGCAATGCAATATGAGAAGTAATAAATGAGAGACGCTTAAGATGATGTGTTTGAAGATTTTGAACTATAACTTGAAGAGTTCATTAACAGTGGTCGATTTGGAGAGTCGAGGTCGTCTAGCTAAGTTGACACACCGATAATCCCTGAAGCCAACGACGAAGATTTCTCACAAAGTTCTTATTCAGAAAGTTCTAAGCTTAAGCAGATCAATCACAGCGGCGACACTCAATTTAATTTCTAGACCCTCGATAACGTACTAGCTAACCCAATCAAACTCGAGCAAAACACCTAAAAGGCTAAACAGGAGATGATCGACGTGATTGCGGAGAATGACTCAGACAGGTCAGTTTCTGATAATTACAGCCGCTAAGACTCTGACAACTCACAAAGTTAGTCAATCAGCGTGTCAAAGGCAAGTGAGCTGCAACTACACGATATGGAAGACGAAGAAGACTTCGTTAAAAGAATGAGCAAACAAGTAAAGAACTAGATATTCAGTCCAACTAAGAACAAAAGCAAGTAGTTTGTTGACCAGACTCATGATTTCATAGTGCTTGGACTGGTCTCAAGCAACAAAGAGCTCTTCTTATTTGACAGGCACGTGTCGATGTCGAAGCCAATCGACTAATGGCTGATTGAGACGGAATAAGCGATGCAATAGTCGCTTTAAAAGCAAATGCTCGGTTCAATTCAGCGTTTTACCCAAGAGCCGCTTGAAGAATGGGTACTAGATTACCCACAACAGATCTCCATTTCAGTCATTCACCTCATCCTGTCGCAGGAAATCACTGACATACTTTCATCTAACGAGCCTGACTCATCAAGTTACAACGTAACTAAAGTCAGTAATAAGCAATCGGCGGCACCTGATGAAGTAGAAAACACCGTTGCGGTTCCAGAAGAAATTAATGGATCACAGATAAAACAGTATGAAGAGATCGCGATCAAGGTCGGAGGCAGTACAAGGCAAACGGAACTAGTATAGCGCGGCGATGGTCAACCACTAAAAAACGAGAAAGGGCGAAGAGTAAAAGTCGATCCTAAAGACGTCAAGTAAAACGTAAATGTCGTCGTAAAGAAGCGGCCGACCAATGCACCTGAACTTGATATTGAAGAGCAGCAGCTTTTATTCTTAGAGGATTGTTTTGGCGAGCAATCCAACGTGGAAAAATTATTGGAAGAGGCAATAGCGATAATGAAGAAGGACGAGAATCGGATGATGCTTGCTATGATGGCAAAGAAAAACTAGATGATCATACACAGACCAGACTACAAGGAGACTGTTTTCAATGTTATTCAGCACAAAGGCTTCCACTCTCTCTTCCTAAGGCTTTAGTATTGGATCAACAAGCTGATGAAGCTGCTCTACACCCCAAAGCAGAAATTGCACGAAAAGAGATGCCGGGTTTTCGAACTTCCAGGTATCCAGTAAATGGTGGTGAAGTCAGTAGTTCTTTTCCTCAAGCACTAGTAGGAGCAAGTCGACAGTATGATCAAACTTAAAGTTTAGAGAGCGTTCGATTTTGAGTGGATGTCTAAGATGAAGATGGTATGGTCTGCCGACAACAACGCTCAGGCAGCTTGTGGTGGTTGGAAGTAGAGTTTAGGCTACGAATATTTGGGAACCACTCAAAGATTGTTGCTGACACCGCTGACGGATCGCTATTTTGTATTTATTGCAAGTGCTTTGCGTGAAAGACAATCCGCCATGCTCAATTGCAACTTATTCGAAAACAACGCGGAAGGCATCATTCGAGAAATGTCAGCGCTCTGCTTCATGCCTTTGAAAGTTTTGCAATGCGGCCCGAATGCAAATGTTTCTATGTTGACACAGTTTTTGAATGGGTGTGCGATGGCGAACACATGGATGCTGTTTGAACACATGGATAATTTGACACTATAAACGCTGCAGATTGTTGTCAAGGAGGTGTAGCTGTTACATGAGCAATTCATCGTATCAGGATTCGCAAAGAACTTAATGAAGTAGCAAGATTAGAAAAGCTAGGGTCTTGATATTTTGCAGTAAAAGCAAACATAACTTGGAATTTTCGGCAGTACCAGCTTCCGACTGCAGCAGAATACAAGTTAAAACGCATCTCTATTCAGAGACAAGGTCCGATCAGCGTTCAGATGCATCAGCTTGACGAAGCCAAACTTGGAGGCCGCATTTAGAAACATTTTTTTCACTGAAAACTATGTTGAACACAACTCGACGTGCTCGCTAATGACGACTTACATTGAAAAGCTTTACGATCTAAAGCATAAGGAGCTCCTCAAAACTTCGGGCAGCAACCTCTGGGAACAAGATGCCATCGAAGTTCCCGACCTAAGACAGTGCATCAAGCTGGCGAGCTTGATAAAAAACTAGAACTTCAACGCCTACTACGCGAAACAACTCCAACGATTCCGCGACGAAATCAAACAAAAGATGCACACAGAAGATAAAAGAGAAATCTACGTCGTTTTGGAGGAGACTGGCTTGTGGGTGGTCAAGAAAAAGCGCAAGGCACAGTACTAACAAGAGAGACACAGGCTGAACCTGTAAAACTAGCTCATAATGGCTCAGAAATACGTTTTTGAAGTTGATGCGTTGCGAGAAGCCACCCGAATATTTTTCACACAGAAATTCTTAGGCGAGTTTAGACAAGCCACCTACTCGAAACTCAAATAACTTTAAATGCGAGACCTCACTGTAAATCTCAAGAGCATTGAAAAACAGCTTCAAAGTATTATAAACTCTGCATTCGAAGCAGTGGTCGAGGAGAGGAAGAACCAACAAACATAACAAGAGATCTCTCTTCGCAAACTGCAAAAGGAAGGGGATTTGGAAGAAGAAGCATTCAAGGGAAAGACGCGAGAAGAGGTGGATCTCGTGAAAGCGGGTAGACTGGCTCAAGTGAGGGTTAAAAGAGCGCTTACAAGGAAGGACTCACTACTGGGATATCGAACGAACTTCAAAGCGATAGAGCTGCGTGAAGGCGCAGAATAAGTAGCTCTCAAAAAGCCGAGAATCAAACATAGCAGTTGTATTAATCTTCTAGATGAGACTCCACGTCAATTACACGAAGAGAAGTTCAATATCGAGCTGTAAAACGCTCTTTCAGACGTTGCGTTGGAACTACACATAGGTCTCACCGATGATCAACTGTATAACTGCATTGCAGTTGTCGAATTTATGAAGCGTTTTAGAGGCATCGCTATTGTGGGCCCCGTTTGCTCTGGTAAAACCTAGCTACTCAAACTTGTCACTCTTGCACTACAGTAGTCATTTAACACTACTCTCAAAACTTCATACGTCAACATAAACACTTTTTCGAAAGAAGAGCTGTACGGACCGACACTAGCCTTTGACCAAAATTCGATGATGTCACTCGATTAACCCCTACAGCCCAAATCTGTGTTTTAGTTGATTCTAAACAACTACGCCTAAGAAAAGATGTTGCTGTAGCAGATGGAGAGAGATCGCCAGATTTGCTCGATCTACATGGATCAGTCCAACCTGAGCAAAGAAATCACCGACTGCTTCATTACTTTCCTGCACAACACAAACTTACGAGAACGAGACTACCTTAACGAGCAAGAGTTCCTAATCAATTTTGATTTAAACGTCTCTAGTCTTCAGCAGAATCTCGTTCAAACCGTGCCGGTAAGATTTCCAAACGGAAATGTAATTGTATTCCCGAGTGACTTGTTCTTCTTTTTTGAGTGCCAGTCTCTCAGAGATGCTTCACCAAGCTTCATCACCTAGGTTGGCATTTTGAATACCTAGGCGGAAGATGTAAATGCAGAAAACGTTTTCGAATAGTTGCTCACCCAGACGAAGGCCAAACATAGTGATAAACTATTCCAGTATCAAGTTAACTTTTTCCACATTGAAGATTGCTGCAAAGACTTCCTCCACCCATTCATAACGAACTTAAACCGCATGCCTCAAGTGAACCAGCTCTCTCTTTGGAACCTCAAGGCACTCGGCATGCAATTCTTTGCGCAGCTAAACAGTCAACTTTACAAACTGGCGGAGTGCTGCGAAAAGTACAAAAATGTGGAAGACTCTATGGTGTTCCCCGTTATCGAGATGGAGAGAGACATTTTGAGGAATGCTGTATTGTAAGCTGCAGTCTGGTCTTACGGAGCTGTTTTGAATAAGGAAATCAGGAGGGTGTTTGACGATTAACTTAGCCTCTACAAACAAAGTTTCAACATCAACTTTGCAATGCCCTAAAAGACGCGTTATTCCATTTTTGAAATCTTTTTCGACTTTGACAGACTCGTTTGGTAGCCTATTGTTGAAAAACTAGAATACAAGCTCAAAACCTACTACGAACAAAACTTGCAAGCTCTTCTGCTGCCCTCTTTAGAACTCTCGCAGGCATTCTACATGATGGACAACCAAGTTGCTTTCATGAAATACGACAAAGAGCTAGATAAGCAGTTCCGTCTGATCGGTCCGAGTAGCAGTTCAAAAACAGTAATCCTCAACACTTTTGCCACGAAAGTTTCGGTTCCGGTCAAACCGATTTCGGTGCCGATGTCTGCCTTCATGACTCTTGATTTGTTCAAGGAGACGATTGAGGAGAACTACCGCTACAAGCGCTAAAACACTCTTACTCCAAAAGATCCAGAGACTCAGATCCTACTTGTCATCGACGATGTGCATATGCATAGAAATCTGCAAGTTGACTTACTTGAGTTCTTAAGGAGCTGGTGCTTCTGTCACGGTTACTTTAGTACCAAACAGGGTTTCTTCAAGAAAATAGGTGACTTTGGCTGCATCATGGCACAGAACTCCCATTTCGTGGCCAACACGCACAAGTCGGAACGGTTCTTGTTTTACGCGACGACTTTGTACTGCGATGAAATCCAAATGGACAATTTTAAACACTACGTCCAAAACTGGCTCACCACGAACTAGCAGCCTCTCTCTGCATTGATTAGCAAATATTATCTACTCATCTCCAACAGCATTTTGACTCTGCTTGAGAAGATGAAGAAAGCAGAAAACGTCGTCGATAATTTTAGCTTTACAAGCCTGACATCGTTCCACTTTTTGGTAAAGTTCTGCGCTAATTTAGTGGCAAATACAAGTTTGATCGAAAAGAAATAAGACGTTTTTGGCCTGGGCTACGAGTCACAGCGGCGAGAGGAAGAAGCTGTCGCTGACCTTTTCTGTTATGAGGTGATGAGGACTTACGGTGACCGTATCATGCGTCCGGCTACCCGACTTATGCTAATGGAAAAGCTCGCCTTCATAGTTCAAAAAGAGTTTTTGTGCTCGGAGATGTACAATGCAGCCTACATCGAACAACTGGTACTTGGAGATTATCACGTCAAAGAACCAAGCACCCATCACACCTACATGAGCGTCCCTGCAACCCAGCGGGCAGAGGCAATCTCTGAAATAAAGAAAAAGTCCAAAAAGCTCTCAGGGAACCAGTTCCTTCCAATCCTGCTCGACGTACCGACCGGTCTGGCTGACCTCTATAAGGTCTCCCGCATTCTATTCAAAACTTAGTAAAACTTGATTCTCATAGGATAGACTGGTGTCAGTAAGTTGGAAATTGTACAGCTCGCCGCCATTCTAAATCAAGTAGCGATGTTCGAAATCGATGTTCCCACGTTTGGCCAGCCCTTGGAGTTCGCGTACAAATTCAGATAAATATTACTCAGCGTTGCCAAGTTCAGCACAAACAGCTTCATTATTTTAAACGATCAAGTGTTACGCGACCCAATTTACTTCGATTTCGTTTTCACCTTTATGACCTAGCTATCAAGGACTGAGGGTTTCGTTGTTTTCGATCGTTAGTTCTACATCGATCTTTGCG
>Ga0169931_10015792_pt1 | contig 10072 bp, 8 predicted proteins | sample Kivu_15m_20L_FD_129675 | JGI IMG/M metagenome (GOLD analysis project Ga0169931, IMG submission 129675) | Freshwater microbial communities from Lake Kivu, Western Province, Rwanda to study Microbial Dark Matter (Phase II) - Kivu_15m_20L... | ecosystem: Environmental > Aquatic > Freshwater > Lake ... | reverse complement strand
CGGGAATTCGAAGAGACAGCTTGCTTGAAACTTTCTGCAGGGAAAAAACGCCATGCCCTGGTAAAACTCAGGGATTAGTTTTTGTTCCTTCAAAATCAAAGGAGAGATCGTTTTTCTCTTCTTCGGATTCGTTCGAATCAAAGTCAAAAATTTTCCGCAAAAAACCCGGTGTAAAGAGTGAAACAGGATTTACTCTGACAATAGGATTTGCGCGGGAGCCTTGAACTGTATAGGAAACAGAAAAAATACCCTCATGCTTTCCCCCTGTGATGATCTGGCCCAGTAAGGGAATTTTTGATAACAAGGAATTCAGGACATAAGCGGGGATCACTGAACCTGAAAGATTGATATTATTGAGGGAACGATCCATATTCCCCTGAATGGTCATCCCCAGCGAAGCTCCTTGGGCATGACCATTAGAGATAATAAGTTTTCGCGGCGTCAGAGAAAATCGAGTTCTGAATTGCTGGAAAGAAAGCCCCTTATCTGAAAAAAGATCGACCATGCCTGTGGGAAAAGCAAAAGAGAGAATTTGACCTAGAACAGGAACATCCTTGACTGAGAAATTCTGTATCCTGAGCTTTCCTTCCCATGGACCCTGACTTTGAGCGTCATTGCGGATGGCATAAAGTTGTAAAAGTCCCTCATAAACCGTTAAAGGAAATCCAAAAGCTTTAAGAAGCTTTCCTGCCGCAGGGGTCTGTAGTGTTAGACGTCTGGTATTATTGGGAAGAGAGGTTATCATGGCGTGGATCAAGTTTTCTTTCTTCTTGGAAAGGCGAAGATAAGCGGCATATTCGAAGGAAAGAAAGCGGCCTTTTTTACTATAAAAATCCAAACTGTTTCCAAAAAGTGTTTGTTCTGGATTAAGCTGAAGTTTATCGAATTTCGCCTTAACGGCTAATCCCTCTTCTGGCAGAGTAGAATCTTTCTCACCCATTTCCTTTAAGAAAGATTCGATATTCAAGGATTGACCGTTTACGTTAATATCGTATCTTCCATGCCTGTCCCTTGTGAGAGTTCCATGAAATTGATTCTGTCCTGCTGTAAAGTGATGTAACTTGAATGACTTAAAGGCTTTTCCTGTTTTGTCAAATACACCTTCGCTGTCAATCTTAAGGCCGTCTATCGACATTGCAGAAAACTTTCTTAACAATTGAGGGACATCATTCTGCAAGTCCAGGACTATAGAAAGGTTACCCTTATTTTTAAGACGTTTTGTCCAGCCCAGGATTAGAATTTCAGCAGGAGTTAAATCAGAGGTTATTTCCAAAATTCCTTTTCGTTCTTTATTTTCAGAATATGAAATTTGTGTGGGAATCGCGGCTGTAAAGGAAAAAGGAAGGTTAAATCCAATACTTTTTAACCAAAGGGGCGTACAAGAAAAATCAACCTTCAGTTTTTTTACATCAGGAAATTTGTTGGAGAGTGCTCGTTCCCAAAGAATTTGAGAAGGGGCATTATTGAGGAGCCCCCGACCCTGAAGGAGTACTTTATGGGAATCAACCCTTAGGGAAAAATCTCCTTTTGAGACAGAAACGTCAAGAGACTCTAAAGGTTTGGTCAAAGAAACATTTGAAAGTTGAGAAGTGGCCTGAGCTTGAATTTGAGACAGGCTCAATTGAGTGGTCAAGGGAAAAATCATCGCTAGGGTTGTATGAGCATCCCCCTGACAATTCATTTTATCCATATCATATTTTTGAGCAAATTTTAGCGGCGGTAAATCGATAAACTTGAGTGTTTCTGGAAGAGAAGATGAAATATCAAGCTTCATTTCCAAAGTTTGATCTTCCTGATCCAATCCATGAATGTCTATTTGACCTTTTGTAAGCTTAAGCCCTGCGCTTTGACCCTCTGTAAGCTGAATTTTAAAGTCTTGCATATTATAAGTTGCAATCCCATTCACCCCTTCTACTGTGGGGAGCTCATCCATATACTTCACGTTCCCATTCACAAACTCTAGCTTCCCCTGAAGGTGATGAAGTTTGGCGTTCACGGACTCAGCATCAAGAAAAGTTTCTCCCTTAATGGTACACGCAGCACGTGGAAAAACGGCTCTGGAGATATGGCCAAGAACCCATTGTCGTGAGAGAGGCGCCAGGAGATGGGGCCAAATATCTTTCAGGGAATCTGCCAAAACCTGGGTTGCTTCTGCAGAAAGCTCGAAGGGGAGGCGCTGCGTTTCTGGATTCCAGACAGCGGTACCCTTGATATTTGCAGTTTTTCTGTCTGATTTTAATTGGCAAGACTCAAGGGTCACAAGGTTATCTCTTGCTGTTATCTTAAGCTTTCCTTCCTGAAGTTTGAGGATTTTGGGCAAAAACTCGGGAAAATCAAGAATTCCTTCAAAAAGTGTCAGTTGAAGGTCAGCTAATTCAATTCCTTTTTTGAAATGATAATGACCATCAAATTGCAAGGAAAAGTCTAGGACACTTGTACGTAAAACCTGTACAATTTTTTTTATCTGATCCGAAGCGCTTTCAAAATGATTATTCTGAAGGCTTTTTAGAAAAGATGTCGAGAGCCGTGGAAGAGAAAGAGAAAAAGCTATTTCCTGAGAAGCAGGCAAATAACGTAATAGCATGGAGAATTTGTCAGTTTTCCATAGTGTAGAAACGCTTGCCTCGATTTCATGGGGTGATCTTTTAAGAACAATATCGCTGGAGGGCAATGTCCAAACACCCCATCCTTCTGGATCATGAAGCGTTATTTGCGCCTGGCTTATTTTAAGAAGCTTGAGATTTGAACGTAAAAGGCTATGAACCAGAGAAAGGGAAACATCTTTCTCGGATGATTTTTTCTGAGGCACAGAAAGAAAGGAAAAAAATTCCTTTCCTTCAAAAGTGAAATGAGGGGATTCAATTTCAATGCCGGCTGGACTGATTCCTTTTGTCAATAAATCAGTAATGTTATATGTCAGGCTTACCGACCCAATAGAACCCTCTGCTATGGCGCCTTCTCGACGTTTGACACCAATTTTACGAAAATGAATCCTGAAAGGATTATCTAGCCCTTTCCAAATCATTTCCGGGTGATCAAGTGTTATCACAAAATCAGGAGCAAGCTTTTCCATCTGTCGTTGAAGAGTTGGTTTAAAAGCTTCCAGAGAAAGGGGGCCTTGGTGAAGACGCACGACAAGCGCCAGCATTAGAACGCTTGTCAGCCCTACAGCCATAAAGCTTGCCCTAAGAAAATAAACACCTGCTTTTTTAAAGGATTTATAATTCATAATATCAGGAGTATACTCATTAAATGAGACATTGCCGAGAGGCAAAAAGGGTGAATTTAAATAAACTTGCGAGGAAGAAATAATGATGACGCTTGAAATTGGTCAACCCGCTCCTGAATTCAGTGTTTTGGTGGACGAAAATCAAAAGGTCAGCCTTAAGGATTATAAAGGTAAAAAACTGATTTTATATTTTTACCCCAAGGATGATACGCCAGGATGCACTTTAGAATCCTGTGGTTTTCGGGATGTTTATGAACAAATTCAGTCATTGGGAGCGGAAGTTTTGGGTATTTCTCAGGATGGCTTGCGATCTCATAAAAAATTCCAGGAAAAATACTCTCTTCCTTTTGATCTTGGATCGGATGAAGAGGGAATCCTTTGTAAACTCTACGATGTCCTGAAACAAAAAAGCATGTATGGGCGCACTTTTTGGGGTATTGAGCGTTCAACTTTTCTTATGGATGCGCAGGGGAAACTGACGCATATTTGGCGTAAGGTAGGTGTAGCCGGGCATATGAAAGAAGTTTTGGAAAGCTTGAAGAGTTAAACATGCAGCAGGCGCGCATTTATCATCCCGCTAAAACAGCTATGCAGTCTGGCAAAGCACACCTGAAGGAATGGGTGTTGGAATTTATTCCCCGGAAATCCCAATACATAGAGCCTCTCATGGGTTGGACAGGAATGCGGGATATGTGCTCGCAAATAAAACTTTTTTTTGAGACAGAAGCAGAGGCACGGCAATACGCACAGATCCATAACATTCCCTATCAGGTGCTCAAACGACACACTTCTTCCTTCAAACCCAAACAATATAGCGCTAATTTTTCACCGACTCGATTAAGATAAGATCGAGTATGTTTCCTTGATGTGCTTAACATTATAGGAGGATTTTTGAAGTTCTTTCACATTGATTTTATTGTACTTTACGATGAGAATAATAAAGAATGGTGGTGAGTCTTTTAAAGAAAGAGCCGTTAAAATGAAAGTCTTCCTTATGGGTCTGGTGATCGTTATTTACCCGCAAAAAAACTCATTATCCCAAAGTTACAGGAAGAACGGGATGGAGATGACATCACGGGTAGCATAATACGAGGGGATTTGGCATCTTTTCATCAACCCGATGAGGATTCAGAGGATACATATTCAGATCAAAGCGACTGAGCTGACTAAATCAGTCCCTGGTGTTTTAAAGAGGTGTGCTTTCCCTTGCCCACGATAATATGGTCATGGAGCGTGATGCCCATGCGTTCCGCAGTATCCTTGATTTGACGGGTGGCTTCAATATCAGAGGCTGAGGGCGTTGGGTCTCCGGTAGGATGGTTATGCACCAGGATAAGTCCTGTTGCGCCTACATTGACGGCTTTGTTGACAATCTCGCGTATATAAACAGGAGAGTGGTCTACCGTCCCCAGCATCTGAACTTCTTCGGCGATCAGTTTGTATCTTTTATCGAGAAAAAATAAACGGAGCTGTTCTCTTTTTAAATGAGCCATACTGACTTCGCAATAATTTAGGACATGTCTCCATGTGGAAATCTGAGTCACCCGCTGGTTCATGATAATTTCGCGATGTTGCCTTTGTCCTACAGCCTGAACCAATTTGAGTGTTGCAAGGGTTGAGCGTTCCATCCCTTTGATCTTCAAAAGTTCTTCTTCATCTGCATTCAGGACATTGGTTACAGTTCCAAATTCTTTAAGCAGACATTTGGCGAGAGGCTTCATATCTTTTCTTGAATTGACGGCGAATAAAAGCATTTCTATGATTTCATAAGGTGCAAGAGCATTTTCGCCCCCCTGTAAAAACCGCTCGCGTAAACGCTGACGATGACCTAGGTGAAAAACTTCCTCAGTCACTTTAAACCCTATTTTTTATTGTAAAGAATATTTATCACATAACGGACAAACATCAATCCCCTATGAATGTGTTATTGTCGTCGTTGAATCCAAATCAGGAAAATAGTTTTTCATAAAAGCCGGCGTCATATCTCCAAAACCCACTACAGGACCTTGGATGGAAGCTTTTTTGGGTTGTATTGCTCTTTCTTCATATTTTCTGACGGGCTTTTGGATATCTGGTTTTTCTTGCACAGGCTCTGGAGACTTCTTGTTTTCTGTTTCAATCGGATAATCGGTGATGTCAAATTTCAGGAGTTTTTGAATGGATTTTAAAAGGATATTATCCTCTTTTGTGACAAACATAAAAGCGCGTCCTGAACGTCCTGCTCTTCCTGTGCGTCCAATGCGATGAACGTACTCTTCAGCGTTAATGGGGACATCAAAATTAAAAACAAAGTCAAGCTCTTCAACGTCGATGCCGCGCGCAGCAATATCGCTTGCCACTAGGAAATGAACGTCTCCTTGCTTAAAAGCTGTCAGCGTTTCTGTCCGCTTTGTCTGATGAAGATCACCATGAAGAGGAGCCACGTTATAACCATTCCGCTTCAGGGAAGTACACAGGGTTGAAATATCTTTTTTGCGATTACAAAAGATAATGGCGCTTTTAATAGATTCTTTTTGAATAATATGCCGCAAAGTCTTCGTTTTATCTTTCGGCGTAACATGGACAAGATATTGCTGCACAGTATCAGCAGCCTTAGAAGGGCGGCTTACCGTCACCTCCACAAAATCCTTGAGAAACATCTGGGAGAGTTTTCTAACTTCGGGAGATACAGTAGCTGAAAACATCAAAGTTTGACGTTTTTCAGGAATTAGCGAAAAAATCTTTTCGATATCGGGAATAAAACCCATATCAAGCATACGGTCCGCTTCATCAATCACTATAATTTCAAGAGCATGAAGCATAATCTTGCCACGATCAAAAAGATCCAAAAGTCGTCCAGGAGTGGCGATCAGAACATCTGCTCCTTGTGCCAGCTTGCGTTCTTGCTCATAAATAGATTCTCCCCCGATTGTCAGGACAAGATTAAATTTATGATACTTCCCATAGGTAGAAAAGCTGTCCATGACCTGATTTGCGAGCTCTCGCGTGGGGGCAAGGACCAAGACACGCGGCATTCTGGCCCTTGCGCGTCCCGATTCCAGAATATCGAGAAGGGGGAGTGTAAAAGAAGCTGTTTTCCCTGTTCCTGTTTGTGCACAACCAAAGATATCCCGACGATTAAGGACATAGGGGATAACTTGCTCTTGAACAGGTGTTGGGGTGTGATATCCGACTTCAATAACACCCCTCAGGGTATTCTCTTTAAGACCGAGTTCGGTAAAAAGCATTCAGTTTTAATTTCTTTCCTTTGACGAATACTAGCCTTTACTTATTTAGTTGTTTTTGAGTAAAAGTCAAATATTTTTTACTCTATTCATTTTTTTGAATTGAATAAGACTTTTATGCAACATTCTTTAGATGATCGCCTTATTTTCTTTTAATTTGACTGTACGGGATTGCAACCATGAGGTTGCCATTTCAAAAGGCATAGGACGCGCGAAATAAAATCCCTGTCCACCATCGCAATTTAAATCATTTAATTTAAGGTATTCTTCTTCTGTTTCTACCCCTTCTGCAATAACTTCAAGGTTTAATTCATGCCCCAAAGTAATGGCGCTTCGCACAATTGCTTCAGCTGCTGAGTTCGTGATCATTGAACGAATAAAAGTTTGGTCAATTTTAATACAATCAACAGGCAATTTAAAAAGGTATTTCATTGAAGACTGGCCTGTCCCAAAATCATCTACAGAAATTTTAATACCTTCTTCACGGCATGATTGAAGAATATCAGCGACTTTTTCAAGATTGGTGGCAATGGCTGTTTCCGTTACCTCAATTTCCAAATATCCCGAAGGAATTTCATATTCTTTTAAAAAAGATCGGAGATCTGTAAAAATTTCAGGATCTTCAAAATTTTTCATAGAGAAATTAAGAGCGCACGTTAAATGCAAGCCTTGCTTAAACCATTGTTGAAGATGAGAAAGAGATGTTTTTAAAAGCCATTTTGTGAATTGATTGATCAAGAGTGTCTTTTCAATCATGGGAATAAATTCACCAGGAGAAATCATCCCCAATTCAGGATGAACCCAGCGCACAAGCGCTTCAAAGCCAGTGCAACTTTTTGTCTTTAAATCCAATTTGGGTTGGTATACAAGTTTAAGCTGATTTTCTTCAATGGCTTGGCTTAAATCATGGCTTAGCTTAAGATTACGCTGGATCTGTTGATCGTCTTTTTCTTCAAAAGAAGCACTTTGCTGGCTTAATTCTATAGATTTATCCACGGCAATTTTTGCTTTGCGCACGATAGAGAAAATATCTTCTGTTTCTTGAGGCGTTGCATCTCCAAAATGGCTTTCAAGAAAGACAGGAATACGATCAATAAGGAAGCGGTTTCCCAATCCTTGCCGGCACTTTTCTCGGATCTCTACAGCAGAAACGGTTTTATGGGGAATCACGATGGCAAAAGTCCCATAATCCACATATGCCAATTTAACGTAAAGAGGGACAAGCTCCCCCAGACGCCTTGTAACTTCTTTTAAAAGTTCCGTAGTCGCCTCCGAACCAAAAGCTTTGTCAATCTCTCTCAAGCGATTCAGAACAATAAGAAGAACAGAGGGCTGGTGGTGTCCGTGACTTTGTTGTGTCTGATCCTGCCATATCAATTTTAGCCCTGCCATATTAGGAAGCTTGGTGATTAAATCCGTTGTAATATGTAAATGAAGATTTTTTAAATAGAGACGAAAAATATCCGAAAGTGCACCAGAAAAAACACCCATAAAACAAAAGAAAAAACTTCGCAAAACCCATGATGCAAGGGGTTGATGGGCATGAAGAAAAACATCCGCCGGCATATAGGGTCCAACAATCATACCGCCCAGAAATCCTGCAAGAAATCCTCCTGGCATGCGAAAGACCATTCCTGCCAGAATGATTGGCACATAGAAGGCATGAAGATAGGAGAAATTAGTCCCACCCATAACGTAAACAAAGGCGCCGCAAGCAATTTCCAGACAAACAAGGCCAACGATCATGGCAATAGCACTTAATCCGCGAGGATATAAAAAGGATTGGGCAAAATGATTAAAACGGTCAGGCATTTATGATGTCATTTATTATTTTTATTACTCAGATTATCATTTCTCATCTCTTTTTGAAAGGGAAATACCGGAGACGATAGACTGTTATCAATTCTGCTAGCTCTGCTTCAATGATAACATGGTTTTTCTGAGGAAGGTCCCCACAACTTGCCAGCCTTATGTAATCTGCGTTTTCGTCCATTAACAGAGTAACAATTTTATAGAAAGTAGGATTTGTCAGCCGAAAGAGCTCTGAGTTAATGAATATCTTGATTCAGCTGTTTACTCATTCCCTCTCACAAGGGGTTAAGTGAAAAAATGTGAAGTATTTTCCGGGCATCGTGTATTTGTTTGGTCCACAAAGGTTAAGCAAGCCCTTTGATTTTTTGGTTAAAAAAGCAGAGCAAGGCGCTCGCCTGATTCAATCGCCGCTTCCATGGTGCCAATCTCATCAAGAAGAGTGGCATGTTCCCCTGCGAAAAAAATTCTGTTGGCAATCGGTTCAAAAATCTTTTTAAATTTTATGTCGTGGTAGTCTGTTTCCTCAGAAAATCTTTCTCCAAGTTTTACGCCATAATTGGAATAAGATCCTTGTGAATAGGGATCTTCCGTCCATGATTTGGCAACAGGTTGGATATAGCGCGTTAATTGTTCGTCTTTTGCTGAAATAGGTTCTTCTTCATTCAAGAGGATATTTTTAAAACCAGCTTTTATGTCAATCAGCGTTTCCTGAAATAAATCCAGAGTGTTTTTTGAAAGCGTTGCAGCTGCCTGTCCTCCAAAATACATATTTAAAAGCTTGTCTTCGTTACTGAAAAATCCCACCATTTTGTTAGTGAAAACAGCATTATAGGGTGAATTCAAACGTTTCACAGGCGCCAATATTTTAGCATTGGTTCCATATTGGACTTCTTTTATAGAAGCAAGTCTCGCGGCGGGTAGAACGACTTCATCAAAAATAATATTTTTATAGACCGAACAGGGAATTGCAAGAATGAGTTTGTCACAAAAAATGAATTTATTATCCTGAAATGAGACCTCTATTTGATGAGAGCTGTTTATTCTCACCTTCTTTAGGATTTTTTCAAGGTGGAGCTTGTGAGAAATTTTTTGGGCCATTTTCAAAGGGAGCTGAGCATTGCCTTCTTTAATCACAAGGCGGTGAATGATCGACTTTGGATGGGCAGGGGGAAGACCTCTCTGCAAGAGATGCTTGAGCGTGTCTTTATTATGATAAACGGCGAGCAAAGAGGGGTCGGAACCTTCATAAAGTGAAAGACGTATGGAAAAATAACGCTTTAAAATAGAATCTTTTTTGAAGAGTATATCGAGTATATCCTGGATAGAATGAACGGAAGTTTTCAGATGATAAAAGAACTCTTCTAACTTCTGTGGAGCAAAATCCTGTTGTTGCAAAAATATATGGGGAGTGTGGATTTTCTGATCTTCATAAAAAATATGTGAGAGTTTAGTAATATCTTCCCTTATCTCAAGGTTAAACTCCCGAATTAGAGAGAGCATATAGTGTGCTTTCCCGCCATCCGAGATATCGTGCCCTCCTAACTCTGCGATCGAGTCCTCTCCCTCAAGACTTTTGATAAAGACACTATGGACACGTCCACCCACGCGCGGTCGCGCTTCATAGATTTCAATATCATACCCTCTTTCGAAAAGACGATAGGCTGTTGTCAATCCTGCCAGCCCTGCTCCGATGATAACAATTTTTTGTTTTTCTGAAGAAGTGTTAAGGTTTTCTTTCATGATTCTATTCAGAGGATAAAAGAGTACGAAGCTGAGTTGTGATTCTGCCAAACTCATCTAGAGGAGG
>Ga0169931_10015791_pt1 | contig 10073 bp, 2 predicted proteins | sample Kivu_15m_20L_FD_129675 | JGI IMG/M metagenome (GOLD analysis project Ga0169931, IMG submission 129675) | Freshwater microbial communities from Lake Kivu, Western Province, Rwanda to study Microbial Dark Matter (Phase II) - Kivu_15m_20L... | ecosystem: Environmental > Aquatic > Freshwater > Lake ... | reverse complement strand
CAACACAAGTTCTATGCCCAGCTCGTCGCTGTGTCTGACAAGGAAGTTGGCGATGTGTTCGGCGTATTGCCTGCCCTTGCGCCGACCCTTGGTCGGCGTCTTACGGTAACTTAAATCCACCGCCCTGCCCGTTGCGTGTACGGAAAGATTTTTCGAACCCCGCATGGGCCTGTTCACGAAGGTGCCGTTGTTCCACAACGCACCTTCGCTGAAATAGACCAGATGTTTTATCAACTCCGTCAACCCTGGTCGTTCGCCACTAGCAGGGCCGTCGCTGTTGCCTGTGTATTTTTTCTTTGCCCTCACGGTCGTCCTTCCAGTTTGGTTTTTGCCGCGGTGTCTTGAATTTCAAACAACCTTCTCAACAGTTCGTTTTTTTCCATTTGGGGTGTGAACTGTTTGACCGGCGAACCCAAGAACCCAGCAAGAGCGTTTGCGTTAAACCCACCAGCGTCCGCCCCCGTTGAGGGCATCATTCTTTCGGCAATGCTAGCGGGCGGGATAAGCGCGGTTAACGCGTACAAAAGTTTGTCGTCAATGAATCGTTGCCCCTGTTGGTTTGTTTGGCCCCTGCCAACCATTTGGGCAAGTGGTTGCAACACAGACCCAAGCCCGAAGCCCTCGACCTGCACCGGCGTATCCTTGAATTCCCTGTTGTTGTAAAATTGTTTACCCGCAATAAATTCACCAGGCACACGAATCAACGGGCTTACGTCCGCCAAAAATCTTGTTGGGTCTTGCGCCATCGCCAATTGTTGTTGAACTCTGGTGAAACCAAGGTCGGGCATCGCGTACAAATCTTTACCAAACGGCAACTTGAACGCCTGCAAATCTCTCCAAGATTTGCTGACTGCGTTGTCGTCGTCCTTGTCGCGGAAATTGCGCACGAACGAATTGTAGACAAGATACGGTTTTGGATTGGTCCACATGTTCTGGACTTGCGTGACCACGTTTCGCGAGGTCCACATCCAGAACGGCACAATTTGGCGCATCGTTTTGTCGAACGAAGAAACATCCTCGTAGTCGATGTAAAAACGTTTTGTCCTCATGGCGGCCTGTTCGGGGCTGAACCCCTGCATTGCCGCGTCATACGAAAACATAAACCTCGCAAATGAATCCGAATCAAAACCAAATTTTCTAGACGCTTTAACAGGGCCAAAATTTTGGACTACGTTGTCCGCCAACTGAACATCGCTGTACACACCGCCACCCGTTGCCGCGACAGCCCACCGCGCTGTGTTTGCAGACTCTTGTTGTGCGGGCGTCAACGTCCTGACGAAATCATCCCACGAAACATTTTGCCTGACCGAATCCATCCACTTGAGCGAAACCGAAAAAGCTTCTGGCAAATTTGAAATTTTTGCCCCGCCAAAAACCAAAGCCATAAGGTTGCCGATGTTGTTCCTCACGTGGAATCCCGGCGTCGTCGTTGCAATCGGCTTCCAATACGAGTTCCAACGCTTCAACACCTTGGTCAGCGTCGCCCCGGTCAACGGGTCCCTGAATGAGTTGGCGTTACGCAGAATCTCTGCGTACGCCTGCTTCACCATGACGTTCGGCAAAACATCCTTGTTGAGATACTCGTAACCCTTCTCGAGTTCCTTAATTAACATGTTCGCACCGATGCCGGTTTCGTCGAACATTTGTTTTATTCCTTTTTCTGCAGCCAAACTTGCCTCCGCAACAGACAACGAAGCCTTCGACAATTGCAGGGCATTCACACCATCTATATACGCAATTATGACGTTCTTTGTTTTTTGCGGTATATCGGCGCCATCTACCAGCCGCATCAAATCAACGGCTTCGTTGTACCAATCGTTAAAGTCTGGAACCCACTCCAACTCTTTTGAGTTGGCTTTGCTTTGAAACTTTTTGCCCCTGTCCCGAATGACGCCAAGCAACTCCAACCTGTCTCGTGCGCTTTGCAAAGCGTCCTCCGCCATCGTTTCCAAATGCCTTGCCTGGTTGTAGGACGCAACCTGCAAATTGTGAGTCACCTCCAAATCAATCAAACGGTCAACCGCGTTCTTGCCCTTCTTGCCAACCTTTGCCTTTTGCAACGCCGAATTGATTAGGTTCAACCGTTTTGCGTCAATTTGGGCAAGCTCTTTCATACGCTGGGCTTTTGCGGCCAACAACTCTCTCTCGCTTGCGGTCATGTCCTTGATGATTTTTTCTATATCGCCAATGCTCTGTTCTTTGAGGGTCTTAGCAAACTCCAAATCTGTTATTTGCTTGCGAATTACTTCGGCTTCCAACGGTTTGTCAGTTATGACTTGTTGCAAACCAGCCCTAATTTCGGGCGCCTCGGGCAACACAGTCAACGGCGCCTGTGGCTGTGCCGTATCCAACTGGTTGGCAATACCGCGCACAACGTCTGCCGACTGTTTCAGGTTTTGATTGTGGTTTTCAATCAAAACCAAAGCTTCTTCCCTGCTTTTTGCGTCGCCAGCATTCAACAACCGTTGAATCTCTGTTTCCAACGTGTCGCTTATTTGTGCGTCTGGGAGCGCTTGTTGTTCTGGAACAACAGCGCGCACCTTGGGTTCGTCCAAAACTTTTGCAATCAGTTTTGCGTTCTCAACCGTTGCTGCCGCCTTCGTCCAATTGCTTGTTGCCTCGGTCAACTCGTCCAACAAATCGACGTAATTTTGGTACTGTGACGAAAGGTTGTTCGCGTAATCTTTTAACACGGTATCGTTCATTTGTTTTTGAACTTTTCTCAATTCGCTAAGAACCTTGAAGTGTTCTGATTTTTTCCACTCATCCTTGAGGGCCGCCCTGCGGTTTTCGGCTTGGTCTACCAAAATTGATTTCTTTTTGTCGTCAAGACCCTGAAGTTGTCTTTGGACATACGCTTTTGCCACGTCAGCGGGCGATGGCTCTTTGCCCCTTTTGCCAGTTACGCCAAGCGCCTCGGCAACTCTTGTATCGGAAAATGCTTCAACCAATCGATTGAGTTTTACGCGCGCAGATGTGCGCGCTTTGTAAAGCGCAAGTTCTCGAACCGCTTCGTCGTAGCCCCTTTGCGCCCTGTCGTATTTGGTCAAGAGGGCTTCTCGTTGTTGTTTTGTTATGCCAGGAGCCCGAGACAAATCTGCAAACCTAATTCTTTGTTGGTCAAATTTGTTTTTTTGTGAATTCAATGTTTGAAGTCTGCCTTTTTCTACGATTGGGCCAGGAATAAACAAAGACTCCCATTCGTCAGCCGTAAAATTTCTTTCTAAAATGGGAATTGATGTGCCCCTTGTGTCAATAACACTCGTGACCGGAACCCAAACTTCTTCCAAAGCCTCCTTGGTTACAACCCCCTCGTAGGCGGTTTTAGTTGCGCCAACAACGCGCCCTTCCGCTTCCATCCTTACCCAAGTTGAATTGGGGTCGTAAGATTTTCCGCCAAGTATTTGCGATTCAAAATCAAGATAAACTTTTTCCCCAGGCAATGCTTTGTTCTTGAATTCATCTGAACGCACCAAACGCAGTTGTCTAATTGGTGAACTTACCAAATCGTATTCATCGTTTAATCTTTTTACGTTTGCCCGCGTAATTCTTATTGCGGGCTCGTTGCCCCTGTCCAACAAATAAATTACGTTTGAATCGTCCAAATCCATTTTGTTCAAATAAAAAGGCTCTTCCTTTATCGCGTGAACCGTAGGTTGTTTGGTTCTGTCCATATCGTTTGCGCGTCTAAGCAACGCAAGAGAATCCTCGTTAGACGCAACCGTCTGGCCGTACCGCGGGGCGTTCCAAGTGCGGACTGGATTCAAACCGCTCTCATTGAAATAAAGACCCGAGTTTCCGTTCGTGTCAACGATGCGCCAAGCGTCTATGTCGGCAAGTTCGTTCAAAACGTACATCAAAGTTTGTTCGTGGTTCGCGGCAAGATATTCGTCGGATTCCATTATTTGCGCTGCTTGAATTTTTAATTTTCTTGTTTCAATAATTTTCTTTCGCAGACCCGCTGGCAACCCGTCAAGGTTTGTTTGTGGACTAATCCTGAACGCCGTGGTGCCCTTAATGGCAACCTCGGCGTCCTTGATAGCGGCCAGTCTTTGCACCTCTAAAGGAACCGAAGAATTTTTGTCAAGCTGTTTGTCAAGCTCTCGAATTCTTGCAACAAAAGCGTCATTGTCAAGTATTGTTGCTTCTATTTCCCTTGCCCTGCTCTGCAACAATTCGGCGTACGCCCGTACGCCGTAAACACTCCTGAGTGCGACATCCTTGTTGGTAAGGGTGGGCAAAACAGAACCAGCCGATACAGTCACATCGATTGGATAATCTAAATCGGTTGTTGCGCGCAGCGCCGCCATGCGCTCCGACAATTTTCTTTCCATCGTGCCAATCAAGGAATTTTCTCTTTTGATTTCCTTGAACTTTGTTAACGCCCTTTTTGCTGTTCGTTCGGTTTCCCTTACCGGCCCCTTGCGTAAACGTTTTACGCCAGCGCCAGTTTGCCCCAAATAAGAACCGACAAAAATGTCGTTTTTGCTCGGGTCCCTAACAAGGCCGCCAAACAAATTTCCAAAAAAATCCTGAACCCCTTTTTGGCTTGTGCCGTTGAGGGCGTTGTCCAACGACCCCGCCAAACCAATGTTGTAGTTTTCTTTGGCCGACCCACGCACGACTTTTGCCTGCTTGCTGGCGGCTCTGGTGCCCGCTGGCAAGCCAGCCGCCTTTCGTGCCGCCTTGGCTTCTGCTTGCTGCAATTTTAGAATATCAACTCGAGCCGAAACAGTTTGGTCAATCACATCCAATTTTTGCGTAAATTCAAGAAACTGATTTTCCGTCATGCGATATCGCATTGCGCTTCGAACTTGCTTAATAAGAGTTTTTATGTTGATGTTGGCGGTTGAACCCTGAAGTCTGCTGATTAGCTCTTCTACATTGATTTGCGGTTTGGCAGGAGCTGGAACTACACCAGCTCCTTGTTGCATGGCTTGTTTTGTGGTTGGAACTGCCTGGGCTTCTTTCCCTGCGGTGCCTGTGCCCCTCAAATAACCAGCCCTCTGTGGAGCCTTGCCCTGACCGCTGGCTTGGTCGTATTGACGTATTAAAGTGACAATGTCGCTTCTTGACGACAACAAAACATCATCGTTTGCTTGCAGTCGGCTCAAATCTGAAATTCTTTGTTTTTGCACCATCATCCGAACTTCGGGGAATATTGCGTCCAACGTGGCGCCCAGTTCCCCGTCAAGCACCTCCAACAATTTCTCCCTCAAAACAATTGGTTGCAGGCTAGATGGCTGTGACTGCACGGCTTCCTGAATTTTTCGCAAAACGTTTTCGGCTTCCGTAATTTTGGTTTGAAATCTCTGAACCTTTACGATGTGCTGTTTAGAAATATCGCCAAGAAGCCGTTGATAGATGCCGTAACTTGGCGCCACGCCGAACGGCGCAAGCTCGTCCATCAAACTATTAAATTGATTTTTTACTTCGGAATAAAGATAATATTCGAGCGCTTGATTCGAATAATCCATAATTGATTCCGCGTAACTTCTTGGGTCCAGTTCCGCAGAAAGAGCAAGACGGTCTTGTTGGTTGACTGCGGCTGTGGCATTTTTTAATTTTTCCTGAAGGGCATCTCGGGTTTTTATTGCGTCCGCTATGTCTGACTGTTGTTCAAATCTGGTCAAGATACCGGGCTCGGTATCCATCAGCTGGTTTGTGTATTCTTCAAGCGCATTCTCAACGTGTTTGTAAGTAAGTTTTTGATTTTCTATTCCCCTTGCTTTCAACGCATTAATCAACGCTTCGCCCAAGTCTACTGACACGATTTCTTCCGCCGTGCCAAGTGGCGTATATGCATCCGTATATTTCTCGACCACAAATGCGGTTCGGTTGGTTGACCGAATATCATTGAACAACCGTTCAATGATATTTGCGTCAGCAACAATTTCGTTTGGTCTATTGACAGAAACCTGTTTCCATCCACGAAGCGCTACCGCTGGCGAACTACTTGACATTACGGCAAAATCCGCACTCAACAAATTGATTTCGTCGGTTAACCCATTTATTTGATTTTGTATATTTTGAAGTTCATCCAAACTGTATTGTTTTTCGTTGGGGGCCTTTCTGGCAATGTTATTAATTATTTGTTGTTTTTTGGTTAAGTCATCAATTGTTTTTTTAATTTTTGTAATTCTTGAAATCGTGCCATTGTCGTTTACCAAAGCCGCCAAACTATTGCCTTCGGAAACCGCGATGTCGTCGGTTTTTTTTGCAAGACTTGCAACAAGCGAATCAAGCAGCGTGTCGTTTCTGGCAAAATCGCGAACCACCAACCACGTCAAAGCATCGCGCAAATCCGTCACGGAAGAAGCCGTAACGGTGGAGTTCGAAATAATTTCCCGAACTCTTTCAATAGTCAACCTTTGAAGTTTGTTTTGTGTCACCGCCCCCGTGGGGTCAATCCAATTCTGCATAACTTTTACTCGCGGGTCAGCTTCAGCGGCGGTAGAACCCCACAATCTTCGAAGTGATGGACCCTTAATTCTGCCTTTATTCGTCAAACCAACCTTGTCACGCAAAGTTTGATTTTTCAACAACCCGACAACGCCCTCAAACACCTCTCCGCCGCCTTCTTCGGCGGATTCCATTACCAATTCGGCGTATTTTCCGTTAACAAAATCGCCCAACACCGCATGAATGTTGTCAAATTCGGAAAGTTTCTCTACGTATTTTTGGGCTTCGGCTTCCAGAAAATCTGCTTGTTGTTTCAACGCTGGTAACTCGGCCGCAAAATCGTCCATTGTTTTTTGACCAGAAACCAACATTTCGTTGAAAACCCTCAACCCCGCAGTTACTTTCTCCAACCTTCCAAGAATGTTTTTGAGCGGGGCATCCACGACCATTTCTGGCAAAACGCCAGAAATGCCGTACGATTCCAAACGCTGTGCGGCGTCCGCAAGCCCAAGATTTTCCAAACCCTCGACAATTGTGTCAATGGCCCTTTTTGTTTCACCCAAAGTTCTGTAACTTGCTTTTGTGGCTGCTCTGGCACCCTTGGCAGCTTCGGCCGCTTTGCGGACAACTCTTGCTTGTTGCTCAGCCCTGTTATCTATTTGTTCCGATATGACGCTGGCTAAATTTTTGGCAAGATTCTTCATGTCGCCTGTTTTGCTCAAAACATCTTTCGTGCTTTGACGCACCGCAAGCTCAAGCGCCTTCAATGCTTCGTCGTCGTAAATACCTTTGTCTTGCAACATTTTCAACACGCCGCTATCAAACATGCGTCGCAAAAACCCAGCCCTTGAAATTTCTCGCGCGTAAGATTCGCCGTATTTAGCAAAAGCTTTTATTACGTCGGTTTCAAAAAAATCAAAATCCAAATTGCCTTGGGTTCTGGCAATCTGATTAAGTCTTTTTACGCCTTGTTGGATATCGGCTTCAGTTAAAACCGTGCCAAAAAAAGGCGAATCGGGTTGCAATGTTCTTTGTTTGAACGCGGCAGCGGGGTCGGTTACGTCTGTGTGGAAATACGCGCGAAGTTGTTGCACAAAAGGATTTCTTAAATCGTCCATGTAGTTCAACGCTTTTTGCGTCATCTGGTGCGGAAAATAGTTTGGCACCCTGCTCATTTCGAACGCGGGGTCAACCAATCGCATCGCTTGCTCAACCTGGTTCGCCAACGCCGCTGACCATTCTGCAACCTTGTCCACGGCTTGCCGCTGTGTGGTTGTTGCCGTGGCAAGTTTTCCTGGGTTTTCAATAAATTCGTAAAGAGTTTCCCTGTTTGCTAAAATCAACGGGTCGTTGGCAATTCCAATGTTGAACTGCCTGTCGTATTCCTGTTTGGTTATGTTTTCAAGCACTCGGCGTTGTCTGTTGTCGTCAAGCAACTTCAAATATGTGCTTGCTTCCTCAGGTGTGGCTTTGCCGGTAATTAAGGCGCGACGCATAGTTTTGATGCCCGCAGTATCCGAAGCGACACCTTCTGGTGTTATTGACTCCACCCAGCGCGCCACCGCGCCGGTTGTTCGCCCCGTAATTCTTGTTCTTGTTCCAGCCAACACACGTTCGAGCCCTCCGCCAATCAACCCGCTCAAAGGCATTTTTACTCTAGAACCAAACCAATAGATGCCTGCTTTCGGCAAACCGATATCGCGAGCAATATCTTGCGGCACCCTTGTTTTGCCGTATTTGGCTACAAGTTGTTCTATGACTTGAATTTGTGATTCGGTACGTTTTGTTAATCCCAACGCTGCGGCTTCGGCGTCATCAAGCAAGTTGATGCGCCGAGCCTGCTCACCAGTAAGTTTTGCCAAATTGAATCGGGCTTCTGGAGAAAAAATTCTTACTGGCTTGTACGAACCTAAAACTTTGGCAGCCAAACCAGAACGCGGAACGGCGCCAAGCGCTTCTCTGGTAGACACCCGCAATCCAGTTGATGTTGCTCCACGCAAAACTGCTTTAGCAGGCACAGCCGAGCCAAAGGTTGCGTAAGTCAAAGGGTCAAGCGCAACGTCGCCTATAAAACCAACAAGCCGCCCTCCCCAGCCCTCCATTGGAAATGCCGTGCCGTAACCAAAAGTCGTGTCTTTGGTTTGTTTTGCAAAATCAGAAAAACTTGCTTTCGTGTTGGGGTCGTTGTCCAGCATGTCGGTCACTTCGCGGGCAGCAGAAATAATGCCACGACGACCAGTATCAAAAGCAATGATTGGGGCCAACGCGGTTTTTACCACCGGGTTGCCAAACACTTTCGCTGCCACACCAAGGGCGGGATTGCTTGACGATTGTTGTCCTCGGGCGATTGCGTTCAAGCTTTCTTGAAGCGTCGGTGCACGACGAACATTCTCAATAACCGAATCCCGTATCTGTGACTGCAATTGTTGCTGGGGTGTCACAAAGGCACTCGTTGCCTTTGGCAACGGCTTTGCCTTGCTTAATTTTGCAAGAAGCGCACTAACGTCTGCGTTTTGCGCAACCATCGATTATCTTTTCAGTCTTTCCGCCATTGCGATACTAAATATTCTGTTCATGATGTCGGATTGGGCGGGGGTTGGCATGCTCGCCGCCTCCCTGTCTGCTCTTTCTTTCAGAATGGCCGCGACGCGCAACATTTCGTCTTCTGCTTCTTTGTTTAATTTTGCTGCACGAACAGGAATTTTGCTTGCACCAGATTTGCCACCCATCGCTTCGCGGCGAACAAGCATTCTGTTGCGTTCGCGACTATCGTCTGTTTCTGTTGCCTCAATAACTTTTCGTTGAACGTAAGACTCTTCCGCCCTTTTTCCTCTTTCGTTTGTGCGTTGTTGCCAAAACGGTCTATTTCGCAAAAACATTTCAGCGGCATTTCTGGCATCTGCCTGCGCTTGATTTTTGTTTCTTCTTTCGGTTTCTGGATTCGGTCCAGCCGTTCCCTCGATGTATCTACCACCACTACCCATGTAGCCACCAGTTCTGTTTGTGTCGACTAATGGTTTGTACATTTTTGCAAGTCGTTCAAGTTGTGGATTCAAAATTGCCGCAGGGTCAGCCCGCAAACTTGGGTCGGATATTCCAGCTTTAGCCCACCAAGAATTGTCGTTTTTATCCGTATTGGCTTTCGTGACAGCCACGTTGTAGGCATGATTTTCGCTGTCAAGTTTTGACGCAAAATTAATTAATTCTTGCGTGGTTGTGTCGTTTGGTCCAAACGGCAAATTTTCGGCTTGAAGAAATTGTGGAATCTGTTTCTTTACTTCCATTAACGGTACGCCATTAGCCAAAGTGCTGGCAATGCGCATTTCGAGAGAATTTTCGTCGTAAAATTCGTCGTTTTGCAACGACTCCCAAGTGGGACGATATTGATAAGACAGGTCAGCCAAATTGGGACCAGTTTGTTGTTGCGGTGTATACGTGCCCGTCAATATGCCCAAAATTGGGTCTTCAACCCTAGAAAGGTCTGCGCTAGTTATCTGCCCGCCAGCTTTGCCGTTCAGCAAAGCCAGCAACATCAACAGTTGCTGGTAGTCCACGTCTATAAGCCCTTTCGTTACCCTAGAACTCAGCTCTACGGCGAGCAGCCAATTCCGCCAAAACCCTTGGGGTTAGATTTGGGTTGGTTGGTGGCACATCTGGTTTTTTTGTTTCAT
>Ga0169931_10015789_pt1 | contig 10074 bp, 10 predicted proteins | sample Kivu_15m_20L_FD_129675 | JGI IMG/M metagenome (GOLD analysis project Ga0169931, IMG submission 129675) | Freshwater microbial communities from Lake Kivu, Western Province, Rwanda to study Microbial Dark Matter (Phase II) - Kivu_15m_20L... | ecosystem: Environmental > Aquatic > Freshwater > Lake... | reverse complement strand
CACGATGTGGGCCAGGGTCTCGGCTCCCACATTGCCCGCTGGGCCATTGCCCACTCGATAGTCGGCCACAAAGATGCTGTTGGCGACGGGGCGCTGCCCCTGGGTGCCGTTGCCAAAGCGCAGGTAGGCCTGGCCCTGGTCGTCGATTTCGGCCACAAAATGGCGATCGCTGGGGCCGCTAGCCAGCAGGTCGGCCACCGGTTGCCACGTCCCCACCCCCTGGCCCACGGCTTCGAGGGCATCGGCTAGGGGCGATCGCTGGCCGTCTGCGTCTAGGTCGGGTGGGGGGTTGGCGGGCAAAGGCTGACTTTCTAAACGGGTAATTTGCGGCAGCGCCTGGCGAGAGTCTTGCTGAAGCAGCGCGCTGGCTCCGGAGTTAGCTCCGATAGCGAGGGGCTGGCTAAAGGTTAACGGCCCATTGGCCAAGCTGGACTCAAAGGGCGCAGGCTCCAGAGTGACCGGGGCGAGCTGCCCCTCGGCCAGGCAGTGCCGGTCAGGGGGGCGCAGGCCCACTGTGCCCAGGTCTTCACCGCGCTGAGTGCGGCCATGGTCCACCAGCACCCCATTGCCGCGAAACACGCTGACCGGGGTCAGCAGTTCGCAGTTTGGCCCCAGCGCCGAAATGCAGAAAGACAGGGGTAGGGCATCCGCCGCTGCCCACTCAATCTCGACCAGGGAAATGGGCCAGTGGGCCATATCTGCAGGCCCTTTGAATCCCTCTAGATCGCTCAGTCTGCGAAGGCTATCTACCTTTGGGGTCACCCGCGTCAGGTAGACCAGGTGGCGGTGCTGGGGGTTGGCATCGGCGGGGTGGCCCGTGCGTGGCCCCAGGATTTCTTCCAGCAGCAGTATGTCTCCCGCTTGCAGATGGAGCTGGCGCTGGGCTCGCTCCCAGGGTGGCCCAGGGTCTTCGGGCTCGTCGTTGCAGCCGTCGTCGCCGGGGATGGGGGGCGGGGTTTCGACCGGTTGCCAGCCATCGATCAGGGTGGCCTGGGTGGCCCCTTGGGGCAGACAGCACTGGCGATCGCCCCAGGTATACACCTCAATCCGGTTGTGGCTCTGGTAAAGGCGGCGGGTGCCCGTTTCCAGCGGCTCAAACACCTCGTAGGCGCTCAAGGGTAGATTCTCCAGATCCTCGGTGATGATCGTCACGGCATCTAGAGGATTGTTGGCAATGGCCGTAATGAAGTAGGTCGAGGTGAGATCCAGGTCAAAAGACTCGCCGCCCTCTAGGGCGATCTGCACCCAGGTGCGGGCGTTGCAACCCTCGTGCATGGCATAGTCCACCAGGCGGGCGTGGCGGCGCACCGAGATGCGCTGGCGGGCGGTTTCCAGGTAGGCCTCGGTGGCGACGGCATCCTGGTAGTAGCTGAGGTAGTCGCCCACGTAGGCCAGCAGCTCCACCAGGGTAATGCCCAGGTCGGGGACGTGGCGATCGCGCCAGTGGGGCACCCGCAGCGCCAGCCGGTCTAGGATTAGCTGCCGAAAGCTGGCGTAGTCTTTGGCCAGGTAGTTGATGCCGGGGGAGGCGATCGCATCGGGCGGCCCCTCCGGCAGGCAGGTCCCATCGGTTTTGCAGTCCAGGTCGCTGGGGCAGTCTACCCTAAAGCCAAAGCTGACGCTGCTGTAGCGCGGGTCAAAGTCGGGGTGGGGCGCGTCGGTGGGGCGACCCCGCTCATCCAGGGCCACCACCGCCAGGGTGTAGGGCGAAAAATCCCCCGGCTGGTCTACCGTCACCTGTAAGTAGTTGTCGAGGGTGGGGTCTTCTAGGTCTACCAAATCTAGAGCGAGGACTCGAAGATCGCGAATCACCTGGCCACCGCTCAGACGCAGGTTGAGCGGTACGAGATTGGTGGGCACGGGGCCGAGAAAGTAGACCCGCAGCTGAGTATCGCTACTGCCCACCTCCACATAGTCGAGACCGTTGCGCTGCCGCTGGCGCACCAGGTCGCGTCGCCGCACATCCTGGCAGGAGAGGTCGGTCATGGCGGGCCTCCCAGCTCAAAGGTGTGAGTCTGCTGGCGGCCATCGCTAATCAGCAGATAGCTCAGCTCTACCCGCAGGGTAGCATCTTCACTGGTGACTACCAGGTCCTGCACCTCCAGCACATCCCCTAGCCACTGCTGGAGCGCTCCTTGCAGGGTGTACTGCAACGTCGCCGCCAGCTCGGGGCTATTGGGGGCAAAGATCAGCTGCTGAATGCCGCTGCCAAAGGTGGGACGGTTGACCCGCTCTCCGGGGCTGGTAAAGATCAGTTGCTCAACCATATTGCGCACGTGGTCGGGCCAGTCGGTGGTGGCCGTGCGGTGGCGGTGGTCAAAGTGGAAGGGGTAGTCGAGGTGCATAAGGGGGGCCTATTGATCTCGGCGGCAAGCTGGGGGTCGCAATCAGGTAGCAATCACGCGGGTTTGGATGGGACTGGCATTGGGAACACCCTGGGAAATCTGCTCGACGCTCTGGCAAATGGCAGCCGGGGTGAGAATCAGGGCCGGTGAACCACCGACAAACACCCTGGTGGCAGGCTCGATCAAGACCTTGACGCAGGGCTGGGGCTTGGTGCCTGTGGGAATGGGCACCTGAAAAGGACAGCCCACCACTGTATGCACTTGACTGAGGCTGAGCACGGCTTGGGTGAAGTTGACAAATACCCGTGGCGGCGCTGGTGGCGGCACCTGCACAGCTGCCCCATGAAAGCATTGGATAACGGCATTGGTGTGGACGAGCGGTCCTGGCATCTAACGTTCCTCTGGTTAAGGGGGATTTGATTGTTATGTCACTTAATCACAAGTGCCCCTCCGTTGATGGTGACAACCCCCTTAAAGATGGTGATTATGCCGCCTTCACCGTCTGAAATGATAATGCCGCCGAGAGCGGTCATTTTAATTGATGGCCCTGCTGGCCCGCGTGAGGTTTCTAGGGTGATGCCTTCGCCAGGCGCGTTGCTGATAATCAGCTTGTCCTGGGTGATCGACTGTAATAGTAGGGGAGGGAGTGTTGGGGGTGCGGCCAAGGCCATCGGGGGCACGTCGGCGGTGGAACCAATACGACAGCCTATCCATACGGGGCGGTTGACATCGCCGTGTTGAAACATCACCCATACCCCTGTTTCGGGTAAGGGAACGAAATACGCCCCCATTGTGGGGCCAGTGGGGCCGCTGAGGGGAAGACAGGGCTGCGCCCAAGTAGAAGGCACATTGCCTAGTACATCGGGAATTTTCAGCAGCAGTCGACCCCGCTGCTCGGGGTCGACGTTGTTGAAGACTGTCGCGGCATAAACACCGTCGAACCGTTGAGTGGCGGCGACAGAGTCAAAGGCAGTCATACCAATACCCTCGGAGTTTGTGAAATCAGGCCGTCGCGGGATAGGGAAAAGTTTTGCTTGTACTCGCCGGGTTTAAGGTTGTGGGTGACGCTGTTGACGTAGTAGTAGCCGTCGTAGGCCAGGCTGGCCCCGCGCACCCCAACGATCTGGCGCGATCGCAAAATTTGCCCATAGCGCAGCACATCCAGCGACCCGCTAGAGGTCACCGCATCGGACGACCGGGCCAGGGCACCTAAAATTCGCTTCGCCACCTCGGTGGGAGGGAGGGTGGCCGACTCGCGGCTGTAGCTGACTTTGGCGGGCGGGGTCAGCCGTGCTCCTAGGGGTGGCCGAATAGGGTTGATGGTGGGGAAGGGAATGGATAGCGTTACCTTTTCGGTGATGGGGTCAAAAATGTTGACCACCGCAATGCCTTTCTCCAGACCATTGAGGGAAAAGCTAAGGGAATCGACGTTGGTGTCGGCATCCCAGTTGATGCTGAGGGCCTTTTGAGGGTTGGGCAGTCGCACATCTGGCCCAAAGTAGGCGATGTTGACACCCGGTACAAAGGGGTCAGGCTCCACAAAAAAGACGTAGCCGTTGCGGCTGGCCATCTGTTGCAGGTACTTCAAATCGGTGCCCGTCTGGTTAGGGATTGATTGGGTGATCACAGGCACCGAAAAAATCACGGGCGGGATGGCCACCGGGGCAATGCGAAAGGCGGCGTAGGGGGCCAAAATGGTGTAGACCTGAGCAATTTCAGGCATGTTGGGAAACGATCGCGTAATTTCGACCAAATCCATCAGCACGCTTAAATCTTCGCCAGTAATGGTCAGCTTCGACTGGCCTGGTTCACTGCTGGGGGCCACCTCTTGCTGTGTGACCACGCCGTCTGACAGCACGTGGGGCCGACCGCGCAGGGTGACGACAATAATTACCCGCGTCACGATTGGGTCGAAGTAGCCTGCGGGCAGCAGGGTCGTCAGCAGAGTAGAGGCGCGGCTGACGTTAAAGGCAATCTGGAAGCCGGTTTTAGTGCCCTGGCTACTGACCTGGATGCTCTCCACCGATTCCATCACTGATTTGGGGGCCGGTATCGGCACCGCTGGCCCAATCAGCAGCGTCAGGTTAATACCCTTAAGCATTGCGTACCCCCGGTAGGCCCTCGGGGGCGGTAATGTGCAGCTGGGTGCCCACCTGGTCTGTCAGGTGATCGGGGTGCATGGCCCGGTTGGCGTCGGCCAACCGCCAGAACTGCTCGGGGTCATCAAGATAGAGGGCGGTGACGTTGTCGAGGCGATCGCCCTCGGTGACCGTGTGGTAGCGCAGCAGCTCAAACCGCTCGGGCTGGGGCACAAAGCGCCGCTTCAGGTAGGCAATTTTTTCGCCACTGGGGGTAGTTAGCTCGGCGGTGTCGATACCGTAGTAGCGGCTGGTGATAGGGAATACCACCGGCTTGAGCGGCACAATACCGGGGATCGCCTGAATTTGGGGGTTCATAGCCGCCCCCCAATGCCCAGGGCGTCGAGTTGGCCTGAGGAGGCGCGGCGAGAGAGCTGCTCTTTTTGCTGGTGGTAGCTTCTAAACAGGCCGCTGCCAAAGTGGTTGTAGGTGAGATCGTTGCCGCTCAGCACTCGCAGGCCAAGGCTAACCTTGGCTCGCAGGGGGTTGAGGTTGGGGTCGTAGGCTTCTTCGTTAATGCTGAAGTCGATGATGCGCACGGGCAGCACCCGATTTTTGCTCCACACAAATAACACCAGCGGCGTCTCCATGGGGATGATTTCTAAATTGCCGGACTCTGCCAGCTGGTTGTTGATGCGGACGCTGCTGCTGGTGGGGTAAATGATGGTTTCTAAGGCGGCCAGCTGGGGCAAAATGCCAAATTCCACGGCAGCGCGATTGGCTCCCTGGGTAGGAAACTCCATCTGGTCGGCGGCGTCAATCTCGGCTTCGAGCTGGTAGGTTTCGACCGGTGGGCCTTTGAGGCGCAGGGCTTCGAGGCGCTCGCCCCCCTCGCCCCCGGCCCCCTGCACTTGCAGGGTACGGTTGAGGGTGGCTGGGTTGTACTGCATGACAATGATGCGCTGCACGGTTTCCGTGGTCAGGTCAAACAGCACAATGCCGCCCCGCAATAGCTTGGGCGAACCTGGAAATGTAGTCATTTGAGTCTTCCCTCTTGAAATACAGCGGGGCAGTCTCGGACGATTTTTAACAGGAATCAGCAGATGCAGACTAGAGGAAGCAGCGAAGCTATAAAACTCGGGTCTACCAACGGTGTGTAATCAGAAATTGGGGAACTGTTGCGGTGTGGCGACTTGTGAAAGCGCAACAACGCTGAACGTATACGCAGCAACAGTAGCAGCTCTTCACCTGCTAAGACAAGGCGTTGTTAAGAATAATTCAGATAAATTAGGAAATATCCACGAAAAGTCCGCGTTGGTGGGTCAGCATCCGGCGGTGATCGCATCCCGCAGCCGCCGATAGAACAAAGTCTGATACTGCAAAGCGACGTGCTGGAACCGGTCTTCAACGAGGCGCTGAAGCGCTACTGGTGGGGCTCGTCCATTACTCGACAGTAGTAGTTGTAGAGGGCTGTAATGGTGCGATCGTTGAGGGTGTGGCCAGTCCAGGCCCAGTGGTTAGCCATGCCAATCAGCTGGGCAAACAGCACTAGTTCGGGGCCATCTGCGGGCAGTTGCTGGTACCCAGTGATGAACCCCTGCAGATAGGCCACTGTTTGGGTAGCATGTTCACCGCCTTGTACTTGCTCTAGGGCCAGGTCATGGTCAAGGCGGGAAATACAGCGGCGGCGGCGCTGCTCCTGCAACCAGGCTTCAAAGGTAGTGGTGCCGCCGGATTCTCGCCACTGCTGGCGTAGGGCGATCGCCAGTTGGGCATGCTCCACATGGGCCGATTCGTGGCGATGGGTCATTTGGGTCAGCACATAGGCTCGCCGCGTCACCGATCCGCTACCACCCCGATGAATTGACCCACGCCCTAGGGTCAGGGTGACTGAAGGTGCATCCCCTTCCCGAGTGGCGGGTAAGCTGCCAGCGATGCCCGCCTCTGCATTGGCTCTCTCTAGATCAATGTCGAAGTTAATCAAGCCGGGCTGCGCACTACCTCCAGCTGGAACAATATAAATTTGGTCACGGGGCACCTCCAGAGCCTGCATCATCAGTCCGACATAGGCTTCGGACGCTGCCTGGCGCAGCCGTGGGCGCTCTTCTCCCTGGGCGCTCTGGTAACGTCGGTAAAGCGCCTCGGCTTCCCCATGGCGCAGCTCCCATATTTGTTGATCAGGCTCTTGCAATGACACATTCACCCACTGAATAAACTGGGCGTTGGCCAGCTGGTAGGGCACGATTTGGTAGTGGGCGCCAGGCTCTTGGCTAATGCGTGGAAAACGGGTGTCAAATACGTGAAACATCCCATCTCGATCTTGAATAACAGCCGTGATGGTGGGATGCCTTGCCGCTGCCCCTAGCGCCGCATTTTGGGTATCAAATCCACCGAAGACGGCTGGGTCTTCTAGGGGCGGTACAACTTCTAACTCGGCGACTAAGTCTTGGCTGTAGCTACCCATATTGGACGTAACCGTCAGCTGCCCCAGCGGTGTACCTTCAAAACGTTGTATGGAGCGAAGCTGTACCCCAGCGACCCCGGCAGAAATTGCGCCTGCCGCCTGTCCCCCGGAGACCCTGGCCGCATTGGTATCGGCTTCCTGCTCCAATTGATTTTGAGTGGCAACCGGCTGGCGATAGAAGGTCTGCTGCTGGACTACGTGGGTCAGTTCGTGGGCAAGGAGAGCTTGCCCGGCTCGAGTGTGGGGCTGATAACGTCGATTGGCAAAAACAATGTGATGCCCCATAGTGTAAGCTTGCGCTCCCAGAGCGTTGGCGGAAGACGCTGCGAAAGACCCGGTGTGCACCTGAACTCTCAAAAAATCATGCCCAAAGCGAGATTCCATCAGGGTACGAGTTTGGCGATCGAGGGCAACGCTACTGTCTGCCAGAGAGGCTATTTGATCGCCTCGGGAAAATCCATGGAAAGATCCATCAGCCCGGTGACTGGAGGCAAATAAACCGGTCGGGTGATCCGCTCTTGGCTGCTGCCCTTTTCTCCATGTTGTAGATAGGGGTGAAAATCTTCTAAAGGTATAACGTTTGGAGAAAAGTTGCCCCATGAGCACTTAAAGCCACACAGTCATTACTTAAGCTTGAGTTGTAATAGATCAGACTTTATCTGACAGATGGGATCTATCAGACACGTAGAAAGGTGTCAGATTGTGTTTGATTTGTATCTTTCTCTTCTACGTATTGGTCGAGCTGCTTAGCCTTGGCTAGATGCAGGCTATCTCGCCAAGTTTGCATCGGGGTCTTACCATAGCAATAGCGCCCCGTATGAGGACGTTCTCGATTATAAAAGGCCATCCACTCATCCACATCACGCTGGAGTTCCTCCAGGCTCTGGAAAACCTTTTTACGAAAGGCAACTTGATAGAACTCTTCGAGGATGGTGCGATGAAAACGTATGCCTTCGGCAGGCTGCGCCAACGCAAATCCCATTGGTTTGAGGGGATTTGGCCTTGGTGCGGGTATGGTCAATATCTTCAATCGCCAGGTAAAGTTGATATTCATGATGCTCAACATTGCCACAGTATTCTGTACCCCGGTCGGTCAGGACCCGTAGAAGCCGCAAGCCATGCTCTTCAAATAAGGGAACCACCCGGTCATTAAGCAGATCTGCCGCCACCAGGGCTGTCTTGCGGTCATAGAGTTTGACGGTGGCCACGCGCGTGTAAGTATCGATAAAGGTCTGCTGGTAGATGCGGCCCACCCCTTTGAGATGACCTACATAGAACCTGAGTTCGACAAGGATTTAGAGTGCTGAAAGAAAGGCTGAGGGGTTACGCTCAAAGTATCGAATCTTAAGCACCTCAGCCATGTCTTTAAGTCTAGCGCGCCTCGACCTGACCCAAATCTTCTGCGACGTTGACGACTTCTACCGCGAATTTGAGCAGTTCTGTGAACGATCTGTTCCCCGGCTGCCGAGCGATGGCGAGTCTAAAAGCTATCAGTCTCGCTTGAGTATCAGCGAAGTGATGACCATCGTCATTGCCTTCCACGGGTCCGGCTATCGGACCTTCAAAGATTTCTACAAGCAAAAAGTCCTGGCTGACTGGCAAGACGCTTTCCCCGATTTGGTCAGCTATGGACGGTTCGTAGAGCTGATGCCCTGGAGCTTTATGGCCTTAGTGAGCTTTCTGAATACCCGTTGTTTGGGTGAGGTTACCGGCATCAGTTTCATCGATTCTACCTCGGTGGCCGTCTGTCACATCAAGCGAGCTAAAGCTCATAAGACCTTCAAGGGCTTGGCGGGGTGGGGTAAATCCTCGGTGGGGTGGTATTTCGGATTCAAGTTGCACCTGATTATCAACGACGGCGGCGAGCTGCTGGCGGCCTGCCTTACGCCGGGCAATACCGACGACCGCCAACCGGTTGCCAACCTGACGAAAAACCTAGTGGGAAAGCTATTTGGTGACCGGGGGTACATTTCGCAGGCCCTCTTTGAATTGCTCTTTGAGCGTGGTCTGGAGCTGATTACTAAACGCCGTAAGAACATGAAAAATGCCCTCATGCCTCTCCTCGACAAGATCTTGCTGCGCAAGCGTCCGATTATTGAAACGGTCAATGACCAGCTCAAAAATCTCTGCCAGATCGAGCATTCCCGTCACCGCAGTCCCTTCAACTTCCTCGTCAACCTGGTCTCAGGCCTGATCGCCTACGCCTACCACCCCGATAAGCCTTCCTTGGGCATCCTTAATCATGAGCTTAAAGCCCTGCCGCAGGCCGCTTTTTAGTTGTCGAACTCAGGTTACATAGAAGGTGTCTTGAGCCCCGAGATAGCCAGGATGATGAGTTTCAATTTCGCCGTGGGTCTCTTTCTCCTGCTTGGCTTTTTCCAGGGCCTGGAGCTGGGCCTCGCTGAGAATTAAATTCTCCTGAGCGGCTTTAGCTTCAAGCGCTTTCAGGCGCTTGGCAAAGGTTTGCAGGTCATGGCGCAACCAAATCGAGCGCACCCCACCTGGAGAAACAAAGAGGCCCCGCTTTTTCATCTCGTTAGCCACTCGAATCTGGCCATAGGCCGGTTGCTCAATGGCATAGGCAACCACTGCGTCCTCAATCGCTGCCTCAACGCGGTTCTTGACGCAGGGCTTTTTGCGATCTATATCCTGGAGAGCGACTTCCCCACCGGTTTCGTATAATTCCTTGTAACGATAGAAGGTGTCTCGAGAGACGCCCATCACCTTACAGGCTTGAGAGACATTGCCTAGGGTCGTGGCCAGATTCTAGGAGGCCTAATCGGTTCTTGATGATCTTTTCTTGTGTATTCATTGTGACACTCCTGGTTATTGGCTAGTTTACAGGATGTGTCAGATAAAGTCTTGGCTATTACACTTGAGTCAGCAATTCTCATTTTGGCGAAAAGCTATCCAACGGCCAGGAATAGGGGTATGGTAATGCCATCTGAGAGAGCTAAGAGAGCCAGAGCTGTTGAAAAAGCCAGGTTTGTTTGACAGACTAGCGGGTTCGTTTCGCCAGCGGTTGTCGTCGCTACCGGACAAACGCAAAGGTAAGAATAGCCGTTACGGGATGGAAGATGCGGCGTTAAGCGCCTTTGGTGTGTTTTTCACCCAAACGCCGTCTTTTCTGGCCTATCAGCGGAAGATGGCGGACAGTAAGGGAAAAAGCAATGCCCAAAGCCTGTTT
>Ga0169931_10015788_pt1 | contig 10074 bp, 8 predicted proteins | sample Kivu_15m_20L_FD_129675 | JGI IMG/M metagenome (GOLD analysis project Ga0169931, IMG submission 129675) | Freshwater microbial communities from Lake Kivu, Western Province, Rwanda to study Microbial Dark Matter (Phase II) - Kivu_15m_20L... | ecosystem: Environmental > Aquatic > Freshwater > Lake ... | reverse complement strand
ATTACCTATTCGATTTACAGAATTCATATCCAAGTTATTTCAATTAATCTCTGGAATGTCGGAACTGTCATTTTCATGAAATCTTTCTTCTGTAACTGACTGACCAACGACACAAATAGCAACACGCTGAACAATCTAATTCCTGCTATTTACATACATATATATGTGCGTGTTGTCCAAACAATCATGGGGCATTTTTCTAAAGACTATACGGTCACAGTATGGATGACACTTTTCTTCTTGGCTTCGAAGTTAAAGTTTATCATGAATACTTCTTTCCTGTGTACAGAGGCTTATTCAATATCGCAAAATAAAAAAGCGACATTACCGACTTTTCCAGTTGCGGTATTACAGCAACAACGACAACAACAGCAGCAGCAGCTATATGATCCATACACTCATACTTTGATGCAAAGAATTTTTTATCGTGGTTCGCCATCATCACCTCATTTACTGTTTATGGCAAGACCAAAACGTGCGAACTCGTCATCATCTGCAGATTCCTCCTCCTCCTCCAGAAGTAACTCCAAAACATCAAGCAGTTCCACGAATCCTTTACCACAAGACACGGAGAATGGCAATACGGATGCACAACAAGGGAATGATACGGATGAATGGATGGCAATGGTCGCAGCTTTTCAAGTATACAAGGCGGCTTATGGAGATTTAAAAGTACCCTCACGATTTATCGTACCATCCATGATGCCATGGCCGGAATCAGCATGGGGGATGAAATTAGGACTTCGTGTTGCATCTATTCGTGCCACTGGAAAATTTATCACTGATGAGCAAGTCGATGTAAAAACTCGTATGCAAAGAAGAAAAATGTTGGATGATTTAGGTTTCTTATGGAGAGTACGTGTACCATCACTGGATACCAGTATTGCGGATACAACAACTTTTGATCAAATTTATTCTGCCTTGATTACTTATAAACAAGAAATACATGATAAACAACGACAAGTTCATGATGAGAGAGAATCGCAGGATTTATCATCCACTCAAGAAGAGGAAGAGGATGACGATTATGGTGAAGATGACGAAGATCAGCTATCCTTATCTTCATCCTCTCTGATTATACCGAAAAATTTTATTGTTCCTAATTATGCACCATGGCCAGAAGAAACTCAAGGCTTACCCTTAGGGAAAATGATTACGACTATACGATCCAAGGCATTTCTAAAAGCCAATCCAGATGCAGCAGAAAAATTACAAACGTTAGGGTTTGAATTAGATGGTAAAGCAGCTGCCAATGAAGCGAAATTTTCACTCGTTTATAAAGCTTTGGCGTCTTACAAACAAATCTATGGAGATTTACTCGTACCACAACCTTTTGTTATACCTGCGCAAAGTCCAGGTTGGCCACAAGAAACTTGGGGATTACGTCTAGGAGCACGTGTAAATGCGATACGAAGTCAAGGGACATTCATAAAAACAAATCCAGAACGTGAACAATTATTGAATGATTTAGGTTTTGAATGGGATCCATCCACGTCAACGAAGATTGCAGCAGGTGCTAAGAAGAAAGGACGTAAAAAAAAGGAGACTGATGAAAAAGAAGTAGACCAGCTAAAGAAAGCTGGAGGATCTATTGATATTCGACCGCCATTATCATCCATGGATTTTTATTTAGAGGATGATACGGAATCAGAGGAAACGCTACGGCCTCTTAAAACAACATCACAGTACCCAGCAGTATCCACCATTAAAACGAGATTGGCTACTTTTATAGATCAGGATGATGTTGTTGTTGATGATGATGATGATGATGATGAGGCAAGTACTGATTATAAAGATGAAGATGATGACGATTTTACCGTGGAAAATGATGAGGAAGAATCCATGCTGTCATCCCTTGCGGGTAACATGGCAATACGAGATTTTGCGGGTAACATGGCGATGCGAGATAGCCGAATGGCTTCCATAATAAAGGAGACCGTAATGGTCCCTCCACAAGTTTCCAATGAGGAATATCAAGGACCCAAAGATTTGAATGCAACATTAATGGCTGCAGCAGACATGGCCAAGGCCGTTGGTGTCATTGAATCCATGGGGTATGTACAAATATCAAAGTTTTCATTCTTTTTCTTCTTATGAATCGAAATCATGTTATCATAAATTTAATCCCTTTGCAATGGTATCCGTAGTGAAGGGAAAAGAGTTGTAAAGGGGAAAATCAATAAGAAATTCCCATGGGCTATCGATGACTTTGGTGAAGAATTCGTCTTTGAAGATGCGGTTGAAGCACTTACTATTTATCGGAAAATTACTGGAAGCTTTAGAGGATTGGAAACTAAAGACTTTATTGTCCCAGACCCATACATGAAGTCAGTCGATTCCATCAATGTTGAAGCATCGGCTCGAGCGGCGGCTCGGATAAAGCAGGCTCGATTGAGAGGCGAGGATAGTGACTCGCTTGTTGCGGCTGAAATCCAGCGTATGGAATCTGAGTTACAAAATGCATCAACGGAACATGAATGGCCAGAGCATCTAGCAGGGATGAAGCTAGGCTCTATCGTTAATCGAATTCGTGATGGAAGTCTGGAGGTAAAACATTTGCCGGAACGTAAAGCTCAACTAGATGCTATTGGATTTGATTGGGGTGACCCCAAACGATTTTTGGATGTACCTTTTGAGAAAGCTATGTGTGCCATGTTTGCTTACTTTTTAATTCGCGGGGACTTATTCGTTAATGAGAATTTCGTTATTCCGCATGATGAACCATGGCCTAGTGTCTTGGGCGGCTATGAATTGGGAAAAGTAGTACGGCGGATTCAGGAGCTTCAACACTTTTTTGAAGCTTATCATCCAGAAAAAGTTCAGTTGTTACGAATGGTTGAATTTTCCTGGTTTCCAGAACTTGCTTTGCCTTTGAATCCCGAGGCTGGTGAAGAATCATGGGAGGATATGTACGTTGAAGGAATGGGGCATCCATTTTATCATTTGAACGAGCCAACCGTAGAAATGGTTGAAGCTTTGCAAACGCATATGGCGTCTTCAGGGCTAGATGGAAGAGCCAAGAGTTTGTACAATTATGACATTGTCAAGGATTACTGGAAATATGGTGATCTCACCGATTCAGGAAAAGCGGAAAGAGATGGACGATGGAATGGTGCGGAGTGGTTGTGGTGGAATGGGTTCAATCAATTATCTCGTGAGCATGAGGAAAAATATGGGCCCAGCCCTGGTCTAGAGCTACTTCGCCTTTTAAAAGATTATGATAGCGACAAGATATCTGAACAGGTCTTCGACGAGGCGGCTCTTAAAGCGATGAAAACATATGATTTACAAGAGCTTCGAGAAGAAGCAATATCCGCCGGCATCGACATCAAAGAGGAAGATGATTGGGAAGTAGTGATACAGAAAATTATTGATGATCCTGGTATCCAAGCATTGGATTCAGATCCCGAATACCAACGTCTGATTCAAGCTGAGATCGAGGCAGAAGAGGCAAGAATACGCTCACGAATGGATAGCAACGTTGACGAAGACGATGATGATAGTGTTAATGAGAAAGGGATGGACGATGACGACGATGAAGGAGGATATAAGCAGTACAAAAATGAGGATACATATGATGAATCTTTTACTACTCTAGAGTAGTATGTAGCTACTAAGAAAATAAGAAGACTAACGAATTCTTTTCATAGGTGAATGCCTGTTCAAAAAATAATAATAAATTTTAAGATTCTTTTTTGATTGGCTTACATTCCTGTTGCACTAAAATTATTCGAATGGAAGAGTAGATAAGGAGCAACCGTTCAGCGACAAATACACTGCATCGCAAATACAGTGAATGCATCGCAAATACAGTGAATGCATCAACCTTGGTAGTGGCGGAATTTTTTTTTATTACTTGAAATAAGTCGTTACGCTCTTCAATGATATTTGTAAATATATATTGGCTATAACAGAAAAGGGAATGATTAAGATGTGATTATGTGCTATTCTTATTTATCTGAACCGTGAGTCCAGATATCCGGAATCATGTCATCTGGTATTCCTATATAATGACGAAAAATACCATCCAAAAAGAGATCGCTCTTGTATTTCTTGGGTACAAACTTGATGGAATCCAAGGGATAGTTCGAAACGAGTCTAGCATGATTTCGTTTCGACCATGATGGACTATCTTCCTCATTCTCCCAATGCGGAGTTAGAATTCGTACAGTAAATGATAAAGCATTTCGTTCAATAACGTCGCATGGCCAAAATTTGTGTTGGCCGTCATAACGAACGACAAATGTATACCCATCATTAGTAACAATTATATCCTCTGCGTTACGTTCCACTTCATATAAGGGTGTGTGATCTGAAAAGCGACCTAAATCTTCTACTGAATTATTCTTTTTCTCGTCAGAATCTTCATATTCCGTGTAGATACAAGCCGTTTGAATATTGTCTGGATATGGCGAGTCAATTAATTGTTTCATAGTCTTTAATTCCACAAGTTTATTTAGATTCATCTCATAGACAGACTTGTACGTTTCCAATGGAGACACGGAAGCTGTTTCATGAATAGTTGATGGAATACTTTTCACATATTTCCATGTTTTGATATGATACTCCCATTCATCTTCCCACTCTATACCATAATCAAGAAAAACTTCTTCTCCAGGATGAATATCTCGTAAAGCGATAATATCAAAGGATAAACCTCGTTGACTTTGTTCCGTAAGAGTATCAATTTCTTCAATAGTTTTATTTCTCCAAGCATCGGTGAGTGGATCCCAAGTAGCCCATACAATTTTAGCATTTGGGGCACATGTACCTCCAAACAAGGATGATTTTCGTTCACTACAATGATTCATGAGTATGGCATTCGTAGTAGGACATAATAACATGGTAATGTGTGGATGACCAAAACAATAATTTAATAAAAGTTGTGTATTGATGGGAGTCTTGTACTTAAGCTTATCATCATGATTCATATCCTTCTCCATTGTCGACGACGACGACGATGGAGAAGGATACATGATCAAGGATTCTCGGTAGGGTATTTGTAAGAGAGGTACAGGTACAATGCGAGTATCTTTAGAAATAAACCGTTGAGCAAAAGCTCCCATCCCAGCTAAGGGTATCGTGGATACCTGCGGTACCAAGGTATCTAGGCACATACCCTGTTCCTGTATCCATGATATGTTTCGTGGTTGGATAGTACCTCGAGCCAAGATTCTTTCCAAAGATGAAGACGTCTCCTTGTTGTTGTTGTTCCTATTGGCTAATGACTGGTTCATATTTTTTTGTAGGTGTTCCGTAGACGTTGGTAAAAGCGATGCAGTACGAATATTCAAAGGTTGTGTAACCGATTGAATCAAGGATAAGAGTGCATCTTGACAAGAAACGTTATGACAAATATTTGCTGAATCTGTGAGTGTTTGATTTAAAATACGTGATGCTTGATGATAATCATCTTTTCGAGGAATGAAATCGGCAAACGTATTGGGACGTGTATCCAACCAACCCTCTCCATAATCTGCAAATATCTCTCCTCCAGCTGGAATATCCTACAGTGCGAACAATTAAACGAGACCATATAAGTACACACGTATTTTCTTTTTTCAAAAATAACGGATTTTTGTGATTTCTATTGCTTTGTGTGTCTGTTTCTGTACCTACCTGTATAGCCACAAAGACTTGCCCTTGATAATATGAAAAAGCCCCCAATTGTGGACTTTGATACGTGGAATTGCGTATCAAGGTATGGTTGAACGAGTCATCGTAACCGAATCCCATGGGTTTCACATTGTACAGATAGGGATGATAATTCGACAAGGAGCCCATGGTCATCACATTATCTTCACTCGCCATGGCCTCAAAGCCTATATGACCATCTCCCGACCAAAAGTATTCAATATGCGCCCAATGGCGGAGATGTTTTTTACTCAAGGATCGCTCACAATGAGTGTCCGGGTCCAAGACAGGTATCGACGGCGCATCGGGATAGGGTTGAACCGGTGACCTAGCCGGAATCGCTTTGGTCGTAAATACACCAAAGCCTGCATTGGGGATGGAGCTTGGCGCCAAATATAAGGAACATTCATGTGAATATGTTGTGATATTTGGATAATGGATGTATGGTGATGATTGGAGAGACATTTTGGTTATGGTTGTGTTTTGTTTTTGTAAATATAGACTAAAAAATTCGCCGATATGCAAAAAAATGCAAAAAAGCAATGCCACGAAAATAAGTAATCAGTCATGCAAGAAATAATTCCATTACTATGTAGCATGTAGCGTACAAAAATAAATCTACAAATAGAATGCATACATCATACATGTAGATCATTAATTAGTAGAGAAGACGCTATAACGAGCTACAGTATAAGGACCGCACAATGAATCCCACCCACGATAAGACCTCTAAGAAAAGTCATAATGTATCGGCGATCTTTCCTTCTCAGCACTTAGATTACGTTTCAGCGATTGCATTTGATCATTATGGACGTCGGATAGCAACATGTTCCGCAGATCGCCAACTCCATATTTGGGACCTTGATGATCAAGGACAATGGATACTGGGAAACACCATCACCGCAGCACATTACACAGGTGTTGCGGGTGTTTCATGGGCGCATCCCGAGTTTGGGCAACTCTTGGTCAGCTGCGGATATGATGGCGTTGCCATTGTATGGGAAGAACGAACCGAAGAATCCATTGCATCATCATCATCATCATCAGCAGCAGCAGCAGCCGATGGTGCATCTAGCGGTACTGGTATTGCTGCTATCAACAATACATCTACTACCCCTGCTAGCATGTTGTATCATAGTCGATGGTGGAGCGGGCAAGAATGACTGAAGCTCGTAGAGCTCTTTCCTGTGTCAAGTTTGCGCCAAGGCAATTCGGACTGCTCTTTGCAACAGGTTCTGCAGATGGATTTGTTCGGTGCTATGAAGCTGTGGATGCTATGAATATGTCGCAATGGCTATTAAAAAATTCAATTGAAGTTATTGAAGAGACTTCGACTATGCCCAGTGGCATTGCTCATCCTTGGAACAAAAATACTCTCCCGAATCCTACAGGTGGTAATACTGGAAATACCATCAACAATATGAATGCAGCAGCTGCGTTAGGGTTGGAACTTGGCGTTACATGTCTTGATTGGAGTACTGGACGGTTTGAAGGTCCAGCCCTCGTTGTTGGTGCTGCTTTGGGATCCGTTCATATTTACAAGTACTCCGATACAAGTCGGACATGGATCCTATATCTATCCTTGGAATCGCACATTTCTACTCAAGGTTTACGTAGAGGTGTTTTAGATGTGGCATGGGCACCGAACGTTGGACGGAGTTTCCATCTTATAGCATCCTGTGGAAGAGATGGAATTTTACGTGTTTCCAAGTTGAAACGGATTCGTTCCAATGTAGCAGCAGCAACAACAAGCACAACAACTGATACAGCCATGGATACGTCAACTTCAAATAATGCACAAGCATCATTGTCGGCTGGATATGACTTTGATTCCAGTCAAATGTTGGATACTCAAGCATGTGAAATATGGAGAGTCGCATGGAATATTACGGGGACTGTATTAGCTGGTAGTGGAGACTTTGGAGTAGTCACCTTGTGGAAAGCAGATCATAAGAATGAATTCAAATGTGTGTCTGAAATCAAGGGTGAAGTCAACACTACAGAAGGAGGTTTAGCTGGAGCTAAATCATCTATGCTAAATCGAGCTTCATCCTGATACGACAGTGAATAAAAGTATACTTTTACAATAATCGGTGTCACTAAAATTTAGTTGACTGTTGTTATACTTAAATTCTACGATTTTTATTGATAAAGATTCAATGCAGGGAGATTTAAGGTAGTATTGGTAAAGTGAAATGAATTGTAACATCCATAACATTCGATCACCACGACGATGCTGGTTATATTGCTCGGTCGAATGAAAGAAGCAGTCTGCATATGTGAGGTTTCGTCGTGTCTGGATTTTTTAACCCTGCGCGACGACAATTAAACCCACACCGATCAACATATATATAATTGATAATTGTAATTTGTAATAGTAATGTATCATCCCCCATCATCGAAATGAATCATTCCGACACAAATCCCATAGCTGCTTCAGAAGCATTACCATCGTTATCGGTTGAGAGTTTGAATTTATCTTCAGCAGTATCACCGCCCAAGAAGAAGGCAAGGAGAAAATCCGCACTGTCGTCAACGACAACAGCGAATAAGAATACGAATCCTGATGGTGCTGCTTCGTCAGTTACATGGACAGTGGCTTCTACTGATTCTCATACATCACCTCTTACTTCTTCTCGTGGAACCTCGTCCCATGCGGCTGGTCATAGTCTACCCAAACATGTGACTCAACGTATCAATCAGGTGCTGTCGAAAAGAGAGGCCATCAAACGAGACAAGGCCTCTTGGCTCTCCAGTTCACCTGCAGATCATTTACCCGCTGCAATAGCATCTCAGATGACTCGTGTTGGAATCCCACCCTTGCTGAGTGAACGCAGCAGCAACAGCAGCAGCGAGACCGACACGGCGCTGTCATGGTTAGTCCGTGAGGAGGTGAAAATCATTCAACAGGCCGCCTTGAAAAATGGACTCTCACTGGAGCATAATATCAGTGTGGAGGCCCTAGGCTGTCTACTAGAACAAGCAAGGAAATATACACTAGAAATTCTTTCCGATGCACACGATTTCGCCCTGCATCGGAAACAAAAGTCCAAAATCTCATTACAAGCTATAACACCAGCAGATATTACACTCGCGTTGGAATTTCGAGCGGATGCAGATGCTACTGCTGTAACAACCGTACCCTGCTCCTCGGTACAAATTGTAGCAGACGATGTGAATCGAATCCCTTTACCACCGATTCCGTCCCATAATTACAATGGTGTAGTTTTGCCAGAGCAGGCTCATCAACTTACTGCCATGACATTTGATGTTGTCAGTTCGAAGCGTACAAAGGATCGTATGGCAGTGGGTGGGAAACCCTTGTCATCTACGTCTGTAGAGAGTTTTCTAGCAAATGTTGATTCTATCCTTATGCCTTCGGATGGAGTAGAAAAGAAAAAGAAGAAGAATGAAACGACGACGACGACGACAAATAAATCAACTTCCACATCTTATGGTGCTGCCAAGGGGAAACCTATACCTGTACATTTGAAATCCCATGCGCTAGTCCATCCAACATCAATGGATATAGATTCGGATGTTTCTTCTCTCCCGTTAGTTCCAACTGCCGCAACTTATGTGGATCCCACCGTACCAAAAACAACAACCCCGACAAGTACCATGGCTATTACATCACAAACGATACCGATGGAACAAACTACACACGATTTCATCACAGACACCGTAATGAAATAACTAACCATACAGAGGAAGGTACTATACAGCTTTAACATATAAATATATGAATATAGTTTACATAAAAATGTATATTTAACTTGAAACTCCATAAAGAAAACCAAGAGAAAACCCCCCAGCATCCATTAGATTCGTCGTTAGGATATTCTTTACCTTGGTCCAATAATATTTCAAATCATCAACACTGATTTCTCCATCACCATCCTATTCAGAAGTATATTTTTTGTACAAGGTGTAATGTTGATAAGTATACATACATAAAGCCATACCCTTCATATCTATCGGTATAATGAGAGGCTTTCGACATTCACGTACCACATCAACATGAGCAACTGCATGTTTTTGAATCTTATTCCAATCCACCTGTACATATCCTACATAGACAGCAGATTGAATAGCAATAAAACCAAGACCTAATGTTACTGCAATCATTTTCCCTATAGTCTTGGCAGCTATTCCACTGCAGTATCCCACCACCGAGCCCACCGTAATTTTACGAGCATAGGGTATTATAGTATCCAAGGTTTCTGTTATTGTTGAATCATGGTTCGTCTGAGTCATATCTTTTCTCTCATGAAACGAACGTTGTGCTTTTATAATTTTTAAAAAGAAAATAAAAGTATTGTATTACCCCTCGGGTGCATACACTCTACGTGGAAAATACTTTGTATTTTGGTTTGAAAATACAAAGTTTACTAGCAAATGAGTGGCGATGTATTTTCGGAAAAAACATTTTCTGACCGT
>Ga0169931_10015787_pt1 | contig 10075 bp, 6 predicted proteins | sample Kivu_15m_20L_FD_129675 | JGI IMG/M metagenome (GOLD analysis project Ga0169931, IMG submission 129675) | Freshwater microbial communities from Lake Kivu, Western Province, Rwanda to study Microbial Dark Matter (Phase II) - Kivu_15m_20L... | ecosystem: Environmental > Aquatic > Freshwater > Lake ... | reverse complement strand
TCACAATGTCGGACTTGCTCCGCACGATCTCCGAACGGATGGACGTGCCCGCCACGGGGTTCGGCGAGAGCCGCCGCACCCTGGCCGAACTGACCACCTGAGCCACCCGCCCGTCGGGAGCGTGCGATGCTACCCCTTGCCCTGTCCCTCATCACCGGTGGCCCGAGCGCGGCCGCACCCGCCGCCGATCCCGCACCCGCCTTCACGAAGGAGGCGCGGGGCGACTGGTACGTCCTCGCCGCGCACCAGAACAACAAGAACATTGCCCAGGGGAAGCGGGTCGGCTCGCGGGTCGCGGTCGCGGCCGACGGCGTGGTGTGGCACGACCCGGAGAAGGCCGACACGCCGCTCGTGAGTGCGAAGTGTGCCCGCGCCGCAGCCGACCCGACGAAAAAACAGGCCGACCCCAACGAGTTGACCAGCATCGTGACCGGCAGCCTGTGCCCGAAGCCAGACGCGAAACTCGCGGCCCGCTGGCGGCTCACGGACAACGACGTGCTGCTCCTGCTCGTCGAGGTCGCCGAGTACAAGGGTAACCGTAACGGCACCTACAGCGGCGCGGCCCCGGCCGACGTGCTGCTCATCTGCCAGCGGAAGCCGTTGCCGGCCACCACGAAGCCCGATCCCGTTGGCGACGCGAAGCGGTTCGTCGGCACGTGGGCCGTGCTCGGCGAACTCGACGACGCGAACTGTGCTCGCACCCGCCCGCAGGGGAACGTCGTTTTCACCGCGACGGATTTCATGAAGCGCGGATCATACAAAACGGACGCGAAATCGGCCGGCGGGGAGGGCACCTGGAAACTCGTGCCGCCGCAAGAGACGCTCGGCCGCATTGATCTCGACTTCAAGTCCGGCATCGAGTTCCAGGGGCGTTCGCCCAGTCTGTACACCTTTTACGGTGATGACCTGCTGATGATCGTCTACCCCGAAGCTGAGAAGGGAGAGGCTTTGAAGAACCCGGAACTTCGCCAACCCCCGACCCACTTCGGTTCCGACGGTGCCCGCAACATGTGGATTCTCCGGCGCGCGACCGAGTCGAAGAAATGAAACCCCCACGGCTACTTTTCGCCATCCTTGCTGCGGCGGTCCCGATGCCGATCCACGCCGCGGAGCCGCCCGGTGCCGCGTTCGTGCGGAAGTACTGCCTGTCGTGCCATGGGGCCGAGAAGAAGCGGGGCGACCTCGACCTGAGCGGCTTCCGCGACGAGGCCTCCGTGGTCGCGGGCCGTAAGGTCTGGGCGAACGCGGTCCGGGCCGTGCGCGACGGCGAGATGCCGCCGAAGGGTGCTCCGCAGCCCACCGCCGACGAGCGGGACGCCTTCACCGAGGCGGTCCGCGGCGTGTTCCGCCGTGCCGACGCCGGCAAGCCGCGCGACCCCGGCCGCACCACCGTCCGGCGACTCAACCGCGCCGAGTACAACAACACGATCCGCGACCTGTGCATGATCGAGTTCGAGCCGGCCGACAACTTCCCGGCCGACGACGCCAGCCACGGGTTCGACAACAACGCCGACGCCCTTTCCCTCTCGCCCCTCCTGCTCGAACGCTACCTCGACGCGGCGGAATCCGTCGTTGGTCGTACCCTGGCGACGGGCAAGAAGGAGCCGACCGGCCGCGTCGGGTTCACCCAGTTCATCACGAAGAACACCCAGGTGCCGTCCCGCGTGCAGGTGTTCACATCCGATCCGCTCGCGGCGACCTTCCGCCCGCCCTCGGACGGCAGCTACATCGTGCGGCTCGAAGGCAAGCCGCTGCGGAAGGACGACCCGCCTCCGGAAGTGCTGGTGCGAATCGACGGGAAGGAACTCAAGCGGGTGTCGTTCGCATGGCCCGAGAAGGGGGCGTACACGAAGTTCGAGATTCCCGTCACCCTGACTAAGGGCAAACACCAAGTAAGCCTCGCGCTGCTCAACCCGGTGGCGGAGTTGGAGACGAAGAAGGTCGCGTACCCGCCCCGCGTCGATGGGGGGAACAAGGAGAACTTCCGCGGCTTGGAGTTGCACGCGATCGACCTGATCGGCCCGACGGACGACTCGCCCGAGGGCCATCGGCGCATCCTCGAGTGCGACCCGAAGGCGAAGCCGCGCGAGCAGGCGAGCGAGATCCTGACCCGCTTCACCGGCCGGGCGTTCCGCCGCCCCGCGACCGCCGAGGAGGTCGAGCGTTACCTGAAGCTGTACGACCGCTCCGTCGCCGCCGGTCAGACGTTCGAGGCGGCCATCGCGACGTGCTTCCAGGCGATCCTGGTGTCGCCGAACTTCCTGTTCCGCGTCGAGTTGGACGACCGGCCGCTAGAGAAGGGACCGCATCCCGTCTCGGAGTACCACCTCGCCAACCGACTGTCCTACTTCCTGTGGAGCAGCATGCCCGACGAGGAACTGCTCGCTCTCGCGTCGAAGGGTGAACTCTCAAAGAAGCTCGACGCCCAGGTGAAGCGGATGCTCGCCGACCCGAGGTCGGACGCCTTCGTCGAGAACTTCGCGCCGCAGTGGCTGGAGATCGCCAACATCTCTCGAGTGAGCCGCGGCCCCCAGTTCGAGGTGCGACTGCGCGAATCGATGACCCGCGAGTCGCTCCTCTTCTTCGACCACGTGCTGCGCGAGAACCGCCCGGTCACCGACTTCCTCGACGGCCGGTACACGTTCGTCAACGACCGGCTGGCACGCCTCTACGGGTTGGGTCAGCACGCCCGCGGGAAGAGGTCGGACGCCGTGATCCCGGAACACACGTTCGTGAGGGTCGAACTGCCGGCGGACGGCCCCCGCGCCGGGGTACTGACGCACGCCAGCGTGCTGACCATGACCAGCGCCCCGGACCGCACCTCGCCGGTCAAGCGCGGCATCTGGGTGCTGGAGAATATCCTCGGCTCCCCGCCTCCTCCGCCCCCGGCTGACGTTCCCCCACTCGATCAAGCCGCCGACCCGAAGGCGCCCGCGACCACGCTGCGGGCACGGCTCGAGCTGCATCGGAGCAAGGCCGGGTGCGCTGTGTGTCATGCCAAAATCGACCCGCTCGGCTTCGCCCTGGAGAAGTTCGACGTGCTGGGGCAGTACCGCGAGACGGACGGCAAGAAGCCGATCGACGACGCCGGTGAGCTCCCCGACGGGACGAAGTTCCGCGGTCCCGACGGGCTGCGCAAGATCCTTCTCGACCGGAAGGATCGGTTCGCCCGGTGCCTGACCGAGAAGGTGCTCACCTACGCGCTGGGCCGCGGCCTCGGGGACCACGACGCCCCGACCGTGGACGCCATCGCGGCCGCGGTGGCAAAGGACGACTACCGGTTCCAGACACTGATTCTCGAAGTGGCGAAGAGCGACCCGTTCCGCCTGCGCCGCGGGACCAAGGGGGACAAACCATGAACTTGCTCCCAAACTGCTTGGACAAAGCCATGAGTCGAATGAACCCAGTGAAGTTCGTCTCCTTGGCAGTGTTGCTCTTGCTTTTTCTGGGGACGCCAGCGCTCCACGGGCAAGAGAAACCGGACGCCAAGGGGATCGAGTTGTTCGAGACCAAGATTCGGCCGGTGCTGGCGGAACACTGTTACCAGTGCCACTCGGCAGCAGCAGCCAAGTCCAAGAAGCTCAAGGCAGGCCTGTTTCTCGATACAGCAAGTGGCGTGCGCAAAGGCGGCGACTCGGGGCCGGCCGTAAGTGCGGGCGACCCGGAGAAAAGCCTGCTCATGCACGCACTCCGAGGCGAGAAGAACGCCAGCACGATGCCGCCGAAGGGGAAGCTTGCGAAGGCGGTAATTGAAGATTTCGCGACTTGGATCAAGATGGGCGCCCCCGACCCGCGCGGTGGCGACTCGAAAGGCCCGGCCTCGGGTGTCGATCTCGTGAAAGGCCGGCAGCACTGGGCGTTTCAAAAACCCAAATTGCCCGACGTTCCCAAAGTGGCGGGGGCGAATCAGCCGATCGACGCATTCGTGCGGGCCAAGCTTGCCGAGAAGGGGCTGACGGCATCGTCTCAGGCGGAGCGTCGCACACTGGGGCGCCGCATCACGTTCGATCTGATCGGCTTGCCCCCGGACCCAGAAGAACTCGACGCGTTCGTCGCGGACACCTCTTCGGATGCTGTCGCCAAGCTGGTCGATAAGCTCCTGAAATCACCTCATTACGGCGAACGCTGGGGCCGGCACTGGCTCGACGTGGCTCGTTACGGAGAAGATCAATCGATTAACGGGGTAACGATGCTCAACGGTTTCCGCTACCGCGATTGGGTTATCGCCGCCTTCAACAACGACATGACGTTCGACCAGTTCATTCGACTGCAAATCGCCGGCGACCTGGTTCCGGAGTCGGAGGGGGATATCGTCACGCGAGCGGCCGGCGCGGGGCTGTTTACTCTGGGCTTATCGCTGGACAACGGCGCAAACAAGAATCCGCTCAAAGAAGCCGACGAATTGGACGACCGCATCGACACGCTGACGCGCGGCCTGCTTGGCCTGACGGTGAGTTGCGCTCGCTGCCACGATCACAAGTTCGATCCGATTCCAGCGCTGGACTACTATTCGCTGGCGGGCATTTTCCGCCGCGTGGGTGGGAAGGATGTCATCCTGGCGACACCGGAGGAAGTGAAGGCTTACGACACCGCGGACAAGCTCTGGCGAACGGAAATCGGAGCGGTGAACAAGTGGCTCGTCGAGAAGTTGACCATCGTCAGCGAGCAACAGGCACTGCACATCACGAAGTATCTGGCGGCATCGCGGGGGCTGCTCGAAGCGGGTGTGCAGAGCCAAAAGAAGGACGATCAGCCGAAGATCGAGAAGGCGGCAGCGGACGCGGGGATCGATCGACAGTACCTGCAGCAATGGATCGCGTTCTTTGAACCGAACAACGCGAAGAACGTGCCCGAAACGCTCAAGAATTGGCGGAAAGCCTCGCCGCAGGACGCACCACGATTGGCAACCGAGTTTCAGGAAGCGGTCGTGGCCGCGCTCGCCAAGACGAAAGCCGAACCACCCCCGGCCAGAGGTAAGCTGTCGCCGGATGCGACTCTCGTGCGTCTGATCCTGAGTCAGGACGCCAATGCACCCTTCACGAACAAGGGGGACTCGAAGCGGCTGTCGAAGGAGGACGCCGAAATCCACAAGGAAATGGCGAATAAGGCGGCGGAGTTGCAAAAGGCGATCCCGCCCAGGTACGCCACAGTGCAAACGCTCAGCGGCCAAGGCGCGGGCATGAACGTCTACCTACGCGGCAACCCGGCGACACTTGGTGCGCCGGCACCGCCACGGTTCTTGCAGGTGCTTTCGGCGCCTGATGCGCCGACGCCGACGAAGTTCACGCGGCTCGACCTGGCCCATGCCATCGCATCGAAGGACAATCCGTTGACGGCGCGCGTCATCGTCAACCGCGTCTGGGGCTGGCACTTCGGCCGGGGGTTGGTGAATACGCCCAGCAACTTCGGGGTACTCGGCGACCGACCGACGCATCCGGAACTGCTCGATTGGCTAGCCGTGCAGTTCATGGAACACGGCTGGTCGCTCAAGTGGCTGCATCGCGAGATCATGAAATCCGCAACGTATCAACAGGCCAGCTTCGCTCATGCCGCGAACGAGGCAAAGGATGGCGACAACGCTTACCTTTGGCGTGCCAATCGCCGTCGCCTGGAGATCGAACCGTGGCGCGACAGCCTGCTGGTCGTCACGGGCAACCTCGACCGGACCGTGGGTGGGCCATCGGCGGATCTGTCCGACGCGAAAAATGTTCGGCGAACGGTCTACGGCAAGGTAAGCCGGCGGCAGCTCGACGGTCTGCTCGGCACGTTCGACTTTCCCAACGCCAACGTGAGCGCCGAGAAACGCAACGTGACGACCGTGCCACAGCAGCAGCTCGTCGTGTTGAATTCAGAGTTCTTCGTGAATCACGCCAAGGCCTTCGCCGCGCGGCTCAGGGCGTTCAAGACCGACCGGGAACGCGTCGCGGCGGCTCATCGCCTGGCGTTTGGACGGAATCCCACTGAGAAGGAACTGAAGTTAGCCGCCGACTTCCTCGCCACCCCGGCCGACCCCGGAGATAAGTTGACCCGGCTGGAACAGTACGCGCAGGCGCTCCTGGCGTCGAATGAGTTTACCTACGTGGATTGAGTACCTGGAGAATAACAAGATGAAATCCGTTCCTCTCGTCAGTGTTCTGGCTTTGCTGATGCTTTGCCAGGCATCGGTCTCGGCGTACGAGCAGCCGGCCGTGCAAAAGCTTCAGGCCAAGGATCACATTGTGATCTTTGGCGACTCGACCACCGCGGGCGGACTTGGCCCAGCCGGTTACGTCCAACTCCTGATTCAAGCCTTGAACGAACAGGCTCCTGGCGTGAAGGTCAGCGCGATCTGCAAGAATTCGCGCAGCACCGATTCCCTGCTGGGTCCGCAGGGGTGGATCCTCGGCAGATTCGTCGAATTGACGAAGGCCGAACCGCCGCCGACCGTTGCGTTGATCGTCCTTGGTCTCAACGACTCCAAAGCCGGACCCAACGGCGTGGAACCTTATGCGAAGCGCCTTCGCGAAGCCGTCGGTCTGCTGCGAGAGCGGAAGCAGACGGTAATTCTCACGACTCCAGCCACATGGGGAGGTTTGACCCAGACCAAGCCTTACGCCGAAGCCGCTCGCTCGTTGGCGACCGAATTGAAGTGCCCGCTCATCGACCTGTATGCCGTTCAGTCGGAACTCATCACCAACCACACCAAGGACGGGAAACTGGATCCGGTGTTCAAGCCGACCTCGGACGGCGTCCATCTCAGTGCGGTTGGCGACACGCTCTGGGCCGGAACGATGCTCAAGGCCTTCGGGCTAAAGTCGGCATGGCAGAAGTATCAGTTGCGGACCGTGGTCAGCGGCCCCGGCGAAATCGTCGTCGAGCCCAAACAGCCGAACTACGAACCCGGCGCCAAGATCACCCTGATCTGCAAGCCGAAGACAGGCATGGTTTTCGTGGGGTGGGTCCATACCAGCGGCGAACCCATTGCCGGCAACTCGCCCACGTTGACCATCACCATGGATCGCCACATGCACATCCAAGCCCAGGTCAAAGGAGAGTAATACCATGACCCCCATTCGTACATTGTCACGGCGTGAGATGCTTCAACGGGTCGGAGCCGGCCTCGGAACGATCGGCCTCGCCTCCGTGCTGGCCGACGACGCTTCGGCGGCACCGCTCGATCCGCTCGCGCTCCGGCAACCGCATTTCGCTCCGAAGGCGAAGCACATCATCCATCTGTTCATGGAGGGGGGGCCCTCGCAGGTCGATACCTTCGATCCGAAACCGGAACTGACGAAACACCACGGCACGCGACCGGCGGCAGCGAACTTCGAGACCGAACGCGCGACCTTCAACCTGATGAAGTCAGATTTCAAGTTCAGCAAGTGCGGCAAGTCCGGCGTCGAGGTTTCCGAGATCTTCCCCGAGGTCGGGAAGTGCATCGACGACATCTGCGTTATCCGTTCGATGCACACCGAAGTGCCCAATCACGAGCCGGGCCTCTTGATGATGAACTGCGGCCACAATCAGCCGATCCGCCCGAGCATGGGGTCGTGGCTTTGCTACGGCCTGGGGAACATCAACCGCAATCTGCCGGGTTATGTCGTTCTGTTTGGGGCCGCGGTCGTAGGGCAGGCGAATTGGTCGAACAGCTTCCTGCCGGGAATTTATCAGGGTTGCCTCATTCGCGATCTCGATCCGCGGCGAGCGCTGCCGAACAGCAGGAACGCCTTCGTTTCGAGCCCGTCGCAGCGTCGCCAGCTCGATTTGCTCCAGAGCATGAACGCCCTGCACCGCGATGCCCGCGGCAGCGATGCTGATCTCGACGCCCGCATCCAGTCGCTCGAAGTCGCCTTCCACATGCAGACCGAAGCAGCCGAAGTCTTCGATCTCGCCCGTGAACCGCGCAACGTACGCTCCGAGTATGGCAGCGGAAAATTCGCCGACGCCTGCCTCACCGCACGCCGGCTCGTCGAACGCGGCGTACGCATGGTTCAAGTCTACGACGGCGGTTGGGACACCCATGCTCAGAATGGCCCCAACCACCGTCGATTGGCAGGGGGCGTCGATCGGCCGATCGCGGCGCTGCTCCGCGATTTGAAGCGAACGGGGCTGCTCGACGAGACCATCGTGCTCTGGAGCGGCGAGTTCGGACGCACGCCAACAACCGAATCGGGCTCCGGCGGCGAAGGACGGGACCACAACCACCTCGGCTTCACGGTCTGGATGGCCGGCGGCGGGGTCAAGGGTGGCCTGGCCTACGGGGCCACCGACGAGTTCGGGTTCAAGGCGGTCGAGAACCGAGTCCACGTCCACGACCTGCACGCGACGATGCTGCACCTGATGGGACTCGACCACGAGAAACTGACGTATCGTTACAGCGGCCGCGATTTCCGCCTTACCGATGTTCACGGCCACGTGATACGAGAGATCCTGGCGTAAACGTGTCCAAAGGAAAACAGGGAGAAACCATGAACGTGCTGTCGATGAAAACGCTGTCCCGTCGCACGGTGTTGCGCGGCCTCGGCGCGACCATCGCGTTGCCGTTGCTCGAGGCCATGACCACGGGGCATGCTTACGCCGGCGAGAAAGCCAAACCGCCGCTGCGGATGGCGTTCGTGTATGTGCCCAACGGCATCCAGATGAAGCAGTGGACGCCCGCGACGGAGGGTGCGGACTACGAACTGCCCGATCTCCTGAAGCCGTTGGCGAAGTTCCGCGGGGACTTCTCCGTCCTCTCCGGGCTGGCGGCGCTCCAGGGCGGGCACGATGGCGGCAACCACGCCCCCGCGATGGGGACGTTCCTCACCGGCGTCCAGCCGCACCGCGACGGCCGGTGCGGGGTCTCCGCCGACCAGTTCGCCGCCGCGAAGATCGGCCGCCTCACCCGCCTACCGTCGCTCCAGATCGGCACCCAGCGGACCGGCAAGTTCTTCTGCGACGGCTTCCCGTGCGTGCTCACCAGCACCCTTTCATGGGCGTCCCCCACACAGCCGCTGCCCACGGAGACCTCGCCCCGCGCCGTCTTCGACCGCCTGTTCGGAACCGGCGCCACACCCGACCCGAAGAAGACCGACACCCGGCGGAGCATCCTCGACACCGTCGGGGATGAGGCTGCGGCACTCGGACGGAAGGTCAGCACCGGCGACCGGCACAAGATCGACGAGTACCTGAGTTCGGTGCGCGACGTCGAGGGTCGCATCCAGCGCGCCGAGGCGCTGCCCGTGCCGAAGTTGCCCGACGGAGCCGTCCGGCCCGGCGACAAGATCCCCGAGGAGTTCGCCGAATACGTCCGGCTACTGGGCGACCTGATGGTACTCGCCTTCCGGGCCGACGTGACCCGCGTCTGCTCGTTCATCTTCGACGCCGAGGGGAGCGTGCGGTCGTACCCCGAACTCGGCGTGAAGGGCGCCCACCACGACCTGTCACACCACGGCGGCAAGGCGGAGATGGTCGAGCAGATCCTGAAGATCGAGCGGCACCACGCGACGCAGTTCGCCTCCCTGCTGGAGCGGCTGAAGGGCGTGCGCGAGGGGGGCGGCACGCTGCTCGACAACTGCATGGTCGCGTACGGCTGCGCGCTGGGCGACGGCGACCGGCACGACCACAAGGACCTGCCGATCCTGCTCGCGGGCAAGGGCGGCGGGTCGCTCAGGCCGGGCCGGCACATCCGCTACCCCGCGAACACCCCGCTCACGAACCTGTGGCTGTCGCTGCTCGACCGCGTCGGTGCCCCGGCCCCGCGGCTGGGCGACAGCACCGGGCCGCTCAAGGGACTCGACTGAACCCCCACGGAGAACCCCATGCGACTCACGCGATTGTTCCCGCTCCTCGTACTCGGCGCATTGGCAAACGTGCCGACCGGTGGCTTCGCGGACGACAAGAAGCCGCCACTCAAGGTGGCCATGCTCATCCCCATCGAGCCGTGGGACCGCAAGGCCGGTCTGGAGGCGTGGCGGAAGTGGCTCGAGGAGCACTACCGTGTCGAAATCGTCTGGATCGAGCCGAAGACCCCGCAACCGACCGACAAGACGCCGGCCGAGGAGCGCAAGGCCTACTACGCCAACCCGCCCGAGATCCCCGACCTCGAGAAGGCCGC
>Ga0169931_10015786_pt1 | contig 10075 bp, 6 predicted proteins | sample Kivu_15m_20L_FD_129675 | JGI IMG/M metagenome (GOLD analysis project Ga0169931, IMG submission 129675) | Freshwater microbial communities from Lake Kivu, Western Province, Rwanda to study Microbial Dark Matter (Phase II) - Kivu_15m_20L... | ecosystem: Environmental > Aquatic > Freshwater > Lake ... | reverse complement strand
AGGAAACGATTCCTTCGGGATTGTTTGCAGGCCTCGACCATGTTGCGAGCTAGTCTGGCCTGAGCATCCAGGTCGACTTTCGCCACCGAGCGTTCGGTCTCGATCGGGATCAAGTGATCGACTCCGAGTTCGACGACTTTCTCGATCACATGCCGTTGCCGATCCCCTTTTGGCATCGCGACGGCCAGAGCCAACCTGCCGTCATGGTCCCGCGGTGCAAACCGAGTCGAGGCAACATGCACCCAAACTCGCCGTCGTTCAATCAACCGAATGGTTCCAAACCCTTCGTTCCCCAAGCCATCAAAGAGCAGTACATCTTCGCCGACTTGCGATCGCAAAACACGGGCAGCATGGTTCGATTCGGCCTCGTCGAGTTCGAGATCTCCGAGTGCGACCCGCTCAACATAGTACCTGGCCAATCCCATACCGATGATTCCCGCGAAGTTAGATTGCCGAGTAGTTAGCTTGCGAAGTTGGCGTCATTATCGATCCGGCCGCTTCACGCGAAAGATCAGGACATAAATCGCGGGAAGATTGATGAGGGTCAAAAACGTTGCAATCGACAAACCGCCCATAATCGCGATCGCCATCGGTCCCCAGAAGATGCTGCGGGTCAATGGGATCATCGCCAGTATCGCGGTAGCCGCCGTCAAGATCACGGGCCGTGCCCGCCGCACCGAAGACTCAATCACGGCCTCCCACTCACTCAAGCCCTGGGCCCGGTCCTGTTCGATCTGGTCAACCAAGATGACGGAGTTGCGCATGTCCATACCCGCCAGGGAAATCAAGCCGAGCAATGCCACAAAGCCAAACGGCGCGTGAAACAAGTGCAGTGCCGCGACCGCTCCAATCAACCCCAGCGGAGCGATCCCGAAGATCAACAACATCTTTCGAAAGTTTTGCACCTGCGACATCAAGAGCGTCAGCATGATCACAATCATCAACGGGAAGACTTGAAAGAGAGCGAGGTTTGCTTTGGAACTCTCCTCGATTGCACCCCCTAAATCGATGCGGTAACCGGGAGGCAGAGACTCTCGAATCGAACGGAGTTGCCGATTGATTCGGGCGCTGACATCAGGGGCTTGATTGCCGTCGGCGATATCACAGCGCACCGTCAGGATCCGTTCTTGATTGCGTCGCCATGAGATCGGGGACTCGAGGACATGCTCGATCTCACCAACCTGGCTCAGTGGCAGACTGCGTCCCTGAAGCGTAAAGAGCGTCAGGTCTCCGAGTTCATCGAGGTTCAATCGCTCTTGGGTCTCCGCGCGAGCGACAATGGGTATGTTTTCGGTTCCTTCGCGGTACTGGGCGATCGGAGTTCCGCTCAATAGCGTCTGCAGTCCTTGTTCGATCTCCGTGGGAGTCATCCCCATCAAGCGTGTTCGATCTTGATCGAGTCGCACGCGAATGGTTTTCGCAGGTTCATCCCAATCCAAATTGACATCGACAGCAGCTTTGTCTTGACGCACAACTTCGCGGACTTGATCGGCGACGCGGCGCACTTCGCTGGAGTCGGGACCGACAACTCGAAACTGAACGGGAAAACCGACCGGGGGTCCGAATTCCAATCGGAGCACGCGAAGACTGGCATCGGCGAACGCGGGATCGGTCGCAAAGGCGTTCATCAGCAAGGTGCGAACGCGCTCTCGAGCCTTAAGATCTCGCGTTTGAATCACCATCTTCGCGAAGCTGGGATTGGGCAAGTCGGCATTGAGCGCCAGAAAGAATCGAGCGGCACCGCTCCCCAAGTACGTTGTGTAGTGCAAGACATCGCCCGATTCGATTTCTGTTTCGAGCCACGGATCCAGCAATCTCTCGATCCGTTTCGCCATCGCTTCAGTCGCACCGATCGACGCCCCTTCATGCATTCGAATATCCAACAACACCTCGGTCCGCGACGATGTTGGAAAGAATTGCTGCTGAAGGCGGGTAAAGCCAAAGATCGCAACCACGAACATGACTGCGGTTACGCCGATGACCAATAAGGGACGGCGAACACTGCCTCGAATAATCCAACGCAAAGCGCGATGGAACCGCGTCTGATACATCCGAGCATGCTCCGTATCGCCATGAGCGAGCACCGCATACTTGGGCAACAACGCCACTCCGAGCACCGGCGTGAACAATACCGCAATGAACCACGAAATGATCAGTGTGATGCCAACGACCCAAAAGATCCCGCCGGCGTATTCCCCAGAGGTTGACTGAGCGAACCCGACCGGAAAAAAACCTGCGATCGTGATCAGAGTTCCGGACAGCATCGGGAAAGCAGTGCTCGACCATGCAAATGCAGCCGCTTCGATCCGATTCCATCCCTCCTCCATCTTCACCGCCATCATCTCCACTGCGATGATCGCATCGTCGACCAGCAGTCCCAGCGATAGAATGAGTGCACCGAGTGTGATGCGATCGAGATTCATCCCCATCGATTGCATGACAATCAACGAGATCGCAAGAACCAGCGGCACACTCAATGCCACCACAACTCCCGCACGAAAACCGAGACTGAGGAAACTGACCACCAACACGATCACCAAAGCCTCGAAAAACGAAGTCAGGAACTCGCCGACCGACTCCTCGACGATTTGCGGTTGAAACGCCATGACTCCCAGTTCGACCCCTGCGGGAATCATCGTTCGGACGATTTTCATTTCATTCTCAACGGCTTGTCCGAGTTTGAGAATGTTGCCACCGCGCCGCATCACCACGCCGATCGCTACGCAAGGCTTGCCGTTGTATCGCGTTTTGAAGATTGCGGGTGTCTCGTAGCCGCGAGTGACCGTCGCGACATCGCCGAGTCGGAATACCCTTCCTGATGTTTCCACCGGGATCGCTTCGATATTCTCGACACCGGAAAAATCTCTTGAGACACGAACGTGAATGCGATCGCTCTCGGTGTCGATACTGCCCGATCGCAGCATGGCTCCCTGCCGTTGCACACTGTCGAAGATCTGGCGGGGTGTAATACCAAGCGTCGATAACTTTCGATGCGAGAAGTCGACAAAGATCTGTTCCTTTTGCGCGCCGATCAGATCCACCTTCTCCACATCTTCAATAATCAGCAAACGATTGCGAGCCATTTCGCTGAGCCGTTTGAGTTCGGCAGGCGTGTACTCATCGCCTGTGAACGCGTAGATCGCAGAGTAGACGTCTCCATATTCATCGTCGACCGTAGGCCCTAGCACACCCTCCGGAAACTCACCTCGGATATCGTCGAGTTTCTTGCGCACCTGATACCAGGCATCGTCTGCGGATTTGCCTCGGACGGCGCCTTTGAGCTGGACCAGCATCAGCATCGCATCGCTGATGCAGTAGGTCTGCAGATATTCGAGATTCGGTGTTTCGCGAAGCTTCTCTTCAATCAGATCCGCAACGAAACGCTCCATCTCTTCGGGAGTTGCACCCGGCCAGGAGGCGCTCACGACGGCAGTCTTGATGGTGAAGGATGGGTCCTCGGCTCGCCCCATGCGCATATAAGCAGCCAAACCAGCCGCCGAACATGCCAGCATCAGAAACGTGATGAACGATGAATGAAGAACGCTCCATCGCGATAGATTCCAGTCGCGAATCGGCGATGAGGAACTCATCGATCGTCCTTCCAAACGCGAACGCGACACTCGGGATCGAGTTTCTGTACGCCGGCACTTACCAGTTGATCGCCTTGGCACAAATCCCCGCGAACAATCGCATGCTCTGTCTCATATCGAACGATGCTCACCTCCACACTCTGAAGCGTGCCATCGCTTTGAACTCTCCATACGACCGGTTGCCCGCTGCGCTGGGCTAGAGCGCTCATCGGGATCGGAATACCCACCGAGTCGGAATCCATGAGATGAACCGAAGCGGTCATCCCCAAAGCCAAATCAGCAGGGGGATCGATCAACTCGAATCGAGCGTCGTACATCCGCGATGGAGGATTGGCAATCGGAGATAACTCCCGAAGCCGACCCTGCAACTTCAATCCCGGACGGGACCAAAATGTGACCTCGGCCATGAGATTGCGAATTTCGCGATGCATCGATTCCGGTACGCTCACACCAGCCTCAAGCTCATCTCCCTGCATCCACTGCATCACCGGTTGGCCAGCCGCAACGACTTGACCGATCTCCGCAATCACCGACGTGACCAAACCGTCTCGATCGGCCTTGAGATCGCAGTACTCCCGTTGATTCTCTGCCAATTTTTTGCGGCGTTCGGCAGCTTCCAGCCGAGCCCTTGCCGTATCGCGGGCTGCGGTTGCAAAGTCGTATTCAGACTTGCTCGCGGAACCGTTGCTCACCAACGGCCTGAGTCGATTCGCCTCCGCTTCGACCTGTGCCAATTGAGACTTGGCCGCGTTCCAATCGGAGTCGGCAACCTCGACTTGCAACGTGGCATCCACTGGGTCCAACTGCATCAGCACTTGGCCTTGCACCACGCGATCTCCGGTCTCGACATGCCTCGCGATTACCTTGCCTCCGATCCGAAAACCGAGCGGACTCTGATAACGAGGCTGCAGCGTTCCCACCAGCGACCTCACGCTGCGTCGATCCTTCATCGGATCCGGTACCGTGTAGACTCGCACCAATACCTGGGAACCGTTCGTAGGTGCTAAACGCGATGTAGCCGGAATTTTTCTTTCCGCTTCATGAGACGATTGGTGATTGGAACCGAAGATCCACGCACTGAGCGTGCATACCACAAGCAATGCTAAGACCGGAAAAGTCCAACGGCGAAGAGCAGACGCACTTGACGGACCCGTGCGATAGCCGCTGTCCATTTTCGTAAACTCGGATCCGTCCGGGATATCCAGTTTTGACTCGCCGTCAATTTCGAGAGTGCCTTTCATCGATCAGGATCCTCGGAGGGAGACTTAGTAGGATGCGGCCAGATGTTCTCTGCGCAGCAGATGCAATTGCGGAGTGAGGGCGGCGGTGAGTTGTTCAGCGCGCTGAATGTACCCGTGCAGATCCGTCGTCGGTTGCCAACCAAATCCATTCAAGAGCGTCGCGCAATGAATGCGGATCGCGCGAGCAGGATTGTGAATGCCCAATGCCGGAAGCGAGGGGCTGCTTGCGATCAAAATCTGATTGCCGAACGTGAGCGCCCAAAACCCGAACACGAATTCTTCGTGCGTCATGTCGACCGGAACATTTAAGTCCCCATCGCGAATCCCATCTCGAACGATCCCGGTCACGATTGCCATGCACTGACCCTCGCACTGGCGAATCAGATTTTGGCGTTGTTGAGAAGATTTTTCCCAGACGCTGTGGGTCCGCATCCACTGTTCGATGACGAACTCCTCATGGCAATGATGAGTGTAGAACTCGCACGCCACGCCGATCGCCATCATGCGGTCTCGCGAATCGCTCCCCGACGCAGCGCTGCATTCGAATAATTTTCGTCTCAGATCCATCGCCTGGATCGCAAGGGCCAAGACGATTTCTTCTTTGTGGGGAAAGTGGTTGTAGATCGTTCCCTTGGCGTACTCCATCTCGGCCGCGACCCGGTCCATGCTCAGGGCTTGAAACCCTTGGCTGACCAAGATCGGCTTGGCAACTCGAAGGATCTCCCCGGTCCGCCGTTCAATTTCCCGTTGCTTCCTCGTCATTTCGATCATGGAGTCAATTATTGACGAGACGTCAAAAAACGCCAACAGGATTCTCGAAATTTTCATTTCTTTGCAATCCGCCGAGGGAATCGGCCTACAATGCCAAGGAAGCGTCGAGCGAAACGAACACTGTGCGAATTGAGAGCGGATAAGATCGTCCATGGAGAGCAGGGGGAGAGTTGAGATGAAGGCATGTCAACCATCGCGGTGGGCAGAGTGGTTTGGTTGGGTGGCTCTTTTGGGTTTTTTGGCATCCGCCATACCCGGCTCGGAGGCCCGAGCCCAAGAGGAGTCGGAGCGACCTTTGTTCATTCGGGTCGACAAAAGTAACGACGGCAAGCCACGGGCGCTTCAGACGGCGGTGGCACGTTACGAAATTGAAAGTGGCACGTACAAGGGTGCGAAGGTCGACTTGGTCGGTGCGGTGCACGTTGGTGAGCGTTCGTACTACGAGGAACTGAATCGTCGTTTCAAAGAATACGAAGCTGTTTTGTATGAATTGGTCGCCAATTCGGATGATCGTCCTTCGGGACGGCAACCTCGCGGCGGAGTCAATCCGATCGGTTCGCTTCAGACCGGGATGAAAGACGCGTTGAAGCTCGCGTTTCAATTGGAGGAAGTGAACTATCAAGCCAAGAATTTCGTCCATGCGGACATGAGTCCCGAGGAGTTTGGCCAGGATATGGCAAAACGCAACGATGGGTTTGTGAGCATGTTTGCCCGATTGATGGGAGCAGGCTTTGCAACGCAGTCCTCAAAAAAGAACTCGCAGGCCCAATCGGACATGATGGCAGCCATGCTCAGCCGCGATCCGATTCGAATGCGCCGCGCAATGGCCAATCAAATGGAAGTCATGGACAATCAAATGGTCGGATTAGCAGACAAAGACGGCAAGAGCACGCTCCTGACGGAACGAAATGCGAAGGCTTTTGAAGTGCTGCAACGGGAATTGGATTCGGGGCGGCGCAGTCTGAGCGTCTTCTACGGCGCAGCCCATTTGCTCGATATGCATGATCGCATGACCCGCGACTTCGGCGCGAAACTGACTAAAATCGAGTGGTTGGACGCGTGGGATCTTCGTTCTGACGCGGTCAAAAAATAGTTCATTCGATTAGAGAAATGTTGATTTACCCATGCCGGTTCCGCGCGTTGCCATCATCGGCCGACCGAATGTCGGAAAAAGTTCTCTGTTCAATTGGTTCGCGGGCAAGCGTCTGGCGATCGTCGAGGACACGGCAGGTGTCACTCGAGATCGTTTGACGACGCTGATCGAGCACGAAGGCCGGCACTTCGAGCTGATCGACACCGGCGGAATCGGAATCGAAGATGTCGACAACCTGACCGATCAAGTCGAACTGCAAATTGAAGCGGCTATCGATGAAGCGGACGTGATCTTGTTCGTCGTCGATACCCGAGCGGGGCTATTGCCGCTGGATGAAGAGGTCGCCAGTCGGCTTCGCAAAGTCAATAAACCGATCCTGCTGGTTGCCAACAAGACCGACAGCCCAACGATGGATTCCAACGCCGATGAGTTTTTGAAACTCGGGCGGGGATGGATCGTTCGGGTGAGCGTCATGCAAAACCGCAACAAAGACGAGCTTCTGGATTTGATCCTTCAGCGGTTGCCTGCGGTGGATACCAAGCCGCAGGAAATTCAGGCGCCGACCATGAAGGTTGCGATCGTCGGCCGACGAAATACAGGAAAGAGCACCTTTGTAAACACTCTTGCGCGCGCCGAACGGATGATCGTGAGCGAAGTTCCGGGAACAACGCGCGATAGCGTCGATGTGAAATTCGAACTCGACGGCCATCAATTCATGGCGATCGACACCCCCGGCTTGCGCCGATCCAAGAGCATACGAACCGATATCGATTGGTATGGTGCCCATCGCGCCCAACGCAGCATTCGCCGAGCCGACGTCGTCTTGATGTTCTTCGATTGCACCGAACCGATGAGCAAAGTCGATAAGCAACTCGCCCATTATATCGCAGATCAATTCAAACCCTGCATCTTCGTGGTAAACAAGTGGGATAAACTCGCTGGCCAGATGCCGACCGAACGCTGGGTGAGGTATCTTCGCGAACATTTTCCGACGATGGCTTACTGCCCCATCGCATTCATCACCGGCCAAACAGGAAAGAACGTCAAAGCCCTCCTCAATCATGCACAGATGCTCTTCAAACAGGCGCAGGAACGAGTCAGCACCAGCATGCTCAACAAATTGGTGAAAGCGGCTTTGGAACGTCATGAACCGCCATTGCATTCACTCAAGCGGCCCAAGATCTACTACGCAACTCAGGTATCGACCGAGCCACCCACCATGGTCTTGGTTTGCAACAACCCAGCGGGCTTCAGCGCACCCTACCAGCGTTATCTACTAGGGTTTCTGCGAGATCATCTTCCGTTTGGCGAAGTCCCCATCAAACTCTATCTGCAATCCAGAAAACGGGACGACAGTCGAGACGACATCCAATTCGAAGCCAAACCAACTTCGGCGCACCGAGTTGTTCAAGAAGACAGCATCCCCGATGAAGATAGCATCCCCGATGATGATGCAGACTACGAAGATGCAGACTACGAAGATGAGAGCGGCGAAGGCGAAGAGATTGCTTCCGACGTTCGCGAGGACTCGGATAAGGACCGCGGTAAGCCCGAATAGCGATCGCGTCAACGATCGCATCAACGATCGCTAGGAATGCGTGCTCTGAATATGCCATCGGAGTTGATGGTCGAGCAATTGAATATCCGAGGTAAATTGGTTGACGTTGTTCCGCCTAGCCGATTCCTCGATACGAGCGGCCGTCTCCTCGATGCTCGGCATCTGGTTTCTCAGCGCGAACTGACGTACGCGGTATGCGACGCTCGCAACCGCCAAGGAATCGCCTCTCATCGCGTAGGCGGACAGGCTTTTGAGTTCCACAAGCACGTCGTCGGTCAACGATCGAATGTCTTGTTCGAGCTGATTTACATCGCGAAGTTCATCATTGGTCATTGTCTAGAGCCTCTTCCCGGGGCGAGCTTCCCCCAATTCGTGCGAGCAACGGTAGGTCGCAGGAGGGGCGTTCGGGGTTAGTTCCGCAGCTTCGGTGACCGAAACGACCCCTTTGTGCCGTTGGAATCGTCAAAGACCGGGGAATTGGAACGGATGTCCGGTATCTGTTGGACTTGTCGATGGTTCGCGGGACTGTTAAGCTACTCGACCCGGAATGGGAAGGGGAAACGTAATTGCTTGGTATGTTTTGAGATAAGTTGTTTAGGGGTGGATCAGTGGGAGTCAAGAAAACCGGCCGCGGACGCAGAAAGATTGGTCGCAAGAAGCGTCGGATGCGAGCCCGAATTCGGCATCGCAAGAAATAAGCGATCGCGCTGAAAAGTGTCGGAATGCCTCCGGTTTTTCGTTGAGGCATCCGGCCCGTCGGAATTATACTTCGAAGAAGTCTTTTCTCGGCTCGTTCCGACCGATTCGACCAATGCGCGGAGTTGCATCCAGTGAAACGTTGGGTAATTGTACCGTTGTTGATTGCAGGCCTTGTGGTCGCGTCGTTCCATTCCATGGCGCAATCTGTCGCTCAGGAAGCACCGGGCGACTTGGTGGTTCCAGCTGGAAGTCCCCAAGATTCCGGACTCGGCCTAGGTGTTCGCAAATTGGCACCTGGTGTAATGAACGTGGTTTCCGCAGACCAGAATTCCGAAGACACCTCACTCGGGCCCTTCGATCTTGACTTCGTCGCCAAGCATCCGGAACTGGAGTGGACCGCTCCTGACTTCCCGGACAATCAACCTTATTTTGCGTCGCCGACCGAAACGTTGCTCGCTCAGTCGAGATCCGTAACCTTCCGACATCCTGTTTGGGGTTTGGAGTTTGCCTTCAAGCCCGCTCGCATGATCGAAGTGGATATCCCCAATGAATCTGGGAAGATGGAGCGGAAGACGGTTTGGTATTTGATTTACCGAGTTCGCTACGCCGGAGACGATCTTCTGCCCGACACGCCGGACCTGTCCGACTCGGAAGCCGTTCCGGGCGAACCGAAACGGGTTCGCTTTGAATCGGTTCGATTCATTCCCCGCTTCACGTTGCTCAGCAAAGAACGCAACCTGGTAATAGACTCCCAGATTCTCGCTCCCGCCGTTGCTGCCATCGCTGCCAGAGAACGAGTGCCTGGCCGTCTGCTGGATCATGTCGAAATCGCTCGGAACGAGATCTTGCTGAGTACCCGCGAAGACGAGAACTCGGTTTGGGGAGTAGCCACTTGGACGGACGTCGATCCGGCTCTCAATTTCTTTGCTATCGATGTGCGGGGGCTGACCAATGCCTACCAGATCAGTGTCGATTCCGGCGGAGAAAAGCAATTTTTCCGCAGAACCCTTCGCATCTATTTCTGGCGTCCCGGAGACTCGTTTAATGTCCCCAAGGACCGAGTCTACCTCGGTTCTCCTGCCTACGAAGATCCGAAGCGGGTACAATACTATCTCGACCAGTT
>Ga0169931_10015785_pt1 | contig 10075 bp, 10 predicted proteins | sample Kivu_15m_20L_FD_129675 | JGI IMG/M metagenome (GOLD analysis project Ga0169931, IMG submission 129675) | Freshwater microbial communities from Lake Kivu, Western Province, Rwanda to study Microbial Dark Matter (Phase II) - Kivu_15m_20L... | ecosystem: Environmental > Aquatic > Freshwater > Lake... | reverse complement strand
TTAATTAATCCCTTAGCAGCTGCGGCAGTAGATGAGCTTTCAATAATTTGCGCAGTTGGATAATTTTTTGCAATAAAGGATCGACATTGTGACTCTGCGTGTGGGTGGGTAGCAATTGATTTAATATCTTTACTCTCTGTTGCCGGCAATACCATTAATGCAAATGAGACTGGCAGCGTTATCTCACCAGTTATTACCAATGGCTCACCAATTGCTAACTCATCCAATGTTCTTGCCACCACACCCTCAACTGAGTTTTCAATTGGCACTAATGCCTTCTGACAAGCACCTGTCCTAATTGCATCGAGTGTGGCAGTGACATTTGCATAGGCAATTAATTCATCCCCACTCTTTGCCACCTTTTGCAGAGCTGCTTCAGTGAAGGTGCCAGAGGGACCTAAGTAAGCGTATTTAATAATCATCAACTAAGTATAGTTTCAAAGTATTAAGTCGCGAAGGAATAGAAATTTAAAACATAAATTTCAATGCAGAACTCTTGAGGTAAAATTACAGAACCTCAACAGCCACTTGTTCACCTGTATAGGCGATGAATTTATATTTTAAATCATGAGCAACTACAAATTCTTCAAAAGCCTTATACTCATGTGATCGCCAACCATGGTAGCCGTAGAACTCGTCAAAAATAATAATTGACCCAGATTTCAAGTTTTTTACCAAGGCATTTAACACATATTTTGCGGGTTTGTATGTGTCAGAATCAATGTGAAGAAGTGATATAAATTTATTTTTCAATTCAAGCTGAAAAGAGGGCACTGTATCCTCAAAGCAGCCCTTGTATAGGTATACGTTGCTCTCACATTTGGGCATAATCCCATTTGTACTGAAGTAACCTGCGGGCAAGATCCAACCAGTCCAATCTTCTTCGAGTCCTAAAAATGAATCAAATCCGTAAACTTTAGCGTTGGGACATCTACTGGCAAAGAAGTTGATGGATTTTCCTTTGAAAACTCCAAACTCGGCAACGATAGCCTCTCCTGGAAATTTGTTCCCATTTAAAGTCACTATTGAGCCTGGATTCAAATCTCTACTTTTACTCAGACAATACGTCCAAAATTTATCTCTATCTATCGTCCTAAATTGTAATGCGGTTGAAAAATTATCAATTGCGTAATTCGCTGAATCTTGCATCGCCGCTTCATTGATAAGTTGTATCGGATCTTTAGGGTGAGGATTAGATTTAATCAAAAATCTTTGAAAAATTCTAATTAAGGTACCAATGGTACTATCTAGGACTCTGAAAATAAGTTGCTTCACAAATTGAGTATACCATCCATTCAATACGATCCTGTAACACATTTTAATTAATTTTTTTAGAAACTTAAACTCTGCTCACACTTTTATTTATTGTGTGATACAAGCAGATCAACTTTTAGGCAAAAACCTAGAAAAATAGTTACATCAGTTTGAGGTGATTGACAAATATCATATTACTTTCTAGCGCTTGAGAACAGAGGGTAAAAAGTTATTTGCTTGGTAGTGATTGTCAAATTGTGCGCCGTGATGAAAGAGATTTATCGTTCCCACTCAATTATACCTGGAGGGAATGGTGACAAACCCTAAACCTAACCAATAGTAGTATTGTTCTGATATGACAGTTGGTATATTAGGGGGCGGTATCGCAGCGCTGAGTCTCGCGTATTTTATAAACGAAGACTCAATTATTTTTGAAAAGGACTTAACTCTAGGGGGCCTTTGTAGGAGTTTTGACTTTTATGACGTGCCATTTGATGTCGGACCGCATATTATTTTTTCAAAAAATAGTGAAGTTTTAAACTTTCACAATTCTTTGACTGAAATGAGTACATTTCAGCGACTAAGTAAAATTTTAATTGGACAAAATTTAGTTAAATATCCTCTCGAAAATAACTTACATCAATTGAATCCAATTGATCGGGATAGGTGTTTGGTTGAGTTTCAAAAAAATCCATACTCAAGTATGAAGCCCAGTAACATGCAGCAGTTTTTTTTGTCTTATTTTGGAGAAGGTATAACAGATATTTATTTATATCCATATAACAAAAAGATTTGGAAACTTGACCCAACTTTTCTTGACTTGCAAATGGTAGACAGAATTCCCCGACCTCCTGCAAGTGACGTCATTGAAGGTGCTCAAGGAAATCCAAAGGAGGGTTACAAGCACCAAGCGGTTTTTACATATCCTAAACGTGGAGGTTTCCAATCAGTAATTAATGCTTATGTGAATCTTTTGTACAAAAAAAATACAAAATTTGAATTAGGTTTTGAGATTACAGGTATCGAAAAGACCTCCCGCAACTGGTTGGTACGCTCGAAAGATAATCGAATAAGATACGTGGATAGTTTAGTTTCAACCATACCTTTACCAAATTTAGGAGCCCTTACAAATTCTCCAGCTGAGATACTTACACAGTCTTCAGCGTCTCTTCACAACAGTATACATATCGTGATGCTTCGATTTAGTAAAGATGTGCTTGAAGATCAATTTGGATTGTATGTCCCAAATCCAGACACTATCTTTCATAGAATTTCAAGGTTGAATTTTTTAGGGGATGAGTATGGTGGTAACTCAGGGGAATTAAACCTGATGCTTGAGATTACTTTTAGACAAGGAAGTTATATCTCAAAGTTATCCGATGAAGAACTAGTACAAAGGTGCTTAGTCGATCTTGAAAAAATTGGAATTATTGAAAGTAAATTTCTCAAAAAGAGCAAAATTCGAACTTTTTCGCACTCTTATGTGATTTATGATTTAGGACATAGACAAAGAACAGATTCTTTAATCAATTATTTCAAATCACTGGGGATTATATGTCATGGACGATTTGGTAAATTTGAGTATCAAAATAGCGATGCTGTTGTTGAAGACTCAATCGCACTTGCTAAAAAAATAAACAATACTGAATTATGAAAACTAAAAACCGAGTATAATGAAGTATGTTTTCTTTGCACCAAAAGGATTAAAAACAGGCGGTCCCGAAGGAATTCATCAACTCTCTTGGGCGCTTAACAAACTTAATCAGGACGCCAGGTTACTTGCATGGCCAAAAACTAAACAAAATTTTGCAGTAAATGAATACAAAAAATATGAGCCTAAATGGTGCCAGTTATTCGAGATTAAGAAGAATGATATTTTTATTGTGACTGAGAGTATTCAGTCTTTACCTATTTGGTATTTCGTGTTTATCAATAGAAAAAGAATTTATATGTGGATGCATTCTGTAGATTTTAGTCTTGACAAAGAATTAAATCAATACGAAAAAAATAATTACTACATTAAGGCTGATTGGGATAATGAACCCATAAAAGATTCTAAATTTAAATTGGTTTTAAGAAAAACAAAATTGCTCAAAGTTTACCATCTGGTTAAACGTTCTTCAAATTTGTTTAGAAAGAAAATGTTCAAAAGTAGAATTATTATAGCCCCTGAAAATTATATATTTGCTTCATACTACTCTCTTAATACAATCTCAAGAGTGAAGAAATCGAATTCGGATGTATTATTAAGTGGCTGGGTTAACGGATCGAGAAAGGAAAGCATAGAACATTTTGAATTTTGCCGTTGCGAAAAAAAACACGTAACTTATAATCCTGCTAAGAGTAAAGAGCTGATAAATAAAATTATTGAAATTAATGAATTGAATTTTAGTGCAATACACTTTGTACAGATTTCTGGTATCAAAACTGATCTAGAAGTGTATGCATTACTTGCATCTAGTGATTTATACCTTGATTTAGGATTTTTTCCAGGATTAGAAAGAACACCAAGAGAAGCCATAAAGATGGGTTGCCCCGTGTTACTTGCAAAAAGGGGCGCGGCACGATTTAGTAAAGACTTTCCGCTCCCAAAACAATATTTGCTAGACCTATCTTTACTTGGACCATTTCAAACTTTCGAAACTTTATTGGAAATTTTATCTCTTGGTAAAGCACATAACTTAAAAAGTCAGAAAGCATTTCATAATTCTGTGCTTAATGAGAAAGCTACATTTATGATCGAAGTTGAGCGTTTTATTAAAAAATCTAAAATAACTGATTAGTAAGTTTATGAGTTTACATAAAAGTGAACAATTAATCTAGCATAATTAGTGTGAATTTTATGCATCAGAAATCTCTAATTAGCAAGACAAAAATTTTTAATAAATGAATTTTATACATATTTTAGAGTATATTCTATTGAAATTTTAAGTTCTTTAACCCTAAATATTTTAAGTTTTGGCTCAAAGTTCCAAACTGGAATTAATAGCATCTTCAACGAACATTCTTACGGTATCTTGGGAATAACTGTTTAAATCCTTCCCAATTAATGGAAGTTTTTTTAGTAGATCATTGGTTAGTGTGATTATATGGCAACCCACATTTTCGGCCTGAAAAATATTTAATAATTCTCTCGGTGATGCCCAAATAATTTCACACTTTGTGAAATCTCCAATTAATTCAAGTGCTTTTTCAAAAGTTTCTATTGGGTCTCGGCCTGTGTCAGCAATACGTCCACCAAAAATTGATAGATAAGTCGGAATACTTGGATCTAATTGATGTGTAATTTTGGTAATCTGATCTAATGTCATTAAGGCTGTAATATTCAACTTGCACCCTTGCTTCACTAAATTTTTCACTAAAGTAGTTGTAAGTTCTCCAGCACAATTTGAAATCGGAATTTTGACATATACATTTTCACCCCAGCTCGCAATTTCATGTGCCTGACGCTCCATTTCGCGAAAATCATCACTTAAGACTTCAAAGGAAATGGGTTTGGTGCCGATATTTTTAAGGATTTCCCTTGCAAATAATTTGTAGTTTGAGACTCCAGATTGCTTCATGAGAGTAGGGTTTGTAGTAAACCCTTTTATATAGGATTGGTTATTGAGTTCAATGATACTGTTTAAATTCGCTCCATCTGCGAATAACTTAATATCTAAATTCTCTAAACTCATTCTTTTAATTGCTCCCTAGTAATTTTGCCAAATGTAGAATAGATGGTACTGTTTGATATGGTAGTTTGGGCTTCGGCTCACCATTAAAATTTTCAATTAAAAATGACTTGCAACCTGCTGCTTGACCTGCATGAATGTCTCGCCACCTATCTCCAATCAGAATGCTCTTCGTTAATGTTAAATCTAAATCTTTAGCAGCCTTGTAAATCATGCCCGGTTTTGGTTTTCTGCACTCGCAGCCATCTTGATCATCATGCGCACACATGTAGAGGTAATCGATTTCTAAAATTTCGCAAATTATCTTATTTATTTTATTTACATCTCTTATGCTTACTTTACCTCTTGATACATCAGGTTGGTTTGTAATTATAATTGGGATGTAATTTAGTTTTCTGAATTGACTAATTGCATTTTGGGCTCCGTCCACTAATTCAATTTCACTATACGAATACGGTGGCGTTAATTTCCCATTTCTCAAAATATTCTTATTCAAAGTTCCATCTCTATCAAGAAAAATTGCGGTGTTCATAAAAACTACCAGGTAGTTGGATTTGTTTTTAACTTCGGATGAGACACCATTAAGTGCCAAATAATCTGTTGGAAAGACTCTGTAAATTGTGTAACAAATTCATCACTTACCGTAGGTATTATGATTAGAGGGTTTGCAAACTTTGCAGTATATCCGCCGTTTCTACCAACGATACCAACTATTTTTGCCCCAACAAATTTTGCATAATCCACGGCTTCGCAAAGATTCTCGCTTAAATTTCGGTCTTTATCTCCTCCCCCTACTGAAAGAATAAAGATACAATCTCGATTTGATAGTTTACTAATTTTCAACCAAGGAGCAAATACATTTTTCCAGCCGTGGTCGTTTGTCCGGGCTGTTATTTCAGATACATTATCGGTAGGTGAATAAGCCTCAATCTCTGCTAGTTTCCGAAAATCATTAACAGCGTGCGAGGAGTTTGCAGCGCTGCCTCCAACACCCAAAATAAAAACTCTTCCAGCTTGCGATTTAACTTCGGCTAAAACATCTATAGTTTCTTCAATGGATTCCACTTGAATCAATTTTGTAATCTGAGCAGCTAATAATAAATATCTAGTCGTAAAATCAGTCATACTAATTCCTTCGATAATTTTTTAAAGTCTTTAATACCTTGAGTTGATCCTACCTCATAATATCTTTCAAATACTTCATATCCTGCAAGTTCTTTCTGAATAGCTAGTTGATTCAAAATTAATGATAAATCAAATGTGCCACCAACATTAAACTTACTCAGGCACTCTGAGTTAAAGGCCATTAATCCATAGTCAACATATTGCATTTTTTTGTTGCTGTTAACTTTATCGTACTCCAAAACTAGTTTATCTTTAAAAAAAATATTGCTCGGTTCAGAACTTAGGTCGTTTCGTAGAACTGTCATTAAGCCGGATTCTTTTATATCTAAGAAATATTCTGTCACTTCTTCAAAGTTCACTGATAAATACGAATCTCCGTACATAACTAAGAAAGATTTGCCAAGAAGTTTTTGAGCTTTGATTAAGGCCCCGCCGGTTCCTAGACTGTATTTGCCATCATAAGATAGTTTGATTTCCATTTTGGATTTAGGTCGATTTTCAAGATAGCATTTAATTAATTTTGATTTATAACCAGTACAAATCACGATACTCTTACACTTGTTTTTTTCAAGAAGTTGTAACTGCCATTCTAAAAATGGCTTCCCGTTAATTTCTATCAAAGATTTTGGCAAACCATTCGACACGGATTGAATTCTTGTACCTAGCCCCCCAGCCAGTATTGCAACGGGGAATACCCTCATAAGATTACCTTCGCCCCATCAAAGTCAAATCCAAACCGAAGTTCCTGAAGTCCAATTTCTTTCATGGATAATCGTAATTTGGATTTATCTTTTGCATAAAATAGCAGGAATCCACCCCCACCAGCGCCCACTAGCTTTCCACCAAGTGCTCCGTTTTTGATTCCGATTTCATACCAGTAATTTATTTGGGGGTTAGTTACCTGTGGAAAATTCATTTTTTTATACTCCCAATGTTTATGCATAGTTAGAGCAAATTTTTCGACTTCGCCACTTTCTAAAAGTTGTTTGCTTTGTAAACCTAATTCTTTTGTGAAGTGTAAACTATTAATTACTTGCTTATCATCACGTTCAGTTTTTCTATTTTGATTATCTAATATATCTCCAGCATTCCTAGACTTACCTGTATAAAATAATAACAAGTTCTCTTCAAGATTCATAATGACTTCGTTTGATATTGATAGTGGCTCAGCTTTAACTTCTCCATTCTTTTTAATGTTAAATGAAGTTATTCCTCCAAAGGCCGATATATATTGATCTTGCTTTCCTATAGGCTCTTTTAGTTTAAGTATTTCAATATTAGAAGCCAATTCCGCTAACTCATTCGCATGAATAACTTTTCGGTTGTACGCAAATAGCGCCTTGAGAAGACAGGTTGTGAAACTACCACTAGAACCTAAGCCTGTACCAGCAGGAACATCTGCTATGGTAGAAATCTCTATTTGAGAAAATTTCTGTTCAAATATTTTAAGTGCCTCACGAATTATGGGGTGCTGAATCTCGTAAACACTTTTAACTTTTTCAATTTTCGAGTATTTAAGAATAATGTCCGCGCTAAATGGGCGTGACACACTTACGTAAATGTATCTATTTATCGCTGCAGAGATAAAAAAACCTTCATATTTTTCATAATATGATGCTAAATCCGTTCCACCGCCACCCATGGAGATTCTCAATGGGCTTCGCGCTATAATCATGGTGTAAGTTTGGCATAGATTTCCATAATTCACATAGTTTAATCTCGTTTTGAATAAGTCCATTATGCTAAGTTGTGAAGGTGAATAAGGAAATTAAACAACACTTTACATTAACTGGTGGAGCTGGTTTTATCGGGAGTCACTTCACTGCAACACTTTTGGAACAGGGTCACTCTGTATTAGTGATCGACAATTTATGCTCAGGCACAAGAGAACACATTAATTCTTTTTTATCCAATGAGAATTTCACTTTTGAATTTATGAATGTTGAAGATACTGAAAAACTTACGCATCTTTTGGTAAATACTGACACAGTAATTCATTTAGCTTCAAATCCCGACATAGCTAGATCCATGCTGGAACCTAGAATTGATTTTATCCAAGGTACAGCCTTGACGGAATCGGTTGTCGAAGCAGCTAGGCGTGCAAATGTAAGAAATTTCTTGTATGCATCTGGTAGTGGAGTTTATGGTGACGCTGGCGGCTCGATACTGTGGGAGAATTCAGAGCTAAATCCGATTAGTACTTATGGTGCAAGCAAACTTGCTGGCGAATCTTTACTTTCCTCTTATTCGTACATGTTTGGAATGAAGACCTTATCTTTTAGATTTGCGAATGTCGTTGGGGGTATGCAAACACATGGTGTTGGTTTTGATTTTTTATTGAAACTAAAAAAGAATCAAAATAAATTAGAAATTTTAGGAGATGGAAATCAAACTAAGTCATATGTACATGTAAGTGATGTCATTTCCGGAGTGCTGACTGCATTTTCAAAATCTGTTAAGTTAAATGATGTTTTTAATGTGTCTTCCTCGGACGATCTGAGTGTGACGGAAATAGCACAATTAGCTATCTCTATTAAGGGCTTAAATCCCAAAGCTGTTGAATTGATTTATAAGGGTGGTAACCGCGGATGGAAAGCTGATGTACCTGTTGTGCGTCTCAATTCAAATAAGCTAAGAAATCTTGGATGGGAACCTAAATTTACGAGTCGTAGTGCGATGCAAGATGCTTTAACCAAAATGAGTAAAAAAATATAAAAAAATTTTAAATTAATCTAGTATTTTGCTAAACTAAAGTTTGAATCAAAATACTTGTTTTAGAACCTTCGCTGGATAATCAGTTATCACAGCGGTTGCCCCTAATTTTTCACATAATTTTAGATCAGATTCAGTATTTACTGTCCAAATATAAAGTTTTATACCTCTTTTTTTATACCTTACTGCAATATCTGGATTTTTACTTAATAGCTTAATATCAACAGCTGCAATCTTTGTGGGTATAATTTTTGCATAAAACTTATTATTTATTAATAAGCCGCTTTGATATAAACCGTGTGACATAAAGATATTGCGCAAAGTAGCAAAGTATGAAAAAGAGATTAAGGTGATCTGTATTCCAGCTGATTTGATCTCATCTTTGTATTGTTTTAATAAGCTATGAGTTAACCTCTCAACCCGGCCAGCGGTTGGTACTGGGTGTTTAAACTCAATTACTAAATCTTTTTTATTTGCTAACGCTAGCTTTAATAATTGCTCAAAAGGATATGGTGAAATACTTTGAACTAATTGGGCATAGGTAGTATCTGCAATCTTTAAATCAATATTTGATAACCTCTTAGTATTACTATCGTGGTAGCAAATTATTTGATTATCTTTAGTTAATCTCAGATCACACTCAAAACCATCAGCACCCTGATCTATCGCCTGCTCATAAGCAAGTTGGCTGCCTTCAGGAAAATCCCCACTTGCACCCCGATGGGCAATGATCAACATATTCCTACCTTAACTCTTCCCAAAGCTGACCCTCATTTTGCTATAGAAAATATCATTATTTATTTAAGTAAATATATGGTGAGATTGGCTCTATGGCCTGGCAATTTAACTCATACGCTCAAACAGATCTTGGTTTGGTGCGCCAAGGCAATGAGGATGCCGCCCTGACAAGTTCAAATCTAATTGCAGTAGCTGATGGTATGGGAGGCCACGCTGGTGGTGAGGTGGCTAGCGCCATTGCTATTAACACCTTAGTTAAAATTATTTCACTGCTTGAAAGTAATAATATTGATGCTGACTCTAAAGATGATTTATTTGTAAATATCACCTACCAAATTGATGATCAAATCTTGCAAAGTGCAAAGGATGATCCTGAGCTATCTGGTATGGGCACAACCTTAACTGCGCTAAATATCTCAGCAGATTCAGTTGGCTTACTGCATGTGGGCGATTCTAGATGTTATCGATATCGAGATAAAAAATTAGAACAATTAAGTATTGATCACACCGTAATGCAGGAGTTACTAGATCAGGGCAGATTGACTCAAAGTGAGGTGGCAAGCCACCCACAG
>Ga0169931_10015784_pt1 | contig 10075 bp, 9 predicted proteins | sample Kivu_15m_20L_FD_129675 | JGI IMG/M metagenome (GOLD analysis project Ga0169931, IMG submission 129675) | Freshwater microbial communities from Lake Kivu, Western Province, Rwanda to study Microbial Dark Matter (Phase II) - Kivu_15m_20L... | ecosystem: Environmental > Aquatic > Freshwater > Lake ... | reverse complement strand
TGCTATTTAATTATTAACGAATGTTTTAATCGCTTTATTTATTGCTTATATATAATTATTTGCTATTTAAGTATCTTATTTTATTACTCTAAAATTACCCTATCATTAATATTTTAATTTTATTGCTATTTATTTTTATAATTATTAAACTGCTAAGGATTTTTATTAGGTGTCTATTATATAATTTGATTGGTTGATTTAGATGGTGGAGTATGATAATTATTAGAATTCATATATGCTTCGAATATAAAATTTAATATATAGAATTATAAATTATTAATCCCCTGAAACTGAATATTCAATAGGATAATTCCTTCATAAAACTATATATAAAATATACTAAAAATTATACATTATCATTGATATTTATTATGATTGCCCTTTAATATATTTAAATTATTATAGTTTGCTAATCTGATTATTTTATATTATTTTTCATAATATGACTGAAGTTATAGTTTTGAAAAAGAATAACTAAAATAGATTCAATCAATTATGGTCTTCTTTTGCAAAATCATAGCCCAATGCCATGAGACTAAGCTAATATACCCAGTTCATAATCGACCGTTGTCTAGTCAACAACAAAACAACCATAAAACATTTATATAACTTATTCCTCTTTGCTACTGAAAAAAGAACATCACTTTAGTCACCAATTAATATGTCTAGTTTAGGAAGTAATTTACTATAAAAAACTATCCATAAACAGTAATTTATATTTTTGTTAAATGAACTAGGAAAATATGTATATCATAATGATAAAAATCAACAAGATAGAGTATATAATGATTTACTTGGATAGAAATCACATGCAGAAAAAGATTATATTAATTATCCAAGAATTATGATAATGGATTAGATCAATCGAAAATTAATGATGTAAAATGCCGTTAAAACAATTTCGTTATATGAAGATTAATTAAAGAAACTATTCCTTATTTATGTATCATAAAATTATTGGAGTCTCAAAAAACAAAATAGGCTTTTGCTAAATCAAAGATAAGTAGATTTGCAAAATAAAAGAATGACTGCTGTATCTTTCGTTAGATTTTTAAAATAAGCAGATGTAGTACCACATCTCATCAACATATAACATGTCTAATAAATCATATCAAGAATAGTACCACCTGTCAATCCTAAATAAAATTAATTTTACTCTAAACATTTTCTAGTAGATTTTTATTCCAAAGATCTCTAAAACCTAGATTTAAAAAACTAAGGTGACCCAGGTTTACAACTATTCTAATTTATATTTGCATTAGCTCGTATAGCAGTTGAAACAAACAAATAAATGGACAATACTAAAAAAGTATTTGATTATATCTTAACAAAATTCTTTGGAAGCTATCTATATTTAAGAAATAATGATGAGGTTAAAAGTAATAAATTGGCTAATATTAATAAAGCTTATATGTTAGGCCTAAAAAAATATTATACAATATTATAAAATTAAATTTAAAATGGGGGATAAAGTAGTTAAGAAGATTAGGAATATAATCCATTTTAATAATTAAAACAAAAACAAAATACATTAGATAAATTATAACCATTACAGTTTCATATTCCAACTATGATAAGAACATTATATGCATAGTTGCCGCCAATGCCTGATTAAATATAAGTTAAACAATAATTGCCTCCGCCTTTTGCACCAAAGTTTAAAGATGTTCCTAAAATAACTATAGGGCAACAGCCTCCACCATAAAAAGTAGATAAAAATAAAACACAAAAACCTCAAGTAAAGAAGCAACAATTGAAAAAAGGATAAAAACCACCAAGAGTATTTAAATTCAATGATAAAGATTAACAAACTAAACCTATTGGTTCATCTTAAGACTATTTACAAAAATTAGCAACAGATTTAGACTATTCTTTAAAGCCTTTATCTTCTTTATAAAGAGGAAATATACCATTAGATCCTTTTCCTTCAGTGATATCATAAATATTATATCCTCCTGAGGTTCCGGAAAAAGTTCTACCTTTCATATAAGCTGCTATTAATTCTCATAATGATGGTGCATATGCTCTGTCTATTGAAAATTATCAAAAAGCATATGATCTATGGAAAAAATAAGGATAAATCACACTTAATTTATAACTATATTTTTAATTCTCTAAAGGAGGAGTTTATTTATCAGCTGGAAAAGATGATTATGCTTTTAATTCTTTCTATAATTGCAGAAACTTTGCATAAAAAATACCTTATTTAAACCCAGATAGAGCTTTACCTTATTGTGGACTTGGGTAGGCATTATATAATGCTGAAGAATATGAATTAGCAGCTAGATGTTATCTTAAAGCTAGATAAATAAGATAAGGTATCTTAGGGATAGAATAAGTAGACACAGTTACTACATTTAACAATATAGGATGCTGTTTCTTTATGTTAGATCGACCAAAATAAGCTTTAAGCTATTTTAAAATTGCTAGAGAAGTAATGATATATGAACTTGGATAATTTCATGAAAGATCTCAAACAACTAGAGAAAATGTAAATCTTTGCAACAAAGCATTTTATTAAAATACACCTCAATATAGAAAACTATGGTAGGTATTCTAAAAAGATATGTTTGGCAAGAAAAAGAAGAAAAAGAAGAAAGATGGTAAAAAGAAATGATTTCATAAACTTATTATAAATAACTATTGAATATAATTATAAATAAATAGATATAGATCAATCAAGAATATCATTATTTAGTGCTTTTATTTTAAATAATTCTAAGCATTAATTTATTAACTCTTTTTATCATTGATTTTGTATCATTTTCAAGACCAGATTAAACACATGCATTATCAAAAATTTGTCTAATAATATTGCTTGCATCATCAGCATTATTTTTTCTAAATTCATTTAACTTCACTATTAAATCATTATTTTTATCGTATTCAAACGTAATGTTCTTTAATACTTATTTTTTACCTGCTCCATTCTATATAATATAAAATTTACTCTAGATTGTTATTCCATCATAGCTTTCATAAAAGCCATTTGTCTCATAGAACTTGAAATTGGACTAATTACTAAAGCAGGTCCGTATAAAGATTTATTAGAAACTACTACTTTTTCAACATGTGGTTGTAATTAATTCTTAATCCAAAGAGAAAAAGAGGTGATATCATCTTCAGGAATAGTACTTTAAGGTTTGGGTTATTATTTTTTATCTTGTTATTTAATTCCTTTGAGGCATCTTTCAACATCTTAAGTTGATGTTTATACATTAGCGAATTTTAAGCCTTAATAAGTTCCTATTTAGTTAAAGATGATTTCTTATATATGTGTACTAGCAACTAATACTGGAATACCTTCTTTTGTTAATGGATAAGCAAAAGGACTATCTTGTGCAGTATATCTGTTAGGAGAAACAACATAAAATATCACATCTTGAGTATTCTTTTTTCTTGCAACATAATCTTTAAGACTGAAATATCCATCTTATGTATTAAGTTGATATCTATTGAGATCAGCAACATCTTTTTTGAAATCAGGATCAATGCTTCCTTCTTTCATAAAAATACCGAAATTTTGATACCATAAATTATATTTTTCTGGATTCTTTTCAGCTTAGTCTTTCAACATCTTAATAATTCTTTTTGTCAAGAAATTTTTAAGTTTATTGATTAAAGCAGTGTCTTGGAAAGTTTATCTTGAAATGTTCAAAGGTATATCTTCACAATCAACAACACCTTTTACAAATCTTAAGAAATTTGGAAGCAAGATTTATTTGCAATCTTTTTTAATCAAGACTTTTTTTGAATATAAACTTACTTATCCTTTTTATTGAGAAAATCCAAACTTTTCACTATGATTATTTGGAATATAAAGAATAGTTTTAAGGTTGAGAGGAACATCAGAATTGAAATGGAGTTTGTACTAATATTTTTAGCTTCCATTGGTAAGAAACTAATAGAATTTACTATAATCTTCTTCAGTAACTTAACTTTTAGATTTAGTCCATAAAGGTTTAACTAAGTTGACTGCTTATCCATTAATACTTATTGGGAAATTAATGAAATTAGAATATTTTTGAACAATTTGTTGTATTGTTGTTTTTTATATAAATTTATTGTGTTATTATTTGATATGTAGAATTATCTTGGTACCTCTTGTAAATGAATCTTATTAAGTTTATTATATTTAAAATGTTCCAGATCCATCTGAAGACCATTTATATGCAGCGCCTCCTTACTAACGAGAAACAACTTATACTAAATCAGACACTATGAATGATGAATAAAAACCGACTCCAAATTGTCCGATAATGTTTTATTTTGCATCGCCTTCTTTCAAATTTTATACAAATTCTTTAGAACCCGATTTAGCAATAGTTCCTAGATGCGCAATTAAGCTTTATCTATTCATGCCTATTCCGTTATCTTGAATAACTAATTGATTTTTTGTTGGAAAAATTTCAACATTGATTAACAAATCTCCTGATGATTGGCTTTTGAATCTTTGTTTTTCCAAAGCATCAGAAGAATTCGATAATAACTATCTAACGAAAACTTAACTATCAGTATAAAGTGATTTAGCCACAATATCTAATAATTTTTTAGTCTATGTTTTAAATTACATTTTTTCTTTAGCTTGAACAAATGAAAATTTAATTGAATACGATAAACCAATTAAATTGATCATTGATGGTTTAACTCTTCTATTAGCTACTCTTGATGTAATTTGAAATGCTCTCTGAAGTTGACGATGAATCATCTATATATTATATTTATATATTTTATCTAAATTAAAATTTAATTAAAGATTTTCTAGAATTGATGAGATTTCTTTAAATAATGATTAATATTTGATGATAAACCTTTAATATAATAGATCAATAAATTCAATCTATAAATAAGCATTAATTTTTCATAATTAAATCAATTGTGTTTATTTAATATTTAATATATCATGAAAAATATTGATATAAGTTACTTTAAATAATATATATTTAAATATTTGATAAAATCATGATATAGCACATTAACAAACTCTTTATTGCCGTCATTATAATCTCACTTTTCACTTATTTTGAACGTTCAGACTTCAATCTTCCCCTCTTTGTATTCGTACTTCTTCTCTGGGATAATGCATTCTATAATCAGAAAACAAGAATATGGTACATCTTAGTTATTTCACTCATTGTTGATCTAATTTGGATTATCTATTGGGCAGCAACCTGGGGAGGATACGATAATAAATAGTCAAGTCTCTGCAATTTTACAATCTTTATCAGTGTAATAATCTTTATCCTCAAAGCTATTATCATTGTCCTTACGTTTGTCAGAGTTTAAGAATGCAAAAAAGCAGTAACAGAAATCGGATCAAATGTTAAATATTTCTTTAGTGGACCTAACCAAGATTATCATTCCATTAATAATTGATTGATTTCTCATTAAATAAATATTTCAATAATAAACTATTTAAACATATCAATTAAATATTAAATCAAAGCATTCAATTATGCTTTTGTAAAAAACTTTGTTTTATTCAAAGGCTGCTTCAATATATTATTTTTATTGCAATATTTTATATAAAAAAATTGTCGTGTGCTTTAATAAGCTAGTCTTTTGAAGCTAATAATAAAAAATGTTTTAATAAAAATGAAGGAGTATTATGTTAATTAACTATACATAATATAATATTTATATTTAAATTGATAATCAATTGAATAAAAAACATAATTATGAATTTATTAAATATGTATATGATAAAATGATTTTATTTATTAATTTTTATATAGAGTTTTTATCATTATTTGTTTTATTATTTTTTAATTATTTTTATATTTGAACTAAGTTTAAACTAGTAATTATTTAATTATATGAATTTAAGAAGTAACCATAGTTTAATAATTGTGACGAAATAATATTAATAGTTTTATATTAAATAAAATCAATCCAAGAATAATGAATTATTCTTATCCCAAACAATATAGTAAGAAAAGCTCTAATTATTAAAAATAATAAGCTTCAAGAGTATTATTAGTCTGTGTTTATGATACTATCGCTTTATAAGTTACCAATCAACTTATCTATTAAAAATTTGGCAAGTTTGGATCTATCATAAAAGTCCTTATCTTTTAAAAAGGATAAGTCACTAAACTTTTTATATAATTTTATTAAATTTCAGCCGCAGAACAAGTATTAAACTCTATTTATTTAGGCAAAAAATACTCTTGATGGAACAAAACTTTTAGGAGCAATCTGTAAAATGAATATTTATTATTCTAATTTTAGTAATGTAGATCTGAAAAATGAAACATCAGAAGGTGCAGATTTTACTATACACTAATCACTTAAAAATTAGTACATGGATAGATTCGATCATCTAACTAAATCTTTTCAAGGATAACCTAATTAGTTATTGAATGATGATTACTTAATGAATGCTGCATTTTATAATTTTGGAGGTCGATCAAAAACCGATAATCCTAAGCGACTTCAATAATAAATTAATATGATAAATATGAAACATCAGAATAATTATTACTATAATCCTTTATCTATGATGATTAACTAACAAGAGGATCTAGACATGATGATACATCATGGTATTAACACTGTTTTATAAACAAATTCTAATCATTCAAGTTAACAAAAATATAATCAACATCATACTCATTCAACTAATGCCAGTAATGAAAGAATTAATGCTTCACTAAAAATTAAAGATTCTTCAAGTGTAAAATCTTCAGTTCTTTGTTTTTAATTAAGAAAAGATCTTAAAATCAAGTGTGTTTATAATTTATTTAGCAATTTTGGCAATATTTCTTTTATTACAAAGAAAACTAAAAAAGTTTATATAAAATTCAGAACTATGTAATTCGCAGCTATAGCATTTACTTATCTTAACTAATACTTTTTAATGGGCAATCTTTTGAAGCTTGAATATCCATAAAATCCTAATGATGCGTTTCCTAAAGAAGATGAATACAGTTAATGTGTATTTTATGATGAAACTTCTGATAGGTATTTTATTTAATATTTAGATATACTCCTCAAAGATCCTTAACCGTCAATAGTCCTTCATTGACTTTACATGTAAGCTCTATCAAAAAAGATATCTGTAAGTAACATGTGCTTATTGACATTTTTGAATAATACGGAAAAGTATAAGCTGTAAAGATTTTATGTTATTCTAACGAGAAGAATATGGCATTAGTCAAGTTCTATTCAATGTAAGACAGTTTCTAAGCAATTGCTAATCTACATAACTAAATGTTCTCAAATCGTAAGATGCAACTTTCTTTTACTAAATCCAAAGTTTGATTCTTTCTATATTCTATAAAATTGCCTCAATATCAAAAATATATTAAATCTATTGAATTAAAAATAATATTCTATATTATTAAATTCTAAATACATATATATTCATGAAATAAATTGATAAATTAGCTACAAATAAGATAGATTTTTGATTAATTTAAAATAAAAGATCATTTCATAAGTTATTTTTATTTTTATTTTTACAGTTTTTCAATTTATGCACTTCTTTTTTCAAATAAAGTCTTTGCTTAATTTTAAATTATTCTTAAACGATCTTCCGGTACTATCTTTTTAAATTTTTTTAATTATTATTGAGTTGAAGATCTTAGTTTTCTCAACTACTATTTTCTATCATTAGCCAGCTTTTTTACTTTTTGAATATACTTATCTCTTATATCTTTTCCTTGAACATTTTGAACTAAAATTAAAGTATTATCATGCTTAGTGATCTCTAATTAAGCATTCCATATCTTTATTGATTTTTAGATCAATTATATTTAATCTGTATTGAAAGGGCTCACAACACATGTATTGGCATTTTTTGATGAAATTTGTGCTAATGATGCTAAAATTGAACTTTGATTTTTCATCTTTATTGTTATATTTGATATAGTATTAACTTACAAACGACCTATTTTAATTGAAGATAATTGTTATTTAAATGAAGATATGACTTTTGTATAGATTTAATCATACTTATTTAAGTCAATTTATTTTATATTTCCACCTAATTATTATCTTGCTTGAGATTTTTATTTCTTTTTTTAGGCTTTTACTTCTTATTTCTTTGAAATTTTAGCAAATTAATAAAAAGGCTTTGATCTAAAGATGCTAATTGGTTTAATAAACCTTATTGATTTACTACTCAAAGCAATTATATTCCTAATTATCATTTTAATTATAAATGATTTATATCAAATATTAAATATAATCAATTAAAAACAAATACTCAAAACCAAATCTTTAAATTTTTGAATGAATAATATATCATTTAACATTTATCGTGATGATAATTTATGATAAACTATCATGATATTATTGATTAATAGTGAAATTGAAATAATTATAATAATATGACGTCTTTTTCTTAACCATAAAAGATAACACAAATGCAGTGCAATTAAACGAACACTAGTATCAAAATGCAATTCTTGACTTGGATATGCTAGTGCTTTAAATATAAACCAGAATTTTTAAATAAGATGCATCATTAGATAGAAGGATTAATAAATTATGCAGACTTCAAATATTCAATATCTTTAGGAAAGCCCCAACCTGGAGATTTCTTACAAAATATATAGTTTATGTATAATATAATTTATTTAAGCCCTCTGTCGACTAATCAAAAACGATTATGGCTCATACTATCTGTAATATTACCATATGTTATTAAAAGGTTAGTACAATACACTATATCTCATGAAAATCCAGTATTGCAAAAAATTGGAAGTATACTTTTGAAAATCATGAAAATAATAACGATTTTATAATTTATCAATTATGGTATTTTTATTTTAAAAGGATAATATAGAACAATTAGTCAAAGATTTTTAAACATCAAAATGAAATTTATTAACCCCTAAAATAAAAGAATACTTAACTTTTCACTTATGAATAGAATGCTTGTTTGGCAAATATATGAACTGTTCCTTAAAACTGTATTGCCACATATTTTTTCATTCGTTTCAGGACCAATGAAAAATCTTTTTTATTTAAGTTCTTATCTCGGAGCAGATAAATCTTAAGAGAAAACTAATTGTGTTTTTTGCACAAGTAAAAATCCAGTTATGACTCAATAAGCTTTTCCTTGTAAACATAAAGCATGTTATTATTGTTGCAAATCTAATAAAGCATAAAAATGCCCTTTTTGCTCTCAACCAATATAAAAATGGGCACCCTTGCGGCATTGAGTGATGAAATTACCACTTCATATTAATATCATCCGAAGTAAAGAAAAATGAATTATGATAAATACATCACTATATATTTTATAAAAACTTCAAATTTATCAATATAGAAATAGAATACAAAATATGTATTTCTAAAATTATTTTAAAATGAATATGAGAAATTCCTTTTTGGGTAAATATTTTGAGAAAGATCCAGCTGAGAAAGAAAACATGTCAAAATCTTCCACAATCTTTCATAATTTAATTGTTAATGAATCTCAATATTATGGTAGAGATTCATTTACAAAAACTAGAGGAACTAAATAAAATTATGATAAAAATGGATATACTAATCCAAAAACATCATTTTATTTATGCAAAAGAATGTAATTGAATGAAGGCCTCGATAGTATGGAGACATGCATTATTAAGAGATTAGCTTATAAAACAAAAAATAAAATTACTGATGCAAGTCAAACTATATATAATGATAGATAATTTAAAAATTATGATCAAATTTCAACTGAATACAATAGCTATCAATTACTCAAAAATTCACATAGAGCAATACAATTAAAGGAATTTATACATTAGAATACTAAATCAAAAGAAGATATAAAATTTTTCTATAATTTTCTTAAACTTAATGATAGAAGATCTCAAGGTATTCAAAATATTTGCTTTGTCTTATAATAAATGAATGAAGGTTCTTTAACAGAACAAATAAGAAATATTACTTAAAATAAAATAGAACCTTTTAGCTAATAAAAAATTTTATAGTATACATGCCAGATTGCAGAAGGATTAATACAATTAAGATAAAAAGGAATAATTCATCGTGATCTCAGACCTGATAATATTCTAATCCATAATGGTCAAATAAAATTTAGTGATTTTGATTCAGCTTTTATTACAGGTTTTTCAGA
>Ga0169931_10015783_pt1 | contig 10076 bp, 1 predicted proteins | sample Kivu_15m_20L_FD_129675 | JGI IMG/M metagenome (GOLD analysis project Ga0169931, IMG submission 129675) | Freshwater microbial communities from Lake Kivu, Western Province, Rwanda to study Microbial Dark Matter (Phase II) - Kivu_15m_20L... | ecosystem: Environmental > Aquatic > Freshwater > Lake ... | reverse complement strand
GTCCTCTGTCCTCTGTCCTCTGTCCTCTGTCCTCTGTCCTCTGTCCTCTGTCCTCTGTCCTCTGTCCTCTGTCCTCTGTCCTCTGTCCTCTGTCCTCTGTCCTCTGTCCTCTGTCCTCTGTCCCCACCCCTGACCCCTTGATTTTTCAGAAACTGGTGCTTGGTATTGATTGAGAATTTCTGTTGCCAAACAGTTGTGAATAACTATTCCAGACCTATGAGCCCCAAGCCTTTCGGCCTGCTCCTCGCGGCTCTTTTCACCTCTGTTCCCGCGTTTGTTTTGGGTCAGCCCTCCCCGCGCCAAGGCCCGGAGATCAATGCCGCCGAGCTCCTCGCCTCCTCCACCCTCAACCTGCCCGACCCGGCCGAAGCCGCCGAGTTCGATAAAATCTTCTCCCAACCCCTCCCCATCAACGACGGCATCCGAAGAAATTACGTCCTCGCCACCGACGAGCTCTACCAACCGACCACCGATGGAGTTGGCCAAATTATAAAAGTACTGGAAGCCAGCGGTCCTTCCACTTTGGCCCAGACGGCAAAAATTTTGTCCTCCGAGTTCCGCTCAGATACCCGTTTGGTTCTGTATGCCTCCGGGGAGCCAAAAAACGAATCAACGCGCCGCTACCTTTCCAGAACCCTGGTTGTCCGCACCACCCAAAAAGAAAAGCTAATCCAGGATGCGGCCGCGGGAGGCCTGTGGGTGAAAAGCGTACCTGCCTATGCGCCGGGACATGTGGTGCTGGTTGCGGATGATCCCCAACAGATGCTTTCTGGCGTAAGACACCTTCAGGCCAGCGGCCACGCCATCGACCTACAAGTAAGCCCAAAATTCTTGCCCGCTTTCCTCCCGAACGACCCACTTTTTCCCAACCAGTGGCATATCCGGGGTCGCGGGCAGAACGGGGCCAAAAAGGCATCCGATGCGCGCATCACCCCCGTATGGGAGGAGCGTGATTCATCGGGAAACCTGATCCGTGGCACAGGGATCACCATCGGCATCGTGGATGATGGCACCCAAATGGATCACCCGGATCTCTCCAACAACATTTCGTCCACCTATCGGTATAGCTGGGTCGGCGCCGATCCCTCCGACCCCAGCCCGGGAGCCGGCGATTTTCACGGCACGGCGGTGGCGGGGGTCGCGGCAGCTGTCGGTTACAACGGGCTGGGAGCGACGGGAACGGCGCCTTCGGCAAAAATTGCCCCCATGCGTTTTTTAGGAACTGTGGACAGCGATGCTGTGATGGAAACTTTTGCCTACGGCGGATCCGCGATTCGTGTGAAGAACAACAGCTGGGTTTGGTTAGCCGTCCGTCCTAATACCATGTCCAGCGCGGAAAGATCGGCCTTGGCTTCCGCCGCCAACGCGGGTGTCGTTACTTTGTTCTGCGCTGGCAACGCCCAAAATGTGGTCTCCACGCTGCCTACCAACGGCCGTCCTACCTCCGATAACGTCAACCTCCACGAGACCCATAACTCCATCTACTCCCTTCCCGTGGCAGCTCTGAACGATCAGGCGATTCAATGTACCTACAGTACACCCGGTGCCCCGATTGTGATTAGCGCCCCTTCCGGCCTGGACGATGTCAGACCTCAGGGAACAACCACAACGGATATTACTGGAGATAATGGATACAACGCCGGAACAGGAACAGACGTTGGGGGAAACAGCGACTATTTGGATGCCGACTACACCCAAAATTTCAACGGAACGTCTTCCGCTTGTCCGGTGGCTGCTGGCATCACCGCGTTACTCCTCCAAGCCAACCCTCTTCTGTCATGGCGGGATGTGAAAGAGATCTTTATCCGCTCCGCCACCCGCAACGACTCCGGCGATTCCGACTGGGCCCGCAACGGCGCGGGCTTCTGGTTCAACCATAAATACGGTGCCGGCCTCATCAACGCCTTGGAAGCCGTCCGCCTCGCCAAAAACTGGTCGACCCTTGGGACCATGACTTCCGTTTCCAACTCCATCACTTCGATTCCCGCCACGGTCCGCGATAATAACGCCGGCGGACTGATTCGTTACTTCGACACTAGGGGACTTTCCGGCTTGCGGGTGGAACATGCCACCGTCACCGTGGACATCACCCATCAGGATCGCGGGGAACTGGAAGTTCAGGTGACGAGTCCCTCCGGAACCACCAGCCGACTGGCTGAAATTCACGAACCAGGTCGCCTTGGTTCCTCGGGCGGTCCTCTAACTCCTTTTTCGGGCTCTGATCGCGCTAACTACTCCAACTGGACCTTCTCCACCGTCCATAACTGGGGCGAGGACTCCCGCGGCCTCTGGAAACTCAAGATCGCCGACCGCGTTCCCGGCAACACCGGCACCCTCAACTCCGCCACCCTCACCCTCTACGGCACCGCCAAATAACCGGGCTCAGACCCCATCGGCCCTCCCTAAGCCGCCCTCGGTCCTCTGCCCTCCGGCTTCTGCGGTCACCCATCCCTGTTGCTAGTTGCGGGTTGCTCGTTATGCGTAAGTGGTCTGTCACAACAACGCTTCCCTCCATAACGAACGCCTAAACGGCTACAAGACTAGCTTACCGCTGAGACGCTGAGTTCGCTGAGGGTTTGTCTGCGCTATCCGAATTTTAAAAGCTCCCTCCATAACTAACGACTAAAAACCTAAACCCCTCTTTATCTTCATCTTAATCTTAATCTAACGCCTACCGCGGCGAAGCCGCCACGGGCGGCGCAATTCCCACTTCCGCCCTTTCCCGCTCCGCCTGGATAATCTGCGCCGCATCCTGCGGTTCAGCTCTCAAGGCGACCGCCCTCTGCGGCCCGTTTCTCAACATCGGCCCGTTCGCATCCCGCTTCGTATCCGTCTGCTTCTTCGCCGATGGGGTCAGACCCCGGGCCGGATCCGTACCGAGCTGATTTCCCTGCACTGTCTTGGGGTCTGACCCCGCTGGCCCTCCGCCCTCCGCCGTCTGCCCTCCGTCCTCCGGCCTCTGCCCTCCTGCCTCTGCCTGTGGCTTCCCCCCATCAAGAATAACCTCCGAGCTTCTGGCCTCCTGCTTCGGCTCCTCCACATCCTCGTCAAAGCTGCTCCGCTCCAAAAGCGCCCCGGTTCGCATCTGCACGGCCTCACGCCGCGCCACCTCCCGCTGCTGGATCTCCTCGATCGTCGGCGGGCGGCCCAGCTCCATCGTCAGCTCCCGCATCACCGGCTGCGGCAAGCTGCGCGTCTCCGGCTCCACCCGCTGCGGGTACAGCATGTACTGCAGTCGCGCCGGCTCCACCTTGGGCAGGTTAAACTTGCCGAAGTCGGCGATCATCCAGTTCAGGTTGTCGCTACCCGTAAAGAAGGTGTTCAGTTGTCCGCCTCCTGTGGGGCTTCCCCCCAGGTCGATCCCCGGAATCCCTGCAATGAATGTACCGGAAGGTGCAAACATGGTTAGGGGCGTAACCGCATAGATCATGGCCCGGTTCCCTCCCGGATTCTGGCCGTTATATCCCACAGAAAAGCCCGCCAGACCTGAGATGAGGTTGGGTAGGCCGCCCGCTAGAGAGAGAGAACGAACCGTGACTCTTCCTGTTGTCCCGCCAAAGGGCGTGGCTGAACCGCTCTGATTGTAAAACTGTCCTGCCACCCGTAGGTCCACGTTACCCGTCACAGTGATGGGGGCGGTGATGGAGAGGCCTTGGCCGTTGCGGAAAGAGAATCCCCCTGCCCCCACGTCCACCGCCCCAAGACTCGAAACCTGGTTTACCGCCGAGAAATTCGCGCTGCCCCCCGCTGTCAGGGAAAGCCCATTCACGCCAATGACCCCATTCCCATTGATGTCTCCCGCTGCCACGAGCTCAACCGCGGGAATTCCGGGCAGGGAGGCAAAATCGCCAAGATTGATGTCAGTCCCAGAGGCCACCAACAACGATCCCACGGAAAGATTTTGCAGTTGGGTGGTGGAGATAGCCACGCCGCCCGCCCCAGAATTAAGGTTAATGGTTGCTGTGCTTCCCAAGGTAAAGGTTCCCGAGGCCTGAATTGGTCCAAGTTCCCCGAGTTGGCCGACCCCACCTTGGCCGGCCCCCAAAAACACACCAACATCGCCCGTGGACTGGATCGTCACCAACCCAGCACTGTTCCCGGGAGCAGTGTTGTTCCAGAGCACATCCCCTCCCGCAGTGACGGACAGAGTCCCGGAAATCGTCGACCCGCCCGTGAATGACAGACCTGTCCGGTCCACCAGCGTCACATCTGCCCCGTTTACCAGGATATTCCCAAAATCGTTGCCGGTGCTGTTCAGCGTGATGTTGCCAGTGCCGGAGTTGAAACTGGCGTTGTCGGTCAAAACCAGCGGCCCAGTTTGGGTGATATTTCCATTGGCGGCGGCGGTGCTGACCGTAAGGCTCCCTGACCCAAGACTCACTGTGCCCAAAGCCAAGTTGGCCGCATTCACCAAGTTAACCGTCCCCGCACCGCTCGTGGTAAGGCTTACCGGCCCGGAAAGCTGGTTCGCCAAACCAAGGTTAATGTTGGCATTAGCGGTTTGAAACGTCGCCGCGCCACCGCCAGTCACGGTCAGAATGCCCACTTGGGTGATATCCCCGCCGGTCGTAATGTTCATGCTGGTGGCAGAAAGACCCGGTAATGGGATTTCGTAACCGCCGGTATAACCAGAACCATTGTAAAGGATCGTCAGATTCTGGAGGTTTGGAGCTGCCGCGGCCGTGAGGTCAACAATGGCGGCTAACGGAGTTCCGGGCAGGGCAGGAACAAAGGTGTTCCGAAGTTTGAAGTCCCCGATCCTTTCCGCCTCACCACCACCATCGAATAAAGTCACGATTCCCGAAATCACATTCGCCTGTGTGGATAAATCCACGTTGGTCAATCCGGCCCCAGCGGTGTTAGCCGTCAAGGTGAGGTCGCCGGCCGTCAAAACCTCAGTCTGACTCAAACCCAAGTTGCCAGTGCGCCCAAAGCTAAGGTTAACCGGCCCACCGCCGGCAGCTGTCACCGCTCCCAGGATAAGATTGTTAGCGTCGGTAACACTGATAGGGAGGCCGCCGCTATTGATCAGGGTAACCGCACCTTCAAAGTTGTTGGCCGCCTGCGTCAGCGTAATCGTGGCCGCCCCGGCGTTAATGTTGCTGGCTCCTGTCACCGTCAACCCCGCTGTTTGACTCACCGCCCCGCTATTGGATGTCGCCACTAAGTTTCCACTCACCGTTCCCTGCCCAAGATTCAAAGCCCCTCCCGCTGCGGTGGAGTTTACCGTCAGATTACCCGTATTCAGTGTGCCCAGGGTAAGCCCCCCGATCCCATCGGTAATCTCCGTAACTCCTCCGGTCAAATTCACCGTTCCCGAAAAGTTATTGTTGCCCGCCCCCACCAGCGTAAGGGCTCCGGTCCCAGCATTGAAGGAAACTACCCCTCCAAGACCGGAAGTGATCGTGGTGCCGGCGGCTTGGGTGATTCCCACCGCCGTGATAGTGCTGGCCGGACCACTTCCCAGTACGGAACTACCCAGAGTCAGCCCGTTCTGGTCGTTCAAAAGAATGCTCCCGGTGGTTTGATTCAGGCTTACTATGCCTTGGAAGTCATTCGTCGCATTGCCCAGGTTGATCGCCCCGCCGGCGGTGGAGGTGAAGGTGGAGGCCCCCACCACAGTCAGCGAAGTTCCTCCGGCCTGATTCATCGCAGTGCCTGCATCGCTTCCGGATAGACTTAAACTGCCGTTAAAGGAGCCGTTACCGTTTAGATTGATGGTTCCCCCCGCCGTCACGCTGCTGCCCCCGGCGCCGGTAACCGTCACTGCCAGCAGGGTCACATCATCCCCGCTGATGATACTCAGCGGGCCATTCAGGTTCATGGCCCCGGTCAAGACCACGTCCTCGGCCGCGTTGAGCGCTAGGGAGCCCGTGCCGGTGAATCCGGTCATTTGGATGGTGCCTGATCCAGGGATAAGCGGATCGGCTTGGGTTGACGCCGTCAGGCTCTGGCTCGCCACCATCGTTCCCAATGACAGGTTACCGATGGTCCGGATGGCGATGCGCGTGCCCTGCGCTGTCACAGTTCCACCAAAGTCGTTCCGGGTGTTATTCAGAATCACCACCCCGTTCGGGGTACCCCCGGCGGCTGTAGTGCTGGTGGCGTAAAACTCGGAGGTCCCGGTGACCACCAGCGCCGCCCCGGTGCTCTCCTGGTAGATGTTTCCTTGGGAACCGAGCACAAGATTGCCTCCGATTGTGAAGTTGCCCAGGGCAAGCGAGTTGGCGTTATTGATCGTTGTGTTGCCTATGGAAGTGGCTTGGATGGCCCCCACGAGGTTGTTGTTGATGGAGTTAAGATTGATGAATTCGCCCGTGGAGTTCAGCGTAGTGGTTCCGCCCACGGCCAAGCCTGTACCGTTGGTGATATTCCCAGCCGTTTGCAGGATCAAGTTCCCAGTGATGCCTCCGACCACCGTAGTCGCCCCAGTTAGAACCAATCCGCCAGTTCCCCCGATCGTGGCCGTGGCCGCTGAGCCTGTCCCCCCGCCTCCGGTAAAGCCGATGGTCGGGGTGCTGCTGAAAGGAAATCCGGTGAGGGTCGGGTCGACCACATTGATTCTCTGCAGGCCCAGGGTGACGGTTCCCGCCGTGGCGGCCTCTGTAAAGCCGCCGCCCGTTAAAGTCACCGTGACCGCGCCAGTGTAACCGGTGCCGGCGTTGGTCACGGTGATCTGGGTTACCTGCCCAAAGGTCGCGCTCAATGGGTTCTGATCCACAATCGCCACCGCCTGGGCCCCCACCCCGCCGCCACCGGTCAACGTGACCTGGGGTGCTTCTTGGTAGCCTTGGCCACCCACAGTAACGGCGATGCTTTGCAGACCCATAATGGGCACCAGGGCCGTGGTGGCCACACCATTGACGGTCAGCGTCGGGGCGGAGGTGTAACCCGTGCCGGCCGCCGTTAGATCCACGGTGATAATACCGCCCGCCCCTAAGGCCACGGCTCCCGCGGTCTTCAGCTCCAAATTGGCAATATTACCCAGCGTTCCGTCTGTTTTTAGGGCCGCAATAATTGGATTGATTCCCAACTGGTTGGCGGAAGAGGCCAAAACAACATCAGATCCATCCAAAACGGAACCTAAGAACGAAACGCTGGCCCGGATCACTGCCAAGTCGGATTGCGCCAAATCCCCGCCCGCTACCAGGCTAACGTTGCTACCCCGGATCCCCTCCACACCTGCCGGCACGTTGACAAACGGTGCCGGACCGCCAGCTGGGAACGGTTGCCCTCCTGGCTGGCCTGGCCCAAAGGTGCTCACCGTCATCGGCCCGGCCGTTCTCAGGTAAATCGGCTGCCAGGTGTTTGAAAATGCAGGATCGTAGTTCGTCCCTGCAAAAGCAGCCGCCAGATTAAATTCGTTTTCCTGGTCCAGCCGGATGGGCCCATTCGCCCGGAGGGCAATCCCACCGCTGGCCGCCTGAATCGTGGCCCCGGCGGCCTGGGCGATGCCCCCTCCGTTCGACTGCAGGTAGACCGTAGTGGCCAACAGTCCCACCACATCCTCCACGGTGCCTACTGTCATTCCCGCGGCCGTATCGATAAAGCGCAGGTTTTCCGTGCCTCCGGCCGCATCCACCGCTAGCTGATCAATATCCCCCACCAAGCCCACCGTGCCGTTGGCCTGGACGGCTAGGCCCCCGTCCACCGTCAGCGTGATGCCACTGGCCATGTTGTCGCTGGTCTCCACGGCGCCCCCGGAAATCAGGCTAAGATTTTGCAGAAGGGTGCTGAACGGGTCGACCACCGTGCCGAGGCTAGCCATCAGCGTGAACTTACCCGTGGCGGTGGCCACATTGGAGTTGCGCCCGATCTCGATCGTGCTCGCGCGGATCGCCGTTCCGCTTAGGGCTGTGGCCGAAAGGAATACCGTGTCATATCCGGCATCGAGGAACTGCCCGGCCGAACCAGTGAGGGCTAGAATGCCCGCTGCAGTATCAAGCCCAAAACGCATCTCGACGGGTGCCCCCGCTAAGGGGCTGTTTTGCAGATTGTAATCAAACGCTCCGCTCCCGGGCCGGTTCTGGAAGCCGTTCAGCCCCGTGGCCGGTCGGACCACCACCCGCGCCCCCGCCGGAGCGATCCCTCCACCTGTGGTGTCGATGGTAATATCGTTTCCAGAGGCTCGGCTGACGGAACCGGCGATTTCAATCGCGTTGCCCTCAATCGTTACCGTCCCACCGTTGTTAAGGATCCCGTCCTTAGCACCAGCGATAGCCCCCGACAAATCGCTGATCGCCAAACCGCGCGCTGCGGCCACAAACACCGTGTTGGCCCCGCTGGTGCCCAGCTCGTTCTCCGTGGCATCGATGGCCAATCCGCTATTCGAGTTGCCAGCAACTCGCCCAATCTGATTTCCCACATTGGAAGCCGCCAATTCGTTGGGTGAGTTGGGATTGGCCGCCACGTGGCCGATGTAACCCAACCCGGTCAGACCCCCCGGCATGATCTCATAGATGCCAACCGGACCTTTGGCCGTAATGGAGAGCGCGTTCGCCACTACTAGCCCCACCCCGGTGTACGTGGCCGGCGTCACGGTCGAACGGGTCAGACTCTCCGTCCACTGTTGCTGCTTCCGGGCCACTTCCCCGCCATTCCCGCCGATCAACCCTTTCTGATTAACAAAGAGCAGATCCCCACTGGGAATTCCCGAATTGGAGGTGCCTGCCAAGGCGACGGCCAAACGATCCACCTTATTCAGGTTGCCTCCGAGCAAGTAATCCGTTCCCAAGCCCGGTGCGCCAACCACGAAAAGGCCGGGCACCTCCAAACCGGCGTTGGTGAGTTGGCTAATCCCGCCGGCGGCGGAAGTCACCAAGGCTATGGTGTCTACGGAAAGCCGAGCAAAGGAATCCGTGATGGAAATCGCTCCCGCATCCACCGTGCTATAGGTCCATAGAGGATTGGTGCCTAGATAACTCCGGAAAAACTGAGGACTCTGCGGACTGAGAACCCGGGGATACGTCAGGACACTCCCCACCTGCACGGTCCCCGCGGTGATCAGCGCGATTTCGGAACGAAGTAAACCAAGGGCATTTAAGTCGTCTTTTTGGCCCAAATTGATGGCCCGCCCAGCTACGCCCGGCATCAGCGCCACCAGTCCCGTGCTACTGGCATTGATGGCCCCACCCAAATCGATCAGCTGGCCCTGAATGCCAATATCACCGCCGTAGGATCGCAATCCGCCGTTGATGACGGTCCGGCCATCCTGGGAGGAAAAAAACATTTGCAGGGACTCTTGATTCACATCGCTGGAAACGTCTGCACTCACGACCACCCCGGGCTCCGTACCCGCCGCTGTGGAGATCATTTCAATCCGATTGTACCCAGGGTTGTTCGGGTAAATACCCGCGAGAGCTGTGTCCCCATAGAGCCCATAGAGGTTGAGAGGGCTACGCACCTCGATGGCCGGCGTGCCGGCCGTGTTGTCATTGGACTGAAGGACCACCCGGGCGGCGTTGATCCGACGAAGCTCACTCTGGGTGAGCTGGAAAAATCCCGGATCAGGAATTTGGCCGTAATCCGCTTTGGGAGAAACCAGCTGGATGGAGCGATCGGTGTCACCGTTGCTTGCAAACACACTGTCGATTCCCGAGTTCCCCCAAGGTTGCAAAGTCACGGTGCCGCCGTACGGACTGGTCATGATCAGCCCGTGGTTGGTTAACCATGGCAAGGTATCACTGCCCAAGGTCATGTTGTTGGCCACCAAGGTCACCCCCGATCCATTGACAGTGCCACTAACACCATTGAAGCCAACCCAGCCGGATAAATCATCCACCATCCCTGAAAAAATGTGGGTGGCCTCATCCATGGTAAATCGGGTGGTCAGGTCAGGGCTCGTGGTCTCAAGCCCATTCTTCACAACAATTTCGACCGTGCCAGTAGCTTCAATATGTCCCGGGGACCGGTCGGAGGTGAATTGGCTCAGGGTGAAATACTGGTTATCGGGCGTGATGTATCCGTTAACCAACTGCCCTCCATCCGTGACCAGGATAGGTCCTTGCGGCACGGCCAACCGAATCCCGTCAAACTCAGCTCCGGTGCGGGTCACTAATCTTAAGTTTCCCACCCCC
>Ga0169931_10015781_pt1 | contig 10077 bp, 7 predicted proteins | sample Kivu_15m_20L_FD_129675 | JGI IMG/M metagenome (GOLD analysis project Ga0169931, IMG submission 129675) | Freshwater microbial communities from Lake Kivu, Western Province, Rwanda to study Microbial Dark Matter (Phase II) - Kivu_15m_20L... | ecosystem: Environmental > Aquatic > Freshwater > Lake ... | reverse complement strand
GCCAGCTTGTTGATCACCTTGATCAGCATGAACACGGCCCAGGCCACGATCAGGAACTCCACGCACATGTTCATGAACGTGCCGATCTTGATCATGACGGCCGGGCTGGCGGCGATGCCCTCCGCGGGACTGGCCTCCACCGCCTTCTTCAGGGTGATGTTCAGGTCGCTCATGTCCACGCCGCCGATCAGCATGCCGATGACGGGGTTGAACACGTCCTGCACCAGGCTGTTCACGATCTTGCCGAAGGCGGCGCCGATGATGACGCCCACCGCCAGGTCGAGGGCGTTGCCCTTGATGGCGAAGGCCTTGAATTCGTCGATGATCTTCATGGGTGTGCGTTCCTGCGTGGATCAGATGTCAAGCTTGAAGCCCAGGTAGAGACGGAAGTCGTTCTTCTTGGCCCCGTTCAGGTCCTTGCTCTGGAACTGGTCGCGGATGCCGCCGACCAGGCTCAGGCCGCTGCGGACGTCCAGCTTCATGCTCCACTCCAGACGGGCCAGGATGGTGTAGACGCTGAAGTCCGACAGGTCGGGCGTGATGAACGCCGAGCCCGTGAGCTTCTGGCGCTCGTCGATGGTCCAGCTGCCCTCGATCTCGGCGTACATCTGCGGGTACCACTCGTCCACGCCGCCGAACTCGCGCGTGACACCAAGACCCAGCTTGGGGGTGAGCGAGAGCTTGTCGTTCTCCATGAAGAACCGGTAGCCCAGACCGGCCCAGCCACCGACCCGGTTCTCCCAGTTCTGGTTGATGTCGTACTCGTACTGCCCCTTGGCGAACCACAGCCACGGCGTGGGATTGAAGTATGAGTCGTAGGTGACGTTGGCAAGCAGGTTGCTGTCCGTGATGTTGCTGCCGACGTTGCTCAGGTCGTCGGCCAGGGTCCGCAGGAAGTACTCCGCCCACATGTTGAGCTTGTCGTCCTTGCTCTCGCGAAGGATCTTGGCGGCCACACGCAGGTCGACCTGATTCGTCTCGGCCGCCACCATGTTCACGGTGCCTTCGATGCTGGCGGTCCACTTGGCGGCTTCGGGATCCTTGGTGGCCGGTTCTGCGGGCGCATCGGCCGGCGGTGGCGCAGCGGCATCCCCGGCCGGTGCCGCGGCTGCGGGGGTGGCCGGCGCGACGGGCGTGGCGGCGGTGGCCTCGGGTGCCGGGGTTGCCGCTTCGGCCGACTGGCGAGCCGTGGCGTCCACCGGGGGCGCGGGCGCAATGGACACGACCTGCGTGCGCGGCACGCTGAGTTCGCCCAGCACGGGATGGCGGATCACCAGCACGCCGTCCGCCTCGCGCACGATCACGGCTCGGATGGTGTCTCCCGAGGCGAGCGTGACCAGCACCTCATCCGCGCGGGACGAGGCGGCAAGCAGCAGGGAGGTGGCAAGGGCGAGGACAGCAACCTGAATGGGGCGAAGCATGCGATCAAGTTCTCCGGATCCGCCACCGAAAGCCGGTGCGCGGACCCTATTGGGGCGGGATGTGCAGTTGTTCGCATCGCTGCGACGCACGCCTTCCGAAACGGGACGCTGGACTCATGGCTCGCCCGCAGGGCGGGTAGCCTACTGACGCATGGCCGTGGCCGCCACGACGGGCAATCCGCTGCTTGAACCGGCTCGGGACCTGGTGCGTCGCGTGACGTGCCCGAGTTGCTGGCATGGCTTCACCCCGTCGGAAGTGCTGTTTGTGGCGGAGGATCCGCGCCTGCTGGGCGACCCGGTGGCGGGGGTCGACGAGCCGCTTCGGTTTCTGCCAAGCCGATTCGACCTGACCGGCGCCGCGATGGACCCGATGGGCTGCCGTTGCACGCGCGTGGCCTGTCCGCGTTGCAGGAGCGAGGTGCCACGGGCCATGCTGGAGATGCCGGCCACCTTTGTGAGCATGGTCGGCGCGCCGGGAGCGGGCAAGACGCACCTGCTTGCTGCGGGCGTGTGGTCGCTGCGATCCGGTCCAGGCCAGGGTGTGCGTCTGACCGACGCCGAGCCAAGGATGCACGGACGCCTGCACGCCTGGGAGCGGCAGTTGTTCGGCGGCGAGGTCCATCGCCTGGCCAAGACCGAGACCGCCGGCGGGGCCGGGTACCGATCCGTGCACGTGCAGGGACGTGACGAGGTGGTGCCGTGCCCGTTCGTCTTCGCCATGCATGCCACGGCCGATGCGGACCGACTTCTGGTGCTCTATGACAACGCGGGCGAGCACTTCCTGCCCGGGGCCGACGAGGCCCTGCGGCCGGTCACGCGGCATCTGGGTCGAAGCGATGCGCTGGTGTTCCTGATGGATCCGGCGATGGAGCCTGGCATGCGACGGGTGCTCGGCATGCCGCCGGTGGCGGACCCGCCCATGCGGCAGGACGTGCTGCTGACCGAGATGGCCTCGCGCGTCCGGCACCATCGTGGGCGGCGGGCGGACCAGCGCGTGGACGTGCCGCTGGTGGTGGCCCTGACCAAGGCGGATGGCTGGAGCAAGATGGCGGGACTGGATCTGGAGCGCGAGCCGTTTGATCAGGATGGATTGGATCGCGAGGCGATCCGGACCGCGCACGCGACATGCCTGGCGTTGCTGGAGCGGGGCGCGCCGGAGTTCACGGCGGCCCTGCAGGCGGGGTTCGAGCGCGTGCTTCTGGTTCCATGCTCGGCCACCGGCGGCGCGGCACCTGGCGGTCCGCAGGCCGTGCGGCCCGGGTGGGCGGGCGTGCCGCTGCTGGCGGCGATGGCCCTGCGCGAAGGTCTTGCATCCGGCGGTGCCCAGGCATGAGAGCCGAACTGCTGCACACCTCGCTGCCGAGGGGCCTGGACGGTGGCACCGGCTTCTGCGTGGCGGCCTGCACGGGCGGCATGCCGGCGGCGACCCGCGAGGCGCTGGCGGCGATCTCCGGCCTGCCGGAAGGTTGGCCGGGATGCTCGGACTGGGAGCGGACGCTGCGGGCCACGCGTCAGGTTTCCTGGGGCGGCACCTCGCACTGGGTGGCCACGGTCACGCGGCCATGCGGTGTGGATCACACCGGGCGCGGCAATCGCATCGCGCATCATCGCGTGCTGGACGCCGCGGAGCTGGAGCGGTGCGATCCCGTGACGCTGCTGGCGGATCACGAGCGCTGGCAGGCCGGATGGAAGGGCGAGCCTCGGGAGCTGGAGGTGCCGACCGTGATCGAGCACCTGTCGGCGCCATGCGGACCGGCCCAAGGTTGGGCGGCCATGTTCGGCGACGCGGGTGCGGCCGCCGAGGCGCTGGAGCGGGCGTGGCGGAGCGGCGTGGGCGCGTGGGTGGTGGTGCCGGCCGGAAGCGATCGTCTGTCCATGCTGGCGGAGATGGTGTCGTTGCTTCCAATGCCCAAGCGTTGGTCTCGCGGCTGGGCCACGCGTCCGCTTCGTCCCGGAGCCTCCACCGCGCCGGTGATCGCCGTGGTGGATGAACGTGAGCCCGAGTTGCGGGGTGCCGCCTCGAACGCGGCGTGGGTGATCCGCATGGACGCCGCGCGGCCCGCGCGGGCCGCCGCCGCCATGCTGGAGCTGGCTCGGCGTGGATCGGCGGCCCATGACCATGACGGCGTGCCGCGCCGTGCCGAGTCCGAGACCGCGGTGGCGTGGCAGCCACCGGAGCGACTGCATGCGGGCGGTGCGCCCATCAAGCCGCCGGCGGCCACGGAGGCGGACCGATCCGGGCAGGGAGCGCTGACCGCGACTCCGATTCGCGTGGAACTGGCACCCACGGGTGCACGGGGTGCGTGGCTGTGGCTGGCCGCGGTGGCGTGCGTGGCGCTCCTGGTCGCGGCGGCCTGGTGGCTTTGGGGAGGCGGCGCATGAGCGCCCACACCATGTCCGTGATGGAGCGCATCCGCGGGCTGGTGCTCTCGGGAAGTCCGGCGCGATCGGAGGTGGCCGCCGCCGCGGAATCACTGGATGCCGAGGTGCGTCGCGTGAACGCCGAGCTGGCCCGTTGCCACGGATGGATCATGCAGGGGCTGACCAGCGAGGCCATCAGCCTGGCGAACGGACTGGACCTGACGCGCCGCGCCGTGGCGTTGCAACTGGAAGGGCTGCATGAGCCATGGGGCCGCCTGCTTGCGGCGGCAAGTCTGGGTGCGCCGCCGCGCGTGGATCTGGCGCTGCTGGACGCCCTGGTGGCGGCCACCGGGCGTCACGAGAGCATGTCGACCCCGCTGGCCGCCATGCGCTTGGCGGCGCTGCGACGGGCGCCGCTGGTGGAGCGTCTGGCCACGCTGCGGGCGCTGGTGGACCGCGAGCCGCGCCAGCCCGCATGGCTGGAGGGTGTGCGACGGCTGGAACGGGAGGCGGCGGCCGCGATCGTGGAGCGAGCCAGGGAGGTGGCCCGAAGTGGTGACCGCACTGCCGCGATGGAACTGATCCGGCTCGAGGCGTCGCTGTCGGTGCGCGCCGAGGATCCTTCGGGTTCTCTGCAGGCGGTGCGACAACTTGCCGACGCCGCGGCCGCGCAGGCGTGGCGAGATCGCCTGACGGCCACGGCCGACGCGTTGCACGCGGCTGCGGCGGCCATGGACATGGGCCAGCTGGATCGCATGGGCAAGGCGTGGGCCGAGCTTGCCACGCAGGGCAGCGTGGACCCGTCGCTGGCCGAGTCCGTGCAAGGTCCGCTGGACCTGCTGGCGCGTCAGCGGGCCGCCAACGTGGGCGAACAAGCTCGCCGACGCGCCGTCGAGGCCATGGAGCTGGGTCTGGATCGGGCCGCACCCGCGGCGGAGCTGGAGCGACTGGCCGACGCCGCCGTGCGAGCCGACGCCACGCTTCCGGCACCCGTGGCCCTTCGGCTTGCGGATCGCCGCCGGGCGTCGGCCGCGGCCCACGCCCGCAGGCGCTCGCTGGTGATGGTGGCGCTGCTGGCCATGGCAAGTGTGGCCGCATGGATGGGCTGGATCGGATGGACCTGGTGGCAGCGCGAAGCGGAGGTGAGCCAGGCCATCGCCGAGACCGACCGCGCCATCCAGACGCTGGACTGGCCCGCGGTGGACGCCGTGATGCAGAAGGCCACGGCGACGGATCCGCTGCTCCAGCAGCGAGCCGCGTGGCAGGCGTTGGAGCAACGGGCCCGGGCGGCACGCGCCGCTCACGCGGAGCGGCTCGCCGCCGCCAAGGTGCTGCTGGACCAGTCACGCGACCTGGCCAAGGGCTCGGACGCGACCGCGATGGAGGCCAAGGCGCTGGAGATCCTCTCCCGGGCGGAGTCGCTTTCGCCCTTGAGCCGGGAGGAACTCTCCGCAGCGGTGGCCCGGTTGCGGGGGGCCGCCGCCGTGGTTCGAGAGCAGGCGGCCGGCCAGGCCCGGGCCGGCGTGGTGGCCCTGGAAGGCGAACTGGCGTCGGTGGCGGATCCCGCCGCGTCGCCGCGGACGCAGTTCGATGCCGAGGCGTGGCGCGCGGTCGCCGAGCGATGCGGCGAGATCGCCACGCGAGCCAGAAACGCCGCGGCCGAGGCGGCACGCTCGCCGGACGCGCGCACCGCGGCCGAGTCGCTCCAGGCGATCGCCACGCAGGCCGGCGCCCGGGCCACCGCGGCCGATGAGCGGGCCGCTCGCATCGAGCTGGTGGTGGACACGCTCACGCAGCTGGAGCGTTTCGAGGCCGACGAGCAGGCCACGCTGGATCGCTGGCAGCGGCTGCTCACCCAGGGCGGGGACATTCTGGCGGCGCGCGGCCTGCTGGCCTCGTGCGAGGCCGGCCGCGACGCCGCGCGTGCGGGCGTGGGGGTGCGGGCGTGGCGCACCGCGGCCATGCCCGCCCTGATCGCCGGTCGTGCCGACCTGGGCCGACGTGCCGAAGAGATGGACTGGGGCGACACCGCCACGGCGCGCACCATCGAGGCCGTGGTCACGGCGCACCTGGACGCGCATCCGTCCTCGCCCCATGCCGAAGCCGCAGGCATGTTCCGCGCGCTGGCCCGCCGAACGCTGGCGGTTGCGGGCAACCAGTCGTCGCTGGGTGCCGCCGCCGCGGAGTCGCTGGCCGCCATGGGCTACGCCAGGCTGGTGGAGCAGCCCTTTGAGGGCGGACGCACGCTGTACCGCCGGTCCGTGCCCGGCTCCATGGACGCGTGGGGGCACGCCATCGAGCGCACGCAGGATCTGTCGCTGGATGCGGGGTCGCTGCGACGGCGCACGCCGCCGCCGTTTCGGGCCACGGGGAGTGCCCGTGCATGGCCGGCGTCCAGGGCCTTTGAGGAAGCGATGGAGGCGTTGCCCGGCTGTGACGGCCGCGCGGCGCGCGACGGCTGGCTGCGCTTGCTGCAGGCCTTGCGTGCAAGCGCCGGGGCCGATCCCGTGCTGCACTGGCACGCCACGCGTGACGCGTGGCGCGAGTGGCTGCGACTGTTCGCCGAGGAAAGCGATCCCGAGGACGCCGCCGCCGCTCGCTGGGTGCAGAGCCTGGACGCGGTGGCCATGCTGACGGCCGAGGACCCGATCATGCTGGGTGCCGGCGAGAGCAACCCCCGCGCCGAGGCCGTCCGGCGTGCGGCTCGCGAGCAGCTCGCCAAGGCCTTCGATCCCGCCCGGCTCATGTCGGCGGCGGCCCGTCGCGACGCACGCATGGCGCAGGGATTGCGGCCGGCCGCGCCCGTGGCGGTGGGGATTCCAGCAAACGCTCAGCGGCTGCGCGTGGACGGAATGCCCCAAGGAGGCGCGGGACTGGTTCCCGCGCGTCAGGGCGACCTGTGGACCTGGGCCACGCTGCGCGTGGAGGGCGGAGAGGTGGTCTGGGTCGGTGCCGCGCCGCCGGTGACCTGGCCGCAGACCGTTTTCATCCAAGGAGGAACGCCGTGAACGATCGCGACCCGGGCGTGGTGCTTCGATTTGCCGGGGTGGACCCCGAGGCGCGGCTGCGGCTGCCCGTGGGACGCTTCACCACGCCAAGCATGGCGGCCAGCCTGCTGCTGGGCATGCTCATGATGGCGGTGGTCTACGGCGCCGCGTTCCTGTTGCGCGAGGGCGAGCGCGGCGCGGTGGTCTGGCGCTACCTGACGGCCTTTGACCGCATTCCCGTGGCGATCGCCTTCTTCAGCTGCTGGAGCATCTCCATCCTGCTGATCAAGCTGCTCAAGATCCGCGCCCAGGGGCTGGCGCTGCGGGTGCGGTTTGCCCCGGAGGATCCGGATTGGCACGTGAGCCGCGCCACCGCCATGCAGCTGGTGGAGGCCATCGAGGGCGCCGTGGAGGGCACCGAGCGGTTCATGTACCTGCACCGGGTGACCGGCGCGCTGCGCAGCGTGCGCAACGTGGGGCGCGTGGCCGACCTGGACGAGATGCTCTCCAGCCGCGCCGAGGACGACGAACTGCAGGTGGACGGCGGCTACGTGCCGGTGCGCGGGTTCATCTGGGCCATTCCGGTGCTGGGATTCATCGGCACGGTGCTGGGCCTGACCGAGGCGATCGGGCGTTTCGGCGCGGTGCTGTCCACCGAGCAGGCCGACGTGCAGGTGCTCACGAGGCAGCTCACGCAGGTGATCGGAGGCCTGGACACGGCCTTCGTGACCACGGGCGAGGGGCTGGTGATGGCGCTGGTGATCCACCTGCTGCTCACGCTGGTGCGGCGAGCCGACGACGGCCTGCTGGACGCCTGCCGCGAGGCCTGCGCCCGGCAGGTGGTCAGCCGCGTGCGCGTGATGGACGCGGAGGGCTGAGCGTGGGCCGCACGCGGCGCGACCAGTCCTCGCCGGTCTCCTTCTTCTCGTTCCAGGACGTGATGATGTGCACCATCGGCGTGACCATCGTGATCACGCTGGTGCTGCTGCTGCAGATCGGCGCGGTGGCGGCCCGGACCGCCTCGGGCGCCGAGGGCTGGAGCCAGGCGGCCGGCGGCGACGAGGCGCTGGAGGCCGAGGCGCGGCGCCTTCGGCAGGCGCTGGAGCGGGCCGCGGCCCGGCAGCGCGACGGGGGGCGCGACCGTGCGGAACTCAGGCAGCGCGTGCTGGCCCAGAACGAGCGAGCCCAGCGGCTGCAGGCCCGGCGGCAGGAGTTGACGCAGCGACTGCGGGCGACCCTGGCGCAGGCGGCGGCGGATCCGGCCACGCTGGAGGCCGCGGATCTGCTGCAGCGGCGTGACGAGCTGGAGGAGGAACTGCGGGCCGAGTCGCTGCGACGCCGGGTGACCTACCTGGTGGCCCCCGATGACCGCAAGCCCGTGATCGTGGAGGTGCAGGGCGATCGGCTGGTGGCGGGCACCACGCTGGAGCAGGATGCGCCGCTGGCGCTGCCGCTGGCGGACCTGGACGCCGCCGCGGCCCTGCTGCAGGCGTGGATGCGTGGGCTGCCGGACCCGGATCGCCGAAGCGTGCTCTTTGTGGTCAAGCCCTCGGGCGTGGCGGCGTGGCGGGCCCTTCGTGAGCGGCTCTCGGCCATGCCCGGCATGCGGGACGTGCCCGTGGGGCTGGACCTGATTCCCGAGGACGCCTTCACCAGCGACCGATTCCAGGCGGGGGCGCCATGAGGTCGCGGCAGGGCGAGGAGTTCAGCAGTCTGGAGCTGCTGCTGGACACCATCTGCAACATGTTCGGGCTGTTCATCTTCATCGGGATGCTGGTGGCGTTGCTGGTGAGCATGCGAGGCGACCAGGTGCGTCCGCCGGAGTCGGTCCCGCCGGTGCCCGATCCGCTGGCCGCGGACCGTGCCCTGGTGGAGTCGCTGCGCGAGCGCGTGCAGGCCCTGCAGTCCCAGGCCGATCCGGATGGCCGCGTGGAGGCGGTCCAGGGCCGGCTGGCCTCGTTGGAGGCCACCAACGATCTGATGGAGCGGCGAATGCAGGGCATGGAGCGGCTGCTGCAGCAGGGAGGCGAGCGCGCCGCGGCCATCGCGGGGGAACTGCCGCGGCTGCGGGCCGAGGTGGCGCGGCTGCAGCAGGAGGCCGAGGCGCACAAGCAGGCCAAGGGGGCCCAGCTTCGGGCCCCGCGGCGTCGGCAGGTGGAGGGACTCATGCCGGTGCAGGTGGTGATGCGCGGCGACCGGGCGTACTGGATCAATCCATGGATCGATCGGCTGAACGAGCCGTGTCGCGCCTGGAGCGAATGGAACCCGGAGGCCGTGGACCTGGACGCCGGTCCGCTCTGCGACATCCGCGAGTGCTTCCGCGGCGGCGGGCAGTGGCTCATCCGAAGCGTTCCGCTGCGGATGGATGGCGGATTGGTGGTGAGCCCGGACGCCGATGACTGGAGGCGATCGCTGCTGGACCTGCTGGGTCGACTTCGGGCCGATCGGCACGTGATCAGCCTGAAGGTGGCGCCCGATGCGCACGCGGCGTTCCAGCAGGTGCGGGACGCGGTGGCGGCGGCTGGACTGGCCTACGACGTGGCGCCCATCCGCATCGACGACGGCGTGTACCGCGACGAGATCCGCGACGGCGTGGCCACCGCGCAGTGAAGCTCAGGGGCCGGGCATGGTGCCGGGCGTCCAGAGGGGTCCCGGAAGCGACGGTGCCGCCGGCACGTGCGTGTAGGTGCCGCCGTGGGCCGTGGCGATGGCACGCAGCACGTCCTCGCTTGCGTCATCGCCCATGCCCAGCGTGTGGATGCGCGTGCGGTCATGGCCGCCGTTGAGCCGCCGCAGCAACTCGTCGGGGTCTCGCCCAAAGTTCCCGTCGGTGAGCAGGAACAGCTCATGCGGCGGTGGATCCAGCCGCGTGAAGGCGTACGCCAGCGCATCCAGCGGATCCGTTCCGCCGCCCACCCCCACGTTGTCCACCTTGCGGAGCAGCGCCTGGGACTCCGGCGTACCGGCCCTGGTCCAGCCGGAGGTGAGCACATGGGCCGAGTGGTCAAAGAACACCACCTGATAGTGGGCGCCGGCGGGAAGGGCCTGGGCGGTGCGGATGATCTCGCGCCGCAGCGCCTCCATCTTGTCGCCGACCATGGAGCCGCTGATGTCGCAGACAAAGCAGACGTATCGACCGCGCACGCGCGCGCCGAAGAAGTCCACGCCTCCGGACGGCTCGGCGGCTCCGGATGTGGGGCCCGTGATCAACGCGGGTGGCTGGATCGGCGCCGCGGCCCGCGCTCGGCTCAGCCGCTCGAACTCCGCCCGGTCGATCCTTCGATAGGTCCGACCATCCAGACGCAGCG
>Ga0169931_10015780_pt1 | contig 10077 bp, 7 predicted proteins | sample Kivu_15m_20L_FD_129675 | JGI IMG/M metagenome (GOLD analysis project Ga0169931, IMG submission 129675) | Freshwater microbial communities from Lake Kivu, Western Province, Rwanda to study Microbial Dark Matter (Phase II) - Kivu_15m_20L... | ecosystem: Environmental > Aquatic > Freshwater > Lake ... | reverse complement strand
TTCAATCCCACAAAATCCAGCAAAATCTGTAATTACTAATAAATCTATTTCAATATCTTTCATAAAAATTAAAGATTGTTTAATTGCTATATAAAAGGTATCTTTTTCTTTTTCAGTAATAAATTGGGCTGTTCTGCCTTTACCCATAATAATCACAGTATTAGCAGAATTAATTTCACTGTTAATCTTATCTAATATATTTTTTGTATCGATTTTATTCATATCCAATATAAATAAAATAAATTAACAATTTTTATTTAGTTCTCTTAATAATTCTTTTGCCTGTTCTCCAGTTAGATAATCAATCCAATCTTCACCATATTTCTTATGAATACAAGAATCAGGTAAAGCCCGATTATGCCATTCATTATGCCAAGGTCCTCCTTCAGTATAATGAACAACTTTTGCATCATCAGTTGAATAATATCCCAGTAAATAATTGTATTGATATGGTATTTCACCGATTTCTTCATCTTTAGCCCAAGTCATTCTGTGTAAATATGCAGGTGTTTCTTTATTAACTGCTTCTAATGTTAAATTTTTGCAACTGGGATGAGAACAGTTAAAAAGCATTAGACTAGACCAATTTTTTCTTGGATAGTCATTTTGAGGCATTCCAGAAAATTTTTTATTTGTAACTGATTTTTGTTCATGTTTTACACATGAAACTGCTTTAGTTGGATCATAATATTTCATTAATTCTTCAATATCTACTTTCCAAAGAAAATCTGAGTCACAGAATACAGCGACTCCTTCATAATTATTCAGGTATGGAACTAAAAATCTGGTATATGTAAATTCAGTTGATTGTTTTGGATCATATTCTCGATAAAATAAACCTTGCTTTTCTAAATCAGATTTAATTAAAGAAACAATTTTTACATTTTGGTTGTATTTTTGGATGGATCTAATACAAACATCATTTGCACATTTTTGTCCCCAGTTTGAACTATCATAACCTACATAAACTGTTAGCATATGTATTTTTAATAAATTAAGATAATTATTAAAACGAATTATATAGATTCAAGAAATTTTGTTAATAAATTAATACCATAACTACTTACAGTTTCATTATTATATACAACAGATGCCACATCCATATGAATCCAGGGAATATCTTTTTTAACAAAAAAATCAATAAATGAAGCTCCAACTAAACATCCCGCAGAACATTTTGAAGACCAATTTTTTATTTCAGCAACCTTACTATCTAAACTTTTAACATAATTTTCCCTTAAAATCAGAATATCAGTAAATTCTCTAGTATATTCTCCACAATCAAATAATTTATTAATATATTTCTTTGATTTTTGATTTCCAGTGATTATACAACTTGTTGAACAGGTTATCTGTGCTGCATTTCCAGTTAAAGTAGCAATATCAAGTAATAATGGATTCTTTAATTTTTTACTATACAAATACTTATTAAAATATTCAACAGCATCTGCTATACACAATCTACCTTCTGCATCTGTATCAGTAATTTCAACTGTATGACCATTAATAGTTTCAACGACTGTGCTTGGTCTAGTCGCTTTGCTACCTACATAATTTTCAACGATAGGTATAAGAAGGTGTATATTTTTTTTTAGATTATTTGTCATATTTAAAACACCAATTAGAATAGCTGAACCAGCCATATCTGTTTTCATTTCTTCCATATTTCTAATTTTTATATTCATTCCTCCAGAATCAAATGTTACACATTTACCTATCATAAAAATATCATCCCAGTTTTTATTTTGTTTTTTTGGATAAATATGGATAAAGTAAGAATCATGAGATGAACCTTGTCCAACTGCAGCTGTTAAAGGAAAATCTTTATTACCCATTCTAACTAAGAATTTTTTATATGTATAATTTTTAGGTATTTTTGAAATAAAATATTTTAACATTGTTTCTTGATATTTATTTGGTTCAATTACAATTCTTTTGTAATCTTCAACTTCAGAAATTAATTTATTAAATTGTTTTGGAACATTTAGCTTTCGAGGGTCTATATAACTATATGTAATGTTATTTAATTTAAGAAGTATATTTTCTGCTTCATATTCGTGAATATCTGAAAATGTTATTTTAATATTATTAGAAAGAAATTTCTGGATACTATTAATTATTTGGTTGAAATCATATGTTGACAAATTTTTAACATTTATTGTAATAATATACTTACCGTTATTGGTTTCAATTTCTAAAGGATTTTTATTTTTAGGTTTATTGATGAAATTAATTTCCATATATATTATTTAAATATTATGTTTTTTTAGAATATTTAAATTATTTTATAATTATATATGAGATGCATTAATACCGCGTTATTGCTTCTTAGCCTCTCTTTTGTCGTTTCCATCCCAATTAAAACGACATCGAGTGAGGTGCCTTTGCTCGCTAATAGCACTGAAGAGGAAATTATAGTATTTCCCAAAGAAGACTTACCAATTGAAGAAGTTGTTGTTGTCGTGAAAAAACCAGAAGAATCAAATGAAACTTTTACTGGTCCCCCTAAAATTGATATAAGACGCAAACTTCTCGAAAAAACTGAAGAACATAAAGCAATAAGCACTATAGATGTTCCAGAAGTAATTGTTGTTGAAGATAATTTGACCGACAAAGATGTTGAGGAATTAGAGGAAGAAGATAATTCTGAAAATTCTGGAAGACGTTTATTAAGTATTGATGACGAGATAGTGATGCTTAGACCTGGTTCAAAACCAGCACCAATTCCTCCAAATAGTCCTGCTGGAAAAGCAATGGCAAGATTATCTAAGAAAAAATTAGTTGATGATGATGAAGATGAGAATGAGAATGAAGAAATTGAAGAAGAAGATTCTGACGATGAATCTACAACTAATTCAAGAAGATTGTTGAGAAAGAGATTTAAAAAAGTTGTTAAAAAAGTTGCTAAACAAGTTAAGAAAATTTTTCATCATAAGAAAGGTGGATCACCCCAAGCGAGTCATCCTGCTCCTGCTACCAAAGCAACTGGTTGGGATGGTCTTAAACAACATCGCGCTGAAAAAACAAAAGGTTTAACGGGAGCTGCTAGAAATGCTATTAACGCGAATGAGAAGAAATTTGAAACTTGGTTAAAGACTGATGTTGGAAAAGATGCTGCTGATTTTTGTATTTCATTAGGTATTCTTAATAAACCTCGTGTTTTTAATGGATGTTTAGAGGATATGATGGTTACAAGAAATAAACATATTGCTAAAGAAGCAGCAATCACCGCTGAAGAATTTTTAGCAAAAGATCAGGTATCAACTAGCCGAAAATTCTGCACAGCTTCAGGAGATCCACATTTTACTAATTATGATGGAGCTTATTTTCATCTTCAAGAACCAGGTGTCTATACTTTAGCAAAAGTCGATAATTTTGAAGTTCAAGAAAAAGTTAAAAAACATGGTCCAAATAGACCTGGAGTTCCATCTTGTTTAATTGGTGTTTCAGTTAAATTAGGAGGAGTATCAATCGAAGCTGATGTGAATAATTATGGTTCTGTAAGAATTAATGGCATGGAAACTACTTTACCAAGAGATTATACTGTATCAGTTGGTGGATTGAAGGTAAGATATGGAAATCAAGTTGTCGAATGGAAGGGTCTTTCATCGAGAAGAACTGGATTAAAATTTATGACAAAAGATGGATTCGGAGTAATGATTGAAGGAGGTTATTGTGGTGTAGTTGAAGTAAATGTTCCAGAAAAATATTTTGGAAGAATGACCGGTATTTGTGGAAATGCTGATAATAGAAGAGATGCTGGTGATTTTAAAGCACCTGATGGTAAAGTAATGAATGTAAGATATGGAGCTAGAAGTTGGGAAATGTCTGGTTATGGAGGTCCTAGTGCTCCTCTTTCAAGATGGCAATTAGCTTGGAAACCAACAGGCCCTGATTGTAAATTTAAAGAAGGATGTGAACAAGATAGTCCAGCAGTAGCTCAGGCAAGAGCAAGAGAAGCTGAAAGAATTAGAAAGTTGGAAGACGAGAAGAGAAAGGTTGAGGAGGCTGCTAGAAAAGCTGAGAGGGATGCAAGAGAGGCGAAAAAGAGAGCTGAAAGAGAAAAAAGAAGGGCTGAAAGAGAAAAGAAAAAGAAAGAAAGAGAACAAAAATTAGCTGAAGCTAAAAAATTAGAAGAAGAAGCTAAAAAGAAAGAAGAAATAGCAAAACAAAAAGAAGAAGCAGCTAAAAAAGAAAGAGAATTAATTGCTAAAAAAGAAAAAGAAGCATTAGAAAGAGAAAGAAAAAGAATCGCAGAAGAAGCAAGAAAAAAAGCAATTGAAGAAGCAAATGCTGCTGCTAAAATTGTTATTTCCTCAGATAAATCAGTATCTCGTTCTAGTAGATCATCTAAGAAATCTCGTTCTAGTAAATCATCTAAGAAATCTCGTTCAAAGGGAAAATCTAAGAAACATTTGAAAAAGAGAAATCTTGATGAAGAAAAAATTAAAAATAAGACTAAGAAGATTATTAAGGAATTGGAATCTGGAAGAGGTTTGTCAACATCAAAATTAAACAAAATTAGTGAAAGTATTTCCAAAATAATAGATGAAGCAAAGAATAAAGAGGTGAATGAATTGAAATCTGTTATGGATAATATCGAATCATCTAAAGTTGATGTGAATGATATTTATAAGAAATATACATCAAAATTATCAAAAGTTAAATCTATTAGAAAAAGAATTAATATACTTAAAAAGACTATTAAAAAACATTTTTCACAAATGAAAGCAGATACCACTTATTTACAACGTCTTGAATTAGTTAAACCTAAATTCCTCAAAACTCTAGATAAATATAATAGACAAGTAGCTAGTATTAGAAGAATTATTAAGAAACATATAATAGAAGGAAATGATAAGGATGTAATGTTAGGATTCTTGGATGAAGCCGATAAACATACACAGACATCTACTGGTAAATTATCAAAAGCATTCTTAGAGCATTATGAGAAATACAAAAATATGATAGGGAATGAAAAAACCACATATAGTTCTGAATTGAAGGAATTATCTATGCAGACTGATTTACTTAATACAGAAAGAAAAGATAAGAATACTTTATGGAAACAATATAAGAGAGCATTAAATGTATTGAATAGATTAAAGAAGACATATGCTTTATCTAAACAAGATGCACAGGATTTTAACCAATTATCAATGATAATTAAGGCTATTTTTAGAAATCCTAAAAAAATAAATAAATTTTTAAGAGGAAATGTTGATGAGAAATGTGCAACTACTTTGTTACAATCTCACGCCGATAATTTATTATAATTAGTAGTTTCTTCTCTTGGAGATGAATCTTTTCTGCAAGTTGGACATTGTATGTGTCTATTATATGATCTATATCTCATATGAGCAATACAACCAGCACAAAAATCGTAGTTACAATCACAGTTCAATTTTGTGAAATGTAATGATTTTTCCATACAAATTGCACAGTCTTTGAAATTTAATCTTTGATATTCCATTTCTTTGAGTTCATCTCTGCGTTTTTGAAACTCAGAAATTGCTTTTTTGTCGGGAAAAAGAGATTTAAGCTTGACAGCTTTTTTATCCGTTTTCAGATCAAAGAATATTTTTCGGTTGATCAAGGTTTCTCTTTTCTTTTTGTCTTCAAGATATGTTAAATGTTTGATAAGAAAACGTGAGGAATTGTAATTTCTCATATCTTGTTTTCTTTCTGGATTTATCATTCTGAAAACGTCACATTCTAATCCAGTTAAATTCTTATCTTTACAAAACAAATTAAATTGAATAAAAAGATTTGTGAATAAAAAGTTTTCAATTGGATTTTCACTTGAAAAATTGTTAAATATTTCAATGAATTTCAGAGTATCTTTAAAAATCGGTGAATTAACCAAAAAATTTCTATACATCTTATTCAGTTTATTCCAAACAAGACTGATTCCAGAAAATATATGATTTGGAAAATCAGGATATACACCTGGGTGAATAATAATGTATAAAATATTATCAGCTACCCAATAAATTTTCCTAGTCAAAATAATAAAATGTGGTGATTGTTTTAATTCATTTACCACATATGAAATTATTCTTTGGTAATCAGGAATAGAATTGTATATTTGTAGCTCTTGTTCAGTGAATTTCAAATGCTGTCCTGATAAAGCAAACGCAGCGATGAACCATTCAAAAAACTCATAGTTCTCAAATAATTTATCTCGATCACTTAACACAAATGGCGACATCAGATAGGCAAGGTTTAAGTTGAGATCGGTTTGACATATAGCACGTTTTAACCAATTAATAATCAAACCTTTATTGTTCATGTTAATAATTCTGATCTGCATTTCAATAATGTTTCTCAGAGTTGGTAATGAAATACCTAATTTAGAACAATATTGAAGATCAATAATCTCAAGTACTGGTATTATATCATGAATAGCAACATTTTTGAATCCTTCAATAAAGACACTAAGACTTGAAACACTTCCAAAAAATTCTAGATTAATGGGAATGATGGATTTGATGAGTTGAATTTGTTCAAGCTCAGAGAAGAAGAATGGACGTTGTTTAAAAATATCGTAATGATTATCTGGAGTTCTTTCCCGAACAAATCTGGCAAATTTTCCAAAAACACTTTTTGATTCCTTAAACAATGAACAAAATGAGTAAAACTGAAATGAATTTTCATCCAATTTACAGACACCCAATTTCACAATTCTTATTGCATCATCCATATTTAAGATTCCAACCTCAACACAATCTTTCAATAACACAAATGAATCAATTTGATCCATTATATTTTTTTTTAGATTTTTTGTGATAGTTGGTTTCCAGGTCCATTTGTTTGCCTTTTCGACATAGAATTCTAAGGAATTCAAAAGAAACTGTTCTCCATGTTTTTCAAAAAGAATTTTAAATTCTTTCTGAGATATTTTTTCAAGAGCAATGTGGGAAACATATTCATCTTCCTTGAATAAATAGAAAATTGACAAAAATGGAAATGTAATCTCCATATTAATTTTATCACATATAACCATAAATTCTTCATCGCCGTTCTGAAGTATTTTTTCAATCAATGGATAATATTTTTTACTATATCGATTGATTAGTTCTCTTGGACAGAATGAAAGTAAGAAACAAATATAAACCACACAATAAGAATAATCTTGATGTTCCTTGTTTTTTTCTAGGAAATCACTAAACCAATTGAATAATCTTGTAGTTTCTTCAATTTTAGTTTTCTTAATCAAATCAGTCATAGCAGATGTAAGATCCCATTTTTTGTAATAAACTCTTTGATCTTTAATAAATCTACTAAAAATTGAACAATTAATTGGAATGTTCTTCTCAATACAATATGAGAGTCTAACAAAGAAAATAAACACGCTATCAGGTGAATCTAATAATGCTGTAAAATCTACATCATTAAAAGGATTTTCAAATGATTTTTTAGGTGCTATTTCTTGGGCTGAGATATCAGATAATTTTCTTTTACTCATTTTATTTCTTTATGATTTTACTCGAAATACTATCAATTTTTTAGGAAAAATATAATAAAAAAAATATTTGAAATATAAATGAAAATATATAAATTACCTAATAATTGTCTATTTTATAAACCATTTAACAATATAAATTTAAACAATTATCGACAAAAAATAATTCTCGAACACCAAAAACAAACATCCAAAAAAAATAAACTGAATGAATACATACAATCTCATATGACATATAAAATTATATATGAATGGTCATCTTATACATCATCCTCCTCTTCTACTACATCATCTGACTCATTGGACTCATCTTGGGTTGATATGAAAAAATTACTGTGATTCATCATTATCGTCATTTACTATAACATCATTCACGATTTCTTCAATATTTTCCTCTGAATTGTCAATATACTGCGCTTCTGAAACAGAAGGAGATAAATTATTATTTAATAAAGAAGACATAAGACGTGAAGATAAAAGTCCATTACCATCATCAAGTCTGAATTGTGTTTTTTTCTTATCAGGAAGCATCGACATATCTTCTTGATTTTCTATGTCATTAAGAACCTTTTCTACATCTGATTGATCTTTTTGAACAAAAACCATATTAGAAAAATTATTTTCCGCTATCTCGAATTTATCAAAAACACCCATAACAGGCGGTAAATATACTTTGTAACCTCCTTTATCAACTCTTTCCTTGAATGATAATATAATATTAGGCGGTATAGGTGGACTCTGCTCAACTAATTTCTCATACTCCAATTTAGCATATTTCATAAAATCATTCACATTCTCTCTATCATCTGGCTCCTTCTGCAACTCAGTCTTAACATTATGATAATACTTGCCCCAAGACATACTCGCCACACGATGTCCTTCCAATAACTCAGATACCTTTAGAAATGTCTGGATAGTAGCAATAACACCAGCTACAATATTCATAAAACCAACAATTAAAGAATAATATCCCTGGAAATCAGATGGAACTCGATCCTGAGCAAAGTTAGCTGCACCAGTTATGGTTGAAATGATAATTACCGGGATCTGAAATTGTGCATTAGTCCTAGCAAATTTTAGACGAGCTTGCTCATGCATCCATCTATAAGCTTTACTGTGATCTGACCACTCTTCAAGGAGATGTTCATCAGTTTTTTTCCAGTTTTTGGATTTAATGGTACTTTCACGGCGAATCATTATAAATTAATTTATAATAATTCTTTTAATTAGATATTTTCTCTTTAATGTAAATTAGAATCTCTAAATATTTTGTTTCAAGCTTTTTAAACGCAGCTTCCTTAACTTCAAGTTTATCTCTAGTTAATTTTTCGACAATTTTAAATTCATTAGACATCTCATCAATATCGACGTCTTGTTTGCTCATAATTTTCTGGACGTTTTCAAATTTTTTTTCATAATAGTTTTTGATATTTTTGAGGTAATCAATGGTTTGTAATTTGATGTCCTCAAAATTCTCTATTTTTGTATCTGTAATTTCCAAAACTAAATCATTCACTTGAAAATCTTGGTTCATTGTTTTAATAAATTCAGCCAAATCTACTTCAAAAACTTGCTGGATGATTTCAAGAAATTTTAAATCAGATAATATTTCATGAGCTGTTAATTCCAACATTAGATTTGGTTTATTTTTGTTTTCTTTGCCGAGGATTTGATTTAGTTCTTGGAAATTAATGTGAGATTTTTGGAATTTTAATTTTTTTTGTTGGATTATTTTTTTGATTTCTTCAATTTCTTTTACAATCATAATATTTTCATATTTTATTTTTAAAAATTTCGTGAAAATAAAACGCAACTATTATCTTACTAAAATTATGAGCACACAAAATAATCCAGCTCCAACAATAAATATTAAAAATGTTAGAAAATATAGCGATCAAGACTTTAAACGCATAGAAAATATACAAGAACTTTTATTGTATAAAAGATGGACAACTTATTTAGCTTATCAATTAAAATATAATAGTGATCTTTTTAAAAAGAATGAAATGAATAATGCAAGAAAATTACAAGAATCGCTAGGAAAAAGTCAAAATACTTTAATTGATTTAAAAAATAAAAGAGTTGAAGGAGTTTCTGAAAATCAGTTTCAAGAAATGTTGAGTTTGAATTTGGGTAAAAATAGAGGTCTTATCGGAAATAAATATAAAAGTCAAAAACAAGAATCTTCCAATCAATTTAAATTAACGAATAAAGAAGTTGAAGATATTAATAAATTTACTTCAGATACATTATTAAAATATCAAGCATTTTTAAGTCAATGTGCATATCTTAGTAGAATGTCTTATTGTAATGCAGATATATTTTGTAGAATGACAAATTATCTGGATGTTGATCCAACAACTTTTAATGGACTAATAGAAAAAATGGAAAATATATATTTGAAAATTATTCCAATCAATAAATATAAATGCAGTTTTAATTCTGTCTGGATAAACAAAAACCCTGAATTTCTTAAATATTTCAATCAACAAATTTTCCCAAATAATCCAGAATCTAATGTAAAACCTAATACAAAAACTAATCCAGAATCTAATCCAGAATCTAAGAGTAATACTAATCCAGAATCTAAGGGTAATACTAATCCAGAATCT